>Ga0206922_1097_pt1 | contig 23397 bp, 23 predicted proteins | sample Alteio_BWOrgHeat_63_FD_152976 | JGI IMG/M metagenome (GOLD analysis project Ga0206922, IMG submission 152976) | Enriched cells from forest soil in Barre Woods Harvard Forest LTER site, Petersham, Massachusetts, United States -... | ecosystem: Environmental > Terrestrial > Soil > Temperate forest >... | reverse complement strand
CGCAGGGTAGCAAATTTGTTTATGTTCACACTCAGCTTTGTCATTTACTGCATCACTTTTATTAAAATAACTCCATGCGGCGTTACTTTTGTTTTAAATGTATTGTTGAAAGCGCCCAGGTCTTTCTGCCTCCAAAGATCCCTCACTTTTTCAGTATTGCCTAAGCCAATATCCTGCCAGTTAACAGATACCGTTTGATAATCATCCGACAGGTTAAAAATACCAACAGCTTTACTGCCGTCCTCCAGCTCTTTTACCCATACCTGGTAATTGCTGTTCTTTATTTTTTGCTGTGCCTGTTTGCCAAGTACATCCTGGTCCAGAGCGATCACTTCGTCATTACTTAACAGGTTCACGGTAAAATCATCCATATTGCTTATATCACAGCCGATCAGCAATGGAGAGGATAGCATGCACCACAAGCTTATATGCGTGTATTGTTCATCGGGGGTTAAACGGGTGTTATGCAATTGGTCACCCCAGCCAACCTGCCCCACAATAAGCATGTCAGGATCATTCCAATGCCCCGGTTGTGCGTAAGGGTATTGCACATTCTGGCTAAACCCAATGCTGCTAAGGCTTTCCCACGTATCTGTAATATCGCCGGTGGTGCGCCATGTGTTGCCGTCAACCTGCGCGCCCCATTTCCACACATCTTTCATTCCATACTGGCAAAGGCTGAAATGAATATCTCTTGGCTGCGCATTCAACGCTTTTTGCATTACCTGGTAAGGTTTCATGTACGCTGCAAGCGAAGTATCACCTTCTTTTTTATATACGTCGCCATAACTGCACCAGTCGTACTTTAAGTAATCAATTCCCCAGCTTGCATAGCTTGTTGCATCCTGCATTTCATGCTGGTACGATGCGGTATAACCGCCGCAGGTAGTGGTGCCCGGGGATGAATAGATACCAAATTTTAACCCGCGTGCATGCAGCCAGTCGCCAAGCCCTTTCATGTCGGGAAATTTGGTGTTGGGTACAATGGTGCCATCAGCGGCGCGTGCAGGCTGGTCCCAACCGTCGTCAATGTTCATGTATGCCCAACCGTGGTCTATTAACCCTTTATCAATTAATGCCTGTGCTGAACTTTTTACTTTTTCTGCATTAACACTCAATCCCCAGCAATTCCAGCTATTCCAGCCCATAGGAGGGGTGAGGGCTAAAAGACTCCCCACTTTAATGGTGAGTGCTCTTTCATCCTTTCCTAAACTATTAGAAACAGCAAGATGAATTACATAATTGCCTTCTGCTGATAATGACCCGCTGATAACACCGGTTGCTGCATTTAATTGTAAACCTGCGGGCAAACCTGTTGCTGCATATTGCAAAGGCTTTTGGCCTGTTGCAGCTATCTTGTAAAGGAAAGGGGAGGAGGGGCGCACACCTGCCACTTTTGCACCATTTATCTTTGGTGTTAGCGATGGCAGTGGTGTTAATATATAAGCATTTACATTACGGACACTTTTTGTTTTCCCGGTATTTTTTTCTGTAAAGGATGCAATCACCTCAATTCGTTTGCCCTGTGGGAAAGAAATATTTTTTGTGATGGATTGAATAGGTGACAAAATAATTTTTTGTTCCGAAGAGTTGATGACTTTGTCCTTCTCCCCATCCCGTACCTGTATTTTTAGTGTGCCGGGAACGGCCTGCCGCAATTGATTGGTAACCGTTATTTTTCCACCTCCGTTATTTGTTACGGTATTAATCGTAATGCCATCAATAATATCCATCATGTTTATAAAAGGGGTGCCCCCAAACATACCGCCACCGCCGCCGCCATCATACACGCGTATAGCGAGCACATTATCTTTGTCCCACATAAGCGATTTATCATTCGTGCTTATATGGTATTCCCTCAGTACATCATATTTACCGTTATATCCTCCGGGGTCTGTTGGCAACGTACCTGTTTGCCCTATTTTAACCCCGTTTAAAAAAGTTTCGTCCACATCGTCCACTTTGCCTGCCGCTATACGCAAAGTATCTTTCCAGTATGAATGTGTTTTTAGAGAAGAAGGCAATATAAAATGAAAGCGGTACCATGCATACCCGTCATAATCAGGATAACCCTGTTCCTCCCAAACAATGGTTGGTTTTATAGATGCCCATGATGCATCATTAAAGCTTAGTTCTTTATACTGGCTGTTATCGCCTGTTATAAATTTGGGGGATGATAATACGATCTTGTCCTGTGCAAATGAATTAAGAGAAATACAAACAAATAATAAAGCGATAGTTTTTTTCATGGCAATGGTTGTATGGGGAGGCAAAGATAAATGATTAGCGGTGCGGCTGCTTAACGCAACCGGCGTTATTTGAAATGGTAATGGCTGCTGATAATTGTAAAACTACGCGCCTACAATATCGTACACCAATTGCTTCATATATTGCAACGATATTTTAGTGGCATGGTCAACCTCTTCAATGCCTGCTAATTTGTGGTCTTTTATAACGGGCAAACAATATTCTGAAACCAAGTAGCCATCGTAATCAATGCTTTGCAGCTCTTCAATAAATCCCGCGTAATTTATGGGTACACCGCATGTAGGCGAGGGGTCTTGTACAATGGTTCCGTCTTCTGTTTCAGAAAAATTCCATGCGCCGTAATGCGTATGAATAATATTGGCGCCGCATTTTTGTACAGCTTCCTTTATGTATTCATCGCTCTGCCTGTCGTAAAACAGTGGTACATCAACGCAAAGCTTTACATTGGGCATATCAATTTCTTTCATCATCGTTAACACATCCTCGTATCCCGGGGTAATAATAGGCGCGTGGTTTTGCAGTGCAAGCGTAATGCCCATATCGGCAGCCCATCCTGCCACTTCCTGTATGCCCTCAACTGCCCAGTTCCATTTGCGCAAACCATCAGGATATAAACGTTTATAATAATTGCCCCTTTCAAACTGGGCATATAATGCAATTTCTTCTTCACCGGTAATCAACCCCGGCCATCCTGCAAAAACTTTTACCATATTTATACCCATATCGCTTGCCATTTCAAGCACACTTCTCATCATGGCAAGGTTATTCTCACGTTCTTCCATATAACGCCCCGCAAAATTCGACATGCTTTCTATTGCACACAGTGCAATGCCTTCTCCATCCGCAACTTCCCTTATTCTTTTTCTTTCTTTCCTGCTAAGGTCAACGGGGGAAGCAACCGGCCTTTTGGTTTCGATAGCAAGGGCCTCAAACCCCAATTTTTTGGCTTTGTGTATTTGTTGTTCGAGTGATAAGGCGGGGCCTTTGTAAAACAACCCTCCATACGTTACGGTAAGCAAAGCAAATTTCATATCGCGTATTTTTTTACTAAGTTAGTAATTTATTCAATGTGTCAGTTTGATGATCGTTCTTTGCGCATTTGTTTGGTGGTTTTGGTGGTGCCATCATGGCTCCAGCCGGGCGCGTTAAAGAGATAGTTCCAATAATCTTTCCAGCTTCTTGCTTTTTTCAAGTCTCTGCCCATATGCATCCATTCATGAAACGCCACCTTAACGGGGTTGAATGTTTGTACATTTTTTGTGAGGCCGTATTTAGGGCGAAATTCTTCCTTTTGAAAAGTGCCAAACATACGGTCCCAAATAATTAGGGAACCAGCGTGATTTTTATCAAGATAAAGCAGGTCGCTGCCATGATGCACCCGGTGGTGTGATGGCGTATTAAAAATATACTCGTACCAGCGGGGCATTTTATTTATTCCTTCAGTATGAATCCAAAACTGGTACAACAGGCTTACAGATTGCATCAGCATGATCATTCCCGGTTCAAAGCCTACTAAAGGCATCCACGACCAAAACAGAAATGCGCCGGTTATATTGCCTGTCCATGTTTGCCGCAAGGCTGCAGCAAGATTGTAATATTCGGATGTATGATGCACAACATGGCTTGCCCAAAAATAACGCACATTATGGCTGGTACGGTGAAACCAGTAATAGCTGAAATCGTCCGCAAAAAAACAAAGTACCCATCCCCACCATGCCGTAAAAGGAATGGTGAAAAAACGGAATTTATACAGCCACGTATAAACCAATAAAATAATGCCTTTTGTAACAAAGCCGGTAAGCAGGTTACCAAGCCCGAGAGAGATGCTGGTAGCTGCGTCTTTTACCTGGTATAGTTCCCGCTGAGTTTTTACCGCAAATACTACTTCAACAATGATCAATATAATAAAACCGGGAACAGCATCTACCAATATATTCGGAAACTCATGCATGGCATGCAATGTTTGTACAAAGATAAAGTAGTTTGATTGGTAAAGGAAAAAGTTGATTGGTTGATCTTTAGAAGAAAAGCAGGGGGATGACTTTTATTCTGTCCTCGCAATATTTCGCCCTCATGGTTTTTGCGGGTAGGGCTTACTGCGGTATGGTTAGTATTAAAGATAGAGATAAGTAAAGCTTGTAAATTAATTTACAGGAATTTGCCGCTAAAACAACATCCATCCTTTAAAGGCCTTTGTTCATCTTTATAACGAAACAGCCAGCCGGTTTTTTACAAATTTTTTCTGATTTTTTCTTAATTGCTTATTCGTTTGAATAAAATATTCTTTTTCCTTTTCCACAACACGGTACCAATAAGCGGCAGGTATAGCATTATTTGAATGAAGTTCTAAACGGATAATAATACTATTAGCCGGCTCCCTGTGATTATTTATCAATTGGCTTAACAATGTTTCATGAATGCCTATTTCGGCGGCAAATTCGTTTCTTTTTTTATTAATTAAATGGAGATATTCTTTAAGGAAATAGCCAAAGCTTTTCTCCTCATTAAAATCTTCACTTTTTATATAATCTTCCAGTTGAAATTTTAATTGAAGCAAATTAGCTGTCAGTTTATCTATTTCACTCATGCCTCCAAGACTTTTCTTTCTCGCTTTAACAAGTTCAAGCGCAGCTGATGCCTGTTGCCTTTTTGTAAGTTTTTGGGGCAATACAAAAGCATCAGCAATTTCTTCGTCACTATAGCCGGCAAATTGTTTATTGATCATAGCGAATATTTTTTTATTATATTATGCAATCCTTTTCCATCTAAGTATAGCTGCCAACCCGCGTCAATCATTCCGTACTTATTAATATAATGATGTTTTAATTCGGTTTTTGGAATTAAAGAAACGCATGCCATGTAGCCGTATTTTTTAATGCTTTCCCTGCAGCAAAATGCAATTAAACAGCCCGCTATCCCTTCATATTTCTTTATTTTGCCAACATTTTCTTTAGAAGAAGCCAATAGTTTGATTTCAATCCTGAACTCATTTGGAAAATCCACTAAAGCCATGGCTCCTAAAATATCATCTTCGCCATCAATTTGTAATTTGTAAATTGCGGCACTCTCCTTTAACGTTTTCCAAATGAAAGAATACCGCCTTTTGGTTAATACATTAAGCTCTTCATCCCTAACCGAACTAATGACGATTTTTCTTTTTGAGTTGGAAACAATCTCTATTATTTCCATACACTAAAGATAATAAAAGTTTACAATATTTGTAAAGTTAATAAAAATTGGTTTGGTTAGTTTATGCTTATTTCGTGCAATTCGCTTAATTCGCATCAATTCGTGGTAAAGGTTTTAATTCTGTAATCGCTTTATTTAAACTGAAAATATATTAATGCAACAGCCGCCGCACTCATTAATAACAGTGTTATGATCCCCATAATGTTTGAGTATTTGCTGTTTGTAAATTCTCCCATGATCTTTTTATTGTTGCAGATATGAAGGATAATAACGATCATCACCGGGGCGGTTAATCCATACAGAACAGCAGTATAAATAAGCGCCTGGATGGGAGAGATGCCTAAAAAATCCATTGATAAACCAACAAGTAAAGAAACGATCATGGTAATATAAAATCCTTTGGCTTCGTTAAATTTTTTATCAAGGCCTTCCACCCAGCCAAACGTTTCTGCTAAAATATATGAAAGCGACCCGCCCAAAACAGGAATGGCTAAAAAACCGGTTCCTATTACTCCAACAGCAAAAAGCAGGTAGGTTAGTTTACCTGTTAAAGGCTCCAACGCTTTTGCGGCCTGCCCAACAGTATCAATTTGATGAATGCCTGCTTTAAATAATACCGCACCTGTGGTAAGAATGATAAAAAACATAACGAGGTTGGAAAACAGCATCCCAAAATTTACATCCTGTTTCATATCATGCAAAATGGTTTTATCAACAACAACCTTTTTTACACTATGTGCCATATCTTCAGCTTCCATGGTGGCTTGCCAGAAAAATAGATATGGTGAAATGGTTGTTCCAAGTAAAGCAACCAATATTTCAAAAAAATCACTGTTTAGCTTTATAGATGGTATAAAAGTGTTTTTAAATACATCCTTCCAGTCTGCATGAACTAAAAAAGGGACAATTATGTATAGCAATAGAGAAAAGCAAAGCCATTTTAGCACAAGCGCTAATTTTTGATACGAGTATTTTATAATAACGAAGATGAGCAACGCGGTAAAAAAAATACTGAAGGTAAAAGCAGGAATTTTAGGGGCCAGTAAATTTGCCACGGCGCCCATACCCTGTATATCAGCACCAATATTGAGGGTTATAGCGGGAAAACTAAATAACATCATCAAATACAGGATGCTTTTAGGATAATATTTTTTAAGTGTGCCGGTTAATCCCTCACAGGTTACCATGCCTATTCTTGCGCACATTTCTTGGATTGCCGCCATTAAAGGAAAAGTGAGCAATGCCGTCCACAATGTTGCAAAACCAAAACCGGCGCCTGCCTGGCTGTAGGTTGCAATACCTGACGGGTCATCATCACTTGCACCCGTTATCAGCCCCGGCCCTAATAAACGTAAATATTTTTTAACTTTTACGAAGAGTTTTTTAGAGTTATTCAATATTGGTTGTTATAAGTTTAAAAAAGAATTACTGGTTGGTTATATAAACTAAAACTGCGCCAATAAATTTAATGGTTTCAAAAGCTTATAAAAAATAACGAAGATACAGGCATTAAACAGGCGGAGCCTTTCTATCAGTTAACATTATCAGGATTACTTGCGACGGTTACATTTTTATCTTTAAAAATAAAACCAAGTACAGGCAAAGCTATCCCGGTTATTGCAACTAAGTATAATCCAAACCCAACAGAAACAGTGGAACTGAATGTTTCTGAAAAAATGTTAGCCTTATCAATTTCGCCCATGTTGTTATTAAAATCCACTATTTTATAAATGGCCACGCCTGCATTAACAATGCCCGCAGCCATAACAATATAAAACATTGTATCATCAAGGCCCTTCATTCTGTCGCCAACAAGGCTTATTATAAGCGGTGCTATAAATATTACAAAAGTTATCCAGCCGGTATTACCCCTTGTTCCGTTTATTGCTCCAAGAATGGGTACATTTACCCACGGCATAAATATAGCAAGCATTCCAAGCGCTGCGCATATCAATATGGCAAGTCTTTGTTTGTTCATTTGAGATCGTTTTATAAAGGTTGTGAATAGTAGAAACAGGATTTTATTTTTTATCAGTACGCATTATAGTGCGTATTAATGATATACAAAATACCAAACAATTTGGCATGAACAAAAAATAAACGTTTTTTATTTTGCATATAGCTGGTTTTTTGTTTTTATAATTGTGCAACTCAATTTTTGCCGGTTAAGAATTTTTAAGAGTGAAGCAACATGATTGATTTTAGCAGTGATATTGATAATTGCCTTTACGTATTGCATAAAGGGGGTATTATTTTATACCCGACTGATACTATTTGGGGCCTGGGCTGCGATGCTACCAATGCAGAAGCGGTTGAAAAAATAATAGCATTAAAGCAGCGGCCTCAAAACAAAAGCTTTGTAGTACTGGTAACTTCCGAACGTGATATATTACAATATACCGCTGCACCTGATCTTTCGGTATTTGATTATTTGCAGCGGGTAATTAAGCCCACCACCGTTATTTACGAACATGCGCTTGGCCTGGCAGAGAATATATTGGCGCAGGACGGATCGGTTGCTATCCGCATTTGTAACGAAGAATTTTGCCGCCATCTTATTAAGCGTTTTCGAAAACCAATCGTAAGCACTTCGGCAAACGTAAGCGGGCAGCATCCACCGTCCTTATTTTCCGAAATAAGCGATGAAATACTCAGGGGTGTGGATTATGTGGTAAAATATCGTCAAAATGATATAGCCCCTTCACAGCCATCTTCCATTATTACCTGGAAAAATGGGAAAGCAGAGATCATACGCCCATAAATTGATAATGTGGAAAAATTTAATTCCCCCCAATTAATTCATTATAAGGAGGTTGTGTTTTTTAAATGCTTTTTGGCAATTTTGGAGCACAATTTTAATTTGGCGCCTGTACAATTGTTGCTAAATTAAATTGTTCAAAAACAAAACCTATGGCAAAGGTCACCATCAATATACCACAACATAAACTTCCATCATTTTTAAACCTTGCCCGGCAATTGGGTTTGGATAAATCTATTGAAACTGAAAATAGAAAAAAATCGCTATTATTTCCTGAACTTAATATTAAACAGATCAGGAAAAATATATCCCAATTTATTCTATTCGACTGGGAATTTTTTAGCAACGAACTGGAGTTTGAGTGAGGAGAACGTGGCACTTTAATTATTACTCAGTTATCAGTTGCCTGGATCATTATCATTCCACAACGAATTTTAAACGTTTTGAAAAGGCTTACAGCGTATAGCCTAAAGCGTGCATTTTTCACTTTTCACTTTTCACAGAGCATTTTACACCCCTTTAGGGGATGGGGGCTTATCTTTGCGCCGATGTATATTGATTGCACAGATAAGGAGTTATTTATTTTTAAAAAAATATCGCACGTAGCCGCGGAGTTACAAATGCCATGTTATTTAATTGGGGGTTTTGTGCGCGATAAAATTATTGGCCGGCCTACAAAAGATGCTGATATTGTTTGCCTTGGCGATGGCATTTTGCTGGCTAATAAAGTAGCTGAGCGTTTTAAACCTGCGCCGCCGGTGGCATTTTTTAAAACCTTTGGTACAGCACAAATAAAACTGGACGACTTTGAGATAGAATTTGTAGGTGCACGCAAGGAAAGTTATAACCACAACAGCCGCAAGCCGGATGTGCTGCCGGGTACCCTGGAAAATGACCAGGACAGGCGCGATTTTACTATCAATGCACTGGCCATTAGCCTTAACGCTGATGATTTTGGAAAACTTGTTGATCCGTTTAATGGTATCGAAGACATTGGGAAGAAAATAATTCAAACACCGCTGGAGCCATTGCAAACCTTCAGTGACGACCCCCTGCGTATGATGCGCGCCATACGGTTTGCTGCCCAACTGCGGTTTACCATTGCAGAAAAAACATTTAAGGCGATACAGGATAATGCTTCACGTATAAGTATTGTATCCAAAGAGCGTATATCTGATGAGTTGAATAAAATAATGCTGTGCGACAAACCTTCTGTCGGTTGGGACCTTTTAAGTAAAAGCGGGTTATTGCAACTGGTATTTCCGCAAATGATGGCATTACATGGCGCGGAGTATATTGACGGCATGGGGCATAAAGATAATTTTTATCATACCCTGCAGGTGCTTGATAATATTTCGGCTAATACCGGCGACCTATGGTTGCGCTGGGCTGCAGTATTGCATGATATTGGCAAGCCACCGACTAAAAAATTTGAAGAAGGCCATGGATGGACGTTTCATGGCCACGAAGTGGTTGGCGCAAGAATGGTACCCAAAATTTTTAACAGCCTGAAACTGCCCCTGAACGAAAAAATGCGGTTTGTTCAAAAAATGGTTGAACTGCATTTGCGGCCAATAAGCCTTACAAAAGAAAACATTACTGATAGTGCGATACGCCGTTTATTGTTTGATGCCGGGGAAGATATAGATGCCCTTATGATGTTATGCGAAGCTGATATAACCAGCAAGAACAAGATAAAAGTAAAACGGTACCTGCAGAATTTTGAGATGGTAAAACAGCGCATGAAGGAGGTTGAGGAAAAGGACAATTTAAGAAACTGGCAGCCGCCCATTACCGGCGAAATAATTATGCAAAAATTTGGGCTGCCGCCCGGCAAAAACGTTGGCATCATAAAAGACGCTATCCGGGAAGCTATTTTAGATGGTATTATACCAAATGCATACGAAGCCGCTTACGAATACATGCTGCAAAAAGCGGCAGAGCTTAACTTGTTACCAACAGAATAAATAGATAATTTCGTTAGTTGCTAAATTTCATAATTTCAAGGTTAACAAGTTCTTTTATTAACTTGCAAAACTTGCAAATTAAAAATTTCCGAAACAGGGATGGCTTATCTATGAACTTTGGAACTGTTTTTGGGACTTAAAAATAAACTGAATGGCTATATTAAAATTCCGTATCTATTTCGAAGAAGATGATGCGGTGTACAGGGATGTTGCGATTAAACACACGCAAAACTTCAGGGACCTGCACAGCGCTATCCTGAAAGCGTATGAATTTGATAACAGGCACCAGGCTACCTTTTACCGCAGCAACGATCATTGGCAGCGCGGAAGGGAAATAACACTGGAAACATATGAAAAGGCATATAAAGCAAAACCGCTTTTAATGGCCGGTACCACTATTGGCAGTGAGATATTTGATACCAATCAAAAATTCGTTTACGTATATGATTTTAATAAAAACTGGACTTTTTTGGTTGAACTGATAAATGTAAGCAAAGAAGAAAGCAGTAAGATCACATATCCGGCTGTTACACGCACCGAAGGCATAGGCCCGCAACAATATGGAACACGAAGCCTGCTCGGCGATAAATTTGTGGATATTGAAGAAAAATATGACCTGACAAAAGGGACCGAGGGGTTTGGGGTAGAGGGAGAAAGCGGTGAAATTGCCGAAACTGAGGAAACTGACGAAAATGATGAGAGCGATGACGCAGTTTTAGGTGAAGAAGAAGCGGGAGGAGATGAATTTTAGCCGGGAGGGGACGTATATTAATATTGTGTGAAGTTTATATTAATTAGGCAAAGTTGCATTAGGCTTCTTAAATTGGCGGTATGAATATACTTGTCACCGGGGCAAATGGATTTTTGGGCCAGCATCTTGTTAAATATTTTTCTTCCTTAAAACATGATGTTACGGCAGCAGCCCGTGGTGAAAGCCGCATTCCAAAACAGATTCCCTTTAAATATCATTCCCTCGATCTTACGGATGAAAATGCAGTACTAAACCTTGTTACAAGTACCAATCCGCAGGTTATTATTCATACAGCGGCGATAAGCAAACCGGATGAATGCGAAAATAATAAAGATTTGTGCCTGCAAAATAATGTAGGGGCAACCAGGTATTTGCTACATGCATTTAAATTATTAGAAACGCCTGGTTCGTTATTTATTTACCTCTCAACAGATTTTATTTTTGGCGAGAACGGGCCACACAATGAAGATGATAAGGCCGGCCCCTTAAATTTTTATGGGGAAAGCAAGCTTATGGCTGAAGAATTGGTAATGGGCAGCGGAGTAAATTATGCCATTGTTCGCCCGGTATTTATTTATGGCCCGGTATGGCAGGGCTTACGGCCAAGCTTTTTACATTGGATAAAAACCAACCTTGAGCAAAATAAAAAAATAAAAGTGGTTAGCGACCAGTTGCGCACACCCACTTATGTGTATGATATTTGTAAAGGGATTGATTATATAATAACACAAAATAAAACAGGGGTTTACCACCTGGCGGGTAAAGATATTTTGTCGCCCTATCAAATGGCTGTTACAACGGCAAAGGTGCTTGCACTTGATGCAGCATTGATTGAAAATGTAACATCCGAAACTTTTCCTGAACCTGTGCAAAGGGCTAAGCGTTCGGGTTTAAGGATAGATAAGGCACAAAGGGAATTGGGTTACGAGCCTGTAAGTTTTGAAGAAGGAGTAAAATATTCTTTTAATTAAATTCATCCCGGCGTTTTACGATTTTCGGGATTCAGTATTCAGGGCAAAACAAAGCTAAATAGATATTAATCAATAAATAAATGCTTGCCGGCAAAAAGAGGTTAAGGAAGAGGTAAATTTTATCATGCAAACACCATTGGAAAAATATTTTGCACAGCGGGTTAAAAACCTGTTCAATCATCTTCACGATTTTGAATTAAATGGTGATGATGTGTCGTTGCATGATCTTAGGGTTGAGATGAAGAAACTGCGGTCAATAATTAAATTCCTCCGGAAGATATATCCCAAGCAAAAAGTAAAGAAACCGGAACATTTATTACGCTCCATATTTGAAGAAGCTGGTGAAATACGCGAATACCAAATATTACAGCAATGGTTGCAAAAGAACCAGTTTAGCGCAATAGAAAAGGCCTATTTTCCGCCGGAGCGTATGCAGGTGATGATACAGCGTTTCAGGCTGAATGCCAATGTTTATAAGACTGACCTGAAAGAAGTAATTGACCACACAGGCAATTTTGTGCACAGCACCAATGAAATTTTAGCGGAGCAATATTTCGTAGAATTAAATGCAAAGGCCTCAAAAATGTGCAGGCGCAATTTGCTTACCTCAGACTGGCACGAATTAAGAAAGCTTATAAAACAGCGCATGTATGCTTATAGCTGGTTAAGGCATGAGGATGAAAAAGATGATCCCATATTTCCTTATTACAATAAATTGCAGGAACAAATTGGCCAGTGGCACGACTTTGAGATAATAAAAGATGTTTTTTCACAAAAGCAGATATACCTGTCCCAGGAACTTGAAGTGCAAAAAGATTTTGGGCAGGCCTGGGATAAATTAATAACCTCGCTAAAGCAAAAAGAAAGGCAGGTAGAGGAAATGCTGGCAAAACAGCCGGTTGTAAATGTGGAATAATATTTAGCAGCCTACCTGCTGCTGGTTTCCGGTACTTTGTAATCAATAATTACCTTGGCATTTTTTTGCTCATCCGACGAAATAAATACTTCATATCGTTTACCCCCGGTTGTTACTACCATTAATGCAGTGTTTGGGGGAATAGACCCAAGGTTATCAGCCACCATTACAAACTCATGGTGCGGGTCATCAACACTTGCTTTTATATTTATGGTGATGGGCTTATTGCTTAACCCCCTTTTAAACGCAACTACTTCATTATTGTGATATACTGTTATGGTATCGCCGTCTATTTCCCCATTATCATAAAGGTCTATCCTTATATCGGGCGAACTGGTAACAATTGTTTTTACAAGCGGGTTTTCTCTTTGTTTTATAATATCAGGAACCGGGAGTAAGTGTTTTTTCACCATGTTATCTGTAGGTGGAGTAATTATTACCGGGGGGGCTGGGGCAATTTTTACAATACTGGTGTCTTTATTATTGTTTGGCGGCTGCGGTTTTTGAACCGGGGGCACATTCTTTTTAACGATAGTTTGGGGAGGTGGGTTTTTCACCGCAGGTTTTTTTATTTCCGGCTGCTCTTTTTTTGGGGCGGCAGCGACACTTTTTTTCACAACCGCGGATGAATCTTTTTTCGAACCGGTGGTTGTTGTATTTCTTGCTACCGGTGGCAACGTTTTAACAAGGGAAGGCTTTTTATTCAGTAAAAAATCTTCTTTATGAAAATCAGATTGCTCCGCACGTTCAAGATAAACGCTTCCGTCGCCGCAATCACTCCCCTTATTGGTAACAATACTTGAAAAAGTTCCTTCCAACACATCCTGGCCGCTCACTTTATGATATTCAAGGTAGCATGTCATCAAGCAGGAAAATCCCGGCCCTTCTAATTTTACTTCCTCCAGCGTATCCTCTTTAAGCGTTAATTCTTTGGTTTGTTTGTTAAAGATCCCCACAAACCTTGCTTTGCCATAAAAAGATGCTAATCGGTAGCTGTAAGTAACACCTTTTAACGCTTTAGTATTTCCGGGGCCTTGTTTGCCATTTAACTGGTTTATTTGCACCTCGTATTTAAATTGCTGCTTGTACAAACCGTAACCCGAATAAAAATACCCTTTCCATATACCCGTAATATCCTGGGCAGGAAGGGTAAGCGAAAGAAATAATAATATGCCAAACGTACAGGCAAATTTCATATATGCAAATCTACTCGTGCAATATAGTAATTGCATATAAAGAAGCGTTAAGGTTTACGATGTTTATCGTTTTTCAGGTATTTTAATCTCATAATCATTTGCTAACTTTGCTGCCCGTAAAAAAGATCGCAGAAAACAGGTCATTGGTCAATAAGTCATTAAGGAAGAAGTTGTCTTATAAAATGACTTATTGACCAATGACCCAATGACCCTGTTCCATGGACTATGGGCAATGGACTATGGACTTTTGCACGAACTTTAAAAAATAAGAATCAAGGACAAACATGATAAATATTACGCTACCGGATGGGGCAGTAAGGCAATACGAGAGTGGTGTTACTGCATTGGATATTGCAAGATCGATCAGCGAAGGGTTAGCACGAAAGGTGCTTGCCGCTAAAGTTAACGGCGAAGTTTGGGATGCTACGCGCCCAATTACAGGAGATGCTACATTAAAATTGGTTACCTGGGATGATTCTGAAGGAAAATCAACTTTCTGGCATTCTTCTGCGCACCTGATGGCAGAGGCCGTGGAAAGTATGTTTCCGGGAGTAAAATTTTGGGTTGGGCCGCCTTTGGATAACGGGTTTTATTATGATATGGATTTGGGGGACAGGAAGATGAGCGATGAAGACCTGCAGGTTTTGGAAAAAAAGATGAATGAATTGGCGAAGAAAAACAGCGCTTATATAAGAAAGGAGATTCCGAAAGCTGAAGCTATCGGATATTTTACCGAAAAGGGGGATGAATACAAACTTGATCTTTTGCAAAACCTGGAAGACGGTAAGATAACTTTTTACAGCCAGGGCAATTTTACTGATCTATGCCGCGGGCCGCATATTCCTAACACCAGCTTTATTAAGGCAATTAAGCTCACCAATATTGCAGGCGCTTACTGGAAAGGGGATGAGAAAAATAAACAGCTTACACGTGTTTACGGCATTACGTTCCCAAACCAAAAAGAGCTGGATGAATACCTTTTAATGCTTGAGGAAGCCAAGAAAAGAGATCACCGCAAACTGGGCAAGGAACTAAGCATTTTTACCATGGACGACGAAGTTGGGCAGGGGCTTGTTTTGTGGATGCCCAATGGCACCATCATAATTGAAGAATTGGAAAAGCTGGCAAAAGAGACAGAAGCCGCAGCCGGGTATAAGCGTGTGGTAACACCGCACATTGCAAAAGAAAGCCTGTACTTAACCAGCGGGCACCTGCCATATTACAAGGAAAGTATGTATCCCCCAATGGAACTGGATGGTACAAAATACTATTTGAAGGCAATGAACTGCCCGCATCACCATAAAATATTTGCGGCAGAACATAAAAGTTATAAGGACTTGCCATTGCGCCTCGCCGAATACGGTACCTGTTACCGTTACGAGCAAAGCGGGGAATTATTTGGCTTAATGCGCGTACGCTGCCTGCACATGAATGATGCCCACATTTATTGCACTAAAGAACAGTTTGCAGAAGAGTTTAAGGCAGTTAACGAAATGTACCTTAAGTACTTTAAGATATTTGGCGTTGACAAATTTGTTATGCGCCTGAGCCTTCACGACCCTGCAAAGCTTGGACAGAAATATGTTGACGAACCGGAATTATGGAAAGAGACCGAAGAAATGGTGCGTGCCGTATTGATAGACACAGGAACACCATTTGTTGAAGTGCAGGATGAGGCGGCATTTTATGGCCCCAAGATAGATGTACAGATATGGAGCATAATAGGCAGGGAATTTACACTGGCTACCAACCAGGTTGACTTTGCACAGGGCCGGCGTTTTAAGCTTGAGTTTACCAATAAGGATAATGCGCCCGAAACCCCGCTCATTATTCACCGGGCGCCTTTGGGTACCCATGAGCGGTTCATTGGCTTTTTGCTGGAACATTATGCAGGTAAATTCCCGGTATGGCTGGCGCCCCTGCAGGCAAAGATCCTTCCCATCAGTGATAAATTTATTCCTTACTGCAATGAAGTAAGGGCTAAGCTGGTTAAAGCAGGAGTAAGGGTAGAAATTGACGAACGCAGCGAAAAAATAGGCAAAAAGATACGTGAAGCTGAACTAAGCCGGGTGCCATATATGCTTGTAGTTGGCGAAAAGGAGATGAATGAAAGCATGCTTTCCGTACGCAGGCAGGGGAAAGGCGACACAGGTATGCAGCCGGTTTTAGAGTTTATTAATATGATTGTTGATGAAATTGAAGAAAGAAAGGGATAGAAGTGCTATTTTTACCATGAAAATTCAATAAAGGGTTACCTGTTAAGTAATTTTGTATTGAAATGATCAGCAAAAAGCGACAAAAGATTGTTTTTTGTAACAATAGTAATAAGCCGGGTATTGGCTTTATTATTGCATTTAATCACTAAAAAATTTATAACCAAACAAAAATTAATGGCATTACCGTACAGAGGTGGGGGAAGATTTAATCCCCGTTTTAACAGGCAGCCCGAGCCTGAACATCGTATTAACGATAGAATAAGGGTAGCCCAGGTTCGCCTGGTAGGAGAAAATGTTACTGTTGGCGTTTACCCCGTTGAAGAAGCAAGAAAAATTGCCCAGCAGCAGGAATTAGACCTCGTGGAGATCTCACCAAACGCAGACCCTCCTGTTTGCAAAGTAATAGATTATAAAAAATTCCTTTACGAGAAAAAGCGTAAAGAAAAAGAAATGAAGGCCAATGCCAAGCAAAGTGAAGTGAAAGAAATTCGCTTTACGCCTGGCACCGATGACCATGATTTTGATTTTAAAGCAAAGCATGCTGAGAAATTTTTGCAGGACGGCAACAAGGTTAAAGCCTATGTTCAGTTTAAAGGACGCGCCATCATGTTTAAAGAAAGAGGCGAATTGGTATTGCTGAAATTTGCCGAACGACTGGCAGAAGTAGGCCAGCCGGAAAGCTTGCCCAAGCTGGAAGGAAAAAGAATGTTCCTGATGCTTACGCCTAAAACAGGTAAAAAGAAAAAAGAAGTAGTAGCATAACAAAGAAAGAGGGTAAAAGCCCTCTTTTTAATTTTGCAAATCCCAAAAAAGACAAAGCCCAAAGTCCAGAGAAAAATAAAGTGATCTGTGCATACTATGCGTATAGAATTTTCACATATAGGTAAACAGCTTTCTACCCGGGTGTCAGGTGCTTCTGTGCGCAAGAAGGTTATTCAATGCATAGAAAAAAATGAAAAAGTCATTTTTGATTTTTCTGAAGTTGAGATTGTTTCTAACTCCTTTGCTGATGAGTGCTTTGCTAAACTGATGCTTGATTTTGATTTGCCACGGGTAAAAGCACACACAACATTTGAAAATGCTTCTCCATTTATAAAAGCAGTGATTGCTAATTCTTTTAAAGAGAGACTACAGGCCTTACACACCCGTTAAACTATTGCGGAAATTTTGAATGATTGCTGCCAAGTGTATTGGCGATATTTGTTTATCTGTTTATTTTACCGCACTTTCGCGGCACATTGAAGATTTAGTTCATGAAGAAGCAACAGCCTGTACCTGCCGTTATGCAGCCCTTCCTTGACGGAAAAGTGTTATTGATAGATAAACCTAAGGATTGGACTTCCTTTGACGCCATACGAAAAATACGTAGTCTTACCGGGGTATCTAAAGTTGGGCATGCCGGTACATTAGACCCGCTGGCTACGGGGTTACTTATAATTTGCACAGGAAACTTTACTAAGAATATTACGGAGTACATGGGCATGGAAAAAGAATATACCGGTTCTTTTACCATTGGGGCCACAACCCCAACTTTCGACATGGAAGGTGCCCCTGAAAATATTACAAATATCTCTGCAATTACTGAAGGCATGGTGCATGCAGCAACTGAGCAATTTAAAGGAGACGTTATGCAGGTGCCGCCAATATTTTCTGCCGTAAAAATCGACGGCAAACGTGCTTACAAATCTGCCCGGAAAGGAAAAGAAATAGAGATACAGCCCCGCACCATTACAATTAAAGAATTTGAGATCACAAAAATAGAGTTGCCAAAAATATACTTTAAAGTAGTTTGCTCAACCGGTACTTATATACGCAGCCTTGCAAACGATTTTGGTAAAGCCCTGGGTGTGGGCGGCTATCTCAGCAGCCTGCGCCGTACGCGTATTGGCAATTTTTTAGTGGAAGATGCTTTAAGTATAGAAGCTATGGAAGAAGAGGTGAGAAAGATGCATGAGATTAAATAATTTTTTTTACTTGATAGTATGGAAATTAAAATTAATGATTGGACAGGTTATTGGAATTATTTCGATAGGCTCTGTGCGATGCTTAAGGATAATAATAAAGAAGATGTTGTTGCTCAATTAAGAAAAGCACAGTTATATGTAAATGGGTTGACCGATGGTTGGTTTGAATTTTTATATTCTTTCGAAGAAGTTATAAAAAACAACAAAGGGGAACTAACCAAAGATGAAAAAGAACTTGCAGAAAAACTGATCGCCTTGTTACGAAAATCTATTAAGTTATAATAATTAATCTCTATTTTTCTTTACTTTCTTTTTAAATAGTAAGCGCCTCTAATAGCATTTTCCCGAATTTTGCGGCATGTATCTGCAAAAGAAAGATGTCGCCTTAATGGCTGTTTGCACAGGCCTTATCGTTGCCAACATTTGGTATATACAGCCATTGATAGTGCTTATTGCAAAAGATTTCAATATCCCCGAAAATGTTGCAGGCAGCGCCAGCTATTTAACGCAGGCTGGGTATGCCGTTGGGTTATTATTGTTCGTTCCGCTCGGCGATATGATAGAGCGTAAAAAGCAAATTATTTTAACTCTGTCACTCGCTATTGTTGCCTTAGTTGTTACAGCGCTTGCCAAATCTTTCTGGTTATTACAGATAGCGTGTTTTATGGTTGGTTTTGGGTCAATTGTACCTCAATTAATATTGCCATTATCCGCTACGCTGGCGCACCCTTCACAGCGTGGTAAAGTTATCGGTATGGTGATGAGCGGCTTGCTGGTGGGCATTCTTTTATCAAGGGTGCTCAGCGGTGCTATAGGGGAGTGGCTTGGCTGGCGCAGCATGTACTGGATAGCATCAATATTATGCCTGGGCTTGCTGCCGTTGATCTATAAAAGGTTTCCTACAACCAAACCGGCGTTCAGGGGCAATTATCTTTCTTTAATGAAGTCGGTAATTAACCTCATCAAAACGCAACCAATGCTTCGCGAAGCAACTGCTATCAGTTTTACCTGCTTTGCGGTATTTGGTTCATTCTGGACAACAATGGTACTCCTTTTCTCAAACCAGCCTTTTCACTTCACGTCAGATAAAATAGGATTATTTGGGCTTGCGGGCGCCGCAGGCGCCATGGCAGCACCCTTAGTGGGCAAACTTGGCGATAAAGGCAACCTGCGCATAACTGTCGGGTACGGGCTGCTCTTATATATAATAAGTATAGCGTTTATGTATTTTACAAGGCAAAATGTAATTGGCTGTATTGCAGGTGTTATTTTAATTGATGTTGCGCAACAATCCGTGCACGTATCCAACCAAACAAGGGTATATACTTTAATACCCGAAGCGAGAAACAGGCTTAATACCGTGTATATGGCTTTCAGTTTTGCGGGAACAGCTATGGGGTCTGCCCTTGGTTTGTTTTTATGGAAGCACTATACCTGGCTTGGCGTTTCAGTGGGAAATATTTGCCTTTTGCTTGTGGGCTTTGCAATCTATTCCCTTACCTACAAGAGTAAAAGAAAAATGGTATTGACGGCGTGAAGAAGAAAGTACTCAATTTAAATTGAACTCTGGTGATTTAAAAGTGTTTCCCTGGTTAAGATCTCCGGTTTCATACCCTTTTTTAAACCAGTAAACTCGTTGCGCTGATGTGCCATGGGTAAATGAATCCGGTACCACATATCCCTGGGATTCTTTTTGCAGCCTGTCGTCCCCGATAGCATTTGCGGCATTCAGGGCATCTTCAATATCCCCTGGTTGTATAATTTTTTTCATCTCGTCAGCATAATGCGCCCAAATACCTGCAAAAAAATCAGCCTGTAATTCAACTTTTACTGATAAAGCATTCATTTCTTTTTCACTCAATTGTCCACGCAGTGCATCAACTTTATCGGTAATACCCAGCAATCGTTGAACGTGATGCCCAACTTCATGTGCTATAACATAAGCTCTTGCAAAATCGCCGGATGCATTCAGCTTGTTCTGCATTTCCTGGAAAAAGGAAAGGTCTAAGTACACTTTTTCATCTGCCGGGCAATAAAAAGGCCCTGTTGCCGCGCTCGCGAAACCGCATCCCGACTGTGAATATTGTGTAAAGAGCACCAGGTGCGGATCCTGGTAAGTTTTATGCATGCTGTCAAATAGTTTTATCCAAACGTCTTCTGTATAACCCAATACCACTGCCACAAATTTTTTTGAACTGTCGTCTGCCTGCTGTTGTTGTTCAGATTGAGGCGTCATATTATTGTTATTCAGAACCTGGTTGGGATTGCCACCCAAAAGATAAATAATAACGCCGATAATAATTGAGCCGATGCCTCCCCCCACAATAAGGCCGCCCCCGCCTATTCCCCTGTTGTCTTCAACATTTGAACTTTCTCTTCCGCTACCCCACAACATAATTGTACGTTTATATTTTTTAAAAAGATGTGGACCCGCTAAACAGTATTGAAAAAACCGTACCATTATCCAGGATAGTAATCAAAGGCCTAAAAGAATTAATATAAGGGTACCTTTTGCCCGGATAAAAAATAGTTTGCATTGCAACTAACATTTGTTAGCGCGAAGCTTATTTTTGCGCTATTAATTACACAATATGCATTTTCAATTAAGCGAAGAGCATTTAATGATCCAAAAGGCAGCGCGCGATTTTGCTCAACAGGAATGTTTGCCCGGTGTTATTGAACGCGATGAAAAAATGATCTTTCCAAAAGAACAGGTGATGAAGCTTGCCGAGCTTGGTTTTATGGGAATGATGGTTGACCCCAAATATGGCGGCGCCGGAATGGATACGATAAGTTATGTGCTGGCAATAGAAGAAATAAGCAAAATAGATGCAAGCGTGAGCGTTTGTATGAGTGTAAATAACAGCCTTGTAAGCTGGGGGCTTGAGGCTTATGGCAATGAAGAGCAAAAGCAAAAATACTTAGTGCCGCTTGCGCAGGGCAGAAAAGATGGTGGCTTATATATTGGCGCGTTTTTATTAAGTGAGCCCGAAGCAGGCAGTGATGCTACGCATCAAAGAACTACCGCGGAGGACAAAGGCGACCATTATATTTTGAATGGCACCAAAAATTGGATAACCAACGGAAACAGTGCGAGTGTGTATTTGGTAATGGCCCAAACGGATACCAGTAAAGGCTCACACGGAATAAATACTTTTATTGTAGAAAAAAATTGGCCCGGCGTAACAGTTGCCGGAAAAGAAAATAAATTGGGCATCCGCGGCAGCGATACGCATACCATACTTTTTAATGATGTAGTTGTGCCAAAAGAAAACAGGATAGGGGAGGATGGCTTTGGGTTTAAATTCGCCATGAAAACCCTTGCCGGGGGCCGCATTGGCATTGCATCGCAGGCATTGGGTATAGCAAGCGGCGCTTATGAATTAGCATTGAAATATTCAAAACAAAGAAAGGCATTTGGTAAAGAAATAATGCATCACCAGGCCATTCAATTTAAGCTTGCGGATATGGCTACACGTATTGAAGCTGCAAGGCTGCTTTGTTTAAAAGCGGCCTATGAAAAAGACCAGCATCTTGATTATACCTTAAGCTCATCCATGGCAAAGGTATTTGCGTCAGAAACTGCCATGTGGACAACCACCGAAGCGGTGCAGATACACGGCGGGTATGGGTATGTAAAAGAATACCATGTTGAACGCCTGATGCGCGACGCCAAAATAACGCAGATATACGAAGGCACCAGCGAAGTACAGCGTATTGTAATTAGCCGAACTATATTAAAGTAGAGGCTATCGTGCTTTACCTTTGCAAAAAACATTGATTGATGGCTGTTAACACAGAGGCATACAAAAACATTAAACAGGAATTAGACGCAAAGAATATAACGCTGGTAGCTGTTTCCAAAACTAAACCCGTTGAAGATATTAAGGCTTTGTATGAACTTGGCCAGCGCGATTTTGGAGAAAATTATGTACAGGAACTCGTTGACAAAGAGGCGCAATTGCCAAAGGATATTCGCTGGCATTTTATAGGCCATTTGCAAAGCAATAAAGTAAAATACATTGCGCCATTTGTACACCTAATACATGGGGTTGACAGTATTAAACTGCTTAAAGAAATAGACAAACAAGCACAAAAAAATAACCGTATTATTGATTGCCTGTTACAGGTGCATATAGCACAGGAAGAAACAAAATTTGGGTTTGACGAGGACGAATTACTAAACACTAATTTTGACGAGTTACACGAATTAAAAAATGTGCGGGTGACAGGCCTTATGGGTATGGCATCTTTTACAGAGGATATGGATAAAGTAAGGAGGGAGTTCCGGTATCTTAAAGCGTTATTTGTTCAATTTTCTCTTCTGTCATCTGTCAACTCCCATCTGTCAACCCTTTCCATGGGTATGAGCAGCGATTACAAAATAGCCGTTGAAGAAGGCTCAAACATGGTGCGTATCGGCAGCCTGCTATTTGGCGCAAGGGAATATGCTAAATAATTTTATATGACTATCCGCATATAGCAACCAAGATAATCCTTAGTGCCCTTTGTGTTGCATTTTCTTCGTGCCCTTCGTGGTTCTATTTCTTTTTTACCACAAAGTCCTCAAAGGAATATCACAAAGAACACAAAGGTTGTTTATAACATTGTTTAAGTTGATGTGTACGGATAGTCATATAATTTTACATGAGTAATAAAAAATAAATTTCTTCTTTTAAAGCGGAAATTTGCTTTAAATAAAATTCTTTATGTAAATTTCATTCCTAAATCAAAATTTATAAATCGGTAACCCCTATTTAATTATTATGAAAGTAACACATGCAGATCCCGCAGTTCAAAAGATTGTTGAAAAAAAGAAAGAACGCTTAAACGAAAAGAATCAATTATCTAAAATTGATAAGCTGGCATTGTGGATAACTACTAAAGTGGGTACCATGGGTTTTTTCTTTATAATTTTTGTATGGACAATCGTTTGGCTTGGCTGGAATATGTTTGCGCCGCAAAGCACCCGCTTCGATCCTTACCCGGCTTTCGTGCTTTGGCTATTCATATCAAATATGATACAAATATTTTTGATGCCTCTTATTATGGTGGGGCAAAACCTGCAGTCCAGGTATGCAGAGGCAAGAGCAGAAGCTGACTTTGAAATAAACACCAAAGCGGAAATTGAAGTAGAAACAATTTTGGAGCATCTCGAAAGTCAAAACAAGTTAATGCTTCAGATACTGGAAGAATTGAAG
>Ga0206922_1096_pt1 | contig 23453 bp, 22 predicted proteins | sample Alteio_BWOrgHeat_63_FD_152976 | JGI IMG/M metagenome (GOLD analysis project Ga0206922, IMG submission 152976) | Enriched cells from forest soil in Barre Woods Harvard Forest LTER site, Petersham, Massachusetts, United States -... | ecosystem: Environmental > Terrestrial > Soil > Temperate forest >... | reverse complement strand
TTATATCAGGGTCAGGGGATGGGGCATTACTTTCTGATGACCTTTGGCACCTTAAAATACGTACCGTCGGTGGAAGGGGCTGCGGACAGGGCTTCTGCCTGGGACACAGAGCCTTGCAGTCTGTCTTCCCTTAATACATTGATGGCGGGGCTCATGTGCAGCAGGGGATCTACGCCTGTCGTATCCAGCTCGCCCAGCTTTTCCACAAATCCGATCATCTTCCGGAGATCTTTTTTTATGGCCTCTTTTTCCTCCTCGTTAAATTCCAGGCGGGCTAGCCGGGACAAATTATCGATCAGGGCGTCATTGACTTCCATACTGGTGCTTTGCAACAAAAATAAAGGTTTATTTTGAAGCATTTGACTTTTACTATCTTCGCCCTTCTTATGGAAAAAAAGCAAGATATTGTCATGAGCGGGATCCGGCCTACCGGATTCCTGCATTTGGGGAATTACTTTGGCGCCGTAAGGAATTACGTGAAGATGCAGGATGCATATACCTGCTACTTTATGGTGGCGGACTTGCATGCATTGACCACATTACGGGAGACCAGGGAGCTGAAAGGGCATGTCCGGCGTGTGCTGGCCGAAAATATCGCCTGTGGGCTGGATCCTGACAAGGTGGCTTTTTTCTGTCAGAGCCATGTCCCAGAGACGGCTGAGCTATATCTTCTCCTGAACATGCTGGCCTATGTAGGGGAGCTGGAGAAAACGCCTACTTTTAAGGATAAGGTACGTTTACAGCCACAAAATGTCAATGCCGGTCTGCTGACCTACCCTGTCCTGCAGGCCGCGGATATCATGCTGCATCGCGCCACGCTGGTGCCAGTGGGGAAGGACCAGGAGCAGCATCTTGAAATAGCCCGGAACTATGTCAATCGTTTCAATCAGCGATATGGGGATGTTTTCCCTGAGCCTTATGCCTTCAATTTCGGAGAAGAGCTGGTTAAAGTGCCCAGCCTGGACGGTGCGGGGAAGATGAGCAAGAGTGAGAATCAAATGGCCACGTTGTACCTGGCCGATGATGATGACACCATCCGCAATAAGATCAAAAAAGCAAAGACGGACAGCGGCGCCGCTCCGGGGGAACCCATGACGGATTCGGTGAAGAACCTGCTGCTGTTGTTGAAACTTTCAGGCGCTGAAGATGCCGCGCAGAAATTTGAGGCCGACTACCATGCGGGTACGATCCGTTATGGGGACCTGAAAAAGGAGCTGGGAGAGAGCATGGTGCGATTTATCGCGCCTATCCGTGAGAGAGCGGAAGAGATCCGCAATGATGAAATCTATCTCCGGAAGGTGATGGAGCAGGGGGCGGCCAAAGCAAGGGCCAGCGCGGCTGTTACGGTCCAGCTGGCAAAGGAGGCCATCGGGCTCAATTACTTTTGAGGAGAGAGAAGACTTGAATAAAAACACATTGACCTGATCCAAAATTAAAAAAGAATTAATACCTTAAAAACCTAAAATCCTTTTCGGGACCAGGCGAGTGCACTGTCCGTACCCGGAAGACGAATTAAAAGTCATGGCAAAAGCAAAGAAACCGAAACATATCGCAGTAGCCGGGAACATCGGCGCAGGGAAGACCACGTTAACGGAAATGTTGAGCAAGCATTATCGTTGGATCCCTCAATTCGAAGATGTAGATCATAATCCTTACCTGAATGACTTCTATGAGGATATGCCCAGGTGGAGCTTTAATCTCCAGATCTTCTTTTTGAACAGCCGGCTCAACCAGCTGCTGGAAATACATGCAGGTACGGAGACGGTGATCCAGGACCGCACCATTTACGAGGATGCGCATATATTCGCACCTAACCTGCATGAAATGGGGCTTATGAGTAAAAGGGATTACAATAATTACTTCCAATTCTTCCAGACCCTGAAGCGGATGGTGCAGCCGCCTGACCTGCTGATCTATCTGCAGGCTTCTGTGCCGACCCTTGTTGCGCAGATACAGAAGCGCGGGCGTGAGTATGAAGAGAACATAAGACTGGATTATCTGAAACGCTTGAACGACTTCTATAATAAATGGATCGAAGGGTATAAAGAAGGTCCATTGTTAGTGGTGGATATTGATAAGAATAAGTTCCCGGAGAATGAAGAGCATCTGGGCGAGATCATTACGAGGATAGATTCGCAGCTATACGGACTTTTCTAGCGTGGCCGCAGGCCCGCTAAAAAAGTCCGGGGCTTTTAGGCCCAATCATAGGCCCGGCTAGCTGGCGCCGCCAGCGGTACAATACAACCAACAACCAATAAGACGAGAGACATACGGAGAAGGGGCGCGTTGAAAGGTGCAATGCGCTTGAAGGATGCCGTGTGCTTAAGAAAATGAGGGGATCATCGGAGGCGTGAACGGAGGAGGATGTAGTTGGAGGGTAGTTCATGATGCAGAGGGGTGATAAATGCGTGGAGGGTAAAAGATAGGATGACAGTTGGAGGGTATTCATGATGGAGAAGCCCGATAGATAAAAGGAGTGAAGAGCGTGAATAGTGAGATCGATTGGATGACGGGATCCGAAGCGTCCATAAAAGAAAAAACCCCACCTGGAATGGATGGAGTTAGTTTTGGCAAACAATCGTAGATCAGTTACTAAGTGGAATAGTTCGCCAAGTTCTGTATTTTATTTTTAATTTAAAAGATTTTTTAACAGTTTTTTTTATTTTTTTTGAAAGCAGCATCCAGGGGACGGTTGTGGTCTCCTGAAAATCCCTTATCGAACAGGGGCTGCAGCCCTGATCTCTTCGGATACCCCATCGGCGTATTTTGCGAAATTATTGATAAACCAGCTTGCCAGCTCGTCCGCCATCTTATCATAGGCCGTCTTATCGGGCCAGGTGCTTCTGGGGTTAAGGATCTCTGCGGGTACGCCGGGGCAGGATGTGGGCATTTCCATTTTAAAGACAGGGTGTGTCGTATACTCCACGTTGTCCAGCTGTCCTTCCAGTGCAGCGGTGATCATTGACCGCGTATAGGCCAGCTTCATCCTGCTGCCTTTGCCATAGGGGCCTGCTGACCAGCCGGTATTGATCATCCAGACCTTTACGCCGTGTTCCTTCATCTTTTTACCCAGCAGCTCCGCATAGCGGCCAGGGTGCAGGGGGAGGAAGGGGGCGCCAAAACATGCGCTGAATGTGGGTTTGGGTTCTGTAATACCTGTTTCTGTGCCTGCTACTTTGGCTGTATAGCCAGAGATGAACTGGTACATCGCCTGGCCGGCGGTGAGCCTGGATATGGGCGGTAATACGCCATACGCATCACAGGTGAGGAAAAAAATGTTTGCAGGGATGGGGCCTTTAGAGGGTTCCAGGGCATTGCTGATATAAGAAAGGGGATAGGACACCCTGGTATTTTCGGTGATGGTACCGTCATCGAAATTGATCCGTTCAGTGCCGGGGAAGAATTTTACATTTTCCACGAGGGCGCCGGGACGGATGGCGTGGAAGATCTCCGGTTCCTTGTCTTCATTCAGGTGGATACATTTGGCATAACAGCCGCCTTCGAAATTGAAGATATTATCACCTGTCCATCCATGTTCGTCATCTCCAATAAGCTTTCTTTCGGGATCTGCGCTGAGGGTGGTCTTACCCGTGCCGCTCAGGCCAAAGAAGATAGCTGTGTCTCCTTTTTTCCCCATATTGGCGGAGCAGTGCATGCTCAATACATTCTTTTCATGCGGCAACAGGTAGTTGAGGATGGTAAAAATGGCTTTTTTAGTCTCCCCTGTATAACCGGAGCCGGCAATGAGGATCAATTTGTGCTTAAAAGAAATAACGACTGCATTGTGCTGGCGGATTCCGCAGGCGGCGGGGTCCAGCCTAAGACCGGGAGCCGAGAGTATCTGCCAATCGGGCTGGAAGCTCTCCAAATCCTCCTCCGACGGGCGGAGGAACATATTGTAAGCAAAGAGGTTCGTGGAGGCATTTTCGTTGATGACCCGGACGTTAAGCCGGTGCCTGGCGTCGGCACAGACATAACAATCACGGATAAAAAGTTCCGGCAGGTGGTTCAGATAGGCTCTGATCTTCGCAAAAATGAGATCAAAATACTTTTCTTCAATGGGCTGATTAAAGTCATTCCAATGGATGGAGTCTTCGGTAATGATGTCCTTTACGATAAATCTGTCCTTTGGACTGCGGCCTGTGAACTCGCCGGTGCGGATCACAAGCGCTCCCGTGTCGCTGAGCACACCTTCTTCTCTACGCAGACAATGCTGTATCAGCTCTTCCGGTGAAAGTTGATAGTAAATAGCATCAGAGACCTGCAAACCCAATGCAACTAATTTGTCGACAGGAATTGTAATAGTCGGTACTGACATGAGGCAATCGTTTGTTTAGGGCAAAGCTAAAATTTAATTTTTCAATAGCAGGGCTAAAAAGGGGGTCAAAATTTGATGAAATCAAATTAGAGGATTAATTATTTGATAAATTTCAAAAAGCTAACGATTGTTAGCGTGCCGGTATTTGATAATCGCCCTTAATTGGTGAATTCATTCGAAGATTTTGAGAAAAAGAGAGACAGATCGCCGGTGGCGATCTGGATACTAGGAAGAGTTGGGAGCTGTGGGTGAGGAGGCTGGAGCTACGATCGCCGGTGGCGATCTGGATATTATTGGGATTGAGCGCTGCAAGTTAAAGCTACTGCGTGCGGGTTTGTTCGGCTCAGTGGCAGATGGGGGGCAGCGAATGGGGGAAGACGGAACCCCGGTGGGGTTCCGGATACTAAGAAGAGTTGGGTAAGAAGGGAGGGAAGCGGGAGCTATGAACCCCGGTGGGGTTCCGGATACTAAGAAGAGTTGGGTAAGAAGGGAGGGAAGCGGGAGCTATGAACCCCGGTGGGGTTCCGGATACTAAGAAGAGTTGGGTAAGAAGGGAGGGAAGCGGGAGCTATGAACCCCGGTGGGGTTCCGGATACTAAGAAGAGTTGGGTAAGAAGGGAGGGAAGCGGGAGCTATGAACCCCGGTGGGGTTCCGGATACTAAGAAGAGTTGGGTAAGAAGGGAGGGAAGCGGGAGCTATGAACCCCGGTGGGGTTCCGGATACTAAGAAGAGTTGGGTAAGAAGGGAGGGAAGCGGGAGCTATGAACCCCGGCGGGGTTCCGGATACTAAGAAGAGTTGGGTAAGAAGGGAGGGAAGCGGAAGCTATGAACCCCGGTGGGGTTCCGGATATGAGGAAGAGTTGGATTTGTGAGCGGAAGGCTCTATCAATTAGTTTTGGGTTATAGTACCGGGCGGCGTTAATTTGTAATATGAAGTATTTTCCGCAAAAACCGGAGCTTTTTACCAGTAACAGGGCCCGGTTCACTAAAAAGCTCCTACCCGGATCTATAGCCATCTTTGTCAGCAACGACGAAATGCCTTCCAATGCAGATGCTCATTATACCTTTCGTCAGAACAGCAGTCTGTTTTGGTTATCAGGGATCAGCCAGGAGGATAGTATGGTGATCCTTTTCCCCGATCATCCTGATCCCCGTTACCGGGAAGTGCTGGTGCTGGTGCGTCCCAATGAGATGAAAGAAAAATGGGATGGTAAGCGGCTGCGGGCCGAGGAAGGCCGGGCGCAATCGGGTATTAAGACCATTGTATGGCTGGATGCCCTGGAAGGGCTTTTGCAGCAATGGATCCACCTGGCAGAGAACATCTATCTCTCCACGAATGAGAATGACCGTAAATCGGGGCTGGTGGAGACGCGGGAATACCGGTATATCCGGGAAATAAAGGAGCGGTATCCGTTGCACCACTATTACCGTTCCGCTCCTATCCTAAAGGAATTGCGGGGGATCAAGACGGCCCTTGAAATAGAACGGATGCAGGAGGCGGCAGATATTACCCAGGCCACTTTTGAACGGGTTCTGCAATTCATCCGGCCCGGGGTGATGGAATATGAAGTAGAAGCTGAGATCTATCATTCTTTTCTCAGCAGGCGTTCCCCTGGACCTGCCTATAACAGCATTGTTGCCAGCGGCGACAGGGCGCGGACCCTTCATTATATCACCAACAATGAGGAATGTAAGGACGGGGAGCTGGTATTGATGGACTTTGGGGCGGAATATGGCGGGTACTGTGCAGACCTGACCAGGACGGTGCCTGTGAATGGTAAATTCACCCGACGGCAAAAAGAAGTATACAATGCCTGTCTGCATCTCCATCGTTTTGCCAAAGGTTTGTTAAAACCTGGACTTACTTTTATCCAATACCAGCAAAAAATGGGAGAGGAAGCGGGGAAGACCTTTGTGAAGATAGGACTGCTGACAAAGGCTGATCTGAAAAACCAGGGACCGGATAACCCTGCCTATTTTAAATACATGTATCACGGTGTTTCTCACCATCTGGGGATCGACGTACATGACCTGGGGACGCGTACGGAGCCGATCCGTGAAGGGATGGTGCTGACTGTCGAGCCGGGTATTTATATTGAAGAGGAGCAGATGGGGATACGGATCGAGAATGATGTATGGATCACCCGTACCGGTAATAAGGATCTGATGGAGAAGATCCCGATCACGGCGGAGGATATCGAGGCTTTGATGAAAAGGAAAAAGTGAGGGGAACCGAAAGCAAGAGGGAAGGGAAAAGGTGGGGAAGAAGTCGGGAAAGTAAGAGAAGATAGCAAAAGTGAGGGGATGAGGGAGCGAAAACCAGGAAGCGTTGGGGCGGAATGGGAAGAGGATGTTAAGGTAATAACATTCGCGTGGCAGTGAGGAAATAAAGTCCTAATTTTCAGGCGTTGAAAAACAAAATTACTCGGATGAAAAACATACCTAACCTGTTCACCCTGCTGAATTTAGTCTTTGGCTGTATCGCTGTTATCCTCATTTTACAAAATGGCATCACTATTATGTATAATCCGGAGGGGGCGCAGTATATCGGTATTCCTGAAAAGATTGGCATAGCATCGGTGTTTATAGGTCTTGCCGGGCTGGTGGATTTCCTGGATGGCCTGGTGGCAAGAATATTCAAGGCCACGTCTCCCATGGGCAAACAGCTGGATTCGCTGGCGGATGTAGTAAGCTTTGGCGTGGCTCCGGGTATGATCCTTTATCAATTCCTTCGCATGAGCTTTGCCAGACAGGAGAACGGGCTGGATGTATCGACCTTGTGGTTATTGCCGGCATTATTGTTTCCCTGCGCTGCAGCCTTCAGGCTTGCCAAGTTCAACATCGATGACAGTCAACAATATGGCTTTAAAGGCGTACCTACGCCCGCAGCGGGGCTGCTGGTGGCCTCCCTGCCCCTGATCTATTGGTATTCCAACAATGGGAACGTACTGGCTGTCCTGCTGAATAAATGGGCCTTGTATGGTCTTACGGTGGTGATGGCCTGGCTGATGACGAGCAATCTTCCGATCATGGCCCTGAAATTCTCCGATTATACATTGAAGACCAATTTTCCCAAGCTGATCCTGGTGGGTGCGGCCATTATTGCCGCCATCTTTTTGAAATGGCTGGCGGTGCCGGTGGTGTTCATTTTATACATTATCGTATCTTTACTCACAAGAAAAAATAACGTTTCATAGGAGCATGGTCAATGGCCATTGTTTTCTAAATCGTCTTTTTACTGTAGTTTTGGCGTTCAAAAATCAAAAATCATGACTTTCTCTGTTTTCGTAAAAGTAATGCCGCTGAAAGAATTGTTAGACCCGCAGGGAAAGGCCGTGATGAGTGGATTACAGAGTCTGGGATTGAATAAAGTAAGTGATGTGCGTATAGGAAAGAGCATTGCCCTGCAGGTGGAAGCGGGCTCGGCGGATGAAGCCCGGCAAATCGCAGAAGAAGCGGGTAAGAAATTGTTGGCCAATCCTGTCATGGAGTACTTCGAGATCGCTGTAAATTAATAACGGCTTGCTTTATATAGTTCCTTCCCCTATCGGTAATCTGCAGGATATCACATTCAGGGCCCTGGAAGTGCTGAAAAAAGTGGATCTTATTCTGGCGGAAGATACCCGAAATTCTTCCAGGCTGCTGAATCACTACCAAATCATTAAGCCCCTGTCGCCATATCACCAGCATAATGAGCATAAGGTATTGCGTCACCTGGTGGACCAGCTATTGCAGGGGAAACTGATGGCCCTGTTAACGGATGCCGGTACGCCGGGTGTATCCGATCCTGCCTTTTTGTTGGTGAGGGAATGTATCAAGGCCGGGGTAAAAGTGGAGACGCTGCCCGGGGCTACTGCCTTTGTTCCTGCCCTGGTGAACAGCGGTCTTCCCATGCAACGTTTTTCTTTCGAAGGGTTCCTTCCTTTAAAGAAAGGCCGGCAAACCTTGTTGAAACAGCTGGCCCAGGACCCCAGGACCCTCGTATTTTATGAATCTCCTATGAGATTGGTAAAGACGTTGGAAGACTTTATGTCGTATTTTGGAGAAGACAGACAATGCTGCGTGAGCAGGGAACTGACAAAAATATATGAAGAGAATCAGCGGGGCAGCCTCCGGGAAGTATGTGAATATTTCCGGGATAAAGGTGTGAAAGGGGAGATTGTCCTTGTGGTGGCTGGTTCAGAAGGATCGAAGAAGGATCGGAAGAGATGGGCAAGACGGCCTTCCAGTGGAAGGACGGATATTAGGAAGAGTTGGGATGGAGAGGGGGAGGAAGAAGAGGAAAATGATGAAGAGGGAAATGCATGAAGATGAAAATTATGAAGAGGAAGGGGGGGATGAAACTGAGGGTTCGCCGATGTGAAGCTGACGATGTGCTGATCATGAAACTTAACTTAAAACAGAGATAAATATGAAGAAGCTACTTTCATTCATCCTGATCGGCGGGCTGCTTTTTACCACAGCCAGCGTACAAGCGCAATTTCGCAGCATTCCTGGTGTCGTCACTGACTCATTCAAGGTGCGATACCCTTCTGCTACCACAGTCAGCTGGGAAGACAAGGTGACCTCCTTCCAGGCTACGTTCACGCTGAACAACGAAAAATACCAGGCAAAGTATAATAAAGATGGCAGCTGGATCAGCTCAGACAGGAAGATCAAAGAGGATGCGCTGCCGGCAGTGGTAAAGGATGGGCTTTCCAAGAGCAAGTATGCAGAATGGAAAGTGGGCACTATCACCCAGCGTTATTTTCCCGGGGACAGTGTTAATTACATCATCTTTGTAGCAAAGAGCGACATCACGCGAAAAAACCTGACATTTAGCACGAAAGGTCAGCTGCTGAAAGACAATACCACGTTGTAAAGGTCTTCCACTACCCCGGAAAAGAAAATTTAGCTATGCATATAAATAGATATGTCTTGATGTTGGCGGCAGCGCTGACGACGGGTTCTCATTCCTTTGCACAACCGGACAGATGGCAGCAACGGGTGAAGTACACGATGGACATCAATATGGATGTGTCCACTAACCGGTTTACCGGCAGGCAGACGCTGGCCTATACAAACAATTCCCCTGATACTTTGTACCGGGTGTTTTATCATCTGTACTGGAATGCGTTCCAGCCAGGCAGCATGATGGATACGCGTAGCCGGGAGCTGGGAAAGATAACGTACGGAAAGCGCGGGCGTGAGGATATTCGGGACTGGGATAGCCGGGTAAAGGATAGGATCCAGCATCTGAACCCGGATGAGATGGGCTATCAGAAAGTGATCTCTTTGTCCATGAATGGCGTACCCCAGCAGTACAAAGTAGAAGAGACCATTATGGAAGTACAGCTGGCGAAGCCCATTCTCCCCAGGAGCACGGTGGTTTTTGAAATGCAATTTGAAGCGCAGGTGCCCTTGCAGATACGCCGCAGCGGCAGGGACAATCCAACGACGGGTGTGCGTTATTCCATGAGCCAGTGGTATCCAAAAATGTGTGAATATGACTATGAGGGCTGGCATCCTACGCCTTATGTAGCCCGTGAGTTTTATGGGGTATGGGGTGATTATGATGTAAAGATCTCCATCGACAAAAAATATCTTATCGGTGGGACGGGTTACCTGGAGAATGCCGCACAGGTGGGATATGGTTATGAGCCGAAGGGTGTGAAAGTGATACGTCCTGCGGGTGAAAAGCTGTTATGGCATTTTGTAGCGCCGAATGTCCACGATTTTATGTGGGCTGCCGATCCGGAATATAAACATTTGGTACGGCAGGTGCCGGGTGGCCCTGTCATCAATGTGATCTATAAAAATAAGAACAACGATCCCCACCAGGATACATTATGGAATAACCTGGCGGATGCCGCCGTGATCGTGATGCCATTTATGGAGCAGCATTTTGGCAAATATCCCTATAAGCAATATTCTTTTATGCATGGCGGGGATGGCGGGATGGAATATCCTATGAGCACATTGATCGTAAGTCCCAGTGTAGGCACCGCATTTCATGAATGGATGCATAGCTGGTACCAGGGGATGATGGGGACGAATGAATCCCTTTATCCCTGGATGGACGAAGGGTTCACCACGTATGCCGAGGGGCTTGTCAGCACTTATTATTATGAGCAGGAGCTGAAAATGCACCCGGAAAACGAGGGATTAAAGGAGGTGGTCGACAAACGGCTTGCACAACAACCGTCCAGCCATGAAGACGCCTATGAAGGTTATTTCGATGTGGTGAAAAGCCATCTGGAAGAGCCGCTGACGACGCATGCCGATCATTACAATACAAACTATGCCTATAGTGAGGCCGCCTATTCAAAGGGCGCCGTATTCCTGGAACAGCTGGGATATATCACGGGGGCGGCTGTCCGTGACAATATTTTACTGGCCTATTATAAAGAATGGCGTTTCAAACATCCCAATGCCAGTGATTTTATACGGGTGGCAGAGAAAGTAAGCGGTATGCAGCTGGACTGGTATAAAGAATATTGGGTGAGCACCACAAAGACCATCGATTATGGCATTGACAGCCTGTGGGAGGAAAATGGACAATCCATGATCCGGCTTAAGATGGTGGGAAAAATGCCCATGCCCGTCGATGTGCTGTTACAGTACAAGGATGGCAGCAAGGAACTCGCTTATATTCCGCAATATCTTATGTTCGGGGCCAAGCCAGTGGAAGAGCCTGCTATTCCCCGTACGGTCTTTGAACCCTGGAAATGGACCAGTCCCACTTATACATTTGCTGTGAACCATCATTTGACAGACCTGAAGAAAGTCGAGATAGACCCTTCCTATCGGATGGCGGATGTGGATAGGGCAAATAATAAGCTGGAGATCCAATGGTAATGGGAAGAGAACTGACGATGAGATATTAAAAATAGTAAGGCCGGGTGACCCCGGCCTTGCTATTTAGCGCCTGATATAGGTTAGATAAGGTAAAATGACTAATGCAGTACTTGATAAAGGAACAGCCCAGGGGGCAAATTTACGTACCCCCAGAAGGTAAAACAATACCACTTTGTGGTATATTTCTTAACGGCCGTAGAATTTGTTGATGGCTTCTACCCTGTTATTCACATGTAATTTTTCATATATGTGGTAGACGTGTTTGCGAACAGTCTCCTGGCTGATGAAGAGGCGGCCTGCGATCTCTTTATATAACATGCCTTTAGCGAGCAGCTCCAATATTTCATTTTCCCGGTTAGAAAGGACGCTGATGGATTTGTTGGCCCCGATGGGCTCCGGGATGGCGGTCCTTACCTGGAAGGCGTTGACCACTTTCCGGGCTATCTGGCTGCTCATGGGGGCGCCGCCTTCATATAATTCCCGCAGGGCGTCCAATAATTTGCCCGGGGCTGTTTTTTTAAGAATATAACCATTCGCGCCGGCTGTCAGGGCTTCGAAGATCTTTTCATCCTCTTCATAGACTGTACACATCATGAAAAGGATCTCGGGATTTAAGGGTTTTAGCTGACGGACACAATCGATGCCGCTTTCGCCGTCTCCGAGGTTGATATCCATCAGTACAATATGGGGGCTTACGAGGGGTATCTTCTGCAGGGCCTCCTCTGCATCCGAAAAGCTACCTGCCAGGGTGTAGCCTTCAGCCATAAGGATGATCTGCTCAAGGGCAGACCGGATGTCTTTGTTATCATCTACAATACATACAGAGATAGTCATAGTGCAAAGGTCAAAGGATTTGGCCTGAAAAAAATACCACGTTGTGGTAATTTTTTAGCCTTTAGGCAGAACCCTTATGGAAAGGGCACATGCAGCAAGTATTTTTCTTTAAAATAATCTATGGGGAAAATATCATATATCTCAATTAGACGGGGGCGGGTGCCACTTTCAGCTATTTCGGCGGCCAGATCACCGCCTTTCAGGCAAATCAGACCGCGTGTGGCGGGAAGAGAGGGGGCTTCTTTTGCGGGTTTTCTAAGGAGTGGTTTGGCCCATGTCCATAATTCTTTCAGGGGGGCGACGGCCCTGGATACGGCCACATCGAATCTTCTATCTTTTATTTCTTCGGCCCTTGCGTGCTGGGTGGTGAGATTAGAGAGGCCGGTGGCTTCTTTTACTGCCTCCACCACTTTGATCTTTTTCCCGATGCTATCTACGAGGTGGAAACGGGTGTCGGGAAAGAAGATGGCCAGGGGGATACCGGGGAAACCTCCGCCTGTGCCGATATCGATGACCTGTGCGCCTTTTTCAAATTCGAAGGAGGCGGCGATGGCCAGGGAGTGAAGGACATGTTTCTCGTAAAGGCTATCGATATCCTTACGGGAAATAACATTGATCTTACTGTTCCATTCGCTGTAGAGTTCCTTCAATGCCGCCAGCTGCTGTAGTTGTTGTGGCGTGAAATCCGAAAAATACTGCAGGATCAATTCCAGGTCGGCCGGGGCTTTTTCCATACTGTCGGAGTAAAGATGAGGTAATACACGAACATCCAGATATCCAGGAGCCACCACCAGGCGAAGAGATCGTCTTCCTGTAGCTTGCGCATACATCTGTAATAAACAAAGCCCTGTATGATCAGGCGGAGGCCGAAGATGCCCAGCGCGTAGCGCCAGTCAAAGAAGAGGCTGACGATGAACAGGGGATAGAACAGCAGGTGGGAGACTGAATATGATCCCAGCAGAAATTTATGCAGGGGTTTATAATATTTGGCTGTGGTGTAGTGACGGGTCTTTTGACGGAACCACTCCCCGAATGTCTTTTTGGGCTCAGACATCGTGAAGGTGTCGGGGTCGATGACAATGGCGGTATTCTCCTTGTTGGCCACTTTATTGATAAAGAGATCATCATCGCCGCCCGGCAGATGGTTAATAGCGGAGAAACCTTTGTTTTTTAAAAAAACGTCCTTTTTGTAGGAGAGATTTCTTCCGACGCCCATATAGGGGATGCCTGCCAGCGCATAGGAGAAATACTGGAGGGCTGTGTGAAAGGTGTCAAAACGAATGATCTTGTTAAGAAAGCCGGATGTTTTTTTATAGGGGCTATAGCCGAGGACCACTTCGATGCCGTTGTTGTAGCCATCCTGCATCTTTTGCATCCAAAATTCGCTGGCGGGTACGCAATCAGCGTCTGTCAGCAGGACGATGCCGTATTTTGCCTCCTTGATGCCCATGCTCAGGGGGTATTTCTTTCCGGGGATACCGATAGCTTCCTGTTCCAGGTTAACGATATGCAGCCCTTTGAATGTCTTTTTAAATTCGTCCAGGAGGAAGCGGGTGTCATCCTGGCTGTTATGATTTACGACAATGACCTCATGGGTGCTGGGATAGGTTTGTACGAGGGCTCCGGGCAGGTGGGAGACCAGTTTGGCCGCCTCATCCCTGGCGCAGATGATGACACTGACCGGATGCTGTTGTGACTGGGCTTTTTCGGGTGGGGAAAAGAAAGCCAACCTCCTGAAAAACCAACTGTAATAAAACAATTGTATCAGGGTGATCAGACAAAAAGCAATAAAGAATAGTTCACGCCAGGATAAACCAATGTTCAGTCTAGTCATAAGCATTCTACGATGTGATCGGGGCTCACCGCCCGCGAAAGTACGTATTAGGGATGAGTTTGCTGAGTATTCCGGGAAAAAAACGCAGATAGAGTGTTAAAAAGGCCGGGTACTAAGGATTTTCCCTAGTATCTTGCATCCTTTTTCGATGATTATGGCTGCACTACAATTTGAATTAGAAGGGGGCTGCCCGGATACGGCGGCAAGGGCCGGGAAGATGACTACCGACCATGGGGAGGTGCTTACGCCCATTTTTATGCCTGTGGGTACGGTGGGCAGTGTAAAAGCCGTTTCCCAGCAGCAATTGAAGGAGGAGGTAGATGCCCGCATCATCCTGGGAAATACCTATCATCTGTATCTGCGGCCTGGTCTGGAAGTGCTGGAGGCGGCGGGTGGGCTCCACCGGTTTAACGGCTGGGATCGTCCGATCCTGACGGATAGCGGGGGGTACCAGGTGTTCTCTTTATCGGGGATGCGGAAGATACAGGAGGATGGGGTGGTATTTCAATCCCATATCGATGGATCCCGGCACCTGTTCAGCCCTGAGAAGGTGATGGACATCCAGCGGGTCATCGGGGGAGATATTATCATGGCTTTTGATGAATGCCCGCCTTATCCCAGCGAATATGCCTATGCCGAGAAGTCCATGCACCTTACGCATCGCTGGCTGGACCGGTGTATCGCTCATTTTAATGCTACTCCCGACAAATATGGCTATACGCAGAACCTTTTCCCCATTGTACAGGGCAGCGTATTCCCGGATCTGCGCCGGGCTTCCTGTGCGTATGTGTCCTCGAAGGACGCCGTGGGCAATGCCATCGGCGGGTTAAGTGTAGGGGAGCCTGAACAGCAGCTGTATGATATTTGTGAGGCCTGTTGCGCGGACCTGCCTGTTGCGCGGCCACGTTACCTGATGGGGGTGGGGACACCCTGGAATATCCTGGAATGTATTGCCCGGGGCGTAGACATGTTCGACTGTGTTATGCCCACCCGTAACGGGCGGAACGCTATGTTATTTACTTCGAAGGGGGTGATCAACATCGACAACAAGAAATGGGAGAAGGACTTTTCTCCCATTGACGATGGCATCGACAGTGAGATGAGCAATTTCTACAGCAAGGCTTATTTACGACACCTGGTCAAATCGAAAGAGATCCTGGGGCTGACGATCGCCAGTGTGCATAATCTGGCATTTTACCTGCACCTGGTGCAGGAGGCGAGAAAGCATATTCTGGCAGGGGATTTTGCCGGCTGGAAAAGGGAGCAGGTGGCCATCCTGCAGACAAGGTTATAGGGCGGGGCGGAAGGATAACCAGGCGGAGCGAAGGACCGGGAGCGCAGCCAGCTTTATTAAGATACTATTAAGTTCAACGGGCTTTTTTGGCCCGTTCTTCTTTTCGTCGTAAATTTGTCAGCTAAACTTATCAGTTTTACTGCCTAAAAATAACCTATGGATCATGCCGAATTAGCCTCCGCTCTGCGGGGTGTTATATCAGATATGCACAAGCGTCTGAGAAAGCAGGTGTATTCCAGCGAAGGGCTTTCTCTGAAACTTTCGATGACAGAGATAACGACCTTGTCTTATTTATATCGTGGAGGGGCCATGACGCCTTCGGAGCTGGCCGAGATCAACAAGATCAAAAAACAGTCGATGTCGACGGTGTTGATGAGGCTGGAGGAAGAGAACCTGGTGAAAAGGACGCCGTCGAAGGAAGATGGGCGTAAAATGACGATCACGCTTACGCCGCATGCAAAGAATGTGGTGGAGAAGACGCGTTATGAGCGGGATGTGTGGCTGGCGGGGGCTATGCAGGCGGTTTTGACGGAAAAGGAGATGCGGGTGTTGGAGGCGGCGGTGCCTTTGCTGGAGCGGATCACCAATGTTGATTAGGAAGCGTTGGGATCGGGCGAGGGTTGGATTGAGATCACACATAAAACATAAAAAATGGTAACAGCAATTGACAAAAAAACGGCTTTGGTCGTCATTGATCTGCAGGATGGCATTGTAAAGATGAACCTTGCGTATCCTGCTGCGGAGGTGGTAAAACAGTCTGCCCGGCTGGTAGAAGCCTTTCATAAGGCGCAGCTGCCTGTAGTGGTGGTGAATGTAGTGCCTTTTGGCGCTCCTTCGGGAAAAGCGCGGACGCAGGTGCCGGGTATGCCAAAGGATGAAGCGATGCAGCAACAGGCCCGGGCGGCGATGGAGGCGGCGGGCTTTTTTACGATTGTGCCTGAGCTGGGCGCTCGTCCGGAAGATATTTATGTAACAAAGAAGTCCTGGAACGCCTTTTTTGGCACTGAGCTGGAAGGGGAGCTGAAAAAACATGCCATTACGGGGATCGTGCTTTGCGGTATTGCTACGAGCATTGGCGTGGAAGGCACGGCAAGAGCGGGTTATGAGCGTGGGTATAATCTCACGTTTGCAGCGGATGCCATGTCGGACATGCAGGCTACTGCGCATGAGAACAGCCTGAATGTTATTTTCCCCCGTATCGGAGAAGTTGGTAAGACGGATGAGATCATTGAATTGCTTGGGAAGAACTAGTACAGACAAACTTTCGAAAAGGATTAACAGATGGCGGTTTTCGAACGTCAGCCTGTTAATCCTTTTATATTAATATGATAATGAGCGATTTGTGTCTGATTGTGTTATCAGGGCGCCGGAGAAGGTCCGTGGATGCGGGGCCGGTTGTCGAAAGAGAGGGATAGTCTCCTGCTCTTTTCATTATCTTCGCGCGCGAAGCGGAACAAAGGATGTTAAAACTACTCGACAGGTACATACTAAAAAAATTTCTCGGGACATTTGTATTTACGCTGCTGGTGATCACCGTGATTGCAGTAGTGATCGATACCAGCGAAAAAGCCGATGATTTTGTCAAGTCTGGTATGACAGCCTGGCAACTGGTGATCCACTATTATATCGGTTTTGTTCCTTTTATCATGTCGATGATCTTTCCCCTGATAGTGTTTATTGCTGTCATTTATTTCAGCAGCAAGATGGCGGGGAGATCTGAATTTATAGCTATCCTGGCGGGTGGTGTCCGTTATAACAGGATGCTGCGGCCATATTTCATCGGTTCTATCTTTCTTTCGGTCATTTTCTGGCTGGCCAGCCAGTACTGGGTGCCCAGGGCCAACGAGATCCGGACGGATTTCCAGGCGGTCTATGTGGACCGTAACAGCAGCTATAATCCGGATGTTCACCGTACCGATAACTATTATCTCCGGGTGGACCCGGTCACCTATGTAGGGCTTCATTCTTATGATACGGCCAGTAAGTCCGCGACCAATTTCTTTATGCAGAAGCTGAAAGGCAATAAGGTCTATTATAATCTGCGGGCCGAGAGTATCCGGTGGGATCCTAAAAAGAAAGACTGGAAATTATCGGGTATTGTCCAGCGAAATATAGACGGGTTGAAAGAGACGGTGGAAAAGAAAGATTCCATGCATGTGAATCTGAATGTGGAGCCGAGGGAATTGCGAAGGGATGACTATCTGAAGGACAAGCTGACCACGCCGGAACTGCATCAGTTCATTCATATGGAGGAGATCCGGGGTGCGGAAGGTCTCAATACTTTTAAAGTGGAGCTTTATCACCGGGATGCCACTCCTTTTTCCGTCATCATCATGGCGCTTATCGGGGCCATTATCTCGACCCGGAAGATCAGGGGCGGCAGCGGGGTGCATCTGGCTGTCGGTATCGTAATGGCATCGACCTTTGTTGTAATGGATAAATTCTCTGTTACTTTCTCTACAAAAGGGAATTTTCCTCCTATGCTGGCCGCGTGGCTGCCCAATATTATATACAGCGGGCTGGCTTATGGGCTATATGTGCGGACGCCGAAGTAGGCTGGGAGCGACATCATCGAGTACTGCTGTAACGTCATTGTGGACTGTGTATTGTGTAAATCGGACGCGGGGCCAGTGTTACCCGCCTTAACCCTTTTTTAATCGCAATTCATTTGTTCCTCAACGATCCGTGAAGTAACTTTAGCGGATAAACACCGCCTGGTTATTCTCTGACCGGGGAAATTTTAAAATACCTTCGACATGGCAATATTAAAAGAAAGGTTTAAGTCCAGGGCCGATATAGTGGCTGCCGAGATAAAAGATCTGTTAAAAGAGCATGGTAATAAGAAGATTGGAGAGGTGACGCTTTCCCAGATATACCAGGGCATGCGGGGGATCACCGGTCTGGTCAGCGAAACTTCTTTACTGGATGCGCAGGAAGGCATCCGTTTCAGGGGATATTCCATTCCTGATCTGCAGCAAAAGCTGCCCAAGGCCAATGGAGGTACGGAGCCGCTGCCCGAAGGTCTTTTCCACCTGATGTTACTGGGCGAATTGCCTACGGATGACGATGTACATGAGATCACGGCCAACTGGCAGCGCCGGAGCCATGTTCCCAACCATGTATTTGCCGCTATCGAGGCATTGCCCATCGATACGCATCCCATGACACAATTTGTCATTGCCATTATGGCTCTGCAGACGGAAAGCAAATTTGCCGACCGTTATGCCAAGGGGATGAACAAAAAAGACTACTGGGAGGCCGTTTTTGACGACTCCATGGACCTGATAGCCCGTTTACCCCGTGTAGCAGCGTATATCTATCGCAGAAAATACAAGAACGAAGATCATATTCATCCTGACGGTCTGTTGGACTGGGCGGGTAATTTTGCCCATATGCTGGGATATGAGGACGAGACCTTCCGTGAGCTGATGCGTCTGTATATGACCATTCATGCGGACCACGAAGGAGGTAATGTCAGCGCGCATACTACGCACCTGGTGGGATCGGCCCTGAGCGATCCTTATCTGAGCTTTGCCGCCGGCATGAATGGACTGGCAGGGCCCTTACATGGCCTGGCTAACCAGGAAGTGATCAAGTGGATACTGGACATGCGTACTGAATTGGGTGTAGAGCTGCCCAGTAAGGAGCAGATAGACGCATATGTGCGTAAGACCCTTAGCGAAGGGAAAGTGGTGCCGGGTTATGGACATGCCGTATTGAGAAAGACCGATCCCCGTTTTTCAGCCCAGATGGAGTTTGGCAAGAAACACATGCCTGATGATCCGCTGGTACAAACGGTATGGAATATATACGAAACGGTGCCTCCCATTCTTCAGTCGCTGGGCAAGATCAAAAACCCATGGCCGAATGTGGATGCGCATAGCGGAGCGCTGTTGGTGCATTATGGGCTGGTGGAATATGAGTTCTACACCGTGTTGTTTGGCGTCAGCCGTGCCCTGGGCGTACTGGCCAGCCTTTGCTGGGACCGTGCGCTGGGATTCCCGCTGGAAAGGCCCAAGTCCGTCACTACGGAGCTGGTGAGGGAATGGCTGAAGGGAGAAGGGGAGATCTGGGGGGATTAGTCCGTTGGAATGAACTGAACAAACTTTTTATAATAAAGGTCCGGCGTCGCCGGACCTTTTGTTGTATATGATCTTTTAAGCTATTGAATGGCTTGCAGGATGTCCTGCAGGATATCATCCCGATGTTCAAGTCCCACGGAGATGCGGATCAATCCCGGGGTGATATTGACGGCTGCCCTTTCTTCCGGCGTCAGCTTTGCATGTGTCGTGCTGGCGGGGTGGGAGGCGATGCTGCGGGTGTCGCCCAGGTTAGCTGTCAGGGAGAGCATCTTTAATTTGTTGAGGAAATTCCTACCGGCTTCCAGTCCTCCTTTCAGATCAAAACAAACGATGCCGCCGCCGTTGTACATCTGTTTTTTTGCGATGGCGTATTGCGGGTGGCTGGGCAGGAATGGATAGCGCAGCCAGGAGATGTTCGGATGCTTTTCCAGTTCCGTAGCGATATACAGGGCGTTGGATGAATGTCTTTCCATGCGGACATCGAGGGTCTCGAGGCTGCGGCTCAGCACCCAGGCGTTGAAGGGAGAGAGCGAGGGTCCTGTGCTCCGGCAGAAGAGATAGATGTCATGGATCAATTCTTTTTTACCTACGACGACGCCTCCCAATACGCGCCCCTGGCCATCGAGCCATTTGGTGGCGGAGTGTACGACGAGGTCTGCACCGTACTTGATGGGAAGCTGACCAAGGGGGGTAGCAAAGCAATTGTCTACATTCAGGAGAATATTATGCTTTTTGGCGAGCTGTCCTGCCAGTTCCAGGTCGACGAGCTCCAGCCCCGGGTTGGTAGGGGTTTCCAGAAAGATCATTTTTGTATTTGGCCTGATAACGGCCTCCCATTCTTCGGGTTTGGCGATGTCTACGTAGCTGAGCTCAATGCCGTATTTCGGCAGGAACTTTGAAAGGACAGTATGGGTGCTGCCGAAGATGGCGTTACAGGAAATAAGATGGTCCCCTTTTTTCAGCAGGGCGAGGATGGAGGCGAAGACGGCGCTCATGCCGGAGGCGGTGGCGAAGCCGGCTTCGGCCCCTTCGAGGGCTACCATCCTATCGGTAAATTCCTGTACGGTGGGATTGCTGAAGCGGGTATAGATATTCCCTTCCTGTTCATCAGCGAAGATGGCCCGCATTTGTTCGGCGTCATCATAGCAGAAGCTGCTGGTGAGAAAAAGGGGGGAGGAGTGTTCTCTTTCCGGCGTTTGATCGGCGCGGATGCGGATCGCCTGTGTGATACGATGTTGAGACATGATGATTGGTGAGAATAAAAGATGGTGAATAAAATATTAAGGATTGACCTTTACTTCCCAGGTGATCTTACAGCGGGCCTCTTTGAGGGTGGCTGCCACGGAGCAATATTTGTTCATGGAAAGCTCACAGGCTTTTTTTGCCTTATCGGGGTCGATGGCGCCCTTTAATTCAAATATTATGTGAACATCAGCCCAGAGCGACGGCTCTTTTCCCGGCTCACGTTCGCCGTCTATGAGCATGCGAAAGCCGTCCACGGTCTGTCTTTGTTTTTTGAGGATGGATACGATGTCGATGCCGCTGCAGCCTCCCAGGCCCATGAGCAGCATTTGCATAGGGCGGGTGCCGAAATGCTGGCCACCTGACTCGGGGGTGCTGTCCATCCGGACGATGTGTCCGCCTGCGTCCTTTGCCTCAAATCCGAAATCTCCGTGTACCCGTTCAATCTCTATATGCGCCATAATTAGAAATTTTTGCAAAGGTAATCCATAAAAGATTTTTCCGCAGTAATTCATCTATGCCCTTATTTTGCACCGAAATAGCGAATTGGGTACATGAATTATCTTAATTATGAGCAGCCTTTTGAGCTGGAGGGCGGGACATCCCTGGAAGGAATTACGATTTCTTATCATACGTATGGTCAGTTAAATAAGGATCGTAGCAATGTGGTATGGGTATGTCATGCCCTGACGGCCAATTCGGATGCAGCCGGCTGGTGGCCCGGAGTGGTGGGTATGGATGGGGTGATCACGCCGGAAAAGTATTTTATCGTGTGTGCCAACATACTGGGGAGCTGTTATGGCAGCACGGGGCCGTTGAATGTAGACCCGGCAACGGGGAAGCCCTATTATCATGAATTCCCCATGATCACCATCCGGGATATGGTGAAGGCGCATATTCTATTGCGCCAGCACCTGGGCATCGAAAAGATTGACCTGTTGATGGGGGGAAGCATGGGGGGATACCAGGCATTGGAATGGGCTGTTATGGAGCCGCAGCGGATTGGCCGGCTTTTTCTTATCGCCACTTCTCCTACGGAGAGCGCCTGGGGTATTGCCGTGCATACGGCGCAAAGGCTGGCCATTGAAGCGGATGGGACCTGGCTGGAGGCTTCCGCTCATGCAGGCAGGAAGGGTATGAAGGCGGCGCGGGCTATCGGTATGCTGACTTATCGCAATTATAATATTATGGTGGCCCGGCAAACGGACCCGGATCATTCCAAGCTGGATAATTTCAGGGCTTCTTCCTATATAATATACCAGGGCGAGAAGCTGGTGAACCGATTTAACGCCTACAGCTATTGGCTGTTGACGAAGGCCATGGACAGTCATCAGCTGGCGCGGGGAAGGGGGAAGACGGTGGAGCAGGTGCTGGGATCTATTACGCAACCGACATTGGTGATGGGTATCGGAAGCGATATCCTCTGTCCGTTGGAGGAGCAGCGCTTTATTGCCCGGCATTTGCCGAACGCTACGCTGGCGGAGATAGACTCGGTGTATGGGCACGATGGTTTTATCGTGGAGGGTGCGAAGATACGGCAGTGTTTGCGGGAGTGGATGTGAGCGGGGAGGCGGAAGCGGGGGCAGGTTATTGATCATGGTGAGTTAATCATCCCTTTATATTGCAATAATATAGTCGTGTTAGCTTTGCGGCGAATTAAACCGCGTGACAACATGAAACCTATTAAGTGTATTTTCAGTATCTTATCTTTTATTGCGTGTTCTTTGTCCTTCTCTGCTACGCACGCGCAGTCTGACCGCAAAACAGACAAACAGGAAGCCCGTTTTTCAGCCGTATTTAGTGTCAGCGACAATGATCCTCAGAAAGTGATCGTTACGGTGGACAATCCGCTGGGAGAGAAGCTGACCATCGATGTATTCAGCTATGAGCAGGGGTATGTGCTTTCCAAAACTGTACAAGGCAGTACCTACAAAGGAAGCCTGAACTTCTCCTCTGTACTGGATGGAGATTATATCATCCAGGTATCTTCCCGGAAAGAAAAGATCAGCCGGACCTTTTCTATGCAGACCCGCCAGGTAGAGAGCCGGGAGCTGCGGATCAAGTAGTTGCTGACTGCCTGTGTTACCAGCTCAGCTTGCCCTGGTAATAATCCAGCACTTTGGTACGGAAAATATATGTGTACCTGGCCGCGGCGAGGCTGGTATTGGCCCTGTCCGTATTATTCTTCGCCAGCACATATACATCCGAGTTAACGACGCCTTCATTAAAGCGGATCTGGGTGGTACGGAATGATTCGGTATAGGCGGCTGCCTGGTCAATGTAGAATTTATATTGTTTATAGGCTGAGATCATATTCTGGAAAGCCTGTTCTACATTCTGCTGTAATGCGAGCCGGATAGCGTTCTCATTAAGCTGCGCATTCTTAAGCGTGATCCTGGCCTGTTTGACACCATTGCGGGCGCGCAGATAGTTCAGGATGGGGATGTTGAGCTGGAAGCCGATGGAAGTGGCTTTGTTATCCCGGAATTGGTCAGCAAAGGAGATCTTTTGATTGTCATAATTCTGTTTTGTCGCCAGTATGCTCACTTGTTGGCCACCCTGTACAAAATAATAAGGCGTCGACAGACCGGATGTGGTGGTGGTTGGCAGCTGGTTATAAGCAAGACTGTAGTAGTTGGTGGTGATGCCTCCATAAAAGGACAGTGAGGGATAATACTGGGCTTTGGCTACCAAAAGCGCTTTCTCATTGGCGTGTACTCTAAGATCGGCCGACCTGACGGAGGGAATGATATGCAGGGACGACTGGAAGATGTTATCAGGATCTGCATTGTTGTCGGGCATTTGCATGGTAAAGGCGCCTTCTTCCAATTCTATATCGCGTTTATACGGCACATTGAGATACTGGAAAAGATTGATCTTAGCGGACTCCAGGTTATTAACGGCGATGGCGATATTAGCCTCATCTCCTGCATATTGTCCTTTCAGGTCTGTGAAATTGGAAAGCAGCGGCAGCGCGCCCTCTTTATACAGGATAGCGAGTCTGGCCACCT
>Ga0206922_1095_pt1 | contig 23537 bp, 24 predicted proteins | sample Alteio_BWOrgHeat_63_FD_152976 | JGI IMG/M metagenome (GOLD analysis project Ga0206922, IMG submission 152976) | Enriched cells from forest soil in Barre Woods Harvard Forest LTER site, Petersham, Massachusetts, United States -... | ecosystem: Environmental > Terrestrial > Soil > Temperate forest >... | reverse complement strand
TTAGCGAGGTGGGCGTACCGTAAGTGAGCTGATCCCTTCGGGCTAAATGGTTCGAAGATGAATGCTTATCTGATTCAGAGTCCCAGTCTTGTAAAGTTGTCAGTTCTCTGGACTGCCCGGTCTCTTCTTACTAAGGCGATGACGCCGGATGTAAAGAGCAACAGAAACCCGATTGGCAACAACGGCATTCCGAACATGACGAAGAATCCCAATCCATTTGGTCCGCAGGAACCAATAACGATCGCAGAACTGCCTGCAGCCAGCCAGGAGATGCCGCCAAGCGCAGTGAGCACGCCACCAATCCGAAAAGTCTTGAGTGTTAGTAGCATGTGAACCATTTTATTAGAGATACTTGATGCAAATCTTCGGGAATGACAGATAGAACTGCGAAGGCAAGAGCAGAGGCAAAAAGCAAAGGCGAGGGTGTGGATCGACGTAGCCCCTCATTGAGCGAGGTCGTCCAACCAGCGCTTTAGTGCCATGGGGAAGGCTGAATTGGCGTGGACCGGGGATGGCAGGTTGACTGCGGTCTTTGAGGCTGTGACCGCCTGGTAGGCTGGCGGGGTGGTTGGAGCCGGGATCAGCCAAAGCGAGGGGATTTTGAGGGACTGGGCTGATTGGGACGAGTCGTAGCGATCCTGGACCAGAAGGTGCGCTGGGACCAGTCGGCTGCGGGGATCGCTAAAGAGGTTTCCGAGTGGCTCTTGGATGAGTTCGTCAAGAACAACGCCAGCCAAGGCGCCATGCCGTGCGGCGAGTTGCATAGCGACGTTCGCGCCCAATTGAGAGCCATAAACGACAATGCTGCCGGGAGCGACGTGCCGGGTACCGATGAGCCAGTCGAGAGCTGATTGCGAGTCCTCGAGCAGGCGTTTTTCGCTTGGGTGGACAGGGGTGCTTTGACCGTAGCCGCGGTAGTCGAAGGCGAGGATGGAGAGATTCTGGCTGTGGAGGAGAGCAACGGTGTCTAGAGTGTCGCTGAGATTTCCGTCTGCACCGTGGAGGTAGAGGACGGTGTGGGCCGAGTCGGTCGCAGGGATCCACCAGCCGAAGAGCTGTGGGGCGCCGGTTTCCGTGGCGGCGAAGCGAACCGGTTCATAGCGGATGTTGACGCTGGCGGGGGTCCTGGTGATAGCGCTTGTTGGGTGGTAAATGAACTGCCAGCTTCCCTGCCAGTAGAGCCAGCAGAGAATGAGCCAGGCGAATGCCACGATGGCGAGAAGAACAATACCAAGCGCGCTGATGAGCCAGCGGGCCGAAACGTTGGGGAACGCAGGCGCGTGGCGCAGATCATGCATTGCCTTGTCGAAGGCGGATGACGGCTGGGACGATGAGGGTGTAGATATGGTCTTGCTACGAGATTGCCGGGACTGTGGCATGCGATATCGTCATTCAGAGGATACATGGAAGGTTTCGCACAGCTCTGTTTCATAATTGTGGCGAATGGGATCGTGGTTCAAGTTGTGAGCAATGGGAGAAGGCGACGATGCGGGAGATGGTGCGAGTTTGTTCGATAAGTAAGCTGCCGGCTGAAGGGCAGGTGTGCGAGATGGCGGACGGCCGGTTGTGCGTTGCGCGGGTGGGCGGCGAGATCGCAGTGCTGAGCAATGTCTGTCCGCATGAAGAGGGGCCGCTGGGGCAGGGGATGATCGAAGATGGCCGTGTGGTTTGTCCTTATCACGGCTGGGCGTTTGATGTGAAGACGGGGGAGGCGCTGCAAGATCCGACGGAGCACGCGCGGATTTTTGAGGCAATGGTGAGGGATGGCGAACTGCTGGTGCGGCTGCCGGAGTAAGCCTTCGCAGTAGCTCGATGACGGTTCGAATGGGGCCTAGATGATTTTCCGAAGGCCGGGGAGGCGGACCAGGGGATCGGAGATCAGCCAGCACGCGATGCAGGTGAGCGTGCCGGTGATGGCGAATTTGAGGAGAGCGGGGGCGATCCAGGGATGGAAAAGGAGGCTGATGCTGACGAGTATAGGTGGGTGGATGATGTAGACGGCGTAGGCGCGGCGGTTGAGCCAGTTCCAAAAGGCTGAGGGGCGGTTCATGTAGTCGCGGAAGAGGAGGAGCCAGAGCGAGATTGCTCCCCAGGCGACGAAGGGCTCCCATAGGGCGTAGAGGATCACTGTCCATGAAAAGCCGCCCGAGAAATTGGCTTTGCCGGGGCCGCTGTTGAGGAATCGCGCGACGACGATGCCGATGGGCAGGCAGGGCCAAGCGATGATAAGGCTGATGATCGAGCCACGGATTTGGGGTCGCGCGTTCTTCCAGTTGAACTGGCGCAGCCAGTCGTGGCGCCATGCGGCGAGGCCGACGGCGAAGAGGAAGATGTATCCGGGGAAATATGCGAGCTGCAGACCGAAGATGTTTTCGCCGACGGGGATGAATTGGCGGACGGCGATGGATACCACCGTGACTGCGAGTGCGCTCCAGAGCCATCTGGAAAAGACAGGGACTGGGGTTGGAGATTGCGCTACTGGGTGCAGCGGGGGCCCGAAGAACGCGCGCCAGACGCAGTACACGAGGCTGAAGATGAGCAGTGCCTGGGCGAACCACAGTGGTCCGTTGATGATGCGCTGGTGGTTGTAGAGAAAGACGATCGTGGGCCAGAAGCCGTCTCCCTGAAATGCGGTGACGATAGCAGCGGTCACGGGGCCGAGGATGAGGATGAAGGCCAGCAATGGCAGGCCGAGGCGCAGGAAGCGGTCGAGGATGAATCGCGGGTAACCTTTGCGTTCGAGTGAGGGGGGAGTGAAGAAGCCTGCGAGCAGGAAGAAGAAGCCCATGAAGTAGGCCTGATTGGTGGCGCAGAAGAGGGTGAGCAGCAGGCTTGAGGGTGCGGCGGATGTGTCGAATTCGCGCCAGAACCAGCCGCCCGCGCCGCCGTAGGTGATGGCGGTGTGGTGCAGAATGACGAGCGCGGTCATTACGCTGCGCAGGCGGTCGATGTAAAAGTCGCGGGAAGCCATTTGTGGCTATGGTACTGGCAGATGCCGTTGGTTTGTTTTAGAAGATGCGTTTGAGTCCGGGAAGGCGAACGAGAGGGTCGGAAGCGAGCCAGACTGCGATATTTCCCAAAACACCGGCGATGACGAACTTAGAGGCGGGAGGAGCGTGCCAGTTGCGCAACAAGAGGCAGACGGCCACGATGACTGGCGGATGGATGACGTAGACGGCGTAGGCGCGACGGTCGAGCCAGTTCCAGAGCGCGGTGGTGTAGTTGTGGCGCTCGCTGAACCAGAGCAATAGGGCAGAGATGGCGCCCCAGGCGACGAAGGGATCCCAGAAGGCGTAGAGAACGCTTCGCCAAGAGAAGCCGCTGAGAAATTGTGGAATGTCGGCCATGTTGGGAGTGAGTTCGAGAGCTACGGGTACAAGCGGCCAGACGATGCATGCTGTAATCAGCCAGGGACGGACCTGCTTCCATGTAAGCTGCGTGAGCCAGTCGCGGCGCTGCGCGGCGATGCCAACGATGAAGAACAGAATAAAGGGAGGGAAGGAGGCTATCCACAGGCCGAGAATTCGGTAGTCGGCCGGGATGAACTGGCGGATACCGAGCATCAAGAGAGCGATTGAAAGTGCGGCGATCAGCCATGCACGGTTTGAGGGTATGGGGCTTGGCATGGGCGGTTGGGAATTAGGTCTGCGGCGAGTGAAGACTCTCCATAGGGAGTAGCCAATGCTCATCATCAGAAGGCCTTCAGCGAACCAGAGAGGGCCGTTGATGAACTCCCTATCTCGCCAGAGCCCGATGAGCATACTGCGGGTGCCCTGACGGAGAGCTGTCGTGCGGATGGCGAGGGTGAGCGGCGCGAGGATGAATCCGAAGGCGAGCAGGGGAATACCGAGGCGGATGAAGCGATCGAGCAGGAAGGGCCAGGCGCCTTTGCGATCGAAGGAGCGGGGGGTGAAATAGCCTGCCAGCAGAAAGAACATTCCCATGGGAAACGCCTGCATGGTGGCCGTGAATGCAGACAGAACGATCGATGTATGCGAGTGCGACGGGGGTATTTCGAAGTAGAACCAAGCACCGTTGCTGCCGTATGTCATGCCAGCATGGGCGAAGACGACCAGTGCGGTCATAACGGTGCGAAGGTGGTCGATGTAGAAATCCCGCCGGGCCATGAGCGATTGTAGGCAATTTCCTTGCGCATACCTGCTCAATTTGGACCCGACGCTGGATTGTGAATCAGTAATTGACGATGGCCGCCAAGGAGTCGGGCTTGAGACTGGCTCCGCCGACGAGGGCTCCATCGATGTCGTGCTGGGTGAGCAGGGCGCTGGCGTTTTCCGGTTTGACGGAGCCGCCATAGAGGATGCGAACGGATTCTGCGATGGCAGGGCTCAGGATTTGCGCTACTTCACGGCGGATGATTTTGTGGGCGTCCGCGGCTATCTCTGGAGTGGCGGTTTTTCCGGTGCCGATGGCCCATACGGGTTCGTAGGCGATGACGATGGGTGCTGCTGCCTCGGGAGCGATGCCTGAGAATGCTCCTCGCAATTGCGTGCAGAGCACGTCGGCGGTCTTGCCGGCTTCGCGCTCGTCGAGGACTTCACCGATGCAGACGACAGGGACGATGCCACGCCTCAGGGCGGTGTGGAGCTTGAGATTGACTAACTCGTCGGTTTCGTTGAAGTACTGGCGGCGCTCGGAGTGGCCGATGAGGGTATGGGTTGCGCCGGCGGCTTTGAGCATGGCGGCGGAGGTTTCGCCGGTGTATGCGCCTTCTTCAGCCCAGTGCATGTTCTGCAGACCGACAGCGACGTTGGAACCCGCAGTGGCCGCGACGACTGTGGTGAGAGATGTGGCGGAGGGGAAGAGGGCGATTTCGTCGCGCGTCTGATTAGCGACGAGGGGCAGGAAGGCTTCGACGAAGGCCTTTGCTTCGGCGGGGGTTTTGTACATCTTCCAGTTGGCTGCAATTAGGGCTTTACGAGACATGTTGTGTAGGATTCCTCGATCTCATTTTAAAAGACGGCGACGGGAGGCGCGCGCGCTTGCGGCGTATCGAGACGAAATGATGCGGGCTGGAGGGGAATATGGCGGATTTTTGCGGTTCAGGGGGTGGCTTCCTGGCCTGCGAAGAAATCAAAAGTTTCGAGGCTGGAAGGATTCTCGTCGGAGATGGCTGTGGCTGGCGGTGCGCTGTGAAAGAGGAAGAATTTGTCGATCTCGCGGAAGGTAAATGAGTCGAGCCCATGGAAATCGCGGAAGGCGATCATGATTTCGCAGAAGCGAGGGTAGTCGAGTAATTCAGCATGGTGGAAGGCGGTAAATGGAGCCTGCTGCTGGAGGGCGCAAAGATAGTGGTCAACTCGCGAATCGTAGATGGGATAGGCGCGGGGATTATGCCAATGACAGTACTTGGTCGCGAATGAAAGAAAGTTGTATTTGCGGCCCTGGATGACAATGTGGGCGATTCTGCTGACAACCTCAGGAGATCCGGCGGCCAGGGCGTCGTCGATGCCTTCGATATTGTTCGCGATGTGGCGGGCGACTTCATCGAGGGCGAAAACGCAGGTGTGATAAAGCGAATCGATGGCAGCGACCTTGAGCAAAACATGGCGTGGGTCGCTGTTTTGAGGATACTGGTGAAAAAGTTCGGCGAGAGACTTGTCGGCGAGTTCATGCGCCTTGTCGAATTGCGCGCATGCGGCTTTGATTCGTTCTGCGTTAGGGGGTTGAAGCGGGGTGGTCATTGTGAGCTCTCACAATTCATTGATTGGGGCAATTCTACACCTGTTTATGGGTAATAAACGATGGCACCACACAGAAGGCGATTTCTAAGGCGACCGAGGGGCCGAAAGGCCCCTCGTAAAAAGCAACCAGGTTTGATTCGAATGCCAAGGGTGAAGCCCGGGCTTATCTGGAGCAGGCGAATTTATTTGTCGGTGAGGGCTTCGACACCGGGGAGTTTTTTGCCTTCGAGGAATTCGAGGCTGGCGCCGCCGCCGGTACTGATATGGGTGATCTTGTCGGCTACGCCTGCTTGATTGATCGCGCTGACTGAGTCGCCGCCGCCGATGATGCTGGTGGCTGTGGCGTTGGCGGCTACGGCTTCTGCGATGGCATTGGTGCCAATGGCAAAGCGTGGGAATTCGAAGACGCCTGCGGGGCCGTTCCAGAGGATGGTCTTGGCTTTGGAGACGATGTCGGAGAAGAGTGCTACGGATTTTGGGCCGATGTCGAGGCCCTGCCAGTCGGCGGGGAAGTTTGTGGTCGAGTCCCACTCCTGGGTTTTGGCGTCGGGGGAGAAGCTGTCGGCGAGGATGTTGTCGACGGGCAGCAGCAAATCGACGTTATTGGCTTTGGCCTTGGCGAGGGCTTCTTTAGCGACTTCGATCTTGTCTTCTTCAACCAGCGATTTGCCGGTGGTGATGCCGAGGGCGCGGTCGAAGGTGTAGGCCATGCCCCCGACGATGATCAGGGTGTCGACCTTATCTATGAGATTGTCGATGACTTCGATTTTGCCGGAGATCTTGGAGCCGCCGATGATGGCGACGAAGGGCTTCTCGGGCGATTCGAGGGCCTTGCCGAGATAAGTGATTTCCTTTTCCATGAGCAGGCCGGCGGCGCGGTGCTTGAAGAAGTGCGTCATGCCCTCAGTGGAGGCGTGGGCGCGGTGCGCGGAGCCGAAGGCGTCATTGACGTAGATTTCAGCGAGCGAGGCTAGCTGCTTGGAGAAGGCAGGGTCATTGGCTTCTTCTCCGGGATGGAAGCGCAGGTTTTCAAGCAGCAGGACCTGGCCGGACTCGAGCTGGCTTGCGAGCTCCGTGGCGACTTCGCCGACGCAATCGGGCGAGAAGCCCACGTTGACGTCGAGCGAGACTTCTTCATCGAGCAGCTCGCGCAGGCGATCGACGACGGGGCGTAGAGAGTACTTCGGGTTGGGCTTGCCCTTGGGGCGGCCGAGGTGCGAGGCGAGGATGACCTTGGCGTGATGACGGATTGCGTATTCGATGGTCGGGAGAGTGGCGCGGATGCGAGTGTCATCGGTGATTGCAGTACCGTCTTCGGTGAGCGGCACGTTGAAGTCGACTCGGATGAAGACGTGCTTGTTTTTGAGATCGAGATCGCGAATGGAGAGCTTGGACATGAGGTTTACTAGCCTTCCGCGCCGGGGAGAGTTGCATCGAATTCGATCTCCACGCGCCATTGGGGATTGAGAAGCGCCGCCACTACGACCATGGTTGCAGCGGGGCGAATGTTGGCGAAGTATTCGCCATGGACGCGACCGACGGTCTCCCAGTCGGCGACATCGGTGAGGTAGATGCGGGTGCGGACGACGTCGCTGAATGAGGCTCCGGCGCGGGTCAGGACTTCTTCTGCGATGGCGAAGATTTTGCGGGTCTGGGTGGCGGCGTCTGCGTCGTCGGCGCCTACCGGACCAGTGCCAGAGACGTGGATGGTGTCGCCGACGCGGACGGCTCGGGAGAAGCCGATGATGGGCTCGAAGGGTGAGGTGCCGGGATAGTTTTGGCGGGCCATGGTCATGGAGAACATTCCCTCAGAGCTGAAACCCTTCAAGATGAATTGGAGATTGGTGGTATCCCACCCTTGACGCAAACTGCGCGTCAAGGATGGGGCACCCGGCACCCGGAGTTTTTGGTTCGTGAAGAGAAAACGACTACAGGCCTTTGGAAACGAGGAAACCGATAAGGTCAACTACACGGTTGCTGTAGCCCCACTCGTTGTCGTACCAGCTGAGAACCTTGACGCTATTGCCGACTACCTTGGTCAACGGAGCATCGATGATGGAGGAGAGCTTGTTGCCCTTGAAGTCGGAGCTTACGAGCTCGTGCTCTTCGTAACCGAGGATGCCATTGAGCTCGCCTTCGCTGGCGGTCTTGAGCGCGGCGTTGACGGCCTTTGCGTCGGTTGGCTTTTCGCTGATGAAGGTCAGGTCGACGATCGAGACGTTGGGGGTTGGGACGCGGATAGCGAAGCCGTCGAGCTTGCCTGCGGTCTCGGGGATGACGAGCTTGAGAGCCTTGGCGGCGCCGGTGGAGCTGGGGATCATGTTGATAGCTGCAGCGCGGGCGCGACGGAGATCCTTGTGCGGGAAGTCGAGAATGACCTGATCATTGGTGTAGCTATGAATGGTGGTCATGATGCCGGATACGATGCCGAAGTTTTCGATCATTACCTTGACGAGAGGCGCGAGACAGTTCGTCGTGCAGCTTGCGTTGGAGATGACGTTATGGGCGGCCGGGTCGTATTTGGCTTCGTTTACGCCGAGTACGACGGTGATGTCTTCGTTCGTTGCAGGGGCGGAGATGATCACCTTTTTCACTGTTGCCCCGAGGTGGGCCTTGGCCTTGGTCGCGTCGGTAAAGTGGCCGGTGGACTCGACGACGATCTGTGCGCCGGTGGAAGCCCAGTCGAGCTTGGCGGGGTCGCGCTCTGCGAAGACCTTGATTTCTTTGCCGTCGACGGTGATGGAGTTCTCGCCGGCGACGATCTCGTTGGTGAGGTTGCCGAGGATCGAGTCGTGCTTGAGCAGATGGGCGAGGATCGCGGGACTGGTGAGGTCGTTGACGGCGACGAATTCGATGTCTGGGTTTCCGAGAGCGGCGCGGAAAACGTTACGGCCAATGCGGCCGAAGCCGTTTATACCAACCTTGACTGCCATGTGTGAAGTCTCCTTAAGTTGTTCAATTGCGATTGAATAGCGGGTTAAATCCAACGGCTGTAAAGCGCTGCCATATGAGAAATGATTTCATTCCATAACTTTGCGCGGACTATCCCACCAAACTCATCAGACTACCACTGTTGTCAACGGGAAACCAAACGGCGGCCTTGAAAAGAATGTTGTACAGATCGCCGGGGGAGTATCGACGCGTGCACGGCGAATGGTGCAAGCGATGCGCTATGCTGAGGGTACTGTGGTTGTCGGATACTGAGGCGGAGATAAGTCCACACGCATGAGAAGACGTTCCAAACGAGAGCCTAATATTTCTGAATCGACCGGGAAGATCGGTCATGAGTTGCCTGTAAATCAGCCACGGCCGCTTGTGCCGAGCTATGTCGAGGACTTGCCGGTTTCGCGTATTACGGCATCGGCCAGCCCGCAGGCGGCAAAGCCGGTGCAGCGCCAGGATGTGAAAGCAGAAGCGCGGCCGCAGGCCCATCGGCGGGCCGCGTCTTGGCAGGGGTTTTCCGAAGAGGATCCGGCGGGGCGGTTGGAGATGGAAACGCAGCCTGAGTTACCATCGCAACCGGCGCCTGAGGATGATGCGGCTGGACGAGCGCCGCAGGATCCGAAGGGGTTTGTGGTACTGACGATTGGCCTGCCGGGCTCCGGGAAGACCACCTGGTTCAAACGGCGCGGGGTTACTCCGCTGTCGAGCGATCTGCTGCGAACGATTTTGTTTGATGACATTACAGAGCAGCGGTATCAGGGACTGGTGTTTTCGACGCTGCGGTCGCTGCTGCGTGCGCGGCTGATTGCGAGGATGCCGTGGAATTATGTGGATGCGACGAATCTTTCCCCACATGAGCGTCGGCAGTGGATCAAGATGGCGACCAGCTTTGGCTACGAGGTGCAGGCTGTGTTCTTCGATGTTCCGCTGGAGGTTTGCCTGGAGCGGAACAGGAAACGCGAGCGCCCGGTGAGCGATGACGTGATGCACAAGATGTCGGAACGGTTGAAGCCTCCGGCGTTCGATGAGGGTTTCAGCAAGATTATTGTTGTGCGGGCGAAGAGCGCAGGCGCGTGAGCATGGACGCCGTTCTCTATGTAGAGCCTTGGCTGCGGGGGACGCATAGTGAGATCCCTGCGGTGGGTCGGGCGGTGCTGCATGCGCTGGAGCTGGCGCTGGATGACCTGACCAAGTGGACAAGCGGTCTGACGGATGCTGAGGTGCACATGCAGCCGTTAGGATTGCCTACGATTGCGTTTCATCTGCGACACATTGCCCGCAGTGTGGATCGGATCTTGGGTTATGCCGAGGGGAATCAGCTTTCCGCGGAACAGATGGCTGCGCTGAAGGCGGAGCAGGTCGGCAGTGAGTCGTTGGCGGTGCTGCTAGCTGAGGTTGAGGCTTCGTTCAGTAACGCTGCGGAGCGGGTGCGGGTACTTGCCACAGCTGACTTTGATACTCCCCGAGCGGTAGGACGGAAACAGTTGCCGACCAGCCTCGGTGGGGCGCTGATTCATGTGGCGGATCATACCCAGCGGCATGTGGGGCAAGTGGTGACTACGGCCAAGGTACTGGGGGCTCTGCGTCAGTGATTCACAAAGCGAGGATGAGGATGCGTTCACGGTCGGTGTGCGCGGGAACGGCATTTGCACTGGTATCCCTTGCGATGATGGTGCCCATTTGTGCAGCGCAGAACTGGGCTGCGCCGCGTGAAGGTGATTATGTCGCTAAGGATTTCCATTTCAAAGATGGCTCGACGCTGCCCGAATTGAAACTGCATTATCGAATGCTTGGCGAACCGCACCGCGATGCGAATGGGCACGTAGACAATGCTGTTCTGATCCTGCATGGGACGGGCGGAAGCGGAGCGAACTTTCTGAATCCGCGATTTGCCGGTGTGCTGTTTGTGTCGGGTGGGCTGCTGGATGCGGCGAAGTACTTCGTCATTCTGCCGGATGATATCGGACATGGGAAATCGTCGAAGCCGAGTGATGGTATGCATGCGCGGTTTCCGAGTTATGACTATGACGACATGGTGCTGGCCGAGCACATGGTGGTGACGAAGGCCCTGGGCATCGATCATCTGCGGCTGGTATTGGGCACCTCGATGGGATGCATGCATTCGTGGATGTGGGGCGAGCAGTATGCGGGAGAGATGGATGCATTGATGCCACTAGCGTGCAATACGGTCCAGATTGCGGGGAGGAATCGCATTTCGCGGGAGATGGCCATGGATGCGATCCGAAGCGATCCGGAATGGATGAACGGCGAATACAAGACGCAGCCGCGCGGATTGAAGACGGCGATTGATCTGCTGATGATTATGGGCTCATCGGCTTTGCAGATGCAGAAGATGTATCCGACACGGGATGCCGCGGATGAGTATCTCCAGAAAACGCAAGCTGCTTATATGAGTACGCTCGATGCAAATGACTTTCTGTATCAGTTCAATTCGTCGAGGAACTACGATCCATCGAAGGATCTCGAAAAGATTACAGCGGCGGTGATGGCGATCAACTCGGCAGATGATTACATCAATCCGCCGGAGTTGGACATTATGCCGAAGGAAATCAAGCGAGTAGCCCGAGGGAAGTTTGTGGTGCTGCCGATTTCGGATGCGACGCGAGGTCATGGGACGCACTCGCTGCCGGCTATCTGGTCGGGTTACCTGGCTGACTTGCTGAATCAGTCTCGACAGAAATAGCGGATGTAAAGCTGTTGAAAATATCCCCTTTCAGAAAAATCTGCGCGGTACCGGTGCATCCTAGGAGTTAGGGTGCTAATAAGGAGTCGACATGAAGCCGCGTGGATTTGACAAGCCTCTCTATATCCTGCCGTTTGACCATCGGGGTTCCTTTGAAACGAAGATGTTTGGCTGGAAGGAGCCGCTCACGGAGCAGCAGACGGCGGAGATTGCTGCGGCGAAGAGGGTGATTTACGACGGATTTCGCAAGGCTGTTGCGGGCGGGGTGGACAAGGACAAAGCTGGGATCCTCGTTGATGAGCAGTTTGGTGCGGAGATATTGCGTGATGCTGCGGCTGAGGGACATTTGTTCGCGTGTCCGGCAGAGAAGAGCGGGCAGGATGAATTCGACTTTGAGTATGGGGCGGATTTTGGGGAGCACATTGAAAAGTTTCATCCAACATTTTGCAAGGTGCTCGTGAGGTACAACCCCGAAGGTGACGCGAAGATCAACCAGGCGCAGGCGGAACGGCTGAAGCGGCTTTCGGATTATTTGCAGGAGGCAGAGCGGAGCCTGTTCATGTTTGAGCTACTGGTGCCGGCTGAGAAGACGCAGTTGAACGAGTTGAATGGTGACAAGAAGGCGTATGACCATGAGCTGCGCCCGAGGTTGATGGAGTGGGCTATCGAGGAGTTGCAGGACGCGGGCGTGGAGCCGGATGTGTGGAAGATTGAGGGGCTCGATCGCCGGGAGGATTGTGAGGCGATGGTGCGCACGGCGCGGCAGAACGGGCGCGATACAGTGGGGTGCATTATTCTAGGGCGCGGTGAAGATGAGAAGCAGGTTCGGGAATGGCTGAAAACTGCTGCGAGCGTGAAGGGGTTTATCGGCTTTGCGGTGGGACGGACGGATTTCTGGGATCCGCTGATGGATATGCGCAGTGGAGAGATTTCTCGAGATGAGGCGGTGACGCGCATTGCGGATCGTTATCGTGAGTTCGTTGGCGTTTTTGAGGCTGCCCAAAGTGGGCGAGATCATTAGATTGCATCTAACGTGACAGAGGTGGATAGATGAAGTCGTTGTCGGATCCCACGCAGTTGAAGCCGATCAGCAAGGAAGATGGACTGGTTCAGGTGATTATTGAAACGCCTGCGGGCAGCCGCAATAAATTTGCATTTGACCCTGAGCAGAGGATCTTCGCATTGAAGAAAGTGCTGCCTGCGGGGATGGTGTTTCCGTATGACTTTGGGTTCTTGCCGCAGACCTTGGCGCCGGATGGCGATCCAATTGACGTGCTGCTATTGATGGACGAGCCGGCGTTTCCTGGCTGCGCTGTTAACGCGAGGCTGATCGGAGTGATCGAAGGCGAACAGATTGATGGTAAGAAGAAGATTAGGAATGACCGTCTTGTTGCCGTTGCGGACGCGAATCATATGTATGCCAATATCAAAAGACTTAAAGATCTACCCAGTAAGTGGATGCGGGAGTTGCAGGACTTTTTTGTGAACTACCACAGCCTGGAAGGCAAGGAATATCGCCTGCTTGGGTGCAAGGGAGCCGACGCCGCGTTCGCACTTATCAAGAAAGCGCAGAAGGCGGCCTAAGAATATCTAGGCGATTGACTCGACTGAGCTGTCGAGAATATGGCCCATCTTGTCGCGCTTGGTCTTCATGTATTTCTCAAAGGTTTCCTGCGGGACGACTTCGGCGGAAATACGTTCCACGACTGAAATGCCGCCGGCTTCGAGAGCGGCGACTTTTTCAGGATTATTAGTGATCAGGCGCACCTGTGAGACGCCGAGCAGCTTGAGGACTTCGGCAGGAAGCTCGAATTCGCGGCAGTCGGCCGCGTAGCCCAACTCTTCATTGGCTTCGACGGTGTCGAGACCCTGATCCTGCAGCTCGTATGCGCGAAGCTTAGCCATCAGGCCTATGCCGCGTCCCTCCTGCTGCTCGTAGAGCAGGATGCCGGCGCCTTCCTGGGCGATTTTGCTGAGGGCGAGTTCGAGCTGTAGGCGGCAATCGCAACGGAGTGAGCCGAAGACATCGCCGGTGAGGCATTGGGAGTGTATTCGGACCACGGGCGGGGATGCATGAATGTCTCCCATGACCAGGGCGACGAGACCCTCGACGCGCTTGCCGTGCTTTGCCGACTCTTCACAGCATGGGCGCGGTTCGGGGAGGACGCCTTCAAAACCGATAATACGGAAGTGTCCCCAGCGAGTGGGAAAGTCGGCATCGGCGACCTTGATGACGCGTTCAAAGGGCATAGTCTATTTTACCGCTTCTTCAAATGAGTTGATGGTCTTGCCTTCCATTAGATGAGGGTCAAATGGCCGCGATACATTGATTACGTGGCAGACGACAAACTTATTCTGATCACGTTGCTGGTGAAGCTGGGCGTGGCCGCCTCGGTGGCGAGCGCGCTGGCCCGGGCGCGGACCTTTCAGCGGCTGCTGTTTGCCGAGCATCGCCGGCCCAGTCAGACGGTGGCGCTGCTTGCGTTTTTTCTGGTGCCGTTGACGCTGGGTGTGTGGGTGAGGACGACGGTCCCGAACTTTCTGGCAGCGGATATTTCTTTTGAGGCAGTGGCCCTGCTGGGGTTGCTGCTTGGGCCGGGATGGGCGGCGCTGAGTGCGCTAGTGTTGTCGGCGCCGGCGGTTGCGCTACGGCATGAGTATCTTGCGCCGCCGTTTCTGGCGGCGGTCGGCGTAATTTGCGGCGTGTGCGGTTCGTGGGTCGAGAAGGAGGAAATCTGGTCATTTACTCCGTTTGTAGATCTGAGCCTGTACCGCTGGGTGCGGAGAAATCTGCGGCAGCCGAAGTTTGACCGGCAGATATTGCTGCTCGTGCTGATTGCGGGCTTGGAAGTCGCGCATGATGAGTTGTCAAGCCGCTATCCGCACAGGCTCTTTGCGCTGGTTTCGGATGCGGCGTGGCTGCAGGTGCTGGTGTGGCTGTGCGCGCCGGTGGTGGTGGGAATCATGCTGAAGGTTTGGAACGCGCTGCGCATCGAACTGAAGCTGGAGGAACAGAAGCGGCTAGTGCTTGAGGCGCGGCTGGATGCGCTGCAGAGGCAGATCAATCCGCATTTTCTTTTCAACACGCTGAACTCGATTGCGTCGCTGGTGCGATTTCGGCCCGATCAGGCGCGGGAGATGATTGTGAAGCTGGCAAACCTGCTGCGTGCGCTGCTGAAAGATCATGGAACCTATGTGCCGCTGCGAGAAGAACTGAGCTTTACCGACGACTATCTGGATATTGAGGTCGTGCGATTTGGCACAGAAAAGCTGCGAGTGGTGAAGGAGCTCGATGAGCAAACGCTGGATCTGTTGGTGCCAAGCATTCTGCTGCAACCGCTGATTGAGAACAGCATCAAGCACGGGCTGGAACCGCGCATTCAAGGCGGGACCATTACGATTCGGAGCCGGATGCAGCGTGACCGCGTCGTGGTAGAGGTGGAGGACGACGGCGTGGGTATTGTGCTGAGTCCGCCGTCGGCGCTGCGCGGTACCGGCGCTGGCATCGGGATGAAGAATGTGCGCGAGCGGCTAGAGGTGCTGTATGGGGATCGGGCGCGATTTACGGTGGTTTCGCGGCCCGGGCGGGGAACGCTGGTCTCGATCGAAATTCCCGCGGAGTTGGCTTGAACTCGGGCTCGGCTCAGTTGCCGCCGAGCAAAGATTCGTAAAAGGCGAGATAACGCGGCAGAATGCGGGTCGAGCAAAAGCGGTCCTGGGCAGTTTTGCGGGCGGCTTTGCGCATGGCCTGGTGCCGGTCACCATCGCGAAGCAGGTCAATGGAGGCCGCAGCCATCGCGTCTGTGTCACCGACCGGAAATAAAAGCCCATCGACCTCGTCTGTGATCAGCTCGGGCACGCCGCCTACCCGTGTTGCGATTGCAGGGGTCTGACATGCCATCGCTTCAAGGGCGGCAAGGCCGAATGATTCCATCTCACTGGGCATGAGCATCAGATCGGCAAGCGGGAGGAGCTCGTGAACGGTGTTCTGCTTGCCTAGAAAGTGGACGCGGTCGCCGATTTCGAGCTCATGAGCCAGCCACTCTGCTGTTGAGCGGTCGGGGCCGTCGCCGATGAGGGCAAGGCGCGCCGGGAGTTGCTTCGCAACCTTAGCGAAGACTCGGACGGCGTCGGCCAGGCGCTTGACGGGGCGGAAGTTTGAGAGATGCATGAAGAGAAATTCTTCAGGGTTGGCGAGCCTCGCGCGGGCTGTGGCGCGGATGTCGGATTGATCGTCGGCGAATGGTTTGTACAGATCGCAGTTAACGAAGTTATGGATGACTTCGATCGGTCGAGTTACATCGAAGTTAGATAGAGTAATTTCTTTGAGATAAGAAGAAATGCTCGTGACGCCATCGCTTTGCTGGATGGCATAGCGTGTGATGGGCAGATAGGAGCGATCCATGCCGACAAGGGTGATGTCGGTTCCGTGGAGCGTGGTGACGAATGGCAGGTTTCGGCCTCGCTCGGCCAGCATTTGACGCGCGAGAAGGGCACTGACGGAGTGAGGAATTGCGTAATGAACATGCAGCAGGTCGAGACGGTAGTATTCGGCGACCTCGGTCATGCGTGATGCGAGCGCGAGATCGTATGGAGGGAACTCGAAGAGCGGATAGTTAGAGACCGGGACCTCATGATAGGAGATGCCGGTTTCGCGGCCAGTGAGACGAAATGGCTGCGAGTAGCTGATGAAGTGAATCTCGTGGCCGAGAGCTGCCAGTTCGATGCCGAGTTCCGTTGCGACAACACCGCTGCCGCCGTATGTTGGATAACACGTGATTCCGATGCGCATAGGTCCTCAAGATAAGACGATAGGGAGTGGGTAGAGGATTCGGCTATTGTGACCGATAGACAGAGTTTGGGATTAAGACTGCTCTTGGCTCTGCTTGGGACTGTCTGAGCTGGAGCTATCACTGGAGGCGATTTTAGCGGTGGACAGATCTCCAAAATGAATGAGCTTGATATCGCGCGGCATTGCTGCGTGGATCAGTGCGGCCCGCTCCTGGTCGCGCGAACCGAGGAGACGGGTGCCAGTGGCAGCGAGTTTATCGTCGTTGTAGCCTGGATGTGTGACGAGCTCCCACGTGCCGTCGGGAATTGCACGGAGCAGGGCGGCCAGAGTGAGAGCATCCAGGGTGCCGGTGGCGAGCACTCCCACTGCGCCATCTGTAGTCGCTAAACCGAATCGAGCGATGAGCTTGTCGAATTTGGGGCGAAAGCGATTGAGAAAGCGAATCTGTCTCTCGCGGCCGGCTGGAGCGCCGCGGGTTGCGTCGAGGCTCCAGCGCGGCTCAAAGGGATTGCGCACTGCATGAATACCGTGGCGTGTAGCGGCCTGAAGGATTGGTTCGAGAACGCGAGGGAAGATGTGGGTGTGCTTGTGGGTGTCGAAGTGAGTGAGCGGTAGACCGAGGCTGAGCAGGCGGGTGATCTGGGCGTCGGCTTCAGCCTCAATCTCGGTGGCGCGGATGCGGCCAAGATAGAGATCGCGAACGAATTTTCCAAGGGACAGACGAAAGCGGCCTGTACGAGGCTCGGTAAGGGTGGGAAGCTCTGCAGATGGTAGCGCCGGCTCGCCATCGACGAGGACAACGTGGCAGCCGAACCGAAGGGGACTTGCTTTGTGTGCGAAGTCAAAAGCGTTGGAGCGTTCGGCGGGGACCGCCATCATGGTGGCCGATGTGAGATGTCCGCCTGCCCCAAGCTGCTGAATGGCTCGGTTGACGCCTTTTGTCACGCCGAAGTCGTCGGCGTTAATAATGAGCCGCTTCATCGGGTCGAGTGTATCAAGTTTGTTATCGCGGAGTGTGTACGGTTGATTAGCGGAAGCAATTGCTGAACGCTCAGGCGTAATTTAATATGCGGTATTCGTACCAAAGGACAATCGAATGACATGGACTAAGCCGATCTATTTGCTCGCGCTGGGTGTAATGCTGATCCCGAAGATGTGGAACTTACAGGGGAAGGATGCCATGATTGCACCGAGGGGTTCGACAATGGCTGGTGAGGTGAGTGCAACTCCGATCAAGGTGGATCGGCTGGATGCTGCGGCGGATCAGATCATTCCGGCGGGTGCCAAACTTGAGCGTGTGGCCAGTGGATTCACATGGACGGAAGGTCCGATCTGGACACAGGGAGCCCTCTACTTTGCGGATATTCCCGCGAACAGCATTCACAAGTGGACTCCCGGCGGCGTGAGCACTTTTCTGAAGCCGAGCGGTTATAAAGGGTCGAGCCCATACGGCGGCCCTGAGCCGGGGTCGAACGGGATGACGGTCGACGCGCGTGGACGCCTCACTGTCGCAGGACATGCTCAGCGTAATATCTACAGGCTGGAGTCGTTGAGCCCGAATGCACTGATCACGGTTCTGGCTGATTCGTACCAAGGGAAGCAGTTCAGCAGTCCGAACGATCTTGTCTACAAGTCGGATGGATCGCTCTATTTCACCGATCCGCCGTATGGCTTGCGTACGCAGAAGGACAATGATCCCGATAAAAGGCTCAAGATCAATGGGGTGTATCGCATTCCACACGCACTGGAGCAGAAGCCCGGTGCGGAGCCTGTGCGGGGCGAGTTACAACTGCTGATCAGTAATCTTACTCGGCCGAACGGAATTGCTTTTTCGCCGGATGAGAAGTATCTGTATGTCAGTAACTCCGAGCCAATGAAGATATGGATGCGCTATCGCGTGAAGGCCGACGGCACGTTGACAGAGCCGAAGCTGCTATATGATGCAACTGCCGATAAACGGCCCGGCAGTCCGGACGGAGTAAAGGTGGATGAGCAGGGAAATCTTTATGGCGCGGGTCCTGGCGGGGTCTGGATCTTTTCGCCTGAGGGCAAACCCCTCGCGACGATTCTTACCACGGAGAAGGTAGCGAATCTTGCCTGGGCTGGTCCAGATCGCAAGACGCTCTACATCACCGCGAGCAGCAGTATTTATCGAGTGCACTTGAACATTGCCGGGGCGCCGCTGATTCGCGGACATTGATCGCGAAGCGCCAAAGTCTCGTGCGGACTGGTATGATTGTTGAGGGCGAACTTCAGCCTTTCGTTCGCGATGCGGGCGGTTAGCTCAGTTGGTTAGAGCGCCTGCCTTACAAGCAGGATGTCGGGGGTTCGAGTCCCTCACTGCCCACCAGCCCTTAAAATCAAGAGTTTACGCGGATTTCCGTCCTGCCAGAAATACTAAGGCAGGCGCTCAATCCGCGCAACTTTTATCGGGCGTGTATATCGGGCTTGCGACTCGCAACATTGACAACGACGTGACGGTATCGCGGTCGCCATCCGTTTTCAATCGCTCGCCCGTCCGCCCATTGCAGCCTCTTTGCGTAGTCGCAGGGGCGTTTCGCTTGGGCTATCTCCGTCCCGAAAAGCGGGTCTACTTTCTTCGATACCCGAAATTCGCATCGTCCGTTGAATTCAGGGTGCAGGATGATGGTTGCACGCGAATAGAAAGTAGCGTTGTGGTCATTGAGCGCGAAGGTTTCACCCGGTCCCTTGTCTATCTGGAGTTTCCATCGTGCATACTCCGCGAGACTGCCAAACGAAAAGGCTTCGAAGCCGCTGTCAATGCGTAGCCGAATCTCAGCGACGAGGAAGTCCAGGACTTGCGGGTTAGCCCGGTGAAATTCGTGGAACGCTAATAGATCCTCGTGAGGTTTGGAGCGTGCCACTAACTCGGTTATTGCATCCATAAGTCACCTATTCATCTTTCGGAGCTGATTAGTTACGTGCTTCGTGAGAACGTCCGCGTTCTTTTCAAGCACCCGGCCCATCCCCTCAGCATCAAGGGCGTGGATGGTCGGCGAGTGGTTAACGTGGACGTGAACGGTCGTCCCGCCGCCGAGCGTCCCCGAGCGGGCCGCGCTTAACAACCCTTCAGAAAGCGACTTCGGGAGAACCGTCTCGCCCGGCGTCAATCTCGTGGCTACAGTGTCCGCGTTGCCCACGCCGGGGACGATACCGCCCTCCGAGAAAGCCATCTCAGCCGCGAACGCCGCCGCGCCCAAGGTAGGGGCTAGGATGGGAGCCGCCGGCCCGCCGTTAGCCCATCCCCAAGCAAAGGCGTCACGGGCGGCGGCAGCGGCGTCCTTTTCCTTCGTCATGTCGCGGGTCGCCATGCTCATCAACGCGGTTTTCAGCATTCCCGCTATGATCTGCGAATCTACTTGCTCAAGCATCCGGCCCATGCTTTCTTTGCCCATGATGACCTGGGTAAATCCGTCCGCAAAAACTGACGCCATTTTCGCTTGGGCGACTGTCAAAACGCCGAGTTCCTGAGATTGGGCCTGATTGGTTAACTGCAAATTCCGGTTGTCGTGCTCGCGTTTCAGCTCGTCTAGTTTGTCGTAAAGGGCTTTTTGCTTGTTTTCGTAATCGCGGCTGAACTTATCCAGGTTCTCGATTTCTTTGTTTAACGCGGATACTTCGGCGTTGTATTCACGGTCAGAGGCTTCCAGCGCGGCTTGCAATCGTTGTTGACCGCTTTGGGTCGCAATCGAAAGGACACTTTGAGCGGCTTCACGCTCGGCTGCGATTGCCAATTCGCCCATCTTTTGCGTGTGCTTCGCTGTTTCTTGCTCGGCCTCGTCGTTCAACCGCCGCTCATCTTCGGTCATCTGTTCGACTAGCCGGGTACGTTGGGTCAATAACTCGCGGTAGCCGTTAAGATCCTGCATGTTGAGCGACTGCTCTTTACGGATAGCCGCATCAATCGCCGTGAGACGGGCCGCACTACCCTTTATCGTCGCGTCTATTTTTTCCCGCTCCGACTGCTCAAGATCCCGGAGTTCCTTCGCCGCGGATTCCGTCCCGGCTTTGGCCGTTAGCTCCGTTGTCCTCGCGGCGTACTGCTCCGAGATTTCAAGGGCTTTGTCTTTGAGGGCTTTGAGGTTGTTTGGTAGTCCTTCCCCGATTTGTCCAACGCTGATATTTCTTGCTGATTCGCCGCGAGCTGGATGTCTCTTTCCCGCTCTGCAAAATCCAAGTCAACCTGGAGCCGCTCCGCAATCGAAGCGCGTTTGTCGTTCAATTGGGCTTCCGCCGCGGCGTGGTCTGCCGCCGTCGCCGTTTCCCGCATCTTCGCTAGTGTCTCGGCGGCTTCACGGCCCGCGGCGGCTTGCTGTCCCGCGAGAACGTTCCCGGTTTGCTGACGGGCGTTCGCGCCTTCGATGTTCTTCAGCGACGCGATTCTTTCCTCTAGCCCGGCTTGTGCGGTCAATGCCTCTACGAGCTTTTGCTGTGCCTGGACTTCTTTCTCCGTGAATCCGACACTCGCTTTATGGAGTTCGTTAATCGCGGCCTGCCCTTTAGCCCGCTCTAAGTTGAAATCGGGTTTGCCGCCCGAGCCGGGAGCGTATCGGTTGCCCGTGGCTTCGTTCTGAAGCTGGAGGATCTTTTCGGCGGATTCTTTTGTCCCTTTGAGAAGGTCTGAGGCTTCTTTGTCTTTGCCCTTAGCTAATAGGGCGTCGTTGCCGAAATCACTCCCGTCGCCTGGGTCTGGCTGTGCGTCTGCCGCTCGGCCGGCCACGCGGGGACCGTCGATCCGTCGCGCGACTCAGTCGTCAATAGATCCGCCAATTGCGTACCGCTATCCCGCTTCCGCCAAAACGCACCGTCCGGTTCGTAGCCAGTCAGCCCTCGCCTTGCACTCAATCCTGTTCCCCAGTGGAAGTATCGGTTTTGATAGAAAGCTTACCCTTGCGGTGGCGCTCGCGTCATAACTACGAAAACAAGAGACCGGCTTCGAGTCCCAATAAGCTTCGCAACAGATGCAGCCACAATTGGCTCTTGAAGGTACCCAATTCGACACGCAAGAGACCGGCACAGAAGAAACCGCCCCGGCTTCTATACGACGGCCGAGACCTTCACAGCGTGACTGTGCTGAAAAGACTTCGTTACTGAATTTGGTGCGGAATTTATCTCACGCTGTGAGCAGACACGTCGATGTGGAATGAATGGCAGCTCCGCGTGCGCCCGCAAACACAACTCATCACATGCGCTCCTTGAGTTCATCTTCCAGGTGCACCACGCGATAACCAAGATCACAAATCATCGCTCGTGTAATTTCACCGAACCCTTTGGTGACAGAGCGCATTGGATCGGCCGCGGCCACTTCGCGAAACCCTGATAAACATTGGGGAAATGCACCTTTTGGCGATGTGCGACGTACTTGATCTAAGGTCGGTGACAATACTAAATCGGCCACAGCTGGCAGTTTTTCATCGCTGGCTTGCGCAGGGCAGCTCTGGCGATAACAAACAGTAGCGTAAACAGGATTCGAACCCGTTAGGTATTACGTCTTTTCGTTTCTTGTCGCGTAAGTGTATGACTTTTCAAGGCCGCCGATTGCATATGGAGCGGCCTTCCCTGTTATAGATCCCCGAGACGTTAGGCCAATGTTAGGTTCTCCTCCTTAGGCAGGGTCGCGAAAAAAGTGAAACAACGATCTAGTTCTAGTTGTCCCGCTGGGAGTCTTGGCTTCAACCCCGGTCTCGGTCATCGAAGATTGGCCAGACACCTAAACGCGGAGATGCGGACGCGTTACACCTATATTTCCGCTCAAGCTTCCCACGGCTTACCGTGGGAACTTCCCCCAAATTCTCCACAGTCCCCACACTTCCCCCAACAACTTTTCGCTCGATCTGTCGCGCTAGTTTTCAGCCTGGAATCCCCCAGTGCGCCCTCGGGAGCCGATGATGGCCTTCGTGCCTGACCTCGGGCGCTCTTCGCTGAGCGCTATGCCCTGAAGGCAACAGTTGAGCCGATGGTCACTTGTCCGAAAAGGCGACTACACGTCCATGTGAAATGCGCACCGTCAACGAGTGGATCGGCGATTTCGGGTAATTTGACGTTGAATGTTGATGCAATGTGACCCAGCAGCAATCAGATGCGATCATGTCTGTATCGGCGTCGCGCGGCGAGGAATAACCATGTCGACATTTCTACAGGATTTGCGTTACTCACTACGGCAGCTCTTCAAGAACCCGGGAGTTTCTCTGGCAGCGATTCTCTCCCTCGCCTTAGGCATCGGTGCTACGGTTTCCGTTTTCAGCCTTATTTACTCCGTGCTCATGAATCCATGGCCGTATAAGGGTGCGGATCGTATCGCCAACATTGCGCTCCTAGATAAGTCCGGAGAGGGGCAGGGTTATGGGCTCGACGGCCCGCAGATACGAGAACTGGCAAAGGCTAAGTCACTGGAATACGTCGTAGCTTTCAACGGATGGAGCCTGACCGTAACTGGCAGCGACGTGCCGGAGGATGTCCAGGGAATGAATTTTACCGGCAACGTGTTTCAGATGCTCGAAGTCCCCGCGATGCTGGGCCGTTATTTCCTGCCCGCCGATGCTCCCGACGGGCAGGACCCACAACCGGTCGTCGTGCTGAGCTACAAGTTCTGGAAGCGTCACTACAATGGCGATCGTTCGGTGGTCGGCAAGGCTATACAACTGGTGCACAAAACCTACACCGTGATTGGTGTGATGCCGCCCCATTTCGGATTCCTTGGCCCGGATGTTTATCTTCCGCTAAAACTTTCAGGTTCAATCAGCGAACAATACGGATTGTTCGTCAAGCTCAGAACCGGGGTGGAGCCAGACACCGCTGTGTCAGAACTGCAACCCTACTTCCAAGAATTCCGAAAACAAACACCCGATCACTATCCAAAGGATTACAAGAAGATCGCCCTACAAAACCTGAGTTACTGGGTCCTGCACACAATCAGCAAAACTCTCTATCTGTTGTTCGGCGCCGTAGGATTGTTACTGGCGATTGGCTGCGGCAATGTTTCGATTCTGTTGCTGGCGCGAGGCACGGCCCGCCAGCATGAGTTTGCCGTACGCGCCGCGGTGGGAGCCAGCAGCGGCCGACTTGTTCGCCAACTGCTTACCGAGTCGCTGCTCCTGGCATTAACCGGAGCGGGTCTCGGCGTTTTTCTTGCCTACTGGAGCCTTGGATTCATTGTCGCCCGATTGCCTGAGGGGTCCTTTCCGAACGAGGCGGACTTCCACATCCACTTGCCGGTGCTGTTGTTCAGCGTGGGACTTGCCGTGGCAATAGGAATACTCTTTGGACTATTTCCCGCGTTGCAACTGGCGCGCCCTGAAGTTCAAACGACTGGTTCCAGCCGCTATCGGGAGGAGTAGCGTTGGTTGAAATGCCGGTTGAGATGACATCTGGAAGG
>Ga0206922_1091_pt1 | contig 23713 bp, 18 predicted proteins | sample Alteio_BWOrgHeat_63_FD_152976 | JGI IMG/M metagenome (GOLD analysis project Ga0206922, IMG submission 152976) | Enriched cells from forest soil in Barre Woods Harvard Forest LTER site, Petersham, Massachusetts, United States -... | ecosystem: Environmental > Terrestrial > Soil > Temperate forest >... | reverse complement strand
GCTTTCAACCACCGCCGACCACCCGGGCCCTCGCGCGTCGCGTCCTGGTGGGAGGTTTTTCGAACATCAGATCGGCGATGCCGCAGAATAATCTGTTGCCTGCTGTTCACATTGTCAGTACGAGTGTTCTCTGAATGAAAACGCCGGGCACATCGATTGCTCACCTGTTTTTGGGCAAACCCGAGCGCGACTTCTCGTGACTGTGTTCGGTCAGCCGCCTGAGCGTTCATCGTTTGTCAGTTCGCCCAACGAAAAAACGTGAGTGTCCGGTCCGTAGAGAGGCGAACCCTCGCTATATTGCGGAGTGCTGCTGATCCAACTCCGCACCGTCAATTTGAAAACGTTACAAATAAATTCCTCTTGGGTTCATCCGTAGTATGCTTCCGTCAAAGAACCACAAAGACCTTTAGCAGCTTTGAGCGCGGCTCCGCAAGGAACATGCGGAGCCAGCAAGGTTTGTCTCTTATTTTCGCGTTGTTTCCGGCCCCGAAATGCCCGCAAGCGCGGCAGGACAAGCGCACGGGAATTCATTCAGTGGAGAACATGATGAAGAAGACCCTCGTGATGTCAATCGGAGCAACGGCTGCTTGGCTGGCCGAGCAGCGCCACTGTATACGACTGCCGAGATGATGCGGATGGAGCGCGAGATCGTCGGTCACATGCAGCGCGGCAATCAGTGGAGCTATAGCGATCCGATGCTGGTGTCACCACAGTTGCGAATCTGGACAGAAGATCGTCATCCTGAGTTGAATCGTTCACAACGCCAAGCGGTCGATGAGATATTCCTGAGTCGCGAGAATATCGTCGGCCTGGATGGTGTCGCAGGCGCAGGCAAAACGACGACGTTATCCGTCGTCCGAGAAGGCGCTGAAGCCCAGGGCTACAAGGTGGAAGGATACGCGCCGACATCTCGTGCGGCACACAAGTTGGCTGAGGCGGGCATGGAGACCTCGACTCTCCAGCGTCACCTTGCGAAAGGGACGCAGCCCGAGACTGGAGAGAAGCGCCTGTATGTACTCGATGAGTCCTCGCTTGCCTCCACGCGCCAGATGCACGAATTCATCGAAGGTCTCCATCGGAATGATCGGGTGTTGTTGGTGGGAGACAGCCGCCAACATGAGGCCGTTGAAGCAGGCCGCCCGTTCGCGCGACTGCAAGAAGCAGGGATGCGGACGGCTACGCTGAATGACATCGTTCGCCAGCGCGATCCAGAGTTAAAACAGGTAGTCGAACAGTTGGCGAGCGGCCAGGTTAGAGCCGCAGTCGAAAGCCTTGACCACCAGGGCCGTGTGCACCAGGTAAAGGGACACGAGGAACGCATTGCGGCTATCGCGCGGGAGTATGCCAAGTCACCTAGCGGCACACTCGTCGTTTCACCCGACAACCGTTCGCGCAGCGAGATCAATCAGCGGATACATGATGAGCTGCAATCGCGTGGAGCTGTGAGCAAGCAAGAGCATTCCGTGCGGACGCTTGTTCCGCGTCAGGAGATGACCGGCGCGGACCGCAGTTGGGCGCAGCAGTACCAGACCGGTGACATCTTGCGGTACTCGCGCACATCGAAGGAGACTGGCATCGAGAAAGGCGAATACTCCCGCGTCCTAGTTGCGAACTCTCAGGCGAACACTTTGATGGTGGTGAGAGCGAATGGAGAGCAGACCACCTATGATCCACGCCGTCAGGTTGGAGTCTCCGTATACCGAGAGGACGAGAAGAGGTTCTCCGTAGGAGATCGCATCCAGTTCACCGCGCCCAGCCAAGAACTGAAGATTGCCAATCGGGATTTGGGGACTGTCGAGAGCATCGGGCGTGATGGAACGATGCGGTTGCGGTTGGATGATGAGCGCAAAGTCGAATTCAATCCACAACAACATCCGCATGTCGATCATGGGTACGCCGTGACCAGCTATTCAAGCCAAGGCCAGACTGCGGAGCGTGTGTTGGTCAACGTAGACACGGAGCTTGCGGCCAAGGATCTGCTCAATAGCCGCATGGCCTATGTATCGATATCGCGCGGCCAGTGGGATGCGCAAATTTTCACAGACAACTTGGAGAAGCTGCCACAGGCGCTGGGTCATGATGTTTCACGCCAGAGCGCTTACAGGCCGGAACAAGCGATTGGCTTGGCTCAGCAGAAGATCGTGCCTTCGCTCGCGCATGAAAAGGATTTGAGTATGGGGTTTGGTTTGAGTCTCTGAGGAAGGGTGGAAAACCGCACAAGCGACAGAACAGGGTTGTGGCAACAAGGGAGTTTAGTTGAACGCAGCAGGGCTTCAGAAATGGGTACGGGAATCTGCAACGAGGGGATAGGGATATGTCGGCACAGCGATTCATCGATTTCGACAACGATACTTTGAAGTCACCAAAGAGGGAGCATTCGGGACCAGGGTTCAAGCCTGTTCGCAGGAAGCCCCCACAACGGGTTACGGTTACGCCGGAAAACAAGATTCTCGTGAGCCGCGAGGAAGCATCGCAGATGCTGTCTATCAGCCAGCGTGCGCTTGACTACTTGGTGGCAACGAAGCGATTGGCCGCCCGGAGAATAGGCGGGAGGGTCCTGATCCCAGTCTCGGACTTGCGGCAGTACGCCCGCTTCGACCATCCTGAGCGAATTGCTGGGTAAGGGATGGTAGACGACTGCGTTCATCATTGTAGACACAATGATTTATTGTGTTCATAATAGTGAACGTAGACAAACTATGGAAACTCTACCAATTCCGGTGAAAAGCGCCCTTCGAAAACTCGGAGCGGACATCCGAGATGCTAGGCTTCGCCGCCGCATTCCCGTAGCAGTGATGGCCCAACGTGCGTTCATCTCCCGCACTACGCTGGTGAAATTAGAAAAGGGCTATCCAGGTGTAGCCATTGGAACGTATGCCGCTGTCCTGTTTGCACTCGGCATGCTCGACAGGCTTCGCGAACTTGCGGAAGCCAGTTCGGATGAGATCGGGCTTGCACTAGACGAGGAACGCTTGCCTAAGCGTATCGAAATCCGTCCCAGGCGCACAACGAAGTCAGAGGCAAGAAAGCAGAAGTAATGGACCGCCAAATCTTCGTCTACGTCGATCTCGACAACTCGCCCCACCTCGTGGGGCGTCTGTGGCTTCGCGTCCGCAATCGAACAGAGAGCGCCACATTCCAGTACGACGCAGCGTGGCTCCAGAATCCTGAGCGTTTTGCACTGGAGCCCGCCTTGCAAATGGATGCTGCACCTTATCACACCGCAGCGGGCAAGCGGTTGTTTGGGGCCATGGGCGACTCAGCGCCAGATCGTTGGGGCCGAGCCTTGATGATGCGTGCTGAAGCAAGACGCGAAAGGAAAGCCGGTGAGCCCCAACGCACTCTCTGGGAGAGTGACTACCTGCTCTTAGTGGACGACGAAACGCGCCAAGGCGCACTTCGATTCGCCGAAAAGGAAGACGGTCCGTTCCTGCATCAAGTTGTCGATCATCGAACGCCCCCGTTGATCGAGCTTCCTGCGCTGCTTGCAGCGAGTGAACACGTCTACGACGAAGTGGAAACCGCCGACGACCTGCGTCTTTTGCTCGCGCCGGGATCATCACTCGGCGGGGCACGTCCTAAGGCTTCTGTGAGGGACCGCGACGGATCGCTCGCCATTGCCAAATTCCCCCACCACGCGGACCGGATCAGCACGGTCTTGTGGGAGGCTCTGGCATTACGGTTAGCCTCAGCGGCAGGGATCAATGCAGCCACCGGTAGAGTGGAGAGAGTTGCGGGGAGGCCGGTCTTTCTCTTGCAACGATTCGACCGAGATGGCACGAAGAGGCGGCCCTTCCTGTCAGCGATGAGCATGCTCGGAGCCACCGACCATGAAACACGAAGCTATCTTGAGATCGCTGATGCGATCCAGAGATATGGCGCGGCTCCTACCCAAGACCTGCATGAGCTTTGGCGAAGAATCGTCTTCTCGGTTCTCATCTCGAACACGGATGACCACCTGCGCAACCATGGCTTCCTCTATGAAGGCAATCAAGGTTGGAGATTGTCGCCTGCGTACGACCTGAATCCAGTCCCCGTGCAATTCCGACCGCGCATCCTCTCCACGCTCATTGATGAGCAGAACGGAGACGCTTCGCTGGATCTTGCTTTGAGTGTCGCGGAATACTTCCGCCTCACGACGGCCCAGGCGCGACAGGCAGCCTACGAGGTGGGGAGAGCCGTCTCACGTTGGCGTGAAGAAGCCTCGGCTCTCGGCATTGCGGCGGCCGAGATCAATACGATGGCATCTGCCTTCGAGCATGAGGATCTAAGGCAAGCGCAGGCGTTTGAGACCAACAACTCGCGACGACGCTGAGACTCCGGAGTGTGCTGATCTGGAGACTTATGAAAGTATGGCTCAGGAGAGCCGGCACTCACGGAAAACCTTTCTAGCCCGCAAAAATGGCGGCTCGCTAAGGGCCTAATTATGAACAGCTTGCAAGGCAGAACAGCCACCAAATGCACTAAATATAGTGCTGGTGGCTGTTGAAGTCCGCAGGAAATCCGCCGATACCGCTTGGTGGCTGTTTGGTGGCTGTTGGTTTCCAACTTTTCTACGTTTGGCTGCTACTCCGTGCAAGCAGCTCTATGAGCATATCTATTGCAATGAATAAGCTTATGCTACTTTCTGCGATCCAGTGCAAGAGCCTGCAAAAACTCAAAAAGCTGACTCAAAATCCGCCGAGGGCAACCTCGTGGGGGTTCGACCCCCCTCCCGGCACCAATTTATCTACATTATTTTTCAACGCTTTCTAATCTGGCCGAAAGCGGCGTGTGTACTGTGCGTGGCCCTCGTTTTACGGTGAGCCAATGCTCACGATTTTTCGACGCCATCTGAAAACCTGCAAGCACTCCAAGAATGGACGCGAGTATCGTCGTGTCCATGGCCTCTCTATGTCGAAGGAATCTTGCGGAACGAAGCTGTACGGAAGCCTCTTGACCTTCGCAATTGGGAAGTAGCCACCCGTTTGATCCATGATTGGGAGGTCGAAGGCAAGGACAACACAATGACGGCGTGGAATCCCAACCGCGCTGCCGTCCTCTAAACCTCTGCGACGAAATCAATACATGTATTCGAATCCATCCTTCGATGGATGTAAATTTCCTCACTTCGACCCAAGACAGTGTTAGCAAGTCACCTTAGAGTGTGATCTGCCGATCCGCAACAGCAGAATTCGTTGCAAACCAGAAGAACTCACGCATTGCGGTTCGGCGATTGTCGTTTTGCGGAGAGGCAATTAATGAGGAAAGTCGCTTACCTGGACCTGGAATCTGTTCGGAAACGCCATTTGCACTCGATCCTGTTTGTTGGCCTACTTCTTGCTGTCTTCTCACTGACCGAGCGCGCATATGGACAGGATGCAGTGGGCTCCCTCGAAGGCCGCGTCTTCGATAAGAGCGGAGCTGTTGTGAATGGCGCTAATGTCACACTCAAAAATCTTGCTACGAACGCCACCCGCACGCAGGTGTCTGATGGCGAAGGTCTCTACCGCTTCGTGCAGCTTGGCATTGGTGTTTATTCGCTCTCTGCGGATGCGCCTGGCTTCGCCCACTTCTCGCAGTCACCGATCGAGATCACGGTGAGCCAGACGAGCCGCATTGACGTGCCACTGGCCCTCGGCTCCGTCAGCCAATCGGTGGTCATCACTGACGCGCCTCCAACCATCGACACTACTACCAACACACTTGGCAAAGTGGTGGGAAGTAGAGAAGTGCTTGATCTGCCCCTTAATGGCCGCAACTTTGCCCAGCTCGGCCTGCTGCAAACCGGGGTCGCTCCGATCTCTTCCGGAGTGCTCACCGAAGGCGGCTCACTACGCCAGGGCCAGTCTTACGCGGTCAACGGGCAGCGTCCGGAGGGCAATAACTTCCTTCTCGATGGCTCGCAGAATGTCAATCGCATGGATGGCGGCTACGCCCTCAAAATCCCTGTCGACGCGATCGCCGAGTTCCGCATCCTCACCAATACAGCGCCTCCCGAATATGGCGGCAATACCGGATCAACGACAAGCGTAGTGACGCGCGCCGGCAGCAATGACCTCCATGGCACTGCGTACGAGTTCTTCCGCAACGATGCACTCGATACCCGCAACTATTTCGCCAGCGAAGTCGAGCCCCTCAAGCAGAACCAGTTTGGGGTTACCGTGGGCGGACCCATCCGTAAGGATCGCCTCTTCGCCTTCGGCTACTATGAAGGCTTCCGCAACCATCAAGGCATCACTACTTCGGCCACCGTACCCACGACCGAGGAACAGCAGGGAGATTTCTCCGGTCTAGGCTATCCGCTCATCAACTACGCAGCCGGCGGTGTGCCTTTCCCCGACAACAAGATTCCTGCTCAGGCAATCAACCCAGTCGCCGCCAACGTCGCCAAGCTTTACCCAGCCGGCAACGTAAGCTCGGACGTCTACACAGCCACGGTCGTAGGCACGAATGACGATGACCAGACCGGCATCCGTATTGACTATCACCAGAACGATAAGAGCCAATTCTTCGGCCGCTATTCCTACTTCACGGGGTACAACATCAATCCCGTTTCAGTGCGAGGCTCGGACCTGCCGGGCTATCCGACGCGCGATGATTTCACCGCGCACTCCTTCGTGGCCGGGCATACGTGGCTCATCTCGTCCCACATCACTAATTCAATCGAAGGATCGTTCTTCCGCTACGAGTTCCTCTTCGATCAGCGGCTCAACAAGACCCCGCCAAGCGCTCTGGGATTCGATTTCCTGTCCGCCAGCGCGATTGGCCAGGGACCACCCTTCTTCAATCTCAGTGGTTATTCGCCCGTTGGCGGAGCTATTACCGGCCCTCGCACCTCGGTCCAGAACACCTACGAAGTCCATGATGGTCTTTCCGTGCTCCACGGCAATCACTGGATGAAGGTCGGAGGCGAGTTCCGTCGGCATCAACTCAATCTGTTCCAGTCCATTGCTCCCAACGCGTTTTACATCTTCGCTTCGTCCTTCCCTACCAACAACGCGTTCGCTAATCTGCTTCTTGGCGCGCCGGTCGTCTTCTATCAGGGCCGCGGAGACTTTACCCGCTATGTACGCAACTGGGGCGCCGGCTTCTACTACCAGGATGAATGGCACGCTCGTAAGAACCTGACCATCAACTATGGTCTGCGCTACGAAATCATCAATCCCAACACCGAAACGCGAGATCGTCTCAACGCGTTCGTCCCCGGCGTGCAATCGCATATCATGCCAAGCGCACCGGTCGGCCTGCTTTTTCCCGGCGACCCCGGAATACCACGTGGCATCGCGTCCAGCTACTACAAGGGCTTCATGCCCCGCGTAGGCTTCGTCTGGGATCCTACTGGTAGAGGCGCCTGGTCGATCCGTTCTTCCTACGGCATCTTCTACGATCCATTCGCCAACGGCATGGGAGTCACCTCGCAAGGTCCCGTCAGTTCCCTTCCCTGGGCGCAATTTGTACAGATCACGCCGCCCACCCTTAACTTCGCCTCGCCGTACAGCAACGTTGCCATCCCGCTGCCTAACACCTTCGTCAAGCCTTCAACGCCCTTTGTTATTGACACGCACGCTCGTCCCACCAACGCACAGGATTGGAACCTGTCAATCCAGCACGAGATCGCAAAGAAATATGTTCTTGAAGCTCGCTATGTCGGCACCAAGGGAACACACGTCCCGCGCAACATCGACACCAATCCTGCGGTTTACCAACCCGGCGCAACCGCGCAGAATGCGGACCGCCGCCGTATCTACGCGAACTGCCCTCCTGGCGGAGGCCCCTGCGACTACGCCACCATCGCCGAGCTTACCTACGGCCAGAATTCCACCTATCACGCGGCGCAGTTGAGCTTCACCCGCCAAGCCATCCACGGTCTTGGGTTCAACGTTTCCTACTGGTATTCCAAGACACTCGACTATCTCTCGTCCATGAATCTTCAGGGGGCCTCCGCAAAGCCGCTGGGCGGCGAAAATGATCTCGCGCAGAATCCCTTTGACCTCAAAGCCGAGCATGGCCCTTCGCTCTTCGACGCCCGTCATCGCTTCGTCGCCAGTGGTAGCTGGGCCATACCTTTCGCGCACGGTAAGACAGGGCTCGAAGGTCAACTGCTAGATGGCTGGCAGTTGAATGTGATCGCCATCGCCAACTCGGCGACGCCCTACACCGTCTTTGACAGCACCAACGCTTCTCTACAAGCCTCCGCGCCGCCTATCTCGGGATACTTTGCCAGCCGCCCCAACGTCGTCGGCAATCCCAACCATGGCCCTCATACGGTCGCGCAATGGATAGATCCCGCAAACTTCCAGCGTCTCAGCCCTGTGACCGATGCAGGCCAGTTCGGCGATGCAGGACGCAACATCGCTCGCGGCTCTGCCTCAGCGAATGTCGATCTCTCTGTCCTGAAGTTTTTCCCGATCACCGAGCGCGTCGGCATCCAGTTCCGCGCGGAATCCTTCAACATCGCTAACCACGCCAACTTCGGCCTGCCCATCGCCGATCTCGCCGCGCCAAACTTTGGCCAGATTCTGCTGGCAGGTTCGCCGCGCCTCACGCAATTCGCACTCAAGACCATCTTTTAGGTCGAGAATAAGAGGATCATGACTACCGTAGCCACGATGGAACCCATCTATCTTCCAGGCGTCGAAAATAATCCCCAGCCCAGCCCCTATCTCGATCTCATCAACGCGGCCAAAGCCAACGCCGATTCGGGGGCAGAATACTGGCAGATCTGGCACCTGCTCGCCTTCCGTCCAGAGATGAACATTCATCTTGGCCGCTTCACTCATGCCGTGATGTACGAGCCTGGACCCCTCCCATCGTCACTCCGGGAGCTCATCGCCACCTATACCTCTTCGCTCAATCAGTGCCAGTTCTGCATGCGCTCCCACGCTGCCGTCACGGCGCAGTTGCTAAACGATCCAGCGATCGTACAGGCCGTTATCGACAATCCCGAAACAGCCCCAATCCTCGAATCCGAAAAAGCGCTCCTGCGCTTCGTCCGCAAAGTTACACTGGAGTCGCACAAGATCACCCGCGAAGACATGCAGCCCCTATACGAACACGGCTGGGACGACGCCGCTATTTACTACGCCATCACCGTATCGGCACTCTTCAACTTCTACAATCGATGGATTAACTCCACCGGTGTTCATCCTGTCTCGGCGGAAAACCACGCACTCCACGCCGCAAAGATCGCCACCCGAGGCTACGTCCGCTAATGCCTGAATCTGTCGTACAGGGCAACGCCGTGCAACTCGAAGAATCCAGCCTGGCCTACCCCGGCTGGAAGGTGGTTCTTGCTGGTTTCTTCGGGATTATGGTGAGCTTCGCTGCCATCGTTCCTTACACTTTTGGTTTGTTTCTCAAACCACTCAACGCTGCGTTTGGCTGGCACCGGGAAGCTACCTCCGCTGGATTCAGCATCGCCGCGCTCACCGTGGCTGCGGCCTCCCCGGGGCTCGGCTTTCTCCTCGACCGCTTTAGCCCGCGCCGAATTATCCTGCCCTGTATCGTGGTTTTTTCAGCAGGCTACGCGTCGCTCGCGCTCCTGACGCCGCACCTGATCCACTTCTATCTCGCCTTCTTCATTATCGGCCTGGTCGGCAATGGAACCGCCTATATCGGCTACTCCCGCGCCATCTCTACCTGGTTCAACCGCCGCCGCGGCTTCGCGCTCTCCATCATGCTCGCCGGCAGTGCATTGGGAGCCATGATCCTCCCTGTCGTCGCCCAGTCTGCGATCACCCATCTCGGATGGCGCAATGCCTATCTCCTCCTCGGCGTACTTGCATTCGCCGTCGGATTTCCTCTCACGGCTATCTTCGTCCGCGAACGCCCCGCAGCTCCGCAGGAAGCAGACCTCTGCACAGATATTGGCGAACCCGTCGCCAAAGCTCTCGCCACCCCGACCTTCTGGATCATCGCCGCCACCGTCTGCCTTTACGCCATTAGTGTCAATGGAGCCATTGCCCATCTCTCGGCGCTCCTCACCGACCGTGGAGTCTCCACTGCGGGCGCGGCGTGGTCTGTCTCCATCATTGGAGCCACCGGCCTTGTCGGGCGTCTCCTCACCGGTCTGTTTCTCGATCGCTTCTTCGGCCCTCGCGTATCGCAGATCATGCTTCTGATGACCGTCGCCGGAATCGTGCTTCTCTCGGTCGCCAACACACTCACAGCCGGACTCATCGCCGCCGGGCTCATCGGCTTCAGTATGGGCAGCGAAGGCGACATCACCCCTTACCTTCTCAGCCGATACTTTGGGCTCAGACGCATCTCCACCCTTTACGCACTCACATGGACCACCTATGCCATCGGCGGTGCTACCGGTCCCCTCCTCGTTGGCCGTGTCTTTGACACGCTGGGCTCCTATCGCCCAATCACGATTCAGTTGTTAGCCCTTCCCGCTCTTATACCTTGCCTGCTGATGTTTGCCCTCCCTCGCTACACCATTCACGGCAACACTACAAAGCCAACTGCCATCATCCCCGCACCAGCGGAAATCACGTAACAACACAGGAGAATTCAATGGCCCACATTAGTCTTCCCGAAGGCCTCCCCGGAATTTCAGGAGCATTCGCGTTTCGCCCGGAGACAGCTAAGCCGATGCGCGAACTCGCCGAGATCCTGCTCCGCGGCCCCAATTCCCTTTCCAGCGCCGATCGCGAAATCATCGCCACCTACACCTCCAGCCAGAATGACTGCCACTTCTGCCAAACCAGCCACGGTGCTGCTGCTGCTCACCATCTGGCGAGCGCTCTACAGCCGGCTCCGTCCGAACTCGCCGCCAACTTCGAACTCATCGACAGTATCAAGCGCGATTTTGAAGCCGCATCAATTTCGCCGAAACTGAAGGCGCTCCTAAATATCGCCGGTCACGTTCAGCAAGGAGGCAAGCGCGTCACTACCGAAGACATCGCACGGGCACGTCAGGAAGGTGCGACCGATATCGAGATTCACGACACTGTCCTCATTGCTGCCGCCTTCTGCATGTACAACCGCTACGTGGATGGCCTGGGCACATGGGCTCCGCAGGAACGAGAAGCTTACATACCGATGGGCGCTCGCCTGGCTCACCAGGGCTACACAGCACCGCCGCCCTCGGCACCGGCTCCGAAGCCAACTCAGGAAGAAGTAGCGGTCTAGTCGCAGGGTGCAGTAAACCACACGAGGAACAGATTCATGCCCCACATCCCACTCCCCGAAAACGCCCCCGGCCCGCGCGGCCCCATGCTGTTCCGACCAGAGACCGCCCGGCCAATGAGCGAAATGGCGGAAGTCCTGATGCGTGGCACCAGCACGCTTACTCTTGCAGAGCGCGAACTCATCGGAACCTATGTCTCCGCTCAGAACGACTGCCGCTACTGCCAGACCATCCACGGAGCCGTAGCCGCCCACTACCTCGACGGAGATGAAGCGCTCGTTCATCAGATCAAGTGCGATCCATCCACTGCGCCTATCTCCGCCAAACTCAGAACCCTCCTCAACATCGCCGGCCATGTCCAACAAGGCGGCAAGCAGGTCACTGCTGAAGACATTGCTCACGGTCGCGCCGAGGGTGCAACCGATCTCGAAATCCATGATACGGTGCTCATCGCGGCCAACTTCTGCATGATGAACCGCTATGTAGACGGCCTCGCAACCTGGACGCCCGAAGATCCCGACTTCTACCGCCAGCGCGCCGCCAACCTTGCACAGCATGGCTACGCGGGCTCAGCCACTCGAACCTAAAAAGAGCAGGAGGCGCGCTGTAGGCCGATCGGCATGGCTTCCGTTCCGATGACCATCGCTTCACTATGGAGTCGCGGCGGATGAGCCACTGTACATTGTTAGTACCGTCGCCGGCGGAGGTAAGCGACGTGGCGAAGAGCGGCGCCTGCGGAGTGGTGTAGGTAGTGCGGTAGGGCGCGTTGGCGATAAGCGCTCCAATGGAAATAGCGTCGATCGCAGTGTAGAAGAGACCGAAGCTGGCGCGAATGCTGAAGGTGACCGGGGGCGCCGAGAACGCTGGCCAAAACACTCCCACTCTCACCCTGAGGGGCTCAGGCTAGGCCCAAAAAGGCATTCTCGTTCCTGGTGATCACGGTGTGCCGAATGCACTCGCGCAGATCAGCAACCGCGGTTTTGCTCCGCGTTAGTTTCTCTCGCCTCGATATCAAATCTTCATTCGGGCACATATGACAGGCCCTACGATGGACTCGCGGCCGTCCTAAAAGGTGATTGCGGCTGCAATCTGCAACGAATACCCCTGGAACGTCGACTTGTTTGAGAATTCTTTAAAGTACTTAGCGCCCAGGCTGACCTTCCGCGCCGGTAAGATTACGTAGGAAGTAAAACCTAAGGAGTTGACTCTGTAGTGCGCACCTGCTTGAACGGGCGTGATGCCAGGCCCGCTCTTGTCGCTGGTCTGCCATTGTTCGTAGCCGACTAGTCCGAGTTGTAGTTGCAGGTCCCGTTGTAGCGGGAAACGTTGCGTGAGGGAATAGTCAAGGTTCAACGTCTGACCGGGATGAATCTGGGTGTCCTGTTGTGTGCCATGGAATTCGTACATCTGGAAGGCAGACAATGCGGTCGCCTTATTGCTGGTCAGATAGAAAGTTTCACCAGCCCCCACAACATGCGTCCAGTAGCCGGAGCCGACGTTGTTGCTGCCGGTGGAATCAAATTTTCCGGTGGGCGCGAGGAAGCCGTAGATTGCCCGGATGTCGGCATGCCTCTTCTGCCAGCCGAGAATAAATGGCTGATAGTAGGAATCGGCGAATCCACCGCCTCCGCTGATTGCTCCCTCAGTATCCGAGCTTAGCGAGTTGTTTGCGATGGGCAATGTGGCCGAAGCTGAAAATTTTGGGCCGCCCAATATTGCTATTTGCCTCTTGCTCACCCATACGAAGCTGTTCATGTCCATCATCACTGAATTTTGTCCGGTGGCCAGGATCTCACCGTTCGGTCCCTTTAGTTGATCGCGGGCGTAAAAGAGGAACATGTTTGAGTAGGTAAATCCAGATTCGGGGGTAACCCCGGAGTTAGTAGCACTCATCCCCAGAGGATACACACCCCTAACCTGCGCTCCGGCGGGCAAAACGAAGGCGGAGACCGCAACGACTACACCTACCAAGGTCATCCCGACACGCGTAGATTTCTTTTCAGGGATTTCCAATGATCTTTTCCTCCCGCGTTTTTCCTAAGTCCTCATGAGGTCGAATGTGACACGGTATTCGCGACGCGACCCGCTGTGACCGATGACTTAATTGACTAGTGAAGACAACGCTTTCGTGTACACGCCTTTCATATCCATTGGTTTTCAACCGGCCCAGGCGAAACACAACCAGTCGAAACCATCGCACAATGAAATTCAACTAGGGCTAACCCTACGAGGATCTCTGGGATTTTCTGATCCTGACGATAGCAGAAATCATCAAAGCATTCTGCGCACAACTGGCAGCGGCTATCCGATCAACGTATTTATCCGCGGATTCGTTAAAGATCAACGGCGCTGTGTATGCTGAGGAAAATCAGAGATCAGCATAACTCAAACGATACTTGTAAAATATCGGCCTAGGTGCAGGGAACTCAGGTGCGTTTATGAACGATGATAGCCATGGACAGACTGAAGTGGTTACGATGCATAACCTTTCGACGGTTGTGACCATCGGAGAACCCGCTCCTCTCGGCGCCACAGTCACGCCTGAAGGGGTAAATTTCAGCATATTTTCCCGTAGCGCGACCAGAGTTGACCTTCTTCTGTTCAATCACGAATGTGACGCCACACCGTCAGATGTAATTAGGATCGATCCTGCCACTAATCGCACTTACCACTACTGGCATGTGTTAGTGCATGGCATCGGCGCCGGACAACTCTATGGATATCGATGCCACGGACCGTTTGATCCCGTAAATGGGATGCGTTTTGATCCTGGAAAACTTCTACTCGATCCGTACGGCCGCGCAGTCAGGGTTCCCAAAGCATACAGTCGAGCCGCTGCACTTGGCCCGGGCGAGCATATTGCAGACGCGATGAAAAGCGTTGTGGTGGACCCAACAACCTACGACTGGGAGGGCGATAAGCCGCTCCAACGGCCATCAGCGCGAACTATCGTCTACGAGATGCACGCAGGAGGATTCACACGCAACCCCAATTCTGGCCTCGATGAGAAAACGCGCGGAACGTATTTGGGTCTAACCAGGAAAATTCCTTACCTTCAGGAACTCGGCGTTACTGCAGTCGAACTGTTGCCTGTATTTCAATACGACGCCCAGGATTGTCCGGCCGGTGTAGTCAACTATTGGGGTTATCAACCGGTATCCTTTTTTGCGCCCCATCAGGCATATAGCTCGCGGCAGGATCTACTTGGGCCGGTCGACGAGTTTCGCGACATGGTAAAGGCCCTGCACCGGGCAGGAATCGAAGTGATTCTTGATGTCGTCTTCAATCACACAACAGAAGGAGATCGCAATGGACCCACGGTATGTTTTCGTGGAATCGACACCTGTGTGTACTACATTCTCGAAGAAGACCGTTCAGAGTATGCCAACTACAGCGGGACCGGTAACACGCTAAATGCCAATCACCCAATCGTGCGCCGCATGATCGTCGATAGCCTGCGCTATTGGGTGGAAGTGATGCACGTGGACGGGTTTCGATTTGATCTGGCATCTATTCTTGCTCGCGATTCGAGCGGAGAGACAATGTCTAATCCGCCAGTTCTTTGGGATATCGAATCGGAGCCGTCGCTTGCCGGAACAAAGATGATCGCAGAGGCATGGGATGCGGCCGGACTATACCAGGTGGGCAGTTTTATCGGAGACAGTTGGAGAGAGTGGAACGGTCGTTTTCGCGATGACGTGAGAAGTTTTGTTCGTGGCGACGAGGGCTATGCGCGTCGTTTTGCCGACCGGTTCCTTGGAAGCCTACAGATTTATGGGCATGAAGCACGCGAAGCAGAACAGAGCATAAACTTTATAACCTGCCATGACGGATTTACCCTCAACGACCTGGTCAGTTACAACCAAAAACACAATGAGGCGAATAACGATAATAACCGTGATGGCGCAGACGACAATCGTAGCTGGAATTGCGGTGTTGAAGGCGCGACTGGCGACCTCGAAATCGAAAGACTAAGAAATCGGCAAACGAAAAACTTCCTGCTCATCACGTTAATGTCATTGGGGCTGCCCATGATCACGATGGGAGACGAAGTCAGGCGGACACAGCATGGCAATAACAATGCATATTGTCACGATGACGAAAGCACATGGTTCGATTGGGACTTGCTTACGAAACACTCGGACGTGCACCGGTTTGTTCAATACATCATTCGTAGGCGCGTGAAGCGCGATCTTGGGGCAGAGCAACAGGGATTGACCCTAGCACAATTGCTCGATTCCGGGATAAAAAGCTGGCATGGAATAAGACTCAATCAGCCGGACTGGAATGATTGTTCACACAGTGTGGCTCTGAGCGTACAACTCACAAGCGACAACCTGCTTGTCTATCTCATCTTCAATGCCTACTGGGAGCCGCTCGACTTTGAACTGCCGCCTCTAAATGGCAACGAGGGAAGTAGCTGGCACCGATGGGTCGACACTTACATGGATTCACCGCAAGACGTGGTTGAGTGGGAAGCTGCTCCTGTGATTTCAAGCTCGGCTTATCAAACAGGTCCTCGTTCGGTAGTCGTTCTGTGGGCAAATCTAACGAGCATAGTTCCTAGAGAAGGCGACAATAACCAACCTGCCAACGGAGCAGAAGCCTGATGTGACAGCTCGCGGCGGGTTGCGGGAAGTTACTCTTGCCGCCTTCCTCAACAGATCAGGGCAGAATGATTAATTCTGGCTTACTCCCGCTGCTCATTCCGTAAACTGTGCCGGAGCGGAACGCGCCCACATCGTACTTGTAACAGCCTGGGGTGCTCGCTTTCGTCGTCACCGGCTTTTTTCCTCCCCCCATGATCAGATCATCGGGTTCAAACGGTGAATCAGTCCCGAACGAGACGGTAAATCCATGGTTCTGGTTCTCACTCCTCCAGATCACCGTAGTGCCAGCCTTGACACAAAACAACTGGTTGTTCTTCGCGTCAGGGACGCCAGGTTTTACATTGGCGGAGTTCGCTGACCTTGAGATGTTTATCCAGCATGGAGTAGAAGCCGAACCGCAGGTGTTTGCCTCGGTGCACATAGCCTCGGGCTTCTCCTGATCACACGTGTATTTGCTCTTCTTTTGCGCCTGCGCGGATTCTCCAGCCAGGAGAACGATGCAAGTCGATAGGAGCAATGCGCTCCAGGTGTTGAACCGTTGTTGAGCATTGATAGTCATAGCTATTCCTCATCCTCTACAATCTCCATCAGATCTTGAACCGATCCCTGCGTACCTTTTCATCGATCAACGTGTTCAGCTTCGCCACTCTGTTTTCGCGCTTCGCGACTTCGCAGCCTCTAACAAACGACTAACATTGCCGCGCGAGTTCACTTCCACTCGATGATGTTAACCAGCTTCCAGGCATTCTGGTTAAGCTCCCACTGCAACTCACCTTCGTTATTTACGATGAGCTGCGCGGCAGGGAAAAGAAGACCGGCACTCTTGTTCTTGTCGGTATCATTCAGGTTGATTTCACCGGCAGTCAGATTGAAACTTTTCGTTTGGGTATCCCAATAGGCTTCACCGAAAGCGATCCTGCGGCTGGTCACAAATCGGATAGTCCTGCCGGTGGGTGTCAGGATCTCCCGAATGTAACTAAGCTCGTAGCCGACTGTTCCAGGGATCGTTATTCTGCCCACACTTTTCATCTTTTCGAGAGCGTTCACCAGTCCGTCGTTTTGCCCTTTCTTATACGCCTCCACGAGAATGTCTCTGTCCTCCGGACTCGAGAACTCATAAATAATGATCTTGATGCCAAAGTTTCTTCCGAGTTGTGTGCTCGTGCCGAAGGCTGTTGCGTCGATGGTTTCGGTGGTCCCTCGCTGGCCAACGCCGTCTACGCCGGCGAGCATGAACAGCCCGACCAAAAGGGAGACTCCACCCGCAAAGTGTCGAATTCTTCGGTTAGTGAACATATATTCCTTTCCTGCCACGAAGTGTCTTCCTTTATAGACCGCCATCTCAGCTTGAGGTCTAACGACTCAATGTTACGAAGCGCATAGCAGGCCAACAACTGGGGGAATCCCTAGTTTTAAGAGAGATTTGCAAAAATTACCTTTTCAAACAAATGAAAACTTAAGGTCCGAACGTTGGCCTCTACCCGAGTCGAAGCCGGTTAGTCTGTTCTCGCCCACATGCACGCTAATCAACCGGCATAAATGCCCCTGGATTGCGAAACGTCGCTTACTTCATGGAGTCGCGAAGGGCAATAAAGTAGCTATCGTGGCTGGTGAGGCGAATCAAACCACGGCTTGGATACTCCACATCGAAGATAGCGCCGATCGTGAGAGAGACAAGAGCGGCAAAGACTACCACGTGAAGCCGGTTGCTGCGCCCTGGTCCGATGACGAAGCCAGCAATGAACGCGCACAGACAGCTCAGCAAAAGGAGGAGAATAAACACGGCGTCTGGAGGATGCATGTTGAACGCGTTGCGACGCGTGGACGTAATATCGAACATGTTATTGAGCGCAGGAAGCAGGACCAGCGTCGCCGAGTTGGAGTTTGGCTGAGACAACGTTGCAGCGGCGACGGACTCCTTCCATATCATTTCCTGAAGACGTCGTGATTCCGGATTTAATGAGTGGTCGGCTGTTTCGTATTGATTCAGGCGAGACGTGACGTAATCACGAAAGTGCTGACGGATAGGCGGCTGAGTCGCCGCCGGAAGAAGATCGAGCCGGCGGTACGCAGTGTCGATCGTGTTCAGTTCGTCAGTAATCAGCGAGCGATGCAGGTCGAAGCGGCCTATGGCTCCCGAGAAGGTGAACGCCAGCAGAAGTCCAAACAGGGCAAAGTCGGCGTTTTCAATCGTTGTGCTTGGCTCAAGCCCGGCCCAGGCCTTGAATCGGCGTCCTGCCTCAAACAGAAGCAGCATAACGAAGAAAAGCGGAATGGCACTGAAAGGAGAAAAGATCATCGACATGTCCTAGCAAAAATACAGTTCTGCGGGCTCGCACGATGCCCCTCAGACCCGTCTCTCATTAGCCTTGTTGGCCAAAGTCCCACTGAGCATAGAATTCCAAGAGGTCGCCGACAACTAGGAATTTCCCCAATTCGAATAGGCAGAGTTCCGACTGAACTGATTTGAATGAACGGTCTTGAACTGAAAAATAGGTGAGTTCACCACGTTGAATAGTTGAAGTTGATATTCTGTGCACCTCCCATTAGTCCGGCCAGCGGGACCACCATTCTTAGAACACGACCTTCACAAGGCGCATGATGAGTTCTTCCGGAGACCAGATCGTAAGCAGCAATGGCAAAAAAGGAGCCGAAGTGGCTGCTGCCAAACGCGCAATATCGTCCAGTCCGAACGGCACCGGACGCATCGAGACCACAACTTTATAGCCGTTGGAGAGATCTGCCCACGATTGAATGTCGGCAGCTCCCAGCAGGTCTTCCTTGGGTGGCGGATCATGGTCAATCCATTTCCGTTCAAAGCCCTCGACGTAGTCCTGCGCAAGCTGTCCGTATCTCGCCAAACCTCTCCTTTTTGCGAACGCGAGGCGCGGGCTAAACATCGCCAGCGGAGCCAGAATGGCTAGAACAAAGAATGCTACGAAGCCGCCGATCTGCAGCTTGAAAGACAATAAGCTCTCCCCTCTGTAGAGCACGCGACTCGCGACGATTCCGGCAAGCATCGTTCCCTGCGCGAACAGGATTGGCGCGAAGGCATAAGCATTCTTGCCAACAAAACCCAGTCCAGCGCAATGATCGGGATGGGTTGTGATCAGGTTCAGGTTGATTCTCGAAACCTGCCAAAGAAAGCGGTACCAGAGGAACAACCTGAAGTACCAGCGCAGAAGCACGAACTGGACAATCGGAATGCTGATAAACACATACCAGTAGCCCGCTGGAGTCAGGTGCCAGCGTCCGCCGGGTACCGCATACCAGGTCGGGCTCACTATCGGTACTCGATTGTTCCAGAGCAATAGCCCAAACGTGTAGACGAGAATGACCAGTGTTAGCTCGACGACGTAGGAGTTGCGCAGTCGGATCGCCGACTCAATCGCTCTGTCAAAGTGAGGCAGGTCATCAGGCATCACAATGCGTCGATTCACAAAGGCGCGCACGGCGGGACGCATCCGCGAATGGACAACTGTCTCAGCAGCGATAAGGATCGGTAATGCAATCAGTAAACGGACGTGCACTTCCACATCGTGGAGGAAAAGAAAAAGGCCGGCCCCCCTGAGACTGGCGAGGATCATCAAAGGCAACCAGGCAATCGCGGCGATAACGACCAATCTCCGCCGCAGCAACTCCATGGCATCTCCGGTGAGATGTATTCGGAGCAGGAGTTGAAAGAAGGGTCCACCCCGAACAGGAGAAAACTCGTAGGGCTCTTCGGGGAATTCCTTACCAACCAACCAACGTAAATGCGGCTTCGCAGACCCTTCCATCGGCGTCATCTCGAGGCCTCCTGCCCGACTACTCCGGGGACATTGGCGGAGTGGCTAAGACAAGTCTTCGCCATCACAAATAACGTTGTCCTTCGAGTGGAATTCTTTGCTGGTGCCCTCTCAGGGGTTCACAGCTCGCTTCGCATTGAACAGGCCGACTGTTTGGCCCTTCGCGTTATGGCTCGATTCGATCCCTGGATTTTGATCGCTACGCTTGGGCCATCGTCACGTGAGCGGAGTCTTCGCAAGATTCCTCCAGAAGTTTTCCAGCGACTCGACACCACCAAAGAGAGTCGTGAATATCGTTGAGTCAGCAAGGAGAATATCTCCGGCACGCTTTTCGTTTGGCGGCATCCAAAGAAAGTTATTGAACTCCGTGTTCCCGGCCTCCGTGAAAGGATGCGGCCGGGACATATCGATAGGCTGTTTCGACAAAACACGAATGGATTTCGTGTCGTCCGTGGTCACGGCATAGTGGGGAAGATGAGGATGAAAATTGAAGGTCGTAACTTCAGAAAGCCATCCGCGGGAGTCGAGATCTCGAAAGGCATTCAATGGAGCAATCTGATTGGTGCCTTTGACGGTGGCCGGGCGCAACCCATACTGATTCTGGACTGGCACGCCTAAGCCCTTCATCATCGAAAGCGTGTACCGGCCGAAGCGCTGTTGCCGCGGCACCAGCGGGTCGCCATGGTGCGCGTACTCCATTGCCCGTTCCTTCAGGTCAGAGGAAACACCAACATCGTGATGTGGGCTAAGAACCAGACACGTGCCTTCGCGCGCGAGAAATCGCTGAACCGCGTCAATCTCATCCGGAGACGCTTCCTGCTCCGTAACCATGTGATCCAGGCCAAAGATCATCAGGGTATCGGTGTCATCAAGTATGCCCTTATCGATTGGCAATCGCTGGCCCGCCTGATCGATCCTCTGGTAGATGGCCACTGGCTGCTCCGTTGCCTCGCCGACTAGCCGCTGGAACTTCAGAGTAGACAGGTGAAACAGCTCAAGAGTCCCGGCAATTCCTTGAAGAAATATTTTCTCGGAGAACTCCGGCGTCTCGTAATTCGGCCAAGCCACCCGGCGAACTTCAGTGATGGTTGAGAATCGGTTGTCCATCTCCGTAACATCGCGATTCGCTTCCCATGGGTAACTCCAGGTCCAGTAGATGCTGAACCGCCGTTTGCCCTGGGCGTATTTCCTTGGGATATGCGTCTGGTTATAGGTTCGTGGTCCAGCTGCTGATTCGCTCACCTCAGTTTCCTTTCTTCCGCGCCGTCATGACAGCGACGTCAGATATCGCAACGCCTTGATACCAGGCAGGAAAAAATAGGCACCTCCGCGAATGGTGGTAAACGCTGGAAGCCCCTTAATCTTCTTCCGAATGGGTCGCTTCGGAATCGTCAAATCGAAGCTGCCGTCCTGGGTCCCGACAAACGGGTCGCGCTCGTTGCCCAGCTCATGAAAATTGGGGTCGTTCGCCCAGACGTTCATCGCGAACTCGAATTGGCGAACGAGGCTCGCGCAACCGACGAACGCCGCAATGCCTCGTTCGATTCCGTCGTCGGGCTTGTCTTCGGGCAATGGCGGCCCGTAAGTCCCTCCGCGCCGAATCATCTTTCTCCGTTGCATGTTGGCCGCTGTATCTCGCGGATTCATGCGGCGAATATGAGCCCCGAGCGGACAGCCATAACCGTAGGGGTCCATCTTTCCGTAGTTGAAATCGTTGGTGCGTTGCATATCCCCGCCAAGCCCGGGATCATCTTGGTCGGGAGATAGAACCAACGGCGCGCCACTACGCCAGCGACCCATCAGCTTGGCCGCCACCCATTCCTGTTGTTCGGGTGTGTCGCCTTGCTGGCGCAGAAAATCGCGAAATGCGCCAACGTGTTCCTCGATCCGAAGATAAGCAACATAGCTGCCGTTTCGGGCAAGAACCTCTGGCTGCGGCAATCTCGTGGGCGGCCCATCTTCATCCGGATAGCCCAAAAAAAACTCGCCGGCTTTAATGGCAGGACCGGAGCCGGGAGTTGGCTCCTCGCCCATTCCTTCAATCACCGGTTGCGAGAGCCGGTCTCTGTATCCAAAGTGTTCGTGAGCGTAGGTAAATGGAGGAGTCGCTTCCAAATCCAGCGACGAGAGGACTTTCACTCCATCGCATTGCTGCAGGAGATACTCCCGATGCTCCTGTCTGCATCGCTCGCGCTCTTCAACATCGCGTGCGAACAAAATCACGATGGCATGAAGCTCATCACTCGCCAGTCCTCCCGCCCAGTTCTCCGGATGATTGGCTCCAGTTGTACCGAGAATTTCCGCACGGGCAGCCATGCCCTGGCGGAATTCTTGCGGGAAGGTCGCAAGCGAATCGTGATTGACGCCGAGCGCTCGCAGGCCATTCCAGGTGAACCCTACCGTCACCCATCTCTTTCCTGTGTTTCCTGCAGCGAGTGCCTTTGCCGTCCCAACTTTATCCAGAATTCCCTTCAGCCATTCACGCCCCGCACCCTTCCGGCGAAACGCGAGGAACTCGTATCTCGCGGCCAACGCGGCAGGCCGTGAAATCAAAAAATGTTGAATGTCCTCAAGTTCGAGCATCGCCGTTCCTCAAGCACCTTGTCAGAGGCTCCATCGTGAAAAAGACACCGCATCGGCTACTGCATCAGATCGAGCATGTTGGAAAACGCCGCCTTGAGCTTCAGTGCCTTCTTGATCTCATCTGCGGAGACATAGGGATACTCTCCGTATTCGAGAAAGCTCGGGCGTTGGTGTTCACGAACGAACTGAACGAATGCGGGTGCATTTGTCTTCCAATCTTCGGGAAACCCCTCGAGGTTCTCAAAGACAGTGTTGAGGCCATATTTGGAGAACAGCGATACCGCATCCTCCGTGTACTTATCGAAATCCGTGTCAAAGATTCCCTGGTACATGAAATAAGTATCATTTCCGATGTCGAACAGAACCCATCGCAGATAGTGAAGCTTGAGCACTTCAAGCGCCTCCGGCAACCCCGCGATAGTCTCCTCGATGGTCTTGCCGTATCCGCGGATGACTTCCTCGCGTCCTGGCTTAATCTTCGCGATGATCGTAAAGCCGTAGCAGGCAGGGGATTTTGGATAGAGCGGTCCGTACCTGCCATTCTGCAGTTTGAAATATCCCTCTTTGGGGATCGCCATCGCTGCGGGTTTTGTCCAGTCTGTCTCTTTCGCGGATGCGCTTGCCTGCGTCGCCATTTCTTCTCCTCCAGGGAGCACAGAGTTCGATAGAGAGAACGTACATTGAGCGCCAGCACCGATGAAACTAGGGAAATCCCCCATATCAACTTATTTGAGCCAGGTAAGGGGATTTCCCTGTGGCTGAGGCTTGTATTCCTTTCGCCGAAGAGACCGAAAGCACTTCAAGCATTAGGGGTTTTCCTAGTTTCGTCTCATACGGGTCGTGAGGTACTTTCCATCACGATGTCAGAATTTTCCCTCACGTGGGATGAAATGAAGCATCGGCGTAAAATCATTCTCCTCGTGGAGATGAATGCCAGGGAGCCTCAATGGATTCCGGAACGCGTGAATAGCGAAGGAAGGAAGCCGGCGATGAATCAGAAGGCAGAGACATTTCGTCGAGTTCTTAAGCGTCTGCTGAGCGTGATCTGCATGACGCTTCTTATTCCAGGGGACACCCTGGCGACCGTTGCCTATACGAACGGAGGCCAAGCAACCACTCCCCAGAGTTCCCCGGCACAGGCAACGGCTACCAAAATCCCCCCCGATCAACTCGATTCCCTCGTTGCGCCAATCGCGATTTATCCGGATCCGATGCTAGCCCAGACCCTCGCTGCATCCACTTATCCGCTTGAACTCATCCAGCTTCAACAGTGGCTCAAGAAAAATCCTACGTTGAAGGACAAAGCACTAGCCGATGCCGTGGCCAAACAGCCTTGGGATCCGAGCGTACAGGCTATGGCTGGTTTACCCGATTTGGTGAAACGTCTGACGGACGACATTCAATGGACGACGGATCTGGGCAATGCGTTCCTGGCGCAGCAGCAGGATGTGATGGACGCTGTGCAGAGAATGCGAAAAAAGGCTCAGGACAAAGGCAACTTAAAAACGACCGAGCAGCAGAAGGTAGAAACTCAGGTCATCGAAAGCAAAAGCACAATCGTTATTGAACAGACGAATCCACAAGTCGTGTACGTGCCTTCTTACGATCCTGTTGTG
>Ga0206922_1065_pt2 | contig 23863 bp, 13 predicted proteins | sample Alteio_BWOrgHeat_63_FD_152976 | JGI IMG/M metagenome (GOLD analysis project Ga0206922, IMG submission 152976) | Enriched cells from forest soil in Barre Woods Harvard Forest LTER site, Petersham, Massachusetts, United States -... | ecosystem: Environmental > Terrestrial > Soil > Temperate forest >... | reverse complement strand
GAGGTGCTGAACCAGAACCCGGATATTACAGTGGATATCGAAGGTCATACGGATTCCATTCCCATCCATGGCAAGTACCAGGATAACTGGGACCTGAGTCTTGCGCGATCAGCCTCTATTGTCAGAATCCTGACCACAGACTATAAAGTAGAACCCACACGCGTGATCGCCTCCGGTCATAGTCAATATGACCCCGTTCAGAGCAATACCACACCGGATGGAAGGGCGTTGAACAGAAGAACGGATATTATCTTATCGCCTAAGCTGGATGAGCTGTATAGGCTGTTGCAGACACCGGATAAGACGAACGTTCAGTGAACGTTCGGATATTAAGAAGAGTTGGGGCTGTGGGTGGGAAGCTGGAGCTATGGAACCTCAGTGAGGTTCCAAGACAGAACCCCGGTGGGGTTCTGGATACTAAGAAGAGTTGGGTGAGTGCGAGGGAGGCTAAAGCCATTGCGTGAGAAGACAGATGTCCGGTGGACATCTGGATATTAAGAAGAGTTGGGTTTTGTGATTGGCAAGCGTGAGGGATAGGAGCAAATAGCCCGGAGCGAAGCGAGGACTATTGCGGATAGCCCGGTCCACAGGACACGCCCGGAAGAGTTGGGTTTGAGCGCTGCAAGCTAAAGCTATGAACGTTCAGTAAACGGGGCAAAAATCACGATTGTATACAGAGGATCAGATAATTAAATGGTAATTTGTACCTGTGGCCCCGGGCCTGTATATTTACCGGAATCAAGCAAGGTATTATCATATGGATGATGGTCACCCTATGGACCCTATGGTTTCAGCAGGTGTCCGGGCAGAGCAAAATGGTGACGGGGATGGTGCTGGACTCGCTGTCCCATGTACCCCTCACGGGGGTCAGTGTCAGCCTGATCGGCACGGGCAGGGGCAGTCTGACTGATGGGCAGGGCAAATTCCATATCGCGACCGGGCGGGGGAGCCAGGGGCTCCGTTTCAGCGCCAGTGGTTATAATCCACTGGTAGTACATCTTTCCGACTCCACCACGGGATCATTGACCATCCTGCTTTCCGTGAATTATACGGCGCTGCAGCAGGTGGTGGTAGGTCGCCGTAAAAAATACCGTAATAAGCATAACCCGGCCGTAGACCTGATCCGGGAGGTGATCGCGCACAAGGATGCCAATGCGCCGACGGGATATCCACAAGTAAGCTATGACCAATATGACAAGATCAGGGTCTTGTCGGATAAGCCGCCGAAACTGTTCAGGCAGGGCGGGGTTTTTAGACGATACCATTTCCTCTTTGCGCCGGACACGACGCTGGTGCCTGGCAAGTTCCTCGTGCCGATCTATATGGAAGAGACGTTGTCGCGGCAGTATACGCGCAGATCACCCGACAAGAAAAAAGGGGTGATCACGGGGCACAAGCGGGTGGACCTGGGGGAGTATGTGGATATGAGCGGGATCAGCGCCATCATGGACAAGCTCTATGAGGACTTCTCCATTTACGACAATACGATGATGGTGTTCACGCTGCAGTTCATGGGGCCCGCGGCCAAGCTGGGGCCGGACCTGTACGAATATTTTATACGGGACACGGTGGAGGAAGAGGGCTACCGCATGGTGCGGCTGGATTTTCTGCCGCGCAATCCGCAGGACCTTTTGTTCAAAGGCAGCCTGTATATCGTGCTGGACGGGAGCTATGCCATCCGCAAGGTGGAGATGGAGGCCAGCAACCACAGCAATGTCAACTGGGTTCGGAGCTTCACCATCACGCAGGTCTATGACCGGGGGCCTGGCGGCCGTTATTACCGCAGCTCTTCGGATATGCTGTCTTATTTCAGCCTGTTTAAAAGTAATCTTGGCTTTTATGGGGAGCGGACGGTGACGGCGTCCAATCCATCTGATTCGGCGTTGTCTGACAAGGTCTTTCATGGATTGCCTGTAGACACGACGCTGCAGTCTGTGCCGCAGCCGGACAGCTTTTGGGTGGACCATCGGCCGGAGCCTTTGACGCTCTCCGAATCGAGGACTTATACGAATATGGACAGCCTGGTAAAGATGCGATCTTACCGTCGGTTGATGGACTGGGTCACGTTATTGACGGCGGGGTATAAGTCGGCAGGTAAATTTGATATAGGGCTGGTACCCAGTTTCTATGCATCTAATTCTCTCGAAGGCAGCCGTTATCAATTCGGTGGCCGGTCCAATGCGAAGCTGAGCCGGACGATCTTCACCGACGACTATGTCGCCTATGGGGTCCGGGATCAGCGGTGGAAGTACTATGTCAGCGCCAGCTATTCCATCAACCATAAATCCATCTATACTTATCCGTTCCATTATATCCAGGGGGGCTTTACACACGATGTCCGCAATCCGGGCGCGGAGAATGAATTTGTGCAGGACAATAGTTTTCTGGGGGCCTTTAACCGGGGGCTGGGCGGTAAATGGCTGTATACGGATATTGCGAACCTGTCTTATGTGCATGAGTTCGGGGATCACCTGTCCTATAACCTGGGCATGCGGTATTGGGTACAGCGGCCGGCGGCGGACCTGCATTTTGTCTACGGAGACCCTTTGGGAAAGAGCGACACGCTGACGGTGCTGACCGCCTCACAATTGTCCGCCACCCTGCGTTGGGCGCCGCATGAGCAGTTCTACCAGGGAAGATCGTTCCGTCAGGATGTAACCAACAAATATCCCATCTTCACCTTGCAGTATGCAGTCGGGATCAAGGGGCTCTATGGCGGGCAATACAATTACAATGCTTTCCGGCTGGCCATTTTCAAACGCTGGTATGTGGCGCCGCTGGGTTATTCGGATATAACGGTGAATGCGGGCTATATCACGGGTTCTTTGCCGTATCCGCTCCTGATCATCCAGCCCGCGAATGCAGCCTATTATTATAGCTTCAACTCCTATAACCTGATGAATGTGTCGGAGTTCATCACGGATCATTATGCGGGGGTGAATGTGGACCATTATTTCAATGGCTTCTTTTTGAACAAGATCCCGCTGCTGAAGAAACTGCGTTTACGCGAGGTAGTGGAAGGCAAGCTGTTGTTCGGCGGATTGCGGGGGGAAAATGATCCCGGCGTCAATCCTTTCCAGATGAAGTTCCCGCTGAACAGCACGGGGCAGCTGACCACCTATGGGATGAATGGGGGGCAGCCATACCTGGAGGCGGGCGCGGGGATCTATAATATCCTGAATATAATCAGGGTGGATTATATCCACCGGTGGACGTACAGGGATCATCCGGGGGTGCCGACAGATGGGGTGAGGTTGAGCACGAGTGTGAATTTTTAGGCTGGTGCTATTCTGCATACTAGTAAGAGATGGACAGGAAGCGAAGAAAGCCGAAGATTTTTATAAGGATAAACCTGTAGAAACGTGTTAAATGCAGGCCTGGCCTTCGTTTAGCGGGGTTCCGGAAGTATTTTACCTCCCGGAAAACGACCCGTAAACGTACCCTAAATCCTTTCTATGAAAACGACCTTTACCCTGTATGTCATTTCCTTCACTTTTTTCTCTTCTACCATTTATGCGCAGGTGGGTATAAAAACTGTATCTACGCATTGGACATCCGGCGTCACTACCACTTATTCGGGTACAGGCGCCACCGGCAATGCCTCCAGCGGATTTAGCGGCAATACGTATAATTATCGGTATGGGGCCATCGTGACCACGCCCAACAATACAGAGCTTTTGGATTCTTTTGTTACTAACCTCAATCAGACTTTTCGTTTTACGGGCGCTACAGTGGTCAAATTCCGGCGGGTGGACAATGCTTTCGTGACCGGTCTGCGAAAGTCCTTATGGTTCCAGCAGAACAGCGCTACGACCATCAATCCGGGTGCAACTATGTCGTTGGTGCCGCCATATGATGACAGCCTGGAAAGGATCTTTTCTGTGGGACAGGTGTTTAACATCGGGATCGATAATAACTTCGAGAATTCTGATGTCACCAACAATAATAATATTGAAAGAGTTGACTATATAGTACCCGGAGGCGTCACGGCTACGGATGGGACGAAAGCGGGATTTGCCGTCTTTGACAGAGGGGCCGGCCTGGCACATGATTCATTTTATATTGCGGCCATCAAAACGCTGGATGGGAGCGGGAACCCTGATTCTTATTATAATGCGTTGCTGGTGTTACCAGGCAGCTACGGCAATATGGCCGTCACCAATATCCCCTATCTTATTCTTCGTAAAAACCCGGCTGACGCCCACCTGCTGATGATGAATAATTCCACCAGCCAGCAGCGGGACGGGACGCTGGTAACGTTCTCAAATCTGGGCGTGGCCAATGGTTCGAAGATCTATGGCTATTCTCTTTTTGCTTCGGACCTGCCCAGCACCGCTGCCGCAAACCTGGTGGACTACACCAACACCACATATTTTCCTACTTCTACGGCGCCTTCCGGCGGTGGGCTGGACCAGGTGGCGATCACGGGGGTATGGGTGACGAATGCGAGCGGTGTGGTTTTGTCCGACTGGGGGGAAGAGCTGAGTGCGCGGGTGTCCGGTGGCGAGGTATGGCTGAGCTGGCAATTGAAGACGACGGATGGGCTGGAGGAGGTGACGGTGGAACGGAGCGGTAACGGAGTTGATTTTATCCCGCTGATCAATGATCATTCTCCGCGGGTGGGGCTACAGGCAGATTTTGATGCGCATCCGCTGCCGGGCACCGGCTATTACCGGCTGAAGCTCGTAGATAATAATGGGGCGGTTGCTGCGTACAGCAATATTTGTCCTGTGACGGTGGGCGTAACGGCTACGGCAAGCTTTTCCATCTATTCCAATCCGGTGATGAGCGGTAGCTTCACGCTGGTGGCGCAGGGTTTGAAGAACGAGGCCTATGGGCTGCAGGTGGTGGATGTGAATGGCAGGGAAGTGGTGCGCAGACAGCTGATGGGCGCGCCTTCTCTTTCTACGGTGGTGGATCTGCCGGGCGGTCTGCCGCCGGGTGTGTATATGGTGAAGCTGGCCGATAAGAACGGTGTGAGCGCGATGGTGAGGGAGATGATGGTGGAGTGACCGGAGCGGGTGAGTCGGCTGCTTCTGGCTCAGAGGTCCGAAATCTCATCTGATTCGATGCGAAATAATTTATAGGCTGTGCTGTCGCCTTCATACCGGAAGTACAGCTCAAAAGAATCAAAGGTGACATTGACGTTGGGGATGCTGTCCTGTTTATTAACGCCGAATGTCGTATGCGAGTATTGAGGATAAGGCTCTGAATAGATGAGGCTCAGCTGGGCGATCATCTGGAATGCCTCGCCTTTTCCTGCCGCCAGCTGTTTACGCAAGGTGCCCCGCGTATATTTTAATGAGTCCTTTCCGGGGTCCGCATCGGCATCATCTATCTCCAGCGGGCCGGCGGTAATAAAATGCAAAAAGCTGTCGATATTAGCAACCCTGAAATTCTTGCGCCAAACATCGGGCATTACACCGTCGGGAGAAGGGCGTTTGATATAATCCAGGAATGCCTGGACCTCTCTGAAATGGGCGCGGGTGGCCGGATCGATGGTGTCATAGTTCTCTGTGGGGGCTTCGCGTACGGAGTCGCGGGCCTCGGGCGGAGGAGCGTTGTGCTGTACTGAGTCGCGGGTAGCGGAATCGCTTAGACGGGCCGGAGGGTGAGGGGGTGTGGATGAGGGGGCTGAATGGCAGCTGCAGAGGACGAGGACGCAGCAGGAAAAAAGATATGAGAGGAAGGAAGTTTTCATAGGGCTAAGATAGCCGGGAAATTGAAGTATGCAAGGTTTTGGGCAACGGTTGTCCAGTTTCTTCCCCATTTTTACGATCCGTATGGAGATTGGACGTTCCGAACACGTCTAGCGCCGGTCTTAAGATCAAGGGTAATTGGAATGAAGTGAAAGGCAAGATCAAGCAGAAATATGCTGATCTGACGGATAATGATCTGTTGTATGAAGAAGGTAAAGTCGCATAAGGCTAACGGCTAACAGTAAATAGGTAATATCGCTTAAAGATCAGGATAAAAAGCACCCGGCGGGTCATTGTAAGATCGGCATGCGGAGCTTTTTGTCCTGACATTATATTATATTTGTTGAATAACCAAGGCTTCTGATCGCATGTCTGTTTATTCAACATATACTGACGAACAACTACTTTCCCTTCTGGGCAGCAGCGATGAAGCAGCTTTCAAAGAGATCTTCGAACGGTATCGGGAGAAACTATTCTTCTATCTCCGTAAACATACCAAGGCTAATGAAATAGCCGAAGAGATAGTCACTGATATTTTCATGAAACTGTGGACGGGCAGGGAACTTGCGGCCCGGATCACGAACCTTTCAGCTTTTTTACACAAGGTGGGTTATTACAAGGCGTTGGATTTTCTTCGTGTGACGGCGCGGCATGAGCGGCTGCAGCAGGTGTATGTCGACCGGCTGCAGCATGCAGTGGAGAAGGGGATCGATGAGGCGCTGATTGACGCGCAGGACAGGGCCTTGTTATATCAAGCCGTTAACCAGCTGCCGCCGCAGCGGCAGACCATCTATCGTATGAGCCGGGAAGAAGGGCTTACGCATGAGCAGATCGCGGAGGCATTGCATCTTTCTCCCAGTACTGTTAACAATCAGCTGGTGGCGGCCAACCGGAGCATCGCCCACTATCTCCGCGCCAATGGCGATCTTGGGACGGCGCTTTCCCTGTTCTTCCTGCTGGGATAAATTATTTTTTCAAAAACCTTTTTCCGGATAGTTACCTTCTCCTCTTCATGACGCAGTATAGGTATAAGCAACGCGTTATGCCTGATCATCAGAACCGGTTAACCTATTTATACGAACGTTATATGGATGATACCGCTACCCCGGAGGAAGCGGCAGAGTTCTGGAAGCTATTCCGGGAGGCTGCTGCCGATGATCCTGTGATGGGGGCGATCTTTTATAAATATGAGAGTCCTGTGCCGGCGGGTGAATTGGCGCCCGTGGATTGGCAGCGGGCGTTGGACAGGATCCTGCGGCAAGGGGAATTGGGTATTTTGAATGGAGAAAAGATGCTTGGCGTGGCGGAGATGGGTGGGGAAAGAAGGGATGCGGAAGAGGAGAAGAGAGAGGAAGAGAGAATGCGGGCGGAAGAGGAAGCGGAGGTGATACCGGATATCTCAGAAGGAAGACGTGTATACTGGTGGGCGGCTGCGGCGGTTGTGATCGTACTATCGGGTATGGGATGGTGGTATCGGCAGCATAATGTGCCGTATCAACCGGGGGAGGCGAATGAGCAGGTGGTGTATGCTCCGCCGGGACATACTGGGGCCATCCTGACCCTGGGGCAGGGGCAGCAGGTGATCTTGGACAGCATGGCCAATGGGAACGTTGCCTTGCAGGGGAATACGCAGGTGGTGAAGACGGATGGTGGCATCGTCTACAATGCGGGGGGAAGCACGAGCGGAGGGAGCGGCGCGAACGATGCGTCGGCGGGCAATAAGCATGGTAAAACGGGGCAGGGAAGCGTGACCTACAATACGCTGACGGTCTCGCGGGGGAGGCAGTTCCAGCTGATGCTGCCGGACGGAACGGAAGTGTGGCTGAATGCGGAGAGTTCCATCGTATTCCCCACTGCATTTGTCGGAAAAGAAAGAGTAGTGGAGCTGACGGGAGAAGGTTATTTTAAAGTAAAACATATGACGTCAATGCCGTTCAGGGTGAAAGTCAATGGTGAGCTGGTCGAAGATATCGGCACGGAGTTCAATATCAACGCGTATCCTGAAGAGGGGCCGTTGAGGACGACGCTGCTGGAAGGGGCGGTGAGCGTTTCGGCAGGCGGTAAGCATACCGTGCTTTCGCCGGGTATGCAGTCTGCATTCGACTATCGTCAGGGTCAGTTCGAGATCAGTTATCCTGACATGGACGAGGTGGTGGCCTGGAAGAATGGCAAGTTCCTCTTTACGAGGACGAGCATCCAGGCTATCATGCGGCAGATGGCGCGTTGGTATGATGTGGACATTGTGTATGAGGGGGATCTGTCGGGCGTGTACCTGTCGGGGATCGTGTCGAGGCGTCAATCGGCTGATCAGCTGCTGCAGGTGTTCGAAGAAACGGGTAAGGTTCATTTTATCATAGAGAATGGAAAGATCATCGTACGGCGGGGGAGGGCTGATCAGACAAAATAAAGATCAGCCGTGCTTCGAAACAGGTGCGGATAAAAGAAAATAACCAAAACTAAGTGGGTGCCTAAAAAAACCGGAAGTGGTTGGAACACTCCCGGCGAATATTTGGGTCATCCCAATCGTAACAATCGTGTCGGACTGCTAATTGCTTAACCCAAATTAAAATCAAAGGTATGGATTTTAAGGCTCTTTTTATGCCTGTCTGTGCTGCTGTGTCTAATGATCAATGGTCAGCCAGCAACAGATGGGTCACCAAAACACTGCGGATTATGAGACTCACCGCATTCCTGCTCATGATGACTGCGCTGCATGTCGGCGCCACGGCTTATTCCCAGAAGGTAACGCTTGCCGGAAAGAATATTCCTATCGACAAAGTTTTGAGGATGATCAGCCAGCAGACTGGCTATGAGTTTGTCTATGACCCGGCGCTGGTCGAGAATTTACCTGTTATTACAATAGATGTAAAGGATGTTCCCCTGGAGGAAGCGCTGGATCTGTGCTTCAGGGGGAAGGGTTTCAAATACACTTTTAAAAATAATACGATCATCGTGAAGGAGCTGCCTGCGGCGGTGACGCTTACGGTGGACCCGAATGTGGCCCCGATGCTGCCGCCCCTGATCCACGGGCGGGTTACGGATTCAGCGGGGAAGCCATTGTCCGGTGCTACGGTGATGGTAAAGGGAAGTAAGAAGGGAACGGAGACGGACGCCAATGGGATCTTTATGCTAAAAGATGTGGGTGATAACGCTACGTTGGTGATCTCCTTCACGGGCTGCATGCCACGTGAAGTAAAAGTGAATGGCCGGGATGAGATAGTGGTGCATATGACGGTGAGTACGAGCCCGCTTGACAAAGTGCAGGTCATTGCTTATGGCAGCACCACGCAAAGATACACCACGGGCAGTGTGACGACTGTAACGAGCAAAGAAATAGAACAGCAGCCCGTCAGCGATCCCCTGCAGGCGCTGGAAGGCCGCGTTCCCGGACTCTTTATCACACAGTCCAACGGCATACCGGGCAGCGGTATGAAAGTACGGATCGAAGGGCAGAACAGTCTTGCCAATGGGAATGAGCCCCTTTATGTCATTGATGGGGTGCCTTATAATACGCTGACTTTGCCTAATATCGGCTATGTTCTCGGCGGCAATGGCAGCAACAGCGGCGATGCCAGTCCATTGAGTTTTATCAACCCGGCGGATATCGAGAGCATCTCTGTACTCAAGGATGCCGACGCCACCGCTATTTATGGATCCCGTGCCGCCAATGGCGCGATCCTTATTACTACCAGGAAAGGAGAGGCCGGCAGGGTCACCATCAATGCCAGCCTGCAGAATGGCAGGTCCCGTATCACGAGAGAGCTGCCGCTGCTGAATACAAAACAATACCTGGAGATGCGGCGGGAAGCCTTCAGGAATGACGGGCTGACTCCTGGCCCCGGTGATTATGACCTGAATGGCGCCTGGGATACGACCCGTTATACAGACTGGCAGAAAGTGCTGATCGGACGAGGAACGCAGTATACGACGGCCACTGTTTCAGCATCCGGCGGCAACGCTTCGACCCAATATTTTATCAGCGGCACCTATCAAAAGCAAACAGCCTCTTTCCCGGGTACTTTTCCAGACAAAAAAGGATCCATCGACTTTAACATAAACAGTACTTCAGCCAATCAGAAATTCCATCTGCAGTTGTCCGGTAATTACCTGGTAGATGATAACCAGCTACCCATCCAGGACCTCACGACGAATCTCACACAAACGATGGCGCCGAACAGCCCTGCGCTGTATAAGCCGGATGGCAGCATTAACTGGGCGCTGGATTCGAATGGGAATGCCACTTTTCCCTATAACCCTATTGCTATGTTGCAGGTAAGGGACAAAAGAACGACCAATAGTCTGATCAGTCACGCGGTGCTCAGCTACCAAATTTTTCGGGGTTTGGAGTTTAGAAGCAGTTTTGGTTACACGAATCAGCATGGAAGTGAGATTCAGACGAGTCCGATCACTGTAGTCCCGCCTGCCGTCCAGCCCTATGCCACCCGATCCGCCAGCTATGGGTCAAACAACAGTAATTCCTGGATCATCGAGCCTCAGCTGAACTTTAAAAGATCTTTTGGATGGGGTAGGTTGGATGTGCTGACAGGGGCCACCTTCCAGAAGAACAGCCTCTACGGATTCTCTGTAAATGGCTCCGGCTACAACAGTGATGCCATCCTGAATGATCTGAACGCTGCAGCTCAGGTATCACCGGGTTATACTTCGGCCTCCACTTACCGGTATAACGCCATCTTTGGCAGGGTGAACTATATCATGGGTGATAAGTATATCGTAGATCTTAATCTTCGTCGGGATGGCAGCAGCCGATTTGGGTCCGCCAACCTGTTTCACGACTTCGGGTCAGTGGGGTTGGGATGGATCTTCTCCAGTGAAGGCTTTATCCGGGATCACCTGTCCTTTTTAAGTTTCGGCAAATTAACCGGCAGTTATGGGACCACGGGTAATGACCAGATCGGCGACTATCAGTTCCTGACCTTGTATTATCCTACTTATCAGGATCGTCCTTACCAGGGCGCAACCGGGCTGGTACCCGGCGGCCTTTCCAATCCTTATCTTGAATGGGAATCCACACATAAGCTGTATGTCAGTATGGATCTCGGGTTCTTAAAAGACAGGATCCTCTTAACTACCGGCTATGTCAACAACCAATCCTCTAACCAGCTGATGGGCTATAGCCTGCCTTCTATCGATGGTTTTGGCAGCGTTTTGCGGAATTTCCCTGCTACAGTAGAGAATACGAGCATCGAATTTACGTTGAAGACGACGAATATTAAGACAAAGGATTTCAGCTGGACGACGCATGTAAATCTTACGATCCCCAACAATAAGCTGAAGTCCTTTCCCAATCTGGTCACTTCCGGGTACGCGGCACAATATGTCCTCGGAAAGTCCATCAATCTATCGCATGTTTACCACCTCATAGGAGTAGATCCTGCAACAGGGGTTTATCAATTCATGGGCCTCGATGGTAAGCCGACTTTTACACCTGATCCTTCCAAAGATCAGTACGTGGTGATCAGCAAAGATCCCAAATTTTACGGAGGCATCGATAATACCTTTCGGTACAAGGGCGTCGAGCTGAGTGTATTCTTTCAATTCGTCAAGCAGACAGGGTATGCCTATCCCTTCGGCGTCATACCCGGCTACTTCGGTGCAGGTGTCAACCAACCCACCTATGTCCTGAAACGCTGGCAGAAACCGGGAGATATCGCACCCGTTATGAAATTCAGCACGTATGAAGGAGGGAGCATCATCACTTCCTTTTTCGATGCGCAGGCGAGTGACGGATCTTATTCCGACGCCTCTTATATCCGGCTGAAGACAATGTCCTTATCCTGGGAGTTGCCTGAAAAGGCCACGAAGAAGGCGATGCTGCAAAGCTGCCAGTTCTTTGCTCATGCCCAGAATTTACTAACGATCACCAAATTCAAAGGCTTCGATCCGGAGAACCAGAGTACGGGCTCGACACCACCGCAACGGACCATCACTGTCGGGATCCGGCTGGGACTGTAGTTTTATTCAGGATATAAAAACCAACGTAAAAATGAACACTATCAATAAAATTTTGGGCTTGGGTCTCTGTCTGTTCTTCAGCGCCGGGTGTAAAAAATATATAGGAATACCCCCTCCTACTACCAGCATCAGCGCCGACAATGTCTATACGAATGATGCTACGGCTGCTGCCGTCATGACGGGACTCTTTATCAATATGGCCGAATATTCATATTTCCCGGGCGGCGGCTATACGTCCACTGGCACTGAACTGCTGGGCTTATGTGCAGATGAACTGAAAAGGGTTACCAATCTCGATAATCTGTCCAAGACCGCCTATTATTCCAATGGCCTGTACAGCAATATGATCAATATCGGGGTGCCGGATTACTGGGGCGGTACGTACACGCTTATCTATTCCTGTAATTCAACTGTCGAGGGAGCCAGCGCCTCTTCTTCTTTAACGCCGGCAGTAAAGCAACAACTGACCGGGGAAGCAAAGTTCATGCGGGCTTACTGTTACTATTATCTGGTTAATTTATATGGTGATGTGCCATTGATACTCTCCACGGATTATACAAAGAACAGCCTGCTCCCAAGAACGTCGAAGGATTCGGTGTGGAAACAGATTATCAGTGATCTCACCGATGCGCAGCAACTGCTCAGCGCCAAATACCTGGACGCCTCCCTGCAGAACGTCACGAGCCAAAGGGTGCGGCCTACACAGGCGGCGGCCTCGGCTATGCTGGCCAGGGCTTATTTGTATACAGGCGATTGGGCGGATGCAGAGACCGCGGCCACTGCAGTGATCAGTAATGGCGCTTATCAACTGGATTCCCTGAACGGCGTATTCCTGGCCAACAGTAAAGAATCCATCTGGCAATTACAGCCGGTGATGAATAATATCAATACGGGGGAAGGCAGGACCTTTATTATCCCTGCCACAGGGTTTGACAATTTCATCAGTACGGAAGCGCTGAGCAATGCGCAGCTGAATAGTTTCGAACAGGGCGACCTGCGCAGAAAGAACTGGGTGGACAGCATCGTCTGGAACGGGGCTACCTATTATTATGCTTATAAGTATAAGGTAACGCTGGCCAGTGCACCGCTTACCGAGTATATTATGATGCTGCGACTCGGGGAACAATACCTGATCCGTGCAGAGGCGAGGGCGCAGCAGGGACATTTATCGGACGCTGCGGCTGACCTGAATGCCGTGCGGAGCAGAAGCGGGCTGCCTCCTACTACAGCGTCTACCTTACCGGATTTTTTGACGGCTGTGTTGCATGAAAGACAGACGGAATTGTTCCTGGAATGGGGACAGCGGTGGTTTGATCTGAAAAGAATGAATGCCGTGGATTCCGTCATGAGTATAGCGACACCACTGAAAGGGGGTACCTGGGCTTCTTACAAGCAATATTTTCCTATTCCCGTATACGATATACAACATGATGTAAACCTGGTGCAGAACAACGGATATTAGGATGATGCAATAATTATACAGTAAAGTTTTAGTGATAAGAGGGATGTATGTATAGTGCCGGATAGCGATATCCGGCACTATATAGCCACTGCTTTGGCTTTTTTGAAAGATGAAAAATTTACAATACAATGATACAAGTACGACTGACCTTAATGATGCTGCTGACGGGCGCTGTGGTGCATGCGCAGGGCATCCGATTTGAGCAGGGCCTGAGCTGGGCGCAGGTGAAGGAGAAAGCCAGGGCGGAGCATAAATTCATCTTTGTGGACTGCTTCGCCACCTGGTGCGGTCCCTGTAAGGAGATGGATGAAAAAGTCTATCCCTCGGATAATGTGGGGGCTGTTATGAACGACCATTTTATTGCCGTGAAGGTGCAGATAGACAGTACGGCCCATGATAATGAGCAGGTAAAGAGCTGGTACGGGGATGCGCATAGGATGATGGTGCAATACAAGGTCACTGCGCTGCCTAGTTTTTTCTTTTTTTCACCGGATGGCGAGATGGTCCATCGATCATTAGGGTTCAAGGAAGTCAAAGACTTTCTAGCCCTGGCGGTGAATGCGATGGATCCGGCCAAACAGTATTACACGTTGCTGGGAAATTATCAGCAGGGGAGGAAAGACTTTGCTGTCATGCCTTACCTGGCGAGGATGGCGGGAGCTATCGATGAAAGGGCGCTGGGTGATCAGATCGCTGCCGATTATATCAGTGGTTACCTGGATGGGCTGAAAGATGCTGCTTTTTTCACAAAGGAGAACATGAGCTTTATCGCGGACTTTGCCGGGGATCTTCATTCTTCTGATCAATCATTCAAAAATATTTATGCGCAGCGGGACCGGGCTGATGAGCTGCTGGGACAAAAATGGGCTGACCGGCTCGTGGCTTATATTATTACAAAGGAAGAGATCACGCCTGCACTCTGGAACGGGAAGGTAGCTATTGCAGAGAAGCCGGACTGGAAAAGGATCCGGGATGGGATAACGGCTAAGTACAATAAAGACTATGCGGATAGGACGGTGCTGGATGCACAGATTGGCTGGTATGACGGACGGAAGGACTGGGCGATGGATGTGAAGTACAATGTTGCCAAAATTGATAAATACGGTGTGGATACGAGTGGATGGGGCTGTTTTGGGGTGAATAACCTGGTGTTCAATTTAATTTTTCAGCACAGCAATGATAAGGTGGCGCTGAACAAGGCGGTGAAATGGATGGCGCTGGTGGTGTCGACGGATACCAACAGCAGTACGCATATCGATACGTATGCGAATGTGCTGTACAAAGCAGGGAAGGTGAAGGAAGCGATCAGCTGGGAAGAGAAGGCGACGCGGCTGGATGCGGAGGCTGCGCTGAAGCAGAACCGGGCCCCGGATAAATTATACCAGGAGACGGTGGACCGGATGAAGAAAGGCCTGCCGACCTGGGGGCAGCAATATAACATGTAAACAAACCCTAACAACAATATATCATGAAACGAAGTAAAAAATTATTATGGCTGGCTTGCTGTTTACAGCTGGGACTTATGACGCAGGCCAATTGCCAGGAGGTGGGTGGGAGCCAGCCGGCGCTGGATCTTAATGCCCTTGATAAATGGACCTATGTAGGCCGCCCTGCCATTTCCCCCAATGGAAAATTTGCTGCTTACTTAACGGAGAATGAGCCCAGGGGGTTACAGACCATGCGGATCCGTGCAACGGAGGGACCCTGGATGATGAAAGTTTCCGGGAAGGAGCTGCATTACGGTCAGGTGGACTTTACCGGCGACAGTAAATACTGTGTGTTCTATGCCGGTAAGGATAGTATGACGGTACTGACGCTGGGGACCTCCCGGGTCAGCTATGTTCCGGGTGTGAGCAATTTTACCATGCTGAAGGGTGACAAGCCTTATGTGCTGTATGAGCTGAAGAATGACGATAAGAAAAAGGTGGTGTATGATGTAGCGGCGAATAAAGAAGTATTTTCTATTCATTGTGAGCGTTACCAGCTGAGTCCCAACGGGCGTTACCTGATCTTTCAGTCAACGGGGGAAGGGGCGGACAGTCTGCTGCATATTATGAATTGTTATGACCTGGTAACAGGAAGCAGAAAGACGATCTGGACAGGAAAGGAAGCGAGGAATATGGTCTATGATCCGTTGTGCAGGAAAATGGCTTTTATCGCTAAAGATCATGATGGCGCCAGTCTTCATATTATGTGTTATGATTTGACCGGCGCAGGGGGACAACAGGCGAGAGAGCTGGCGGACAGTGCGCATATTCCCTTTGGTAACCATTTGAATTTTACTGATCTGGCCGGCTTTACCCATGACGGGATGATGTTGTATTTTAAAGCGGCTCCTGTGGAAGCGGTGTTAACTCCTTCTCCTGCCATGGCCAAAGTGGATGTCTGGGGTTATAATGACGCCGTGATCCAGGAGCAGCAGATGGCTCGTAATATCAAACCTGAAAAGGAGCTATTTGCAGTGCTGCATTTGACAGATGGTAAAATATTTCCTTTATGTGCATCAAAGGATCTGTGGTGGGACCCTTCGGACAGTAATTTTTCGGATAAACAATTATTGCGCATTGCCGCTTCCAGCGGATCTATCAATGAGAGTTACTGGAACAGGACGGGCTGGAGTACGGTGACGCTTATCTCTGCTGCCAGCGGGCAGTCTACGATCATCGACAGTGATCTGCCTTTTTCGGCGGCGGCTTCTTATAAGCTGTCTCCCAACGGGAATTATGTTCTTTATTTTGATGGCAAGCTGAAGCAGTATTTCAGTTATGCTGCGGAAGGCGGTGTACGCCGGAATATCTCTGCGGGCGTGGATGATGAGCTTTATGTTTCTGAGTATGATACGCAAGGTTTGATGAATGCGTTTTCCCGGGGTATGATCGGCTGGGTCCGTCATACCAATGATGTCATTGTGCGGGGCCGCGATGAGCTGTGGAGGCTGAGCCTGGATGGTAGTAAGCCACCTGTTTGTATCACGAAAGGATATGGTAAGGCGAATCATATACAGTTCAACGTTTTTGACCAACGGGATGAGCATGCTTTTTTTGAAGAGGGGAAGACCTCTTTTATCAGCGGCTTTAATCCTTTGACTAAGCAAAATGGATTTTTTTCCATAGGGGTGGACGGGAAGGCAGACCCGGTGCAACTTACAATGGATGATCACGCCTGGTATGTGAAGATGACGGAGCATTCCTGGGGAGAGCCTGAGCCTGTAAAGAGCGCGAAGGCGAATGCCTGGTTGATCGCAAGACAGGATTGCAATGAATCGGTGAATTATTATCTTACCCATGATTTTAAGATTTTTAAACCCATCAGTGATAATTTTCCTGAGCGTGGCTATAACTGGATGAAGACGGAGCTGGTCAACTGGACGTTGCCGGATGGCAGCGCTGACCAGGGTGTCTTGTACAAGCCCGAGAATTTTGACCCCAATAAAAAATATCCTGTTGTCTTTGTTTATTATGAGGAGATGTCCAACAATCTGCATGTGTTCCTGAAACCGGAACGGTCTGTCTGCGACATCAATATTCCCTATTATGTCAGTAATGGATACCTGGTCTTTACACCGGATATTAAGACGACAAAAAATGGGACGGGGATAGATGCCCTGCATACGATGGAGTCGGCTGCGCGGAAGCTGGCGACCTTCCCTTATGTGGATGCCCAAAAGCTGGGTTTATGTGGAACGAGTATGGGCGGGTATAAGACAAATTTTATTGCGTCCCACAGTCATTTATTTGCCGCGGCCAATCCGACCTCTGGTCCTGCAAATATCTCCACTTTCGTATTGGGTTTATGGGCGGATGGTATGGCGTTTAGTGAAGTGGAGCTGGGACAGTTCTATATCGGTCATTCCATCGTGGAGCGTCCTGATCTGTATGTGACCAATAGCCCGGTGTTCTATATTAAGAATATCGAGACCCCGATGTTGATGACCTATAATAAGAAAGATCCTTTCAACTATGTGGATGGAGTGGCGCTGTTCATGGGGCTGCGCCGGGCGGGAAAGCCGGCCTGGATGCTGCAATATGATGGGCATGGGCATTTTTTGGATGACAATGATACGCTGGCCACTACAGATCTGACCATTCGTCAAAAACAATTTTTTGATCATTACCTGATGGGTAAGCCCGCGCCGCGCTGGATGACGCAGGGTATTCCCTACTGGAAGAAGGGAACCGAGGATGGATTAGAGCTGGACCCAAATGGGGTGATACCGGCAGGCGGTGTGCTGACGCCGGATGCGCAGAAGCGGGAGGCGGGTTTGGTCCCTGCGGGATCGCAGGCCATTATGTTGAAATAAGACATTTTAAATAGCTAAAACAAATCACATGGAGTCAATTATTAAGACTGTAAAATTATCACACCGATATGCCACAGCATGGGCGATAAAGAATATCGACATCGATATCACACACAAGGGGATCTTCGGGCTGCTGGGTTCCAATGGGGCCGGCAAGTCCACGACGATGAATATTATTTGCGGGGCGCTGAATCAGACCTCCGGGGATGTATTTATCAACGGCATCGATATTCGTAAAAATCCCATTGAGGCGAAGAAGTACATCGGCTATCTGCCGCAGGTGGCGCCTTTATATTTGGATCTGACGGTGAAGGAATACCTGCTGTATTGTGCCAGGGTGCGGCTCATGGAGGCGGCGGAGATCCCGGCTGCCATAGAAGAGGTGATGGTCAAGTGCGGGGTATCGCGGGTACAGAACCGGCTATTGAAGAATTTGTCCGGCGGTTACCGGCAGCGGGTGGGTATTGCGCAATCCATTGTACACAAGCCGAAGCTGGTGATCCTGGATGAGCCGACGAACGGACTGGATCCGTTGCAGATCACGGAGGTACGGAACCTGATCAAGGAGATCGCCCATGAGCGGACCGTTATTCTTTCATCGCATATTTTAAGTGAGATCCAGTTGTTGTGCCAGGAGATCATCATGATCGAACAGGGGCAGAAAGTGTTCTCGGACTCCATCGAGGCTTTTAATAATTATATCGCACCACAGAGTCTGATGGTGGCCTTTGAGAGCGCGCCCACTGCTGACAAGCTGAGCATTATTCCGGGTGTCAACCGGGTGGAGCGGCTGACGGCCAAGTCATTCCGGATCTTCTATGACGGGAACAAGTCCGTGAGCGAGACCATCATCCTGCAAAGCGTGCAGCAGCAATGGCGGATGACGGAGCTGGCCATCGAGAAGAATTCCATCGACGAGATCTTTAAACAATTAACCAAGAAAGCAGTAAACAACTAACCGGCGGCGCTGGTCAACCATTTATTATGAAACGAATATTATATATCGCGAGAAATGAATTGTACAGCCTGTACTATTCGCCCATTGCCTGGATCCTGATGGTGTTGTTCCTCATTCTGACGAGCAGTGACTATATGGGGGTTACAACTTTTTTCCTGGGCTGTTTTGAAAGGGGTGGTCCTGATCTGATGATGATGCAGGACCTGACCAATAACATGACCACGAACCCAATGATCGGGTATTTTAACGGGGTTATCCGGAACCTGTATATGTTCTTCCCCCTGATCTCCATGGGACTGATCAGCCGGGAGACGAGCAGCGGTACGATCAAGCTGCTCTATTCCTCTCCGCTGCGGATCACGGAGATCGTGCTGGGTAAGTTTGTAGCGATGATCTGTTTTACCCTGACGCTGCTGATCCTGTTGAGTTTTACATTGGTGGCCTTGTCTTTCGGGGTCTATCACCCGGATTTTAACCAGCTTTTCTTTTCCCTGCTGGGACTCTTCTTTGTACTCTCTACCTATGCCGCCATCGGGTTATTCATCTCTTCACTGACCTCCTATCAGATCGTGGCGGCCATCGTTACGCTGGGGATCTTTGCCTTTCTGGGCAAGATCGGTGATCTGTGGCAGGACATCGACGTATTGCAGAGCATCACCTATTACATGAACATCAGCGCCAAGTCCTCGAACCTGGTGCAGGGGTTGATGAACTTCCGGGATATCGCTTATTTCCTCATACTGATCTCGGGATTCCTGCTCTTCACCGTTATCCGGATCAAATCGGGGACGGAGTCTATTTCCAAGGTTAAGAAATTCAGCCGTTATCTGGCGGTCATTGTCGTCGCCTTTGTGATAGGCTATATCACCAACAAACCTGAGGTGAATGCCTATTATGATTCCACACGCGATAAGATCCATACCATTACCCCGCCGACGCAGGCGATGCTTGCGAAGCTGAATGACGGACCGGTGGAGCTGACCATCTATTGTAATCTGCTGGATGGTGGTTTCGGTCGATTTACCCCAAACCAGAAAAATGGATTGGTTACGTTCTTATGGGAACCTTATATCCGGTTCAAGCCTAATATTCATATCAACTGGGTGTATTATTATGGTATTGATACGGGGGACTGGCATTATAAGATCAATCCCGGGAAGACCTTAAAGGAGATAGCGGAGCGGGAAGCAAAATCCTATGGGCTTAATGTCAAGCGATTTTTAACGCCGGAAGAAGTGAGCAAGCAGGTGGATATCAAGAAGGAAGAGTTCCGTTGTTTTTACCAGCTGGTGTACAAAGACAAGAAGGCGATTGTGCGCAACTTTGATGACAATGATTATTTTCCCAAGGAAGATGAGATCGCGGCTACTATTAACCGGCTGATCGCTGTTCCGCCGAAAGTGGTGTTCCTGAATGACGAGATCGAACGGGGGCCGTTCTCCGAACGTACCCGGGATTACCGCATGATGGCCAGCCAGGTGGGATTTCGTTATTCATTGCTTAACCAGGGATATGATTTTGACACCTTGTCTTTGGCCACTCATACGATCCCGCTGGACATTGCGGCGCTGGTGATCGCGGATCCGCGGACGGCTATCCGTCCGGAATACGTGGCGAAGATCAATGACTATATCAATGCGGGCGGAAATATGTTCCTGACCAGCGAGCCGGACCGGACAGAGATGATCAAGCCTGTATTTGACAAGCTGGGACTTTCGCTCCGCAAAGGTTTGCTGCTGCAGCCGAATGAAAAATTCTCCAGCGACTGTGTATTTGGACACATAACAGATACGGCTGTCCATATTGCGCCTCAGTTTGCGCGGCTTATCAGCGACGATCTTAAATACTATGGCGACAGTGTATTTCGCGTAGCCCTGGGTGGCGCGAGTGTGATGGAATACCAGGCGAAGGATGGGTTCCATATTGACCCCTTGCTGTATACCGAACCGGTGGTGAGCTGGAACCGGCTGGCGCCTATCAGCAGCGATTCTTTGAATCTAAAGGTGAAGAAACTTCCCACTGATGAAGAAGGCCGGTTTGTGATGGCGGTGAAGATGCACCGGCAGATCAATGGCCGGGACCAGCGGATCATTGCGACCAGTGATGCGGATTATCTGACGGGACCTTTACAACAGGGCTATAGCCCCAAACGGTATAATTTCAATTACGGGTTCTGGTGTTTTAGCTATTTCTCGTACGGGCAATTCCCGGCCAACACGCTGCGGCCTGAAAGTATCGATGATAAATTTAAGATCAAGGTAGAGGATTTGCCTTACCAGGAGATGATGTTGTATTATATCATTCCTGCGTTGATAGCCATTTTAGGATCCATCATTCTGATCCGTCGTAAACGTAAATAAACTGATACACCGTGGAGCTTTTAAAAATTGACGAACAGACGAGCAATGACCTGGGCATCTTCGGGCGGCCGGGGAAGACTTCTGTCTATGATCTGTATAACAAGACCAGTACGCAGGGAGGCGGGACCAGGCTGGCGCTTTTATTCAAAGCGCCGCTGGCCGATGCCACAGAGATCAATGCCCGGGCGGAGTTGTACCGGTTCTTTAGTCTGCATGGTTATGTTTTTCCCATCGACGCCGCGACGGTGGGAGCCGTGGCCTATTACCTGGAGAATGAGGATGTGCGGAGTCAGCTGCAGGGAGGACGGGAGTCCATCAGCTCAAAGTTCAAACAGATGGTGGCGGCGGATGCGGACTTTGTCTTTGTGCGGGATGGGGTACAGGCCACGCTGCGGCTGTTCTATGAGGTGAGGACCTTTCTGAAAGGACTCGCGCCGGAGGCGAAGGGCTCTCCCTATGCGCAGCAGTATGATGCATTCGTACAGTTGCTGGAGTCTCCTGCGCTGGCGGTTGTGCGGCAGCATATGACGGAGAAGTTTGAAGCGAAGCTGACGCCTGTGATGCTGAGTGAATTGGACAAACTGATCCGTTTTGACCAGCGGGACTTGTTGCTGCAATTGCTGGACCTGCTCTATGAGCTGGATGTGCTGATCTCTGTCGGGCAGGTGGCGCGGAACCGGGGCTTTCATTTTGCCCGGGCGCTGCCGAAGGAGCGCAATGTCCTGCACTATAAACAGGTGTATCATCCGCATGTGGAAGGGGCCATTGCCAATGATCTGCGGCTGGACCAGGATCATAATATCCTGTTTTTGACGGGGGCGAATATGGCGGGGAAGTCTACGCTGATGAAATCCATCGGCGTAGCGCTCTACCTGGGTCATATGGGATTTCCTGTGGCGGCGGAAAGTCTTGAGTTCTCGGTCAGGGATGGCATTTATACGAGCATCAATCTGTCGGACAACCTGGCGGCGGGCGCCAGCCATTATTATGCGGAAGTGTTGCGGGTGAAGGAGGTGGCGGCGGAGCTGCAGGCGGGCAGGCAGCTGCTGGTGATCTTCGATGAGCTGTTCCGGGGTACGAATGTGAAGGATGCGTATGATGCCACGATCGCGGTGACGCGGGCCTTTACAAATAAGAACGGGAGCCAGTTCATCATCTCTACGCATATCATGGAGGCGGGTGCGCTGTTAAAGGGTGAGCCGCTGAGTATCAATTACCAGTTCCTGCCGACGGAGATGAAGGGGAATGTGCCGGTGTATACGCGGGTGCTCAGGGATGGGATCACGGATGACCGGCAAGGTATGATCATCATTCAAAATGAAGGTATTTTAGAAATGCTGGATGCTGGAAGACGAACTGCCGGTGGCAGTTCGGATACTAAAAAGTGTTGGGTTGGTGGGCAGGAGGATAAGATAGACGGAGCGCAACGTTTCGTGACTGATAAGCAGACCCTGACGGATCTTAATTTGTTGGGCAAGTACAAAACGGGTTCGATGTTCAACCTGTTCAACCGGGTGAAGACGAGAGGGGGAGAGCTGTTGCTGGAAGACATGTTCCGGTCACCCCTGACGGAGGCTGCGGCCATTAATAAACGGGCTGCCTGTATACAGTATTTACAGGGGATAGGGGTGGCATTGAGCATCGACCGGGAGCAGACGGAGAGCGCTTCTCATTATCTGACGGAGAGTCGTCCTGCGGGATTGTTATCCAGTCTGTTCAGCTGTTACAAGGAGAAGACGCAGGAGGTTTTGTACCGGAGCCAGGCCTATTATATCCAGCAGAAGCAAATATTTGCTGTGCAGGAGGTGCTATTGGCGGCGAGTGGGCTGCTGGGGCAGTTGCTTAAAAAGCAACGGGAGGATAATCCCTGCAAGGAGCTGCAGGACAGGCTGGACAAGATAGTGAATGCGCCGGCCATTAAGAAATTCCAGCCTAAGTATCCGTACAGCGTCCGGGAGACGGCACAGTGTCAGTATCTGTTCCGCAATAAGTTCCGGCTTGAGCTGGAGGAGCTGTTGCATATCCTGTATGAATTTGACGTGTACCTCTCTGTGGCGGAGGTGGCGGAGGATAAAGGGCTGGTATATGCGGAGGCTGCTGATCGGAAGGAGGGGGGGGCGCTGATGGAGGTGGTGGATCTGCGGCATCCGGCTTTGAGCAATGCGGTGGGTAACAGTATCACGTTGAGCGCTGCGGAGAATCTTGTTTTTCTGACGGGGGCGAATATGGCGGGGAAGTCCACGTGGATGAAAACGCTGGGGGTGTCCTTTTACCTGGCGCATATGGGTTTCCCGGTGGGAGCCGCCCGGATGTCATTCAGTGTGATGGAGGGTATTTTTACTTCTATCAATGTGCCGGATGACCTGAGCCTGGGCTGGAGCCATTTTTATTCGGAGGTGATGCGGGTGAAAGTAGTATCGCAGGCGGTGAGCAGCGGGAAGCGGTTATTTGTATTGTTTGACGAGCTGTTCAAAGGGACGAATGTAAAGGATGCGTACGATGCGACGCTGGCAGTAACGGAGAAGCTGGCTAAGTACCGGAGCTGTGCCTTTGTGGTGTCGACACATATCATCGAGGTGGGAGAGGCGTTGATGGGGATCCCGAATATCCAGTTCTTTTATATGCCGACGGTGATGAAGGGAGCGGTGCCACAGTACACTTATAACATGACACCGGGGATCACGACGGATCGGCAGGGGATGATCATCATCGAGAATGAGAAGATATTGGAAATGCTGCATTAAATATTTTAAAAAATAATCAATCAAGCAAATGAAAAGATCAGATGGAATGACCATTTTACTGCTGTCAGGTGCGTTGGCAGCGGGCCTGCGGAGCAATGCGCAGAACGATTATCATATGGGGTCAGTACCCATCCAGTCCCAATGGGCTGCGACGGTGTCGCCGGAGAACGTGTTGCCGGAGTACCCAAGGCCGCAGCTGGTGCGGAAGCAATGGAAGAACCTGAACGGCCAGTGGGAATATGCGATCACGGATGCGGCAGCTGTGCAGCCGGCAGCTTTTGAAGGGAAGATCCTGGTGCCGTATGCCATCGAGTCGGCAGGAACTGGTAATTGATACTCAGCGGCTCACCCTTTAACAGCGCACCCG
>Ga0206922_1093_pt1 | contig 23889 bp, 16 predicted proteins | sample Alteio_BWOrgHeat_63_FD_152976 | JGI IMG/M metagenome (GOLD analysis project Ga0206922, IMG submission 152976) | Enriched cells from forest soil in Barre Woods Harvard Forest LTER site, Petersham, Massachusetts, United States -... | ecosystem: Environmental > Terrestrial > Soil > Temperate forest >... | reverse complement strand
CTTAAGGTAACTGTGCAATACACTTTTACAGATAATGATGAATTGAAGATTGAGTATAACGCAGTAACCGATAAGGCAACACCGATAAACTTAACCAATCACAGCTATTTTAATTTGACGGGTGATGTTAGCAATACCATCTTAAACCACACATTGCAAATAAATGCGGATAACTACACACCGGTTGATACATCTCTTATTACTACTGGCGAGATAAAACTAGTAAAGGGCACACCGTTTGATTTTACCACACCCATGAAAATAGGCGCGCGCATAGATTTAGTAAAAGGTGGATATGATCATAATTTTGTATTGAATAGCAAAGGAGGCTCTTTACAATTGGCAGCTACGTTGACTGATTCTATCAGCGGCAGAAAACTTGAGGTATTTACCACTGAGCCAGGGCTGCAGTTTTATACCGGGAATTTTTTAGACGGAAAACTCACTAACCACGATGGCAAGCCCATTAACCAGCACTCCGCTTTATGCATGGAAACACAGCATTTTCCTGACTCGCCAAATAAGCCACAATTTCCTTCCTGCATTTTGAGGCCGGGTTCAACATACCATACGGTTACTGTGTATAAAGTATCAGTAGAGAAATAGATCATCCTGCAAATTCAAATGCGGGAATACCCTTGCTGCCAACATCGTTAATAACAAATAGGCTGCCTGCAAGTGGTTGGGCGAGTAGTTCATCAGGGCTCAATTCTTTTTTTGCAGTGCTAACATAAAGGTCTTGTAATAATGGCCCTCCGAAAGTGCAGCAGGTAATATTTGCAACAGGAAACTGTATTTCCTGGAGTAATTTGCCTGTATTTGGATTATACTGCGCAACCCGCCATCCACCATAAAATGCTATCCATAACATTCCTGCTTCATCAATCGTCATTCCATCAGGATAACCTTTTTCGTGGTGTACATCAATCACGATTCTTTTATTGCCAATATTGCCATTGGCCACGTCAAAATCGTACGCTACCACATAACGCGTGGGCGTATCAATATAGTATAGGGTGGAATAATCACGGCTCCATGCCAACCCGTTTGAGATGGTAACATTTGGCACTTTTAATGTTACTGACAAATCTGTATCAAGCATATATAAATTACCCACCGCGTCTTTTTCATTCAGTGGCATAGTGCCCGCCCAAAATCTTCCCGCAGGGTCGCATTTGCCATCATTAAACCTGTTGCCAGGTAAGCTTTTTTCGGGGTCGGTTATTGGCTGTATTGTTTTATTGTCAAAATCAACAAAATAAAACCCATGCTGCATGGCTGCAACAAAGCCGCCATTCTTCCTGATTGCTATTGCGCCAATCATTTGCCCGATATTAAAAATATCGTGTGTTTTTTTATCAACTGAATACCTGTGAATGTCGCCGGGTATAATATCAATCCAATAAATACAGTTTTGCGCTGCATGCCAAAGAGTGCCTTCACCAAGTAAACACAAAGTGGGCAGAACGACCTCAGGATGTGGCATGTTGTTATTGAGTTGTGTTTTTATTGGACTTTGAAATTTCTTATTTGGACTTTGGAATTTTCTTATTTGGTACTTTTCTTTATTGGACTTTGCAATTTTCCTCTTTTGGTGCTTTTCTTTATTGGACTTTGGAATTTTTCCTCTTTTGGTGCTTTTCCTATTGGACTGGAATTTTTCTTCCTTTGATACTCCATCAATAAGGCGACGGGCTAACCGATGTCCACCCTCCGTCAACAACTAAACTTTGCCCTGTAACATGTCTCGATAATGGCGATACAAGAAACAATGCAGCGTTAGCTATATCTGCAACAGTTGCGGGCCTCCCCATAGGCGTTATGCGGCTCCATGTTTTTTCGTATTCCGTATCTTCGACAGTGCGCTCTGTTTTTGTAGCCCCAGGTGCTATGGCATTGATGGAGATATTAAACGGTGACAATTCAACCACCAAAGTTTTGGCAAGCATTTCAAGCCCTGCCTTTGTCATACCATACGCTGCTAAATTTTTATGCGCCTGGTGGCCCGTAACGGATGACATTAATAAAATGCTACCGCCGCCCTGCTGTTTTTTCATTTGTATAGATGCGGCTTGAGCAAGAAAAAAACTACCACCTAAATTTACATTCATTACGCGTTGCAAAGCATCCTGTTTGTATTCAAAAAAATCACCAAACAGGGTGATGCCTGCATTTGCAATGGCAATAGTAAGCGCCCCGAATTTACTTACCGCTTCATCAACCATGGATTGAATAAAGGCAACATCAGCCGCATCTCCAACCATTGCATGGCAATTGCCACCGGCATCTGTAATGGCATTGGCTGCCGTCGCAGCAAGTTTTGCATCTACATCATTCAATATCACTGAAGCGCCGCCTGAACATAATTCACGGGCAATCTCAAAGCCAATGCCCTGGCCTGCTCCCGTAATAATGGCTACCTGCCCGGCAAACAATTGTGATGGCATATATAATTGTTATTTTTCACAGAATCAATGCGAATCCCTTACCACCTTACTTCCCGATGCACCCTTTAAAAAATCAAAATCCGCACCCAAATGCGCCTGCTCTACATGTTGCTGGTACAATTGTACATAACCTCTTTTTTCCTCTTTGTGTGATGGCTTCCAGTTTTGCTTTCTACGGTTTATTTCTTCATCCGGTATATCCAGTTGTAAAATTCTTTTAGCAACATCCAATATTATCATGTCTCCATCTTCAACAACAGCAAACGTTCCGCCTGCCGCAGCTTCGGGGGAAACATGCAGCACAACTGTGCCAAAGCCTGTGCCGCTCATTCTTCCATCCGAAATTCGCACCATATCCGTTACACCTTTATCCAGCAATTTTTTTGGCATACCTATATTGCCCACCTCCGGCATGCCGGGATAGCCTTTTGGGCCAACATTCTTTAATACCAGCACACTGTTTTCATCAACATCCAGCTCGGGATCGTCAATACGTCTTTTCAGGTCTTCTATATTTTCAAACACAACAGCTTTGCCGGTGTGTTGCGTGAGATGCGGTGTTGCTGCAGATGGTTTTAATACGGCGCCGTTCTCGCAAAGATTCCCCTTTAAAACAACGAAACCCGCTACCGGATTGAAGGGGTTCTCAACAGAACTGATCACCTCGTCATTATAATTTTCGCTGTGCTCATAGTTCTCCGCTACGGTTTTTCCATTCACTGTTATGCAATCGTTGTGCAATAAGCTTTTTAACTCTTTCATTACCGCTGGCAAGCCTCCTGCATAGTATAAGTCTTCCATAAAATATTTGCCAGAAGGTTGCAGATTGGCAATAAGCGGAATATTTTTAGAAAGCCTGTCAAAATCATCTATGGTTAAATCAACACCTATCCTCCCGGCAATTGCTAAAAGGTGTATTACAAAATTAGTTGAGCCGCCAACCGCAGCATTAGCAACAATAGCATTTTCAAATGCCTGTTTGCTGAGGATATCAGAAAGCTTCAAATCTTCTTTAACCATCTCGACAATTCTGTTGCCTGATAAGTGTGCAAGTGTTTTTCTGCGGGCATCCGCGGCGGGTATCGCTGCGTTTTCAGGCAATGATAACCCGAGCGATTCAATCATACATGCCATAGATGACGCAGTGCCCATTACAGCGCAATGGCCGTCGCTACGGCACATCGCTGCTTCGGCGGCGTATAGTTCTTCCTGGCTCATTTTACCAGCCCGGTTATCTTCGGAGAATCGCCATACATCCGACGTGCCAATATTTTTGCCCCTGAATTTTCCTGTAAGCATTGGGCCACCGGAAATTACCAAAGTTGGTATGTTAACGCTGCAGGCGCCCATTACCAGCGAAGGTGTTGTTTTATCGCACCCGCACAGCAATACAACGCCATCAATAGGGTTGGCCCTGATTGACTCTTCCACATCCATGCTGGCAAGGTTGCGGAAAAGCATGGCAGTGGGTTTGATAAGCGTTTCGCCCAGCGACATTACAGGAAACTCCACCGGGAAACCACCCGCCTCATAAATACCATTTTTTACACACTGTGCCAGCTCCCTGAAATGCCCGTTGCAGGGGGTAAGTTCGCTCCAGGTATTACAAATACCAATAACAGGCTTTCCTTCAAAAAAATGAGAAGGTGTGCCCTGGTTTTTCATCCATGCCCTGTATATCAGGCCGTCTTTGCCTGTTCTTCCAAACCAACCGCTACTCCTTAATTTCATAATTCTTTATTTCGTTAAATGCCCTTATGGTAAATGCCTGTGTAATATTGTTGTCCGCCAGCTTCCACTTCCTATCAGAAAAGCAAGCCTGTAAATTCAACATTTTATCTTCATCTTTCAAATAAAAATCACCGGTAGCTTCTGTGTCACCTGTTGAGAAAGCGATCAATTCAATAGTTGACCAATCCATAAACGCCGTTGACTGCGCCAATGCGATATGGGGAATTAGGCTGCCATATTTTATCAGGATGATACCCGGAAGATAACCGGTTTCTATTTGAATCCATTTTTCGCCGTCGTAGATTTTTTTAGTTACATAATCTATCCACTTTCCTTCAGGCAAATAAACTTTTCTACCTGTAACATTTTCTTCCATCAAGGGAGCAATCAACATATCATCCCCGAAAAGATACTCATCTTCAATAAAACAGGCTGTATCGTCATCCGGGTAATTCAAAAATAAGGCTTTCAGCATCGGCCATCCATTCCTTGAAGCTATTGATGCCTGTGTATAAATGTAAGGCATCAGCCGGTATTTTAACTCAACTACACTGCGGAACACTTTTAAAAACTCTTCACTAAATTCCCATGGTTCGCGTGGCGGGAAACCATGTACACGGCTGTGCGATGTGAGCAAACCAAATAAGGCCCATCGTTTAAATAATTCTTCTTTAGGGGAAGATAAGAATCCACCTATATCGTGGCTCCAGAAACTAAAACCGCTTAAGCCCAGTGACAAGCCACCCCTTAGCGTGCCTGCCATTCCTGTATCGGAAACTTCCGGGTCGCCACCCCAATGGATAGGATAACGCTGGCTGCCTGTCCATGCACTGCGCGCCCAGATGATGTTTTCGCCGGTGATCTCCTTGGTGATGGTTGCTAATAAACGGTTATAGCGCAGCGGGTATAAGTTATGCTCAAAAAAACCTGTTCTGCCGGAAGCATACAAACCCATGTAAGGAGCGGCTTCGCCAAAATCTGCTTTAATGGCAGCGACACCCATTTCCAGCAGGGGTTTTATTTTCTCTTTATACCATTGTTGTGTTTCTGGGTTGGAAAAATCGAGGATGGCATCTTCTGCGTACAGGTTCCCGTTATTATCTTTTACACATAATTGTTTTGAAACAACCTCTTTGAAAACGGGGTTTGTTGTAGTGTAGTAGGGCAGTTGCCAAAGCGATGTTTTAAAACCATCCGCTTTCAACTCATCAATCATTTTTTTAGGCTCAGGGAAAGTTTGCTGAGAGAACTCATAATCGCAATTAATGCCGTTTTTAAACCACCCTGCATCTATATGAATTACATCACACGGAATTTTATATTGCCTCAGCTTAGTAGCTACCTCTTTTACCTGTTCCTGCGAACCATAAGTAAACCTGCTCATCCATAAACCAAAAGACCACAATGGGGGCAACGGGCTTCGCCCGGTAATGGCTGTATATTCAGATAGGATTTCTTTTGGTGACCCGATGAAAAAAAACAGGTCAAGCTGGTCTTCTCCGCAATATAATATTTTACTCCCCTGGTAAAGGTTGCCAAAATCCATCGTTACCGGTGAAGAAGTATGCACAAACATGCCATGGCCACGGCTGCTTATAAAAAACGGAATTGGTTTGTACATTTCGCCGGTTGCCGTGCTTTGTACATCCGTTGAACACAGTACCAGTTTCTGCCCTTTTTTATTGAGTGATGTAAAAGACTCACCGCAGCCGTATATCTTTTCATCCTGGTACAAGGTAAATGCTGCGGCAACACTGCGTGATTGATCATGCACTTTTTTTGTGAAAAGAAATGGGATTGTCTTGTGATGTAACGCCTCCAGCACCTCAGCGCCTAATGTACTTGTGAGCAGTTTACCTGTTGCATCGTATATATCCAGCTTAAATGAATTTTTGTGTAAGACGACTGAACAATCGCTGCTTGTATAAATTGCCTTTTCTTTTGCATCATTTATTTGCCATGAATAATCTGTTGCAGGCTCTCCATCAAGCATTAAAGAGTCTTGTTGCGCCTGCGCAACGTTGGTGGTTTTTATACGAAGCCTGAATGTGCGCGCATTGATAAATGAAAGAGAAAAATGCAGCTTTGGGTCAACATCGTGTTCCTTCCAGAATACCTCGTTCTCCGAAAACTTTTTTAAGTGTTTTCCCATTTTATTGAATGACCAGTCAGTGACCCAGCGGTGGTAATTCCATTTAATTTTTCCTTCTGCTCTTACTGCATCAAAATCGGTTACTCGCCCTGCTATATAATACTCGTTCTCCAGCTGAAAGAAATCGTCGCTTACATCTATGGGGTCATTCAACAACGCGGTTTTCCTTGGCATGCAATATGTTTAATTAAACAAAATAAAACTTTTTTATCCTTTCATAACCGCCGGGAATATCTATTCAATTTTAGATACAACTATACCGTAGGCTGGTAAAGACACAAGCAAACCGTTATTAGCGGTTGCCGCCTTTTCATTGCCAAACAAGGTTTCAGTCTTTTTAACGGTGATCTTGGTTGATGAAAGCGAAACTATGGCCTGTTGCGGACCGTCTGAAAGATTAATAACAACCACTGACGCATTATTATTCTCATACCGGAGAAAGGAGAAAACCTTATCATTGTTGTTCTGCAATGTTTGATACCTGCCATTGAAGAGCTCCGAATGTGCCTGCCTTACTTTAATCAGGCTCCTGTAAAAATTCCATAAGGAATTTGCATCACTTTTTTCTTCCTCAAGAGAGATGCCGTCATTTGGTTTTAAGTTAGTGCTGTCCCACCAGGGGCCGGTGTTTTTGTACCAATAAGCCATGCCTTTACCTGTATCAGCCTTGTACCATTCAAATGCCTCTCTTTGCGGAATATCGTTGCCATCGGTTTGCCCAAATTTGTTAAACCCTCCTCCACCAAACATTCCAAGCTCCTGCCCATAATGAATGGAAGGGACGCCACCAAGCAATAGATTTAATGCGGCACCCACTTTTTCTTTAGCGATATTTTTATTTACAGTAGTGGCAAAACGCTGCATATCATGATTTTCGATAAATACAACCTGCTGTTTATCGGGTGGCAGCATACCGATGGTAGTATCAGCCATTGCGGCAAGCCTGTTTTTATCAAACGAAGCAATTGCCAACTGCAGCCTGAATGCAAACACCCGGTCAACATGGCCTTTGTCAAAATAATCGAAACCAAAATCACCCCAGGCCGCCTGTTCCGCCACAATGTTCAACGCTGGGTTTACCTGCTTTAGTTTTGTAAGCAGGGGTGTCCAAAATTTATCGAACAGGTTTGTTAGCCGGCCTTTATAGTCAAGGTCATCCATCATGTGGTCCAGGCGAAAGCCATCAACGCCGTCGTCAAATTTTCCGTCATTGTTAGGGTCAACAAATTTTTTAAAAAGGTTGTAATTATATTCCTGCAGGCCTTTGCTATAGAGATTTGCAGTGGTTATTTTCCGGCTTGTTCCGTCATACCCCTTTAATTCTGTGATACCGAAGATTATAGATGATGGCTTTTTGTTAGCCGAATCATCCCATAAAATATAATCGCTGTATTTTGATTGGGGATTATTCAACGCATCTTTCCACCATAACTGGTCTTCTGTAACATATTGCGTTTCCATATCCAGGTATATTTTCATGCTGCGTTTGTGCACCTCTTTCACAAGCGCAACAAAATCGTCCATGGTACCAAACCTTGGGTCTATCTTATCAAAATCGGTGGCAAAATAATTGTGGTAATATAAAGACGCATATACTGGAAGAGTAAGTATAGACGTAACCCCCAACTGCTGCAGGTAATCAAGCTTCATGCGAAGTCCGTTAAGGTCGCCATGCAGGTCGCCGTTGCTGTCGTAAAAGCTTCTTTGAAAAACATGGTAAATAATTTCACCCTTTGGCGCTTGTGAAGTTTGAGCCATGCAATTGTTGGCGAAAGAAAGCGACAACACCAATGCAACCTGGATAATTATTTTGTTCATGCGTTTAGTTTATAAATAGCAAACCTACGTGTATCGGCGCTGCAAAGAAAATAGGCCATTTGCCAAATTTGATACAATATTTACGTTTTTAAGAAAACCTGCTATTGTTAATCCAATGGAAACCTACAAATAAAATCAAAAACTATATGATTCGACTATAGAAATAAAGAAATCTGCGGCCTTTGGTTTTTCATTTTGACAAGAAGCATTGAGTGCAGCAGAAGGAAATAGTATTGTTATGATTATTTTCATTCGACTATATTTCATTGCTTCTCATTCAGCCAAACTATTTTCAATTCAGGCGTGTGTGGCCGGCCAATAATATCTCTATACAAGTCAGGCCTTCTTGCCTTTTTATAACGGTAGCCGCCCGCATCTGTAAGTTTTGAAGGGATGATAGTGGCTGTGGCAATATCATTATCTAAATTCCGGCACTCGGTAATAATGTCACCAAACGGATCTATTATCATCGAACAACCATTTTTCAACTGATCGTCATCCATGCCAATAGGGTTTGAAAAAACAACGTACGCTGCATTGTCATATGCGCGGGAAGGCAGCCATTTCATTAGCCAGTCGCGCCCCTTCATCCCATCAAATTCAAGCCGCAAAGAAGTTGGGTTGGTATGCCTGTTCTCCCACAATCTGGCATCTACAAACCCTGCACCCGGCCGTGTTGATGGCGTGCACATGGTAACATGCGGCATAAAAATAATGTCGGCACCTAATAAATTCGTAGCGCGTACATTTTCAATAATATTGTTATCGTAACAAATTAAAATACCGCATTTCCAGCCGCAGAGCTCAAATATGCAATAACTGTCACCCGGCGTAAGATGAGGGTTTATAAAAGGATGCAGTTTTCTGTATTTGGCGACAAGGCCTGTTTTGTCAACACATACATAAGCTTTATATAAAATATCGTTGTTATCTTTTTCAAACAGGCCCGCTAAAACAGCGATGTCATGTTTCGCCGCTATTGCCATTAACTTTTGTATGCTTTCGCCGTCCGGGATATGCTCTGCAACGTCAAGCATTTGTTCTTTATTCAAATGCCTGGCGAAGGTGTAACCTGTTATTGAACATTCATGAAAGGCAATAGCCTGCGACCCCTGCAAAGCGGCCTGCGCTGCCAGCTTTTCAATCACACTTAAATTGTATGCTTTGTCATTACTCTTATGTTCAAATTGGGCAGTAGTGATCTTTATATTTTGCATGCAGGAAAGTTTTTGACACGAATTTTAAACACAAAGTAACACGAATAAAAAACGCTCACGTTAAGTGAGCGCTTTTTTTATATAAAAATGAATTAATATCATTTCTGTCAACTGTCATTCTATCAACTATCATCTTATTTATGCCACCGCCTGCTTAACCAACGCTGCTGCCTCGCTTAATAATATGGCGGATTGCACTTTTAGGCCACTTTCATCAATTAATTTTTTTGCTTCGGTTGCATTGGTTCCTTCAAGGCGTACAATAATGGGTATGCTGATGTTGCCCAACTTATTATAAGCTTCAATAACACCGGCTGCAACCCGGTCGCAACGCACGATACCGCCGAATATGTTTATAAGTATGGCCTTTACATTCGGGTCTTTCATAATAATACGAAACCCCGCTTCAACTGTTTGTGCATTGGCCGTGCCGCCAACATCCAAAAAGTTTGCAGGCTCACCGCCGCTTAATTTTATCATATCCATCGTAGCCATAGCAAGTCCGGCGCCGTTTACCATACAACCTACATTTCCATCAAGCTTAACAAAATTCAGGTTAAACTGGCCTGCTTCTACCTCTGTTGGGTCTTCTTCCGTAACATCCCTCATGGCTGCAAGGTCAGGATGGCGCATCAAAGCGTTTTCATCCAGGTTCATTTTGCAGTCAACCGCGATCATTTTATCATCGCTTGTTTTAAAAAGCGGGTTTATCTCAAGCATACTGCAATCAAGCCCAACGTAGGCATTGTATAAATTGGTGACAAACTTTACGCAGCTTTTAAATGCCTCGCCGTTAAGGCCTAAATTAAAAGCTATTTTTCTTGCCTGGAAAGCCTGCAGGCCGCCAGAGGGGTGCACCCACTCCTTAAATATTTTTTCAGGCGTATCATGCGCAACATCTTCAATGTTTACACCTCCTTCTGTGCTGTACATCACTACGTTCTGGCCTTTTGACCTGTCCAATAAAATGGAAAGATAAAACTCCTTTACCGGATTGGCGCCGGGATAATACACATCCTGTGCTATCAGTATCTTATTTACTTTTTTGCCGGCAGGGCCTGTTTGAATAGTTACCAGCGTATGGCCAAGAATATTTTTAGCAATGGTAGTTATATCTTCCAGGCTTTTACCTACTGCAACGCCGCGTTGCTCACTGCCCACTATTTTGCCTTTGCCGCGGCCACCCGCATGTATTTGTGCTTTTACAACCGCAAAGTTATTGTTGGTTTGGTTTTTTATCTGCCTGTATGCTTCTTCTGCGGCCATTACAGTATCAACTGCAATGCCCTCCTGAACTTGTACGTTGTATTTCTTCAGCAATTCTTTCGCCTGGTATTCGTGAAGGTTCATAGAACTTTATAATTTGACCGCGAAGATAAGCGTTTAGTCGAAAGGTTGATTAGTTGGATGGCTGATTAGTTTCGCAGGTGCTGATTATCATTTATTCAGTAGGGAGCAGGACAGTTTATTGTTTAAACCACGTACATTTAGCTACTTAACTATTTAACCAATACATCTTAAGCCTGCTTATATGATGAAAACCTATTCCTTTATACTCGTCGCCGTTGCCCTGTTTGTTTGTGAGACATCTTTTTCCCAGGAATCAAACAGGGGAGAAGATTATTCAGCCTACCTGCCCGAGATCAGGACTTTCAATAAACTCATTGGCAGTATGCCGCCTTCCGGCAGCTTGCTCACCAGGGAAGGTATCGAAGCATCGCGAAAGGGAATGACAGCATTTATCCCGAAAACCACGATTGTAAAGCCTGTTATAAAAACGATAGCAGGGCCTGCGGGCAACATCAGTTTAAGGATCTTCAGGCCCGACACAGTACGCGCTGTAATACTCGATATACATGGTGGCGGATGGTTCCAGGGTGTAGCTGCATCAGACGACGCATTAAATGACGCTATGGCTCAGGCATGCCACGCGGCAATTGTTAGTGTTGAATACCGGCTTGCGCCCGAAAACCCCTTTCCCGCCTGTATTGACGATTGCAAAGCTGCCGCGAAATGGCTGGTTGGGCATGCTCAATCTGAGTTTGGAACAAGCAAACTATTTATTACAGGGCAATCGGCAGGCGGGCATCTTTCAGCACTGGTTGCCATATACATTCGCGATTCGCTTAATGCCATTAGTATGGTTCGGGGAGTGTGCTTACAATACGGTTGTTTCAACCTGGGCCGTTCTCCTTCGCAAAGACAGGCGACGGACAGCACTCTTATCCTCAGCAAAAATAATATGGCTCAAAACTTTACCCTGGTTTTCAGTGGCTGGAGTACCGACAAACTTACACAGCCGCAATATTCACCTTTATATGCTGACCTGAAAGGCCTGCCTCCGGCATTTTTTATAGTAGGCACATCTGACCCCCTGCTGGACGATACTAATTTTATGGAGAGCCGCTGGCGTAGTGCAGGCAATAAAACATTCCTGGGAGTGTATCCCGAATGCCCCCATGGCTTTAATATTTTCCCTACCAAACTGGCTAAAGCCGTAAATGAAAGAATGTTTAACTGGGTAAATGGGTTGATTGGCCAATAGTTTTTTTTGGTGACCACCTTATGAACAAAAATGGGGCTTCCGTTGCGGCGCTCCGTTTGGGGGTTCTGCCTGTTCTTGAACACCGGTACTAATCTCCATTCATATGCTCACGGATTATTGTGTGCGCGTCTTGCATAGCAATAATTCCGGATTTACGGCTGCTTTCTATCAGGCGGGTTAATTGCTTGCCCGTAAGCGGTTTACCGGGCAGGTGGCTGTTAATTGCATCAGTGTCGTCCACTACTACCAATGGAATGTTATTTTGCTTTGCAAACACCATCAACTTTTCCAGGTTATCGTCAGTAGTATTTTTTAATTCTAAAAGCATACATAAAAATGCGAATTATCCCACTACCCCAAACCGCCGTCTTTTCCCTCTACTCCACCACCAATGTTACCATAGAATGTGGCAACGCTGTTACATCTGCGGCGTCACCTTTTATCCATAAATGGTATGGTATTTTATCGTCGGAGTTGTTCATTACTATTACTGCTAATTTACCGTCAGGGTTTATAAAGGCAGTTGTTTCAAGCTTATCCCTGTTGCTTGAAGCTATAATGCGTTTTGCGCCTGCATGAACAAATTTTGAGAACTGGCCAATGTAATAGTAACTGTTCGTGTACATCAGTTTACCTGTTCTCAGATCAGCATGAATGGGCGCAAAGCAAAAGTTGCCTGCGTGGTTAGGGCCGCCGTTTTCATCCAGCAAAATGTTCCAGTCTATATACCCCACTGTGCCGTTATTAAAATCATTTATCATGGAATGCCCATACCTTTCGCCCAGCTTCCAGTCGTATATCCTTTTATAATCAAACGCTTCAATACAGCCTTCTGTAAATATCAGGTGTGTCCCGGGAAAAGCTTCCATCACCTTTTGCATATTCTGAAACTGCATGCCGCTTCCCGTCCATGTTTCATACCAATGGTAGCCAATGCCCCACACATATTTTGCGGCATCGGGGTCACTCAGCATGGTGCTTGCACGCTGGTATATCAAGTCGCGGTTATGATCCCACATGATCAGCTTTTTATCAGCCATGCCGCTGCGGTGCAGCGTAGGGCCAAGGTAGCTCTTTACAAAATCCCGCTCATCCTCGCCTGTATAAATGCATGACTCCCAGCGCTGCTTTGCCATGGGTTCGTTTTGTACTGATAATCCCCACACGGGCATGCCTTCTGCTTCATAAGCCCTGATGAACTTTATATAATAATTTGCCCAACTCTTTCTTGATTCATCTTTCAACCTGCCGCCCTGTACCATACTGTTGTTGTCTTTCATCCATGCCGGTGGCGACCACGGCGACACAAATAAACGCAGCTTATTGTTACATGCCTTCATGGCTTCTTTTATCAATGGTATCTTAAATTTCCTGTCATGTTCAATGTTGAAGGTAGAAAGCGATGTGTCATTATCAGCAACGTAAGTATAGCTGTCGCTGCTAAAATCGCAGCTATTGATATTGGTTCTTGCCATAGTATAACCAATACCTTTTTCTGTATCGTAATAAGCCTGCAGTAATTCTTTTTTTGCGGCATCAGGCAGTTTATAAAATATTTCCGCAGCTGCGTCGGTTAAAGCGCCTCCAAAACCTGTTACCTGCTGAAAGGTTTTTGTGGGGTCTATAAACACACAAACCTGCGTTTCAAATGGCTGGCCCATGTGTGTAAAATGCAAGGTATCTGTTGGCGTTAAACGGTAATTGGTACCTTCAGCAGTTGTATAAACTACAACCTTTTTAGTGTTGGCAGGTTTATGCTCTTTTTTATCTCCGTTTTTCATGGCGGTTAATACGAGTATAACAGGTATTAAAGCAATCAGTTTTTTCATTGTTTTATTCAGGTTAAGAAAGTAAATGTATGTAAAAGGAGGTAAAATAAACTGAGGTGTAAAATTTTTGTTTACCCGGTCCCATTCGCCAATTACTATAATATTTAGTAGGTTACTAAAAAATATTATAGTAAGAAAAGTTTTCTTAGTATTTTGGATAGTTTTAACCGGAACTCATTTTGGTATTAATTATAAAACTACTATAAGAAATGAACGATCAGCTTGCAACAATATTCTTAGACAATTGGAGTATTTACCAGAGAATAATTACGTTTAATTATATGCGGCACAAGGAATTTGCAGCAGAAACTTTTAATGTTTTCAACAAGCTTGAAGTAAAAGAGCCCTTAGAAATACTTGACCTCGGCTGTGGTGATGCGCAACCAATGACAGTTCAATTAAAACAACTAAAGGTAGGATCTTATACCGGTTATGACCTGTCTGATACGGCATTAGAGTTTGCAAGGCTTAACCTTCAACCCTTTGATTGTAAAATAGCGTTGCGGCAAGGGCCTATGCAAACATTGATACACCAGGAGAGAGGTTCATTTGATGTTATTTACAGCAGTTACGCAATACATCACTTGCTGGATGATCAAAAAGCAAGCTTATTGCAGGATTGTTATAATAAACTGAGCGGTAAGGGGTGTTTAATTATGATTGATCTTTTGCGGGACAAAAATGAATCGTTGCATCATTATATAGACAGGTATATTGACGATATAAAAAACCACTGGGTATTGCTTTCGGCCCAGGAAAGGGAACTTATTTACAATCACATGCGCCAGTATGATTTTCCTGCAGTAAAAGATGATATGATGGCCTGGGCTTCAAAGATTGGATTTTTGGTTGAAGAAAGCCCTGTTAATGATGGCCTGAATAAAATGCTGGTGCTTACAAAACCTTAATGGTGCAATTGTAAATTTTAAAATATTTCCCCTCAGCAATAGATCAAAATCATTTTTGGGTATAAAAAAAGCCTGTAATACATTAACTACAGGCTTTTTTATATGACGCTGCTAATTACTGTTTTGGATTTGCAGCAGGCTGTTGCTGAGTACCAGTTTGTTTTTGCATGATCGTTTGATAGTCAACCACCGGGGATACCGGTACATTTTTCTTTGCCTGTTGTAACTGCGCCTGGGCTTGTTTACCTGATATAGAAGAAGCCGTTTTAGGCGAATTTGTATTGTTGCCGGTCATGTTCGTTACCGGCGTTGTGCCTGTTTTTTGCTGCGTTAAAACCGGGGGCTTGTTAGCAACGGCATTGTTTGCAGCATAAGTTGCGGTTTTTTGCACCCCATCATCTTTTTTCATGAGTGGCTTTTCAGTTTGGGCATTTGCATGCACTTGCTTTGTTGTTGTAACAGCATTATCCTTTTTCACCGGCGGCAATTGAGAACCATTATTTTGCTGAGCCATTGCGGCAATGGATACCAAACTTATTAAAATGGTTGTAATTATTTTCATCGTAGTATTTTTAAAATTCTAATGTATATTTTGTATTTGTTTGTTCTCTATCTCACATTTACCAGCACTTTTATTTTCCCTGACTGTCCGTTAAATTCCTGCAGGGCTTTGCCTATTACCTGGCCGGGTTTTACTTTATTCAGGTCCGCCTTCATTGCATATCCCGGCCTGCTGGATGTTACCAACAGATCTCCTCTTTGTATAGGGCCATTCTCATCGCAAACTTTGGTAGGTATAACACCAACAACACCCATAGGCACTTTGCCGGAAAGGTTGGCGTCAATAGAATCTTCTGTTAGCAGTACCCCTGGTTTTGTTGCATAAACGCCCGCTACCAGCGTTGAATATGGTGTGGATGATTTTACAACAGTCCTGTCTGCTGTGGCGGATATTTCCAAAACATCGCCAGGCTCGTATTCTGATGAATTGCCTTCCACGTCAAATTCTTCAGCAAGGTCAGCACCGCCGGTTTGTGCACCACCGTCAAAATAGCCTTTGCCTGAATGGTCAATTCTTGTAACATTCGATCCGCCGGCCTGGAAAATGGCAATGTTGCCGTCACCTTCATCGTCCACTACCATTGCGGTTCCATGGTCATTGTTTATAACCTGCAAGGCAATGCCATAACCCGTAGTTTCGCTATGCTCAAAATAACCGGCATAACCGCCCGTGCCCGATGCTACACCATATACGCCTGCTGTGCCATTATTGCCAAATATGGAATTAACCTCGCCGCGCACACCGGCGCCCACCCCACTTGTATTGTTGATAAAGAAATTGCCTGCATTGCCCTGGCTGTGGTTTGCTATTACGCCGGGGCCATTGGTGGTAACATTCAAAGTATTCGCAGTATTGTTGTTATTGGTGTTGGTGATTGTACTGCCGCTGCCCGTGCCGGCGGTAAGCACTTCCAGGGTTGTTTGGGAATTGTTATTAGGAATTGTTTCAAAGTGTGCAACTTCCCCCTGCCCGGAAGTGTTAGCGTAAAGGGCCATGCCAAAGCCGCTGCTGTCAGAATGTTCAAAATAACCTGCATACCCCCCTGTGCCCGATGCAACGCCATACACACCTGCTGTACCATTATTGCCGAATATGGAATTAACTTCGCCGCGTACGCCTGCACCTACACCGCTTGTATTGTTATTAAAAAAGCTGCCCGCGTTGCCCTGGCTATGGTCAGCTATTACGCCCGGGCCATTGGTGGTAACAAATAACGTATTGGCAGTACTGTTGTTGTTTGTGTTTGTAATGGTTGCACCATTGCCTGTACCTGCAGTAACCACCTCCAGGGTTGATTGGGCATTACCGGAAGGCACTGTTTCAAAATGGCTTACCACGCCTTGCCCTGATGTTGTTGCGTAAAGGGAAATACCAAAACCGGATGAATTGGTGTGGTCAAAATAGCCGCCATAGCCGCCAGTGCCGGAAGATGTGCCATATACCCCGGCTGTGCCATTATTACCAAATTCCGAATTCACTTCGCCACGCACGCCTGCACCTACACCACCTGTATTATTATTAAAAAAGCTGCCCGCATTGCCCTGGCTATGGTCAGCTATTACGCCCGGGCCATTGGTGGTAACAAATAATGTATTAGCGGTATTACTGCTGTTTGTGTTTGTAATGCTTGCGCCATAGCCTGTACCATTGGTTACCGCTTCTAAGGTTGTTGCCGCATTGGATGAATTAAAGTTTTCAAAGTGGCCGGCAATGCCCCTGCTTCCGCTTATGCCTACCCGGCCTAATACCCCGATACCGGTTCCAGAGGTGTCCGTTGCAATAAAACCATACACACCAACACCCGGGCCATCATTGCGGCCTACTACAGCGCCCGTTGGTGTTCCGCTTCCGCTGGCAGTTCGCCCCGTTACAGCTTCGCCGCCATTAAGGTTATCGCCCAATACGCCCGCGCCACTTATTGTGCCGGCTGCCCCATATACACCCGTGCCACCGGTACTTGTGGACGTAACTCCCGTGCCAGCTCCCGTAGTTGACGCATTTATCACTGAACCGCCGCCATTTGTGCTTGCCGCAATTACATTTGAATTATTTGCATTGTTTGTTATTGAAAATAGGCCCGCGCTGCCGGTATTACTTATGGCCGAAATACCCAGCCCGCTGGTACCAACTGCATACACCCCCATGCCGCCGCCGGCATCACTTCCATATACGCCAATGCCGCCAGATGACGTACCGTACACCCCCCAGCCACTGCCGTTTTGCGAGCCCCATACACCTATACCATTGCCGCTTGTACCATTGTTGATACCTCTTACTGCGGTGGAAAACCCCCCTGGTGCAGTAGATGAAATAGTGCCTTTTACCGCAATCACGCTTGCTGAGGTGGAACTATTGATACCCTCCAGCGCAGCACCGGTGCCCAAATTAGTAAGTGCAAATAAACTGGAAGCTGATGTTGCTGATGCCGAATATGGCAGCACCAGGGTTGCAAGGTTTCTCCATATACCGTTTCTAAAATTCCAAAGGCTGTGGGTAGCAGTATCATATACAAGCAGGCCATCTGCCGGAGATGGAATTGCCGTTCTTTGGGCGGTTGACATTCTTGGCGCGAGCATCCCTTTCAAAGTGCTTTTTACATCAAGCATTGCGCTTGCATCGGCGGCGCTGCCATCCGTATTTATTGCTACCTGTGCAAAAATTGCATTTGCCGTAAGGCAGAATGTTACAAAGAGGATTGTAATATTTTTCATGTGTTGTATTGTTTAAATAAGGGGATACCTTTTTATATCGTGTTTCTTATTAAAGCAGCTTGCAGTATTGTTATTGCAGAAGCACCATTTGTTTGGTAGCTACCTTTTTGCCATCAACAATAAGCGTATAGAAATAATTTCCGCTGGAAAGCTCACCGCCATTAATAACTATTTGCCCGGTGCCTTTTGAGCCTAACTGAACAGATTTCAATACCTGCCCGCTTACATTGGTTATCATTATTTGTGCATTGTTGGTGTTTGAAGGAAGATAATAGCGGATAAGCGTATTTGCGTTAAATGGATTTGGTGCATTTTGCTCCAGCCTGGCCGCATCACCTGTATTGGTAACCGGTGGCTGCTGGCCGTTTAATGAAGCATTGAAACAGCAGGCTTCCTGTGCTGCCCTAAGATCATTTAATTGCTGGAGAATATTAGTAAGCTGGGATTGAATACCACTCATTGTATTTTTCAAATCGTTGTTTTCTTTCAGCAGTTGCTGGTTAACGGTCTGGATAGAATCATTTTGGCCTGATAATTCCTGTACGGCCTTAACAAGGGGTACCACAAAATCGCTGTACCTTAAACCATACAGGTCTGCTTTATTTTTGGGTGCATCAATACCGCTAAAATTATACCCAAGGTCCCTTGCTGTTTTCTCTACATCCTGCGCTATAAAGCCGTTGTACACCACTTGTTCTTTTGTTGCAATTGCATTCTGCTCATCAGCGGTAATTACCTGGCTACTACTATTTTGCCCTGATGCGGAATTTAGATAATTATTAATACCCTTAATATCCAGCGTATAAGTTACTGGGTTTAATTTTTTAATAAAGGCAAGCCCTTTTACATCTTCTTTAATATTCTTTTTAAAACGGCCGTCGCTTATATTGCTCCAGTTAACAAAACCGCCTATACTCGTTACAGCGCTGTTACCAACACGCACCTGGTTGCTTGCGGTAACAGAAGCCTGGTAACCGATAGCGGTACCGTTTGTAAGGGTACCGGCAGTTACATCGGCCTTGGCGCCAAGTGCTGTATTGCTGGTACCGGTTGTGTTAGTGTATAATGCCTTTGAACCTACTGCTGTATTTAAGCCACCGGTTGTATTAGAATATAAAGCAGAATCGCCGGCAGCTACATTATTGCTTCCCGAAACATTTTTATACAACGAGCGTATGCCGGCTGCTACATCGGAATAGCCGCTTGTGTCGCTGTTAAGGCTGTAAGCGCCTGCTGCAGTATTGTTGCTTGCGGAGGTTGCACTTGCCAGCGCCCGGTACCCGTTAGCTGTATTAAGGCTGCCCGTTGTGTTAGTGGTTAACGCGTTATACCCGCTTGCAGTGTTTTGCCCACCCGTATTGTTTGCGTAAAGTACCCTGTACCCAAGGCCTGTATTATCGGCGCCTGTAGTAGTTGAAAGTAACACCCTGGAGCCAACTGCGGTATTCGTGATGGTAGAAGTTGTATTGAACAACGCAGAGTCGCCTATCGCTATTAAATTATGCCCGCTTACATTATTATAAAGGGCGCCTAAGCCGATAGCGATATTGAAAGACCCGGTTGTATCCGAATATAAAGCATAGGCCCCAAGGGCGGTATTATTAGACGCTTTAGTATTTGATTGTAGTGCTTTAAAACCGGCTGCGGTATTGCTGGTACCTGTTGTATTGGCTGTAAGAGCATTAGATCCGAAAGCGCTATTATTGCTGCCCATGGTATTGGCATACAATGTTTTGAATCCCAATGACGCATTATTGCTGCCTGATGTAGTGGAATACATTGTTTTAGAACCTACACCCGTATTAACTGAACCGGTAGATGTGTTATATAGCGCTGAATCGCCAATGGCTATTTGATTATGGCCGCTGGTATTTTTATATAAAGCGCTAACACCCATTGCTACATTTGAATAGCCGGATGTATCTGAATAAAGGGCATTATAACCATTGGCTGTATTACCCGTGCCACTTGTAAGGCTGTTCAAGGCTCTATACCCAAATGCAGCGTTAGGGGCAAAGGCGTTATAATCCACAAAACCGGATTTTTGATTATTTACCCTGAATACAAGGCCCTGGGCATCTGTAGTACCAAGAAAATTAGTTGCCGGGCTGGTACCGCTGTTACCGGTAAGCGACCAGCCTGAAGATGAGCCACCGCCGGTAATAAGTTGCCAGGTGGATCCGTTGTAGTAATAAAATCCGGCCGTTCCATCCGTTTGATATACTAATAAGCCGGTTGCAGGCGATGCAATGGCTGCTTTTTGCGCAGTTGTCATGCGGGGAACGAGCATCCCTTTTGTGACCGACGTAATATCCAGCGCCGCTGACGGGTCGGGGCTGGAAACTCCGATGCTGGCTGTTGAAACAATTGACAAGTTAGTTTGTGCATCCAGTTTTGTTTGGTATGCAGCCACCAGTATAAGCGCTATAAAGGCAGCGAAGATTTTTTTTTGCACGGGATTGGCGTTTTTTTGTGAATATGTAATATCCTACTATAAAAAACCTTGATAAATACCGAAAAAGGGGGAGATAAGTTATGGCAACGCCATAAAGCTAATAACTTTTTTTTAACATTTACAAACCCTGAACTATTTTTTTTTAAAAATATTTACGGCAGGTTTGGCCGCCGATATATTAGTAATTGAAGCTTGTTACAGGTTGGGAATGTTGCTAATATAATATTACTACCCACCCGCTAAGCTTGGGCAAGCCATTCTTCAGATCAATTAAATAATAATAAGTGCCTAAGGGTAAATGTTTTCCATTAATGGTACCATCCCAGGGCTTATTGTATCCCTTTGAATGAAATACTGCCTGGCCAAAGCGGTTATATACGTAAAGGTCAGCTTCCGGATAAGTATCTAATTTTTGAATATTCCAGGTATCGTTAATGCCATCGCCGTTTGGTGAAAATGCATTAGGTATTATCACTTTTTGAAATACGCGTACAAAAACCTGGTCAGTTGCTGTACCGCAACCCACCGATGAAGACACTGTGAGCGTATAGGTTGTATCCTGCGCGGGGCTTACAGTTGGCTGTAATAACGACGGATCATTAATATTATACATTGGCGACCAGCTATAGTAAACGCTGGTTCCTGCGGCTGTTGCTGTAAGCGTTACAGGCTGCCCTTCGAATATTGTTTTATCTGGCCCGGCATCGGCCACAGGCTTTTTTAAAATGTTTACATTAACAGTATCATTTGCTTTGCAACCATTACTGTCTGTAATAGTCAATATATATGCGGTGGTATCTGAAGGGGAGGCCGATGTGGTAGAAGATGCAGGAGATGATAAACCTGTTGTTGGCGACCAGCTATACGAAACACCCCCCGCTCCTGTTAGCTCGGTAGAAGTACCTTCACAAATAGTTACATCGCTGCCCGCATTGGCAAACGCCGCCGGATAAACAAAAATATTCGTTGAATCACTGCTGGTGCAGCCTTTAGCTGTTGTTGCCGTTACATAATATTCTCCTGAATAACTAATTGGCGGGTTAGGTATATCAATTGTTGAATCAGCAGATGTAAAATTATCAGGCCCTGTCCAGTTGTAAGTTTGCGCCCCGTTAACAGTTAAAATAATGGAATCGTTGCCACACACTATCGCATTATTTTGCAGGTTTATTTGCGGCAGGGGGTTTACATAAATACCAATAACTTTAGAATCAACACGGCATATAGGATTATTAATATTGTCTCTTTCTGCCGCAGTTACTCGGTATAAATAATTACCTGCCGGTGATTGCGGCCTCGAATAAATACTGTCAGTTGCATTATTAATATCAGCCCAGGTGGTGCCATTATCTGTGCTTAGCTGCCATTGATATGCAGGGTTAGCATAGCCACCTGATGCAATCATACTGTTTAATAAGTAACTGTTATTTTTTCCATAACAAATGTTTGCAGTATCGCCCGGTTGACCGTTTATTGAAACCCCTATATCAGGCCCGCATGGGCGAAATGTAATATCGTCCAGTGCAAGATCATTGCCGCAACCGCCGGGGGCATTATTTGTCATGCGGATAACTACACTTGAAACACCGGGGGGTGTTTGAAAAAAAAAGCCGTATTCTTTCCAAACCGGCATAAAGGTAGAAGGAATATCACCACTGTTATAAGACCCGAGGAGGTCACCTGTTGTTGTTTCGATTCTAAAAGTAAGATTTGGCTTTATCGCTGTATCGTTACAAATATGCGGTAAATTCATATTTATTATCCAGGCTGCAAATTGAAAAACAGTTCCCGGGCAAAGCCCATTAACGGTACTTACATAAAAATCACTTGGCTGATATGAGGCGTTTACAAGCATAAAGTATCCGTTAGGGTCACCGGTATGGTCAGCATAAAGGCTAAACCAGGTAAAACCAAAACAATCTGATGTTTGGTTTCTTACAGCATAATATCCGTCATTTGGGCAGTCCGTTGCCACAAATTGATAATTAGTGGTTGCTCCAGCTAATGGAGGGCCCGGGTTGGGGCCGGCACCAAAAGTAATGTTCACTACAGGGTCGCCCAGGCTGCCCTGGCATAACTGTGCATGTATTTGGCAAGTAATAATGCAAAATAATAGTATAAGATAAGCCCTTTGTACCAAGATGATCTTTTGGAATAACGGTGTTACTTTTTAATGAGAAGGGACGCTAATATACTTAATAAATGAGTAAACTCCATTCAAACATTATCTTTGCGCTCATTTTAATAAATTTTTATAAATAAAGCTTATTTATGGCGTCAGCAATAAGGCATCAACTGGAAGAAACAACAAATTTTATTACGGGTGTTTATAATAGTAAACCTGAAGCAGGTATAATATTAGGCAGTGGTTTAGGCAACCTGGTTAATGAAATTACTATCGAAAAAGAAATAAGCTATGGCAGTATCCCTCATTTTCCTGTAACAACAGTAGAAGGGCATACCGGTAAATTAATATTTGGTGAATTAAGCGGAAAAAAAGTAGTGGTAATGGCAGGCCGCTTTCATTATTATGAAGGATATAAAGCGCAGCATGTTTCATACCCCGTAAGAGTTATGAAAATGCTGGGCGTAAAAACTTTGTTAATTTCAAATGCAGCCGGTGCGGTAAACCCAGCATTTAAAGTTGGTGATCTTATGATAATTAACGATCACATTAGTTTTTTTATAAAAAACCCTTTAATTGGTACAAATGAAGATTTTATGGGGCCACGGTTTCCGGATATGAGCGAGCCTTACTGCAAAAGGCTTATCGCCGAAGCTAAAAAAATCGGCGAAAAGCATGGGTATGATTTGAAAGAAGGCGTTTACACCGGCGTTACCGGCCCTACGTTTGAAACCCGCGCAGAGTATAAACTGATTAAAGCAATTGGCGGTGATGCAGTTGGCATGAGTACGGTTCAGGAAGTAATTACAGCGGTGCATGCAGGTTTAAAAGTATTCGCTATAAGTGTTATAACAGATCTTGGCATTAGGGAAGAAAACAATATTATTACCCATGAAGAAGTATTAGCAGCAGCAAAAGATGCAGAGCCAAAGCTTACAGGGTTATTTAAAGATATTGTTTCAGTTATTTAACAAACTTTAGTGGAATAACGTAAATGATTTGGATGAAACAATCCCGCTTTGTGAATTGATTAATATTTTCATTCATAGCTTTCAGTTTACTTTGCACCTTAGCAGGTTTATTCATGGTTTTAAAACAACTTTTAATATATACAGCGTCTTTCGGGCTTTTATTAGCTATAATTGGCCATGCTTATGGACAGGCAAATTATCCATCAACCCAAAACAGCTCCTCCCAGGTGGGGTTTGACAGCCAGGGCAAGCCAATTAAAAAAGCCAGCGGTAACGATACTTTAAAACACCGTAACCCGCTGGAGGACTCTATAACACTTACCTATCATTACTACGACTCATCACGCACGCGGCACCTGGATTCATCCATCAGTAATTTTTATACACGGTATATTGTGCCAAATACCTATGTTGATCT
>Ga0206922_1092_pt1 | contig 23955 bp, 17 predicted proteins | sample Alteio_BWOrgHeat_63_FD_152976 | JGI IMG/M metagenome (GOLD analysis project Ga0206922, IMG submission 152976) | Enriched cells from forest soil in Barre Woods Harvard Forest LTER site, Petersham, Massachusetts, United States -... | ecosystem: Environmental > Terrestrial > Soil > Temperate forest >... | reverse complement strand
CAGCTTGGGTGGCGGTACCCGGATGCGACTCCGGCGCAGGAGACGCGGTACCAGGACGTTCGGCTGTATGGTCGCGCACTCTCTGCAGACGAAACGCGGAGGCTGCCTTACGAGGACTATGTTGCCGAAGTGACTGGCAAGCCAAACAGTCAGTGGAATGAAGACCAGTGGCATGTGGTGAGCGAGTTTTATCTGCACGACAGAAACAGCTCATTCGGCGCGGTCGAGAGTCAGATTGCGCAGTTGAATAAGCAGCTCGAGAAGCTTTCGGAAGGCGGTGATCTCACGCAGGTTTCGTGGGAACGGCCGTCGATCGCTTATGCCCATATCCTTACGCGTGGGGCCTACGCAGCGCGCGCTGAGCGTGTCGAGGCGAACACTCCGCACTTTTTACCATCGGTGCCAAAAGGCGAAAGCCACAACAGGCTCGCTCTAGCCGAGTGGACGGTGAGCCCGGACAATCCGCTGACGGCGCGGGTAACTGTCAATCGCATGTGGTACGAGCTTTTTGGGACCGGGCTAGTTGAGACAACGGAAGACTTCGGCATCATGGGGCAGAGGCCGTCGCACCCTGAACTGCTTGATTGGCTGGCCGTTGAGTTTCGCGAAAGTGGTTGGAACGTCAAGCATATGTACAAGCTGATGGTGATGTCGGCGGCGTACCGGCAGAGCGCACGGTCCACGCCTGTTCAGCTTGCGAAAGATCCGAAGAACCTGTTGCTTTCGCATGGTCCGAGATTTCGCATGGATGCGGAAATGCTACGTGATATTGCTCTGCAATCGGGCGGGTTGCTGGGCAGGAAGATCGGGGGCCCAAGCGTGAAGCCGTATCAGCCGCCGAACGTGTGGGAGCAGGTGAGCTATCCGACGAGCGATACGGTCAATTACGTGCAGGAGCACGGCGACGCCTTATATCGCCGCAGCATGTATACGTATTGGAAGCGCATGGCTTCTCCGCCGAATATGGACGCCTTCGATGCGCCGATGCGCGATGTGGTCTGCACCCGTCGCCAGCGCACGGATACGCCACTGCAGGCGCTGGTGACTATGAACGACATTCAGTGGGTTGAGGCGGCGCGATCACTCGCAGAGCGGGTGATTCAGGAAGGCGGCCGCCAGCCGGAGCAGCGCATTAACCTGATGAGTGAGATTCTGCTATCGCGCGATCCCTCTCCCAAGACGCAAGTGATTCTTGAAAACTCATTTGCGCAGATGCGTCAGCATTACATGGCTGATCCTAAGGCTGCGCGTGAGTTGATTGACGTGGGAGAGAAGAAGCCGAGCGCTGCGATTCCTGCATCGGAGCTTGCGGCGTGGACGATGGTGGCGACCGAGATGTTGAACCTGGATGAGACTGTTACGAAGTAGTTGAGGATGAACTTATGAAGCAGCATCCGAACTGTACCGATTGCGAACGAGGGCCGGATGTACTGAAGATGCCGGTCCCTGCGGGATTGAAGCATGAGTGGGCTACGATCGAGACGCGTCGGCAGTTTCTTGGGCGGTCGGGCAAAGTGCTGGGATGGGCCGCGCTTGCGAGTCTGCTTGGCGAAACTGCGTTTATTGGCGATGCGCGAGGTGCGGACGCCAAAGGCCAGCCAGCAAAGCAGGCGCACGATGGGTTTGCCTCGCCGCACTTCGCTCCCAAGGCGAAGCGGGCGATTTATCTCTTTATGTCAGGCGGGCCTCCGCAGATTGATTTGCTGGATTACAAACCCAATCTCGCGGCTCTCTATGACAAGGACATTCCGGCCTCGGTGCGAGGTGCTCAACAGCTCACTGGAATGACTGCGGGGCAGGCGCGTTTTCCCATTGCGCCTTCGCACTGGGCATTCAAGCAATACGGCAACACGGGAACATGGGTCAGCGATCTGCTGCCGTACACGGGGAAGATGGTCGATGACCTGACGATCATCAAGTCGACCAATACGGACGCGATCAATCATGAGCCGGCCATCATGCTGATGAATACGGGAAACATGAATGCGGGCAAGCCGTGTCTCGGGTCATGGCTTTCTTTCGGACTTGGCAGCATGAACGATAACCTGCCGACGTTTATGGTGCTGCAGACAAAGGTGAATCCGAAGGAGAACAATCAGCCGGTCTCTTCGCGGCTGTGGGGCAGCGGCTATCTTCCTTCGCAGTATGCGGGTGTCGGGCTGCGGTCGAGCGGCGAGCCTGTGCTTTATCTGACGGACCCGAATGGCGTCGACCGCGAGGTACGCCGCAAGATGCTGGATGCGGTGGAGCAGATCAATCAGCAGACGCTCGCGGAGCTGGGCGATCCTGAGACGAATGCGAGAATTGCGCAGTACGAGATGGCTTACCGGATGCAGATGTCTGTGCCCGAACTGGTGGATCTGAGCAAGGAGCCGCAATCGACCTGGGATCTTTACGGAGAGGACGCAAAAGAGCCTGGTAGCTTTGCTTATAACTGTCTACTTGCCAGGCGAATGGCCGAGCGCGGCGTGCGGTTTACGCAGATCTATAAACGCGGCTGGGATGTGCATGACAATGTCACCGTTACGCTGCCGACGCTGTGCGCTGAGACGGATCGCGCATGCTACGCGCTGGTGACGGACCTGAAGCGGCGTGGGCTGCTCGACGACACGCTGGTGATCTGGGCTGGAGAGTTTGGGCGCACGGTCTATAGCCAAGGCGGATTGACGCCGCAGAACTACGGACGCGATCATCATCCGCGATGCTTTACAACGTGGATGACCGGCGGAGGCGCACGGCCCGGCGTCACTTACGGTGAGACCGACGACTACAGCTATAACGTTGTCAAAGACCCGGTGCCGGTTCGCGATTTCAACGCGACTGTTTTGCGCTGCCTGGGATTTGACCATAACAAGTTTACGTACAAGTTTCAGGGGCTGGAGCAGAAGCTGACTGGGCCTGCGCCCGCGAGCGTTGTTGAAGGGCTTCTCGCTTGAAGCTGGTTGCTCCTACATCGGCTGGCAAAGCTCGCCGGCTACTTCCCATCAGTCCGGCAACAAGGCGAGCGGGGCTGGCCGCGCTGATTACGATCATGGCGTTGCTGTCCTTGCCTTTTATCGTGAGGCTCGATGGCAGCCCGCATGGAAACTGGCAGCAGTTCTTTGGCAGATTTCATCCACTGGTGGTTCATCTGCCGATTGGGCTGATTCTGCTGGTGCCGCTGCTGGAGGTTTTCGGCCGGAGACGTCCGGCGCTGCGCGAAGCTGCGCGATTTGTGCTGGGACTGGCCTTTGCCGCCTGTCTTGCCGCGGTCACCCTTGGATACCTGTTGGCTCGCGGGGGTGGAACTTCGGGGGCCACTGTGACGCTGCATCTCTGGGGTGGGACTTTGCTTTCGATTTGTGTGTTGGTCTGCCTGCTGGCGCGGCCTGCGTGGGCCGCCGGAGGGGCTTCGCGCCTCTATCCTGTGCTGCTTCCCTGCACACTGCTCGCCCTCGTTTGGACGGCGCATCAGGGCGGCTCTCTGACTTATGGCAACGGTTACCTCACGGAGTTTGCGCCGGGCCCTTTGAGGCGATTATCGACGACCGGAGTCGCGCAAGTTCCGACTCGATTTCAGGATTCGTTCTACTCCATGCACATCTTTCCGGTCTTGAACGCGAACTGCGTGAGTTGTCATGGTAGCCACGAGGTGAAAGGTGGGCTGCGGCTCGACTCGTATGAACTGCTGATGAGGGGTGGCAGTGACGGGGCGGTTATTGTTCCGGGCCAGCCGGACAGAAGTATGCTCTTTGCGCGCATCACGCTCCCGACAGACGACAAGCATTTCATGCCCTCAGGCGGGCGACCCAAGCTGAAACCGAATGAGGTTACGTGGATCAAGGCGTGGATCCAGCAGGGAGCTTCGCCGTCGGCCGTTTCGCTCACCGGCGTTTCGGTGGCGAGTGATTCGGAGCGACCGAAGGAGTTGCCGTTGAAGCCGGTCGGCGACTACAGCGCCATGATGCCCGAGATCCGCCAGATGGAGCAGTCTCAGAGCGCAAAGCTTGTGCCGATATCGAGCAATCCGTCGGATGGTCTTGTTCTGACTACGGTCGATGTCGCAGCGAAATTTGGAGATGCGCAGCTGGCGCAATTCCAGAAATTTGCGCCTTACATTGTTGAGGCCGAGCTTGGCCGGACGGCGGTGACGAATGCCTCATTTGATACGCTAAGCAAATTTACGAGCCTGCGCGCGTTGCATCTCGAAGGCACCGCCGTCACCGGTGACGGGCTTGCAAAACTCGCGCCTCTCTCGCAACTGACATACTTGAACCTTAGTGGCACCAACGTGACTTCGGCTGCCCTTGCACCGCTCAAGGCGATGAAAAATCTGCATCACGTTTATCTTTTCAACACGCCGGCACAACCAGCCTCTGCCTCGGATGCCCGATAGTCCATGACTTCGCAATCGGCCATAGTTCGTTGATTCAGTGCAGGCATAATCGGACGAGGTTCTCTACCCGCACGGAGCAGTTGCATCGTGAAAGTATTGCAACTGGCTCGCATAGACTTTATTCTGCACGGGTTGACCGATTTTCTAGCCTAACCAACAACTCACCTTGATTCTGCATTGCATAGCAGCGGTATACAGGGAATGCATGACGAAAATCTTTGGAGCCATCGGAGCTTTTTCTTTCGCAGCTGCCACTCTGGTTGCGAGTGGCTTTGGTCAGAGTGCTCCGACGGTCCCGGACAAGGTTTGGCATTCCACAGCGGAACGCGATCTTAGCAGAGAACTTGCCACACATCCGGAGAAAAAATACGACGTTGATCCGAACAAGAACTACCCGCTTGCGGAGTTGATCGATCTCGCTCAACAGCATAATCCGGAGACTCGTGTGGCCTGGCAGGAGGCAAAGGCCAAGGCTGCTTCACTGGGCATTGCGCGGAGTGCGCTTTTTCCGACGATTGCGGCAGTTGCCCTGGGCGCAACCATCCGTCAGGCAGCACTGATAGGGGAATATTTTCATCGACAGACGGAGGGAATCTTCGAGCCTACACTGCATGTCGAGTATCTTGTCTTCGATTTTGGAGGCCGCAATGGCGCGATCGACGCGGCCAAAGCGAATCTTCTGGCTGCCGACCTTGCCTTCAACGACACACATCGCAAGCTAATCTTTCAGGTTGCATCGGCCTATTACCGCCTGCTCAATGCGAAGGGTCAGAGAGCCGCGGCTGAAGCGAACCTGAAGAACGCTCAGACGCTGGAGGAAGATGCCAAGAGTCGCCTGGACAACGGACTCGCCACCAAGCCCGATCTGCTCGAGGCTACAGCAGCCCGTACGCAGGCGGACTATGACCTGCAGGCAGCGATCGGCACTGAAGACATAGCTCGAGGAGATCTGGCGACATCGATGGGCTTGCCTCCGGGAACGCACTTCGAAGTTCAAAGCATCGACGAGCTGTCGACGCCAAGCGTGATGACAGACTCTGTCGATCGGGAGATCGATCGCGCGTTTGCTCAGCGGCCCGAACTTATGGAGCAGGTTACGCGCGTACGTGAGGCCAACGCGTCCATCAAGCAAGCGCGGTCTACTTATTTTCCGTCATTGAACTTTAGCGGCGATGGTGGTTTAGCGCGGGCATATGGACAACAGGATTTACTGCCAGGTCATTACGCGGAGGGCGAAATCTGGAGTGTCGGAATGCAACTGAAGTGGACTCTCTTCGACGGAACTCGCCGCGAACATGAGATTGCGCGGGCAGAGGCGGAAAAGAAATCGGCGACAGCTAATATCGATGTGCTGCGTGATCAGATTGCCAACGAAGTATGGAGCGCGTACACCAATATGAAAACCGCGCTGAAACAACAGCAAGCAGCTGCAGCGCTGCTCACTGCTTCGGATCAGTCCTATGAAGCCGCGCACGAATCCTATGACTATGGATTTCGAAATTTGATCGATGTCGTGTCCGCGCAGAGGACGCTAGCGCAGGCGAGGTCGGAGGATGTTTTCGCAAGAACGCAACTCCTTTTGCAAGTGGCTAATGTGGCCTTCCGCACTGGCGATCTGATTCAGGCACAGCCTGCGAAGGTGGGCCCATGAAGAAAATTCCAGGACTCTGCGGCTATCTGCTTGGCGTGTGCATCGTGACCGGCTGTGGGCGGGCACCGTCGTTCAACATCCTTGGATCTTTTTTCCCGGCATGGCTCCTCTGTATGGTTGCGGGTGTTGTGTTAGCCGCAATCGTAAATCGGGTGCTGGTGCACTACAAACTCGACTCGATGTTAGCGTGGACAATTCTTGTGTACCCAAGTCTTGCGGCGTTCTTTGCATTTACATTGTGGTTGCTCTTCTTTAGTTAGCGGAGAGAACGATGGGCTTTGACGGATCGGTGGAAACACGCAGCATCGTCGGACGCACGATCAGTATCGCGATCGTTGTCGCGGCGGCCATAATGGGCCTGCTTGTCTTGAGGCAGGTGTCAGACAATCCGCGCACAGACGATGCTGAAATATTCGCTAACTTCATCGGAATTGCGCCGCTTGTGAATGGTCCGATTACTCATCTTTATGTTGCGGACAATCAACAGGTCAGGGCCGGTGATCCGTTATTTGAAATAGATGATCGGCCTTACTCATACGCACTTGCTCATGCCAGGTCCGACCAACAATCACTCAAAGGACAAATCGACGATGAACGGCGGATCATTGCCGGGAAGGAAAGCGGTGTCGATGTAGCCAAGGCAAATGAACTGAGTTCCGAGGCCAGTCTCAGCCGTGCTGGTGCCGCGATCGAGGAGGCAAAAGCAGATGTCGCAAGCGCCAAAGCAGCGGTTGAGCGCGCAGATGCTGAGTTAGCCTATGCGAGCAACAATCTTCATCGCATTGAGCCGCTTTTGACCAAACAATTTGTCACCGTCGATCAGGTAGATCAGGCGCGTACCCTTCAGGTCTCGCGCTCAAGAGCAGCGCAGCAAGCCCGCTCACAACTTACGTTGGCAGAGGCCGGATTAGCCGCTGCGGAAGCCCAGTACAAGCAGGGCCAGGCAAACGTTCTGCAAAGCGGTCATCAGGTACAGCAGGCTAGTCATAACATCACGACGCTGGAACCGCTAGTAGGGCAGGTGCAGGGGAGACAAGCGGCCATCGATACGGCTCAGTACAACCTCGATAACTGCAAGATCGTCGCGCCTTTCGATGCCCGTGTTACAAACCTGACCATCTCGCGGGGCGCCTATGCGACTGCAGGTCAGCGTATCTTTACGTTGATCGATACGCGCGTCTGGTGGGCCGTCGCCAATTTTCGCGAAACACAGCTTCAGCACATCAAGCCCGGCATGCAGGCTGATGTGTTTGTGATGTCGAAGCCCAGCGTGCACCTTAAGGGGGTCGTTGACAGCGTCGGCTTTGGAGTCACGCCTGACGCGGATCTGGTGGGCCGTCTCTCTGAGCCGGGGCTCCCCGATGTGCAGCGTACGCTGAATTGGGTCCATCTCGCTTCGCGATTCCCAGTGCGTGTGCGCATCGAATCTCAACCATCCGACATTTTTCGCCTCGGGGAATCTGCGGTCGTCGTCATCCGGGGCGAACCTTCTCTGCTTCCGCACAGGTGATCATGGCGACAACGTCAATCAGGCTTCCGCACGCGGCTCGATTCACCACATGGTTTCCGCAGTTTCTGCGCAGTGAGCTTGCCTTTTATCCGGGTCGTGGCACGATCATCGCGAGAACTGTGATCTCCGCCACTCTCACCGCGATTCTCATTATTACGTTTCGTATCCCAGGGGGAGCGATCGGGGCGCTATGCGCTTTTATTCTCTCTCGCGAAGATCTTCTTTCGACCGCCAAATCGGCGCTGACTTTTGTGGCAGCCTTTGCCATTGGCGGTCTCTTCATTCCTATTGGCGCCAGACTCTTCGCTTCCATTCCGATAACTCACTTTTTATGGGAAGCAGTCAGCATCTTCATCGCTTTTTTTCTGCTTCGGACGTTGACCAACTTTGCCCTTGCTACCGGCCTCTGCCTGGTCGCTACGAACATTCTCTCGCTCTGGTATCTGCCCGGTCCGGCAGCCAAAAACGTCGAACTCACCTTATGGCAGGTTGCATCTGCATTGATCGGCGCGCTGGTGACCTTTGCGGTCGAGGTCATTTTTCACGCCGTTCACCAGCGCGACGAAATTGTTGAAGGCGTAGACCAGCGGCTCAAGCAGATCGAAGGCCTCATGGAAAGCTATGCCGCCAATCGTCCTGTTCCAGCGGAGACCACGCGTTTGCTGACCCAGTATGCTGTCGTGGGCATGGGCGCCCTGCGTCGGCACATTGCACGCACGGCAGAGGAGCCGATTCATCGCATGCGCATGAGTACCCTGGTTTCACTGACGGGGCGCTCCACAGATTTTGCCGCTGCCCTGGCGAGCTCTGTTACCAGTTGCGAATCGGCAGAGCGACAGAGGGCGGCGCGACTTGCACAGCATATTGCTGAGATCCGCACGTGTCTGTTCACGAATAAGCAGCCAGCGCATTGGGAATCCGACATCAGTCGCAGTCCAGCCACGCCGCTTCTTTCCGAGCTAGAGAATATGATTTCGCTTATTCCTTCTGTTTTCGCCGGCGAAACATCCCTCGATCCCCGGCTCCAGATTCTCGAGAGCGCCCCTTCATCGAATCGGCTCTTTGTTGAAGACGCGTTCACGAATCCGGAGCATCTGCAATATGTGTTGAGCGGAACTCTTGCCGCAATGACCTGCTACGTCCTGTATGTCTCGCTGGCATGGCCCGGACTTTCGACCTCGGTGACTACCTGTGTGCTCACGGCGCTCACAAATGTTGGTGCGTCACGACAAAAGCAGGTGTTGCGCCTCGGTGGCGCAATACTAGGCGGCTTTGTATTTGGCCTGGGCTCGCAAATATTCATTCTGCCAAATATTGATTCGATAGCCGGCTTTACGGTGCTCTTCGCTACCGTCACGGCAATCGCAGCATGGATTGGCACTTCGAGCGCCCGCCTTTCATATGCAGGATTGCAGATGGCCCTAACGTTTTACCTGATCAATCTCAGCGAGTTCACCATTCAGACGTCGCTCTCCGTTGCACGCGACCGCGCCCTTGGCGTTTTGCTTGGCACCACAATGATGTGGCTTGTCTTCGAGCGTTTCTATACACGGCCTGCTGTCGATCAAATGGTCCGAATCTTTATCCGTAACTTACGCCTCATGGCAGATCTCACTACACACTCAGATACGAATGCGGATGCTGAGACCATTGTTCGTATCCGGCGACAGAGAGACCAGATTTACCGCAATTTCGGCGATGTGAATGCGCAGGCCGATGCCGTTCCGTTCGAAACAGGTTCGCTTCGTCCAGGACACATGGCAGCACGCGATCGAATTCGCCGTTGGCAGACTTCACTGCGTACTTTTTATTTGCTTCAGGCTCCTCTCATTCAGTTCCGCGTGTTCGGCGACATAAGTCAGAAAGCGAGACCTTTCTCACAAATTGAAGATGAGTTTCGTGAGGAGTGCGCACGATGTCTTCAACACATTGCAGACAATCTCGAGGACCAACTTAACAACAAGGTTCCACATGAAGATTCTCCAAAGAGCCTGCAGGCCCTGCTCGAAAGCTTGCAGGCAAAGAAGGAGGCAGAGTTTTCTGAGCGCGAAAAAGCCCTGTTGCGCATGTCGCGGACGGTCGCATCGCTGGTGGATCGCATCCAAAATGAAGTCGTAACGGAGCCCTTTTACGCCACTGGTTAAGCGCAGCGGCGGCGGGCCTTGATCACCGGTCTGGATATTAGTGAGCCGCTTTTGGACCTATCATCTGAGCGCTAACCGCACCTAGTATTGCCAGTCCGACAGCGATCCAGATAACATCGCGATACCCGGACAGGAATGCCTGATCAACAGCATGGCGGACACGCGGGTCATTGGTTTGCAGCCCTGCGAGCTTCGACCTGTCCATATCTATACTCCGCCGTGCGTCTGGAGGTAGCTGCATCTGAGCGAGGCTCTTGTCGAGAGCGCGATTAAATCCCGCGGACAGGATGAGACCGAAAGTTGCGACGGCCAGAAGTCCGGCAATTCGTGACACGGCATTATTCACGCCTGAAGCAACTCCTGCCTCGTTGGAAGGGACTGACTCCATAACTGCTGTAGTTAGTGGAGCGACGCTGATTGCCATGCCGAGGCCCATGACTATCACGGCGGGAAAGTATGTAACCCAGTAAGAACCTCCGATCCCGGGACGCGCGAAGAGTGCGAAGCCGGATGCGGCTACCAAGGGGCCGATTGTGAGCGGTAATCTTGCGCCGTATCGTGTTACGAGTCCACCGGACCAGCGCGAAAGCACAAAGATAAGCAGAATGAAAGGGAGCAATGCGGCTCCGGCTTGTGTTGAAGAATAGTGCTGAACCTGAATGAGATCCAACGGGAAAAAGAACAGGATGCCACTGAACGGCGCATATAGAAGAAACGTAAGCAGGTTGGCTCCTGAGAAGTCCCGGGATCGAAAGAGATGCAGAGATACCATGGGCGATGGAGACCTTGCCTCAACCACAAGGAAGCCGCCGAGTATCCCAAGACCCGCGAGGCCCAGAATCCAAACGACCAGCCCGCCTGCCGGCGCTTCGATCAGTGCGTAGGTAATCGCTCCAAGACCACAGGTCGCCAAGGCCGCACCGGGCCAATCCAGCGTGCCGCTGACCTTGTCATTTCGACTCTCCGGAACGCGCCACAAGGTTACCAGCAGCACAATGAGCGCCAAGGGAAGATTGATAAAGAAGACCCAGCGCCAGGAACCGTTCTGTACGAGCCAGCCGCCAAGAACCGGACCAATCGCTGCTGTGATCGCGGTAAAGCCAGACCACGTTCCGATAGCCCGTCCGCGTTCGCTCTCAGAATAAGAAGCGCTGATGATGGCCAGACTTCCTGGCACCAGCAGTGCTGCGCCGACACCCTGCAGACCGCGCGCCAGAATGAGCGAAGTGATCGAAGGAGCAAAGCCGCACCAGGCTGAAGCAGTTGCAAACAGAAGCACGCCACAGACAAAGACTTTACGACGTCCATAAAGATCACCGAGGGAACCGCCTAGAAGCAAAAGCGAGGCGAGGAGCAGGGCATAGGACTCTACTACCCATTGCATGTCCTGCACTCTCGCATGAAGTGCAGCCTGCAATGCCGGAAGCGCGACATTGACGACCGTTCCATCGATGAAGACCATGGTCGAAGCCAGGATCGTCGCGACCAAGACCCACGGTCCACGACACGACTGCTGCGCTGCCGGAGTAGTCCTAGCTGCCAACTCTTCACAAGGCGATTTGATTGGTATCGTCATTTGCTGAACAGAAACATACTGGGCTTCCATTCGACATCGTGGACATCTTCAAAAATTGGCGCAGTTCGTCTTCGTGCTCATGCTACAGTAACCGGACTGTGTGATGTTTTATGCTGGCCGCGTACGACGGATAATTCCCAAAGCAGCCTGTCCGGAAGCAGGTTTTGCCCGAGCAGTGAACTGTTCATCAATAACCAAAGGAGATCCCATGTCTAAGTTAACCAATAAAGTGGCACTTGTTACCGGGGCTTCCCGGGGCATCGGCGCAGCGATCGCGAAACGTCTGGCTGCAGATGGTGCGAGCGTGGCCATTACATACGCGAAGGACGCCACCGCTGCTGCCGCCGTGGTCAAAGCGATTAAAGATGGTGGCGGAAAGGGGGTCGCGATCCAGGCAGACGTTGCCGACGCCAAAGCTATCAATGATGCGGTCGAAAAGGCCGTCGCAACTTTCGGCCGACTGGATGTGCTTGTGAATAATGCCGGCACAGCCGTGCCGAAGGTTTTCGAGGAAACCACGCTCGAAGAACTGGATCACCTGATTGATATCAATATCCGCGGCGTATTCGTGACGACACATGCGGCGCTTAAGCACATGAATGATGGCGGGCGTATCATCATGATCGGTTCCTGCGTAGGCGAGCGTCTCATGACGCCAGGACTTGTGCCGTACGCTGCCACGAAGGGAGCAGTGAAGATGTTTACACAGGGGTTGTCCAGAGAAGTCGGGAGTCGCGGTATAACGGTCAACAATGTTCAGCCGGGGCCGATTGATACGGATTTGAATCCAGCCGTGGGCGAGTGGGCTGTGCCTCAAAAGGCCGCAACGGCGCTCAACCGCTACGGAACTGTCGACGAGGTTGCCGCGCTGGTAGCATTCATCGCAGGTCCGGAGTCCGCATACATTACCGGAGCGAATCTGACTATTGACGGCGGAACGAATGCCTGAGCCAACGCACGCACTCCTAATGGAGAGTCGACGAACTAACCGAGCCGGCTCTCCATTGGCACCAGTACGGAGATATTACGCCTGATAGCAGGACGGTGGCTGGAATCAGACGCAACCTCTCGCCGCGCTCAATGGCATGAGCCATTGTCCTGAAACTCATTACTGGCAGCCATTGCCGCCAGAGCGTGTGCGCAGGTAATGATTTTCTGATCCAACGAATCGTTTTTCAAAGTGTCTGGGGCGATATAGGTCAAGTTCTTGCGCATCGTCAGGATCTTGTTGCTGAGCTCTTGCATATGATCGAACTCCTTGTTTAGCAACTTAAGGGCATTGTGATCGGAATCGGTAGTGGCCGCTACGGACGTCAACCTCAGGTCCGTGGCAGCTTGCATACTGTAATGAACCATGGAGTCAGAGAACACCGGGTATCCGTTTTCAACGATATTCAGGAGCGCACTTCGCCATTCCCTGATGTCGCTCATAGTTTCAATGCCCGCCCTCAGAAAATCTTTAGAGAATCCCGAATTAGCAGGCCGGTTGGCCGGCGGAGTCGTGCCTTCTGCGCCTAAGGTCGCCGGAAGCGTCAATGTGATTTGACTCCCTTGATAGCCAATGGAACCATTTATCAGGCGTGCCAACGCGTCGACGGCCACATAGGACAGACCGTTTATATGTATAACCGGAACTTGTCCGGCGTGGCCACTTACTATAAGGGTTCCGTCCTGCTGGTTGGTTTGAGAAAAGCCGAGTACCGTCACCATCGTAAACATAACTAGCGTTTGCCATCCACCGCGTGCCGTTCCATGCATAGATCCTCCTAAAACTTTGTCCCCGGGGTTGGGGTCGAGCTTACACGCACGTCTTATCGAGCCAGCGATAATATCAACCTCTTCTGCGATCTTAGTTTGACATCATCGCAAAAAGGGTCTCGACAAAACGAGATGCAACCAAATATTTGAAACCTGGTATGGACCCTGCTGTATGCCAGTGAACGATGTCCGAGACCAAAAGCGCTAAATCGAGCAATCCTATTCGAGCCAGATTCGACGGGATCACACATCTTGCTCGGACAGGTTTTGTTGAGACCGGACAATCCCTCAACCGCAGCGATTTATTTGAGGCGAGCTGTCCAAATGGATCCCGGAAATGGCTTGAGTCATTTCTTTCTCGGCCAAGCCTATAGGGTGACGGGAAAAAGCAGAATGCCACAATCGAATTTCAGGCAGCTGCGAAGCTCAGAGAAAAATCAGCCCACTAATACCGGCCGTTGTTCATAGCAAAGCGGCTAGAAAAGAACGGGGACGTGCCTCCGCATGACCAAGCGGAGGCCGGCAAGGCCGGCAACAACAAATTAGAAGTTATATCGAAGGGAGAACTGCTGAATTCTGCGTCAAGGTCGCCCCGTAGGTACCGAAGTTTCCCTGATTGAACTTGTTCTGAAATGTCGCTGGGTTAGTGTCGAACCGAACTGAGTTTGAAACATTAAAGACTTCCCAGGCAAAGGCCAGTAACTGGCGATCGCCGATCTGCCAGGTCTTATGGAGTCCCGAATCGATTCCAAAATAGCCATCGCCACGATAGTTGTTGCGTGGACCCACCTCTCCTGAAACCGGATACCTGACACCAACGCCACTGGCAGGGTCTACCGGCTGACCATTTGAGGTAAAGTGGAGCACGTTCCCCTTCTTCTTGATGCTGATTGGACCGGTTGGAACTGCAAAGCTGTTGATTACGACGGCGGTGACCGTTGCGCTGGCAACCGGAGTACTGAAGGGAAGGCCACTGGTCCAGCGCGCCAGACCGGTAAATTCCCATCCGCCGATGACTCCATTTACAAAGCCATTGGACCGGGCTCCGATGGCTTTGCCTCGGCCGAACGGCAGCTGATAAATCCAGTCGGCAGTGACGAGGTGCGTTACGTCAAAATCCGACACCGCGTAACTCTGACTTGGATTGAAAGTATTCGTGATTTGACTGAAGGCACGATTGCCTGCCAATTGGCCGCCAATCCGTTCTGTGCTGGAGCCAAGATCCAACGACTTTGAGAACGTATAACTGAAGTCTGCTTGCAGGCCGTGGCTCATCGAATGACGCAATGTGACTTGCCCTGCGTTGTAGCTGCTTCCACCGATACTCGATTGTGCGAACAGCGAGACGTACTGACTGGCGAAGTAGCGGTTGGTTTGTCCACCGCAACCCGGAGAACAAAACAAGTCCATCGTGTACAGGTCAGCCGATGCGTTCAGTGGATCGGCTTTGTAGAGGTTATAGATATTTTGTGTAGCTGAATACCCTGGAGTTCCTGAACCTGAAGCTCCCGTATTCGCTGCGTCCGGAAACATATTCTCCCAGTAAGGGATTTTCTCGACATCAGAAGCCGGCGTACCAGCGAAAGCCAGCCTCTCGAGCTTTGCTGCGGACGAAAAATAGTCGCTGCCGCTCCTAGGGTCTACTAAATTCAACGGCATGGCAAAATCTATCGTTTGAAGCAACTTTCTTCCCAAGCGTCCCACATAAGACACTTCGGCAATGAATCCACCGCGTATTTCTCTTTGCACGGACAGGTTTAGTGCATATGAGTAGGGAGTCCTGCTCTTATCGTCGGCGATAGAGACGACCCCTTCAGCGCCTAAAGTGGGCGTGTATGGGAAGCTGACAGTATCGCCTGGTGGCGGAACGACTGAAAATGTTGGGAGGGACTGCAGACTCGTAAAGCGAGGAGCTGCGTCTACTGATACCCACGCCCCGGGAGTTGCGTTTTGTCCTAGCAGGCCCGCCGATCCACTCGTCGCCAGAATGTTGGCAATTCCCAATCCATAGTTGTCGAACACCATGCCGAATCCTGCGCGGATGACCGTGCGAGATTCCACAGAATAGGCCAGACCCACGTGAGGTCCGATGTTCGTTCTTGCCATAGGCCAGAATGGCTCGCCTCCATTTGCCGGGCCCGAAAGAGCGAACGAAATAGGGGGCTGTACAGAATTACCAAGTGTAGCTTGCTCAGCCCGTGTCTGCGCCCAGTCGTGCAAGCTAAAGGTTGGTGACACCTGTTGCCCGTTCACTTCATAAGGTGTCTGGATAAACATGTGGCGCAGGCCGAATGTGACGGATAGCTTTGGTAGTGCATGCCATGTGTCTTCGATGTAATAGTCCAGCTGGTTTGTCTTGTAGTCTCGGCTAACGAAAGAGCCTTGCGGCTGAAGCACTCCCGTACCATTGTTTACTTTATAGCTATAGTTGTCCGCACCCCATGCGACAATCCCTGCCAGGTTCATGGCAGCGAAGCTGTAGGACGTGTCAAATGTTGTTCCCACGGCGGGGAAGCCAAATGCCCCGGGATCCAGGCTCTGTCCAGTATTAGCGATATCATCGTGGCTCTCACCTATATAGGATTCCGCCGTGTTATACGAAAATGCATCCGTACTTACCTGATCATGAATCAGTCTGTAGTTAACGCCAAACTGAATGTTGTGTTTGCCCTTCGTCCAGTTCAGGTCGTCGATAACATTGTGCATGGGAACATCTGTAATGGTGCTTCGCGTTTCTGCAACTGGATTACTGAAAGTCTGAAACGTTACATAGGGGCCGTTGCCTATTCCTCGGCTCGCAAACCCCTGACGCGTAAAGCCATATCGGAAGTTGTTAATGAGAGTGGGGCTAATAGTCCATATTTCTCCGAATGCGAGGCCTTTGCTGTTATTTGTATAGGCACTGCTTGGCGGCTGCCCAGGAAACTGCGGCGGTAAGCTTTCGTGATCGTTCAACAAATTGCCGCGGGCAAAAAGTCTGTGCTTCTCCGAGAGAGAATAGTCGAGGCGCGCGATATAGGTTCCCAGATTTAGGGGATTTGGAGCTGACCATGTGAAGGAGGCTGTGTTGTAACCATCGCCCGCAAGGTTGCCATTAGGCAAAGGATAGGTATTCATCAGTTCCAAGACCGCAGGATTGACTCCCGGCCCCATTGGGCAGGTCCCAAGATCCGTGCAGTGCGGGTCCATCGAAGCGAACTGCGTGCTACTCAAAGTTACGACCGATCCGGACGCGGATGGATAGATGATGTTTCCATTACGGAAGCTTTGAGTAGGCACCTGCAAAATCTGCTGCTGATTTTCCGCGGTTCGCTGGGCTTCATAATTGGCGAAGAAGAAGAGTTTATCTTTCTTGATGGGCCCACCGAGAGATCCGCCAAATGTATTTCGAATCAGTTTGCCGGGCTCATTCGGCTCTCCGGCCGCAATCTGCGCTTCTTTGTTGAACCAGTTATTTGCTGTGGTGATAGTGTTGCGATTGTATTCGTATAGACTGCCGTGAAACTGATTAGTGCCACTCTTTGTCACCACGTTGATTTGAGCGCCAGATGAACGCCCTGAATCCGCGCCGGAATTTACAGTTGTCACTCGAAACTCGTCTACTGAATCCAATGTGGACCGAAGCACTCCTGTAAATGCATATCCATTGGTTTGATCATTGTTGTCCAGGCCGTCAAGGGTGACGTTGCCCTGGTCGGAGCGGGCACCCGCTACTGAGCCACTTCGTCCGTCCTCATCCTGGTCGATGTTGTGACTCAGATAGAGAACCCCGGGCTGCAGGCTAAGAAGGTCTGGGACATTGCGGCCCTCTGATGGGAGCGTCTGAACAGTCTCATTATCGACTGCGTTCCCGATCGATGCATCGGTCGTGTTGAGGGTCTGGGATTGAGCCTGCACACCAATCGTGGTCTCACTCGTAGCCAGCTTCATAGTGAGATTGAGTGTTGCGGGTTGATCGACGAGCAGGCGGACCTTTACTGTCTGGGCGGCGAAACCGGTGGATTCGGCGGTGAGTTCGTAGCCGCCTGGGGCTAGCTGCTGGAAGATGTAATTTCCTTAGGAGTTGCTTCTCATCTTCGCAGTGAATCCGGTATCCGGTCGAGCCAAAATCAGGGAAGCTCCAGGCACCAAGGCTCCGCTTGGATCGCTCAGAGTTCCGCGCAAAGAAGTGGTTGCAACCTGCGACCAGAGGCGCGAAGCCAGAAAAATGCTTGTAAATAGAAGTGCGCGAATTACGTGGGAAATCTTCATTGCTATAGCTCCTTAGGTGAGTTGCTGGCCTTTGTCCGTCATAGAAGCTGAAATGCACAGAAAATCGCGTAGATAGGGAGATGACTTAATGAACTCGTTGAGGGATCTTTCGTTCTCGACTAGGCAGTGACTTCAACTGGCACACTGGTCGAAGAATTGACATAACCTTGCTCGGCCAGCCTCGCACCCATCGTCTGGTAAAGTGCAGGATCTCTGGGAGCAGTCGTTGCAAGTCCGTCAACGTAACGGTTGTACATGCAGAATGCAGCGGCTATCAGGACCGTGTCGTGAATCTCAAGGTCTGTCGCGCCAGCCAGTCGTGCGCGCTCGATGTCTTCGTTCGTGACATGTTTTCCGCCCTTCTGCACCTGGCCTGCAATTGCCAGCAGAGCTTTGAGCTTATTTGAAACAGGTGCAGTCTCGAAGTCGCGCTTCACTTGATCGATTAGCTCCAGATTGCCTCCCAAATGATGTGCGGCAGCAGCGCCGTGACCCATCTGACAGAAGTAACAATCGTTCTGGCTTGACGTGTAGGTAGCAATCATCTCGCGCTCTGCACTGGTGAGCGAGTTGGGGCCGCGTAGCAGGAATTCAGATAGCACGCGCATCGGTTCAGCGGTTTCGGGCCTGAATGCCAAAAGCCCGATAATTCCAGGCAATCCTTCGGGGAGTGTGATGTGTGCCATGAATGGTTCTCCTTAGTAGGGAGGGTTCAAAAGCTATTGGGAAATATCTGCAGCCGGAACATCGGCAAGAGGTTCGAGGAAGGTTGGTTCGTGCGAGTCTTCCCGATCTGTGTAACGAGGAAGCAGGAACATGAGCAGGCACGGAATTAGAGGGGGCAACGCTAATAGTTGAATCGCCGCGGGGCGATAGGAGCCAAGGGAGTCGAATACGCGACCGACGAAAAGTGGCCCTATAGCTGCGCCGAGGGCGTGAGCGGTGTGGGTGAACGCGTAAAGAGTGGAGAAGCGTTTGAGACCGAAATAGCGGCCTATCATATAGGGCGTAATATCGGCTTCGCCGCCAGTGCTGAAGCCGATCAGTGCGGCTGCGATCATGCCCGTTGTCAGTGTATGAGCAATGGAAAGAAGAGCGACTCCAATAACTGCCATCAGCAACATTGTTTGGTAGATGCGAGGTCCAAAGAAGCGGTCAAGGAACGCTCCGATGAGAAATCGCCCGGTCAGGCCAGCTACACCAATGATTGCAATTGCGTATGCCGCGCCTTGCGTAGAGACGCCCCGATCCGTTAGTAACGCGGAGAAATGAGCAATGGCGCCGTTGACACCGATCGCGGAGAGACAAACCGTTGCCGCAATGATCCACAAGACACGGCCTTGCAGAGCGTTGCTGACTGATTCTCCGATGTTGACCGAGATATTCATGCGTTGCTGCGCTATCGGCCGTTCGCGAACGAAACACGCGGTGATCGGAACACCCACGACAAGAGGCAGTAATCCAAGAACGACGAATGCAATGCGCCAGCCGTAGTGGGTGATGGTGGCTTGCGCAATGACTGGCATGATCATGGCTCCGCATGCTCCCCCAGCGAGCATGATCGAGAGGGCACGGCCGCGCTTGCGATCGAACCAGGTCGAAATGGCGCGCGAGTAACCGAGAAACGCAGTGCCGCTACCGACAAGGCCCATAAGAAAGAAGGCTAGATAAAACTGAATCAGATGCGGTTTGAGCAGCGAGAGGGATACGTAAGCGAAGGAAAAAACCAGAAAGCATGGGAGGATGACTCGGCGAGGGCCAAACCGGTCCAGTAGAAAGCCCAACCCAGGAGAGGCGGCGCCCATGGTCAAGACGGCAATGCTGAAACCGGCAGAGATGGCCTCGCGATGCCAGCCGAAGTTGAGCGAGAGTGGCTTCAGGAAAAGACTGAAGGTGTACGGTACTACGGCCACAAAGCTGACCATGACACCGAAGAACCCTGCCAGAACAATCTTCCAGCCGGGGTAAGAGAGACGAGCCTCCGGGTATGTCATGACTCTGGTCTTGGGCTCCATTAGCGAACGTATCGTCGCTGCGTAGTCCTGACCGCGCGCAGGTTATGGTTCTCGCTGGAGATCGAGCGTTCGCAGAAACCGACTAAAGCGTATGCGTTACTGGCGTTATCGGTGTTCGCACAAACTGTTCTTGAGAGAATAATGACATTCATCGATCGGCCTCGATGGTTACCTATGATGCCCCTGCGATCGCGGTGCAGAATTCCTGTTACGTTGTCTCCGAATCTGCTGTCGCGAGCGTAAATGACACTCTAGCGGGCAATAGCAGGTCTGTCTTCGCTCTCTGGATGGAAATTCAAGTCGATCTATGGATGTACTTCAAGACGACTAACAACCGAAAGAGACTGCACTATCGAGACGTAGCGTCATTCTGGATGCCGAGCAGATTCAGAGCCGGTGTCGTGCACATGGTTGTTACCAGAGCCATGATGACCATCATGGTGAATAGCGTCGGCGAGAATACCCCTACGTTATAGCCGATGTTGAGCACGATCAATTCCACGAGCCCTCGCGTATTCAGCAGTACGCCTAATGCCAGCGAGTCACGCCACGATTGTCCTGTCCAACGCGCTCCCACCGCAGCCCCACCAACCTTTCCGAGTGTGGCAGCCATAAGAATGATGGCCGCCCATAGCCACATCGTTGGCTTGTTCAGTAGATCCAGACGCGTACGCATACCTGTAACGGCAAAAAAGAGCGGCATCAACAGCACAGAGACCAGCACATCGAGCCGTTCGCGTATTGTTTCTTGCCAGGCATTTGCGCGAGGGAAACATAGCCCAGCCAGGAATGCTCCGAACAGCGGATGAAGACCGAGCGCATCTGTGGCTGCCGCTGAAGCGAAGGCGAAAGCAACCATGATGCCCAGCAGTTCGATGGAGAGATCACTACGCTGGCGCAAGCGAAGTAGACGAGCCGCAATCGGTCGAACCAACCCGATCATCGCCAACAGATAGATTGCAAGACCGATGAGTCGTACGGGCAGGGATAAGGAACTACCACCCGCTCCGACCAATGCCAGTGCGAGGGCAAGCAGGATCCAGGCAACGATGTCGCCTACCGCGGCACATAGAATGGCAGTTGATCCTAATTTACTACTTTGGATGCCACGCTCCTCGAGTATTCGTGCAAGTACGGGGAAAGCCGTAATGCTCATTGCGATACCTAGAAAAAGCACGAATGATGCGTTTCCAACTCCTTGCGGAGCAAAGCGATTGCGCAGTGAAGGAGCAAGCAGCGCGCCCATTGCAAACGGCATCAGGATACTCATCGCGCTGGACAAAGCCGCGGTCGCGCGTTGGCGGTAAAGGTGGTCAATATTCACCTCTGTTCCGATTAGAAAGAGGAAAATAATGAGCCCTACCGTAGAGAGAATCTCGAAAGACGCCATCGCGGATTGTGGAAAGAACGCATTGGCAGCCGCGGGTGCGATGCGGCCAAAAACTGAAGGCCCGAGTAGAATTCCGCCGACAATCTCCCCGATGACCCGCGATTGGCCAAGTTTGCGGGCGAGGGAACCGCAAGCAAGCGTCACGAGAATTACGGCAGGTATTTGGAAAAGAAGGGACATTTGGCACCAAGATGGTGGGAATTCAACACGAGTGTCAGACCATTTATATATCAACAGTAGATTGCATTGGAGGTCGCCTACCATCGGGGGAGTTGGGCGAAAGACATTGCTGGATCGTTTGTGTGATAGCTAAGTACGACCTCATTCTTTCGGTTGATTTAACTCCCCAACTCTCGATGGATGCACAATGTTGATTCAAACGAGATGATTCGGAATTCGGTTTTCTTCAATTCTTGATCCGCGAAAACCTCGGAGATTCAGCGCTGCATGTCGAGTCCTATCCATGAGCCCTCTGCGACAGACAGCGCGACTCCGGACCAGAAAACAACCAGCAGAAGCGCGCTCCGCTTTAACCTGACCATTGCATTGCTAGTGTGGACGGTGTGGCTGGTCTTCGGAGGCAGACTAGCAATCCATCACTTGTTTGCGGATTGGAAAGTCGCGCTCACCATGGTCTTCGGTTCTCTCGTCGGTGGAGGCACGAGCGAAGGCGGCGGAGCCATCGCATTCCCAATCTTCACGAAACTGTTGCACATTGCTCCATACGACGCCCGAAACTTTTCCCTGGCGATCCAAAGCGTAGGTATGGGAGCCGCTTCACTGAGCATTTTGTATCTCCGTATTCCGATCGAACGACGCGCTCTCTTCTACGCTGGAATTTCCGGTGTGCTTGGGGTAGTTCTCGGTGCGTACTTCGTCGCGCCACTCATCCCTCCGGTCATTGTGCGCACATCATTTACTGTGCTCGTGAGCAGCCTGGGCGTGGCTCTATTGATTGTCAACCGCGAGAAGATCGTGTTGCGCAATGAACGCATGCCGATCTTCGGGACACGCGAGAAGAGCGTTCTTATCGCAGCCGGATTTGTGGGAGGAGTGATAAGTGCTCTGGTTGGAACGGGTGAGAACACCGTAATCTTTATGGTCATGGTGCTGCTGTTCCGCATCAGTGAAAAGATCGTCACACCCACTACAGTCATTCTCATGACTATGGTGACCATTCCCGGTTTTCTCCTGCATGTTTTCCTGCTCAGAGACTTTACGCCGATGGTAATGGGTTATTGGCTGGCAGCCGTGCCTGTCGTTGCTGTCGGAGCACCACTCGGTGCATTGATCTGTTCTCACATGAAGAGGCACGCCATCGTGCTCCTGTTGCTCTTCCTCATCGTTCTTGAGTTCTTCAGCACCCTGCTCCTCGTGCCGATGTCTCGGCCTGTGCTTTGGGCTTCTCTCGCTACACTGGTGGTTTGCGGATCGATCGATTGGGCGATGAGCAGGGCGACACGGTATCGTCCGGGAAGCCTCCAACCCGCCCGCTATGCGCGTGAATCTGAAGTCTGACAAGACTGGCCGGAACTTGCGTGATCTGACGTCTCGAACGGTCGCCGTCTCAATCTTTCGATGGATGCCCTCTTCTGCGCGGTATTGTACCGTTGCCCTGCAGTGGTCTGCGCCTCTCAAGCGGCGCGCAGGAAGTTCAAGCACCTATGGCTGACGAGAGGCTAGACGACAAAGCGGAACTACAGGCAGATGCTGTCGTTATCGGCGGTGGCCTTGCCGGGCAGGCTGCGGCGATCCGCCTCGCTCGTGGTGGTTTGCGAGTGATATGCCTTGAGCCGCGGGAATCCTTCCATAGTATTGTTGGCGAGTCTCTCGACTGGTCGGCGCCTCAGCTGTTTGCACAACTCGGTCTGACGTTGGAAGAGTTGGTCGCATCGGGTGCGGCCACGATGAAGCGGCATATCACGGTTACCGCATCCGACGGCTCGCAGAAGGAATATCTCCCTGGTGCCTGGCTGACCAAACGTCCGTGGAATGTGGAAGTACGCACGCTGCACCTAGATCGTGTGCAGGTGCACAACCAGTTGCAGCAGTCGGCACATGCTCACGGAATTCTGATTCTTCACGAGCGCGCCGTCGGATTCGAGATTCAAAATCGCCGAATCCTGGCTGTTGAGACCTCGGAAGGACACTGCATCAGAGCGTCGTGGATCATCGACGCGTCCGGTGCCGCAGCCAGCGTGCTTGGACGAGAATTCAGCCTGCCGTCTGTTGCTTACGGGCCCCGCAAGGTTGCGCTGTGGGCGCACTTTCCGACGGAAGATTGGGTCGAAGGAACTACTCTCTACATGCCTAGCCATGCCGGCGAGTACATGGAGTGGATATGGGAGATTCCTATTCGTGACGGCGTCAGCAGCATCGGATACATCGCACCCGGATCGAAAATCAAAGTTCAGCGCGCTCATGGCCTTACGAATGTCGAGTTGCTCACGGAGCAAATGCAGAAATTCACGCGCCTGAATACTCTTGTCAATGAAGCACCACCGGAGCGGGTCGCTGTCACGTCGTTTCTTTGCCGAACGTACTCTGGGGTCTGCGGACCCAACTGGATCATCATCGGAGAAGCCGCTTCCCAGTCTGACCCGATCACCGGCAACGGAGTTACAGCAGCGCTACGACACGCTGCCGAGGCGAGCGCCCTCGTTTGCCGATACCAGCGACGGAGCAGCATTCCAGTGCTGGCGAGAACTACTTACAACATACGCGTGAGCGGAGTGGGTCGCTTTTTCAATAGCCTTATCGAGAAGTTCTTCTACCAGCCTCCACTCCGAGCCCGGTTGGGACTATTCGGCACTGCCCGTGTTTACACCGTTCCCGCATGGCTCACCAATCTTGTGTATTCCCGAGTGCGCCCGAGGCGTCTCGTTGGGACCGTAATTTTCTGTTCTGCCCTGGTAGCAATGCGCACGGTCGCATGGGCCATGTTTGGACTCAGTCGACTCTTTGCTACTCGATCCAATAAATCACGCCAGCCTGTCGATGAGAGAAGGGGGCAACGCCGTGCACTGCACACACCAAGGTAAGGGCGAGTCCATTCTCTTCATTCACGGCATGCCTACGAACCGCATGCTGTGGGGCGGCGTCATCCAGCAACTCTCCAGTGATCACCGATGCTTTGCAGTCGACCTGCCCGGTATGGGAGAAACGCCATTTGTTCCATACACGCCCGATTATCTCGATCGATTGGCTGAGCGGATTGAATTGCTTCGTATTCAGCACGGTGTGAAGAAGTGGCATGTTGTGGGACACGATGCAGGCGCTGCTGTC
>Ga0206922_1090_pt2 | contig 24113 bp, 23 predicted proteins | sample Alteio_BWOrgHeat_63_FD_152976 | JGI IMG/M metagenome (GOLD analysis project Ga0206922, IMG submission 152976) | Enriched cells from forest soil in Barre Woods Harvard Forest LTER site, Petersham, Massachusetts, United States -... | ecosystem: Environmental > Terrestrial > Soil > Temperate forest >... | reverse complement strand
ACCGTAGTGGCATCCACCGCCTGCTCCCGGATAGAGTCCTTCTGCGATGGCGCAGCGCCCTTTAGCTTATCCTTCAATTTTATATCCAGATCAAAAGGATCGTATTCAGGCGTACTGTTCGTCTTCGTGATACCGGCGTAAACGGGAATGGATACGGCCGCCTTCTTGGGTAACAGCTTCCCTAATTCAAGGTTGGCGGCTGCATCTACCTGCGTATTATTATCCAGGGAACGTTCATTGGTACTCTGGTCAATGGTTCCAAACCCGACCGTTCGTATACTTCCCGATACATTCACCGTTCCAAAGTCAGCCACCTTCATATCCACCTTGCCTACAGAAGCCCAGCCCCCCTTCTCACTAATATCCGACAGGCGCAGCTCATTGAACCAGACCTCCGTACAGATCATTGGTTTCTGGACGTTCTGCACGCCCAGGAAGAAGGCTTGTACCGCCCCCAGGTTAGGGTTACCCAAAATGGCATAGCTCCGCCCGTCATTATCTGTCTCCTTGTAATAAACATTGCTTACCCCCTTATTATTCCGGTCCACTTTCAACTGGATCAGCCGGTTCAACGCCAGATTAAGATTATTGACCGACGGCCAGATATCCGTATCCAGCGTGGCCTGCCAGGCCGTTTTCTTCAGGGGTATCCGTATTTCATAATAATTGCTGACAAAATCACTACCTATCCGGATGATGGCCGACAGATCATTATCCGCTAACGCATCGGCTCCTCCGGCGCCTTCCGCATGGATAAACATATCCATGGTGCCATAACGACGAAGATCGAGGTTAGTGGTCTTATATACCCCTCTTACATCCCCCCTGGTCAGGTTACAGATCTGCAGGCTCATCGCCTGCTCATTGAGAAGAAGATTGACATTATTATTGCTCAATTCCTGCTGACGCAGCACACCGGGCGGTGAAACATACGGAATAGGCGTCCGGGAACTGTTCTGCTCAATATTGACAGCCGTTACATTAAAAGTAACAAGATTGGCAGTCGGCAGCAAAGTGTAATTACCCGTCGTATCGATGACATAATCGAAGCTTCTCCAGGAATTTCTTACCAGCTCCAGCTTGGCAAATCGACATACGACGGAGTCGGAGAACCCGGTCAGGTACATACGCATAAACTGGATAGATTTAAAATCCGGGATATTCCCCACCTTTTGGTAATACTCTGAAATAGGAATGCGGAACTGATACCAGGTCTGCGCAACTCCGCCACTGGGAGTAAAGGACATACTGTCGGTAATAAAGTTGATCCCCACTTTCATGCTGTCCGGAAGGAGGTTCACTCTATACTCGAAAAACTCCTCCAGCTGATTCATCGTATTATCGTTGTTCAGATCTTCCTGGTCAGGATATAAAGTGTAGGCCGCCAGCGTACTGCTCGACGTGGCGATGGGCGAGTTGCCCTGCGGGTTATTGACATTCTTGTAACGGCCAAGTATACCCACCTGCCCCTGATCATACTGAGCATCCCTGTAATTGATAAAGTCATCAGAGGAAGGATCCGCCTGGGCCTGTTGTAAGACACTAGGACTGACAATGGCGCTCAGCCCATTCAGATAAGTCTTGAACTTTAGAAATTCTGCCGCGTCATCCATACCGTCCAGCCCCACGTCCTGGTAAGGACGGTCAGAAGCATCGTTGCTAAACGCCGTTGTCACCTGGATAGGATTCGCAGGCACTCTTCCCCAGACTGAACTACTGTCTATTTGTGACTGTATATTCGGTGTATTCAACCCATTCTCAAATTCTTTCTTCCCATCTTTTAAAATGTCCTCGGAAACACTTCCCAGGTCGAAATACAGCTGCCCACCCGTTGTATTACCCGCTCCCGTACTCGTTTTTGCAAAAGGACTGAGCATCCAGAACTGGAGCACTTCGATGTTGTTTGTTTCGAAGTCAGTTTGGGTAAGCGCTCGCATGATCCCTCCCCAGCGCTTCTGCGGGTTCAACAGCTTTCCATTATTGGCAATGCTGCCAGGTCTGTTATCAAAGTTATAAGGCCCCCTGTCCGTAGGATAGAACGCCATATCAAATGTGATCAATTGGGCCTGTCCTGTTTGCACGGTCTGCTCGGGAAATAATTGCTGCGTCTGGATGGGAGCTACCCGTGGATCCAATAAAGTATTTTCATACCGGTCCGGGTTATTCGTATTACTTTTATCCTGTAAGGTCGGCTCGATATTATACCAGGCCAGCTTGGCGCGATTAAACCCATACTGCAATGTGTCGGTCATGGAGGCTTCAGGGAACAAGGCGGGAAATTGTCCCAGCGTTTGATCCGGTGTTGAAGCCAGCGCCCATGCGGAAAGAGGGAACCGTAGATCAATGGAGCTGGTGGACCCTTCAAAATCGTCGATATAAACCGCACCGGCGCTACCACTGCCTATTTGCGGGGGATGACCGGGTTTCAAAATGGCCGCTTCCCCATACGCATTGATGGTACTCATTTCCTTGGTCGTATACAACAGCCTGTTGATAGCCCGCGTCAGCTGCGGCAATTGTCCCCGGTAATTGATGTCAGCCCCATACATGGTATTACGAATAGGATCTTCCCCGTAATTCGTCTTGCTAAAAAAGGGACGCTCATTTAATCTTTCCATCGTAGCGCCGATATTCAATGACTCAGTGGCCGTGTTCTTCGCCTGGTAATCCAATCGCACCCCCATGAAACTCTGCTGTTGCTGGCCAAAAGTGCCATTATTCTCATAAGAGACGTTAACCGCCACCCCGGAATTAATGATAGCCTGGTTAATGATCTGTACTGTACCCAGGTTATAATCCACTACATAATCGACATTTTCCTTCAATGTTTGCCCCCCGGCCGTCACAACCACTGATCCCTGGGGCACATTATACGCCCCCAACGAAAGATTGCTGGTGGATTGCCCCTTGGCGACACCGCTGAGTATATACCGGTCCACATTCGCAAAAGTCTGCGCCACCGCCTTTATGGTATCATACAGCTGATAAAAAACATACTTGTCCTTCAGCGTTTGAGGAGCCCCGGTAAATGCTACAGAATCAAGGTCATGCCCAAAAGGTTCCAGCAAGGGGAAAATGACCCTGCCCTGGTTAGACAACACCGTATATCCCTCCAGGTAGTCAAAGATCCCATCCGGCTGCGGATCATTACGGGCATTCAGCCGGTCCAGGTTTAACAATGTCAGCAAGGGCTGCTCAGCCTTCGGCCCCTCCGGAAGATACCGCTTGGTACCCTTGCTGGGTTCGTCATATAAAATATTAAACTGAAAGCCGTTTTGAGAAATATTAGAGAGATAGGACCCGGAGGCTGTTTTTAACGAATAAACGTTTTTCATCATCAACCCCCACAACGGCAGGTTAGTACGTTGAGAAGTTGCTTTCAACAGCTTGAGATAAAGCACTTTACTGGACCCGGCGCCCGTCCCGACCGCCGTATCCGGAGGGACATCCTGGGAGAACTCCCCCACCTGGAAGATCCTGCCATTATAACTATACTGGTAGGCCACCGCCAACACATCATTGGCCTGTAACGTTGTATTCACTGAAATAAACCCTATCTGGGGATTGAAGTAATATTCGCTTGCACCCAGTTTCCGGGCATAGACCATTTCAAAATCCTGCACCTGCGTAAGCCCCAACGCATTCAACTTATTTGTCGCCTGGGAAGGATTACGGCTGGTCGGATCATTGATGATACTGCGATACTCCGTATTGGCATCATTAAAAGGGTATTGCTGAGCCGATTGTGAATGCACATTAGGATTATAGGGCGCGTTCTCCCCAAGATCCATCAGACCTACGATGGTCCTGGATCCCGTGTCCACACCGTTGCGATTGGTCACCCAGACCTCGATACGCAGGATGTTCACCTGGGAAGTCACCACAGGCAGCTTCGCCATGGCCTTATTAAAGTTATTCCGGAAATATTGGGCTAACAGAAAGTGCCTGTTTTCCTCATAATCATCCGCTTTAAAAGAAAAATTGGTCACCGCAGCGCCCCCCTGGGAAGAAACAGTCTGCTTCTGCGAACGCTGGTTGGCCAGTACAGCCGTCACCGACAACTTCCCGAACTGCATCTTGGTCTTGATACCAAAAAGAGATTGCGCCCCGCTCATCAACGTGCTGGGAGTAGTAAAAGAGACATTTCCAGCTTCAATTTTCTTGATGATCTCGTCCGGACCACCCGTATAGTCCAGCTTCAATTGATTCTCGAAGTCAAAGTTAGCCAATGTGTTATAGCTAATGGGTAACTTCAGCTTATCCCCGATATTACCGACTACATTCAAATTGGCGCTCTCATTGAAGTCCAACCCTCCCGTTTTCCTGGCACTCTCCGGCAGGGTGGGATTCTGCACATTCTGCCCCATATAGCCCACGGTCACATCCACATTCCCCTGGGGTCGTATGTCAGGCTTTCCATTCCCAAAAATGCGGTTGAAAAGATTATTACCGACCGTCAGATCAGGACGCAGCTTTTTATTCAAGGCAGTCAGCGCATCGGCCCTTTTGCGGAAATAGTCATCTTCCGACTCCTGGGATTCCATCCGCATCAATTCGTCAAAAGTAAGATAGGTTGGCTTTCTATAATATTGATTACCAATTTTTTCTACAATATAATATTGCTTGGTAACAGGATCATACTGAATGGAATCCTTGAGATTGACAGGGTCTTTCAAGTCAAAGGGATTCCTGTTGCGGTTGGAAATAAAGTCGCCCCGACGATCCTGCAGGGGAAATTTTAAGGAGTCCAGGGGATTCCCTGCTGTATCAGTCTTTTTCTGGCTTGAATCATTTTTAATATGAGAGGAATCCTGCTTCTGTCCGGTGGGAAGCGTTTGTTGCGCAGAGACGGTCGTGCATAAGCCAGCCGAGGCGGCGGCGACGAGTACCGTTGCAAAAACTAAATGAAACAAATTGCGCGTCAATCTTTCCTCAAGAATTAGTTAAGTAGAGATCAGGAACGATAGGCTACAAAGTTTTAAGTGCTTTCTTAATAATGTCCTCCACTTTGTCAGCGCCGGACACCTCATTCATTGTTTTCCGAATGGCATGCTCTGCGGCAGGTCGGGCAATGCCAAGCGCGATCAGTGCATTTAACGCATCCTGTTCCAAGGTATTGCTTTTCAATGATGAAATATTTGCATCCACTTTGCTTTTCCCCATCTTATCACGAAGCTCTAAAATGATCCGCTCGGCGGACTTTTTGCCTATCCCCTTGATGCTTTCCAATTGCTTGGTATTCCCCTGGACAATGGCCCGCGAGATTTCCTCCGGCCGCATGGAGGACAACATCATCCTGGCCGTGGACGCTCCCACACCGGACACGCTCAGCAGCTGGATAAACATTTCCTTTTCGGCCTGGTCAAAAAAACCATAAAGGATATGGGCATCCTCCCGCACCTGGAGATAGGTCAATAACACCCCTTTTTCCAGATTTTGGATATTTGTATAGGTATTTAAGCTTATCTGCAGCTCATATCCGACACCCCCGACCTCCATATGCACCAGGGCCGGACTTTTATAGGCAAATTCTCCACGTAAGAAGGCGATCATGTTGACTGGTTTCCAGAAACCCGAAACTATGAATATTTTTCCCCACCTTTGTAAAAATTTTTATTCACCTGATTGGAAATCATAATGAGTCAAAAAGTCACCGCGGCGATCACTGCGATCGCAGGATTTGTACCTGAAGACCGTCTTACCAATGCTGATCTTGAAAAGATAGTTGATACGAACGACGAATGGATACGCACCCGGACAGGTATAGAGGAAAGGCGAATATTAAAAGGAGAAGGAAAAGCCACTTCTGATCTCTGCGTTCCTGTTGTACAGGACATCTGCCGTAAACGAGGCATCAGCCCGGAAGAAATAGATTGCCTCATCGTTGCTACCGTCACCCCCGATATGTTCTTTCCCGCTACCGCCAATATTGTGTGCGATAAAGTAGGCGCTAAAAATGCCTGGGGATTCGATGTCAGCGCAGCCTGTTCAGGATTTTTATACTCCCTCACCACCGGCGCCATGTTCATAGAAAGTGGCCGTTACAAAAAAGTGATCGTCATAGGCGCAGATAAAATGAGCAGCATCGTAGACTATAGTGATCGTACCACCTGCGTCATTTTCGGCGACGGAGCAGGAGGTGTGTTATTAGAAGCAAATACAGAAGGATACGGTATACTGGACAGCATCCTGAAAAGTGATGGCAGCGGCCGGACACATCTGCATATGAAGGCAGGTGGCTCTCTGCGCCCTTCCTCTTATGAGACGGTGGCAGCCAAAGAACATTACATCTATCAGGAAGGGCAGGCCGTCTTCAAATTTGCCGTCAAAGGGATGGCCGATGTCAGCGCTGAGCTGATGGAACGAAATAACCTCACCGGCGACGATATCAGCTGGCTGGTCCCTCACCAGGCCAATAAACGCATCATCGACGCCACCGCTCACCGAATGGGCCTTTCCGGTGAAAAAGTAATGATCAACATACAACGTTATGGCAATACAACAGCCGGCACCATCCCCCTTTGCCTTTGGGATTGGGAAGACAAGCTGAAAAAAGGAGATAACCTGGTCCTCGCCGCCTTCGGCGGCGGTTTCACCTGGGGCGCCACCCTGGTGAAATGGAGTTTAGATGGCAAAAAATAACCATGGAAAAAATTGAGGTCCGGAGAGCCCGGAAAGAAGATTGTCCCAGACTGATGGAGCTCATACAGGAGCTCGCTGACTTCGAGCGCGCAGGTGAACAGGTAACAGTTACATTACAACATTTTACAGACAGCGGCTTCGGCCCCTCCCCCGTCTGGTGGGCCTTTGTGACCACCGTAAACGGAATAGTGGAAGGATTTGCACTTTATTATATACGCTACAGCACCTGGAAAGGCCAACGCCTCTACCTGGAAGACCTCCTCGTTACAGAAAAAATGCGCGGTAAGGGCCTGGGGAAATTACTCTTTGACCAGTTGCTGGAAGAAGTAAAAGAAAAGAATTTTCAAGGCATGGTATGGCAAGTGTTGGATTGGAATAAACCCGCTATTGACTTCTATCAAAAATATAACGCCAGCTTTGACTCCGGATGGGTCAACTGCGCAGTGGACAATCCCGGTTTTCGCCCGTGATCCATATCAGCGCTAGTTCACTCCATTCACTTGTACATCTTTTTGGATCTTCAGGATCAATCCCTGTAACACCTTTCCAGGCCCTATCTCCGTAAACTGAGAAGCGCCATCAGTTATCATGGCCTGCACACTTTGTGTCCAGCGAACAGCACCTGTTAACTGATCGATGAGATTCCGTTTGATCTCGTCCTTTGCCACGACAGCCCTCGCTGCCACATTCTGATAAACAGAACAAACAGGATTATAAAAAGTGGTCTTTTCAATAGCATCTTTTAATTCTTCCCGGGCAGAAGCCATCAGGGGAGAATGAAAAGCCCCATGCACAGGCAACAGCATCGCCCTTTTTGCGCCGGCAGCTTTCAATTGTACGCAGGCAACATCCACAGCCTTTGTAGTACCACTGATCACTAATTGCCCCGGACAATTGTAATTGGCAGGAACAACCACCTCTCCGGTTTCTTGCTGCACCTCGACACAGATGGCCTCTACCTTCTCGTCCTCTAATCCCAGTATCACGGCCATCGCAGAAGGATTGGTCTCACATAAATGCTGCATGGCGCCGGCACGTACAGCCACCAGCTTCAAGGCATCCTCAAAGCTCAATACACCACCAGCCACCAGGGCAGAGAACTCTCCCAAAGAATGCCCGGCCACCATATCCGGCTTGCTGTTCTCAATGCCCTTAAAGGCAATGACAGAATGGAGGAATATGGCAGGTTGTGTTACCCTGGTCTTCTTAAGTTCATCTTCACTTCCGGTGAACATAACGTCTGAAATACGAAATCCGAGTATATCATTTGCCTGTTCAAATAATTTCTTTGCAAATGCGCTATTCTCGTAAAGGGTTTTTCCCATCCCCGGGAATTGTGAGCCCTGACCGGGAAAAACAAATGCATGCTTCATAATCAATAGGGTTTAAAAAACAAATATGCCACAAAGACCTCATTCAGCAAAATGAATCTTTCCATTGCGACAAGGTTTCATGGTCCGTTAATGCAGCCTGGAGGAGATCAGCTTTGTAAACTCGCTGCGCGTCTCATTCTTTTCAAATTCACCCCAGAATGCGGATGTGGTGGTGACAGAATTTTGCTTTTGTACACCCCGCATCATCATACAAAGATGAGAGGCCTCGATAACAACTGCCACCCCCAGGGGGTTGAGAGAGTCCTTTATCGCATGTAATATTTGTGTAGTAAGCCTTTCTTGCACCTGCAGACGGCGGGAATAAACATCCACCACCCTGGCTATTTTGCTAAGCCCTGTTATCCAGCCATTAGGAATATAGGCGACGTGGGCCTTACCAAAAAAAGGCAACATATGATGCTCGCAAAGACTATATAACTCTATATCCTTTACCAGGATCATTTCACTGACATCCTCGTGAAACTTGGCAGAATCAAGAATAGCCTTTGCATCCAGGGTATAACCCTGCGTGAGAAATTGCATGGCCTTCGCAACTCTTTCCGGTGTCTTCACCAATCCCTCCCGCTGAGGGTCCTCTCCCAACAAAGTCAGTGCGCTTTTATATTTGTCTGTCAACCCTGAAGTCGTCTGTTCGTCATACTGTTCAATTTTCGTATAGGCCATGGCTAGAAAGTTTTTAATTTTTAATATCAGTCCATTCTGTCCTCAGTCCTTCATGCGGGGTATTCAACAAAATTCCTTTCCGTCTCATGTAACCTCACCTGCAATTCCAGCTTCGGGTCTATCCTTGTTCTCAAAAGATCATATATTGTTTTTGCAATATTTTCAGCAGTAGGATTGAGTTCCCTGAAATACGTAGTATCCAGGTTAAGGTTCTTGTGATCAAAACGTTCTAATACTTCCTCTTTTACAATGACGGATAACCGCTTCATGTCCACTACATACCCGGTTTCAGGGTCCTGTATACCAACCACCTTCACGATCAGCTCATAATTGTGTCCATGATAATTGGGATTGCTGCATTTGCCAAATACCTCGAAGTTCTTTTTATCATCCCAGGCAGGATTGAAGAGACGATGGGCAGCATTAAAATGTTCCTTCCGAAAAACCGCTACTTTATGATTATTCTCGTTCATATGGTCTTTTTTAAGGAGTGTTCAGATCACCCGAAATATTCCACATAGATCCTGGGCGTCTCATATAATTTAATACAATGTAACCGTACGCTTGCGGGTAAATGCTCCTGCAATTGCTGCCAGATACCAATAGCCAGATTTTCAGTGCTGCACATCTTCCCCGCCAGAAAATCCACGTCGAGGTTCAGGTTCTTATGATCCACTTTTTCTATAACAAACTCTTTGATCATCTCGCTCAGCCGCTTCACATCGAATAAAAACCCTGTATCAGGGTCCGGGTCACCCTTTATCGTTACATAAAGATCATAGTTATGCCCGTGCCAGTTCTCATTGGCACATTTACCAAAAACGGCTTCGTTCTGCGCTTTGTCCCACCCAGGATTATATAGCCTGTGTGCCGCATTAAAATGTTCTATCCGGGTCAAATAAACCATACACGCTGATTAACTTATGATTTTCCCCAAAAGAAAAATCCCTAAAAATTCCCGCAAAGGTAATACATAGTGTAACAATGTCAACGATTCCGGATATTTGCACCATGTTTATCGTTTTGACAGCCGCCACAACGTTTGAAATTCAGCCAGCTATCGATTTCCTGCAGAAAAGCCCTTTCGGCACGGACAGGCATGAAATACACTGGCTGATCACAGGTGTAGGCGCCCTTGCCACCAGCCATTCCCTCATGCGTCAGATTGGCAGACGCAAACCAGATCTCATTCTCCAGGCCGGTATCGCCGGCTGTTTTATGAACGGACATCTGGGAGAAGTGGTTGCCATCAAAGAGGACATCCCGGGAGACCTGGGCGTATGGGAAGAAGGTGCTTTCAAAAGCCTTTTTGAACTAAATCTGGCCGGTAAGGACACGCCCCCCTTCTCTAACGGTCTCCTGCCAAATCCCCACAAAACATTACTCACCCTTTCAAGGCTTCCACAGGTGCGGGCTATTTCCGTCAACGAGATCACAACAGAAAAATCCCGCATCCAGTGGTATCAACAAAATATCACTCCGTTTGTTGAAAGCATGGAAGGAGCATCCCTGCACTACATCTGTCTGCAGGAAAATATATGCTTCCTGCAGATGCGTTCCATCTCAAATGATATGGGAGTCCGGGATAAATCAAAATGGGATATAAAAGGGGCCATCGTAAATTTGAATCAGCATTTGATCGGCCTTTTGCAATCCCTTCATCAGCAGGAAAGCCTGCCATTAACAACAAAATAAAACGACAAATGAAGCTTACCCTGGGATTCAGCCCCTGCCCGAACGATACATTTATATTCGATGCCCTGGTAAACAAAAAGATCGACACGGAAGGCTTCGATTTCGAAGTACAGCTGGAAGACGTGGAAACACTTAATCAGTGGGCAATAAAAGGAAAGCTGGATATCTCGAAGATCAGTTATGGCGTGCTGCCCCTCGTACTTGATCAATATCATCTGTTGGATGCAGGAGGAGCGTTGGGTAAAGGAGTAGGACCCCTGCTTATTGCCAAAGAGGACATCCCTACATCCCGGTTGGCTGATTGCACCATCGCAATACCCGGCCAGCGCACCACCGCCCACCTTCTTTTTTCACTTGCCTACCCCGAAGCCACCCATAAGCAATTCATGCTATTCTCCGCCATTGAAGATGCCGTCCTCAATGGACAGGTGGATTGCGGAGTGATCATTCATGAAAATCGCTTCACTTATCAACAAAAAGGGCTGAAAAAGATCATTGACCTGGGAGACTATTGGGAACAGACAACAGGAGCCCCTATTCCATTAGGTGGCATCGTTATGAAAAAGAATATGGATGCCACGATTGGTCCAAAAGTAAATGCCCTCATCCGCAAAAGCCTTGAATATGCATTCAGCAATTACCCCGTTCTTCCGGAATATGTAAAGGCGCATTCCCAGGAAATGGATGAAAAGGTCATGCGCCAGCATATTGACCTATATGTGAACAACTACTCCCTTTCACTGGGTGAAGAGGGGAAAAAAGCTGTCCGCACGTTACTGGAGACTTTTGCCCGTTTGAACGGCCCTGTGCAGCCCGCTGCTGTCGTTGTAATATCATCCCCGATTCTCCTTTAAAGTTTTGCTATATACAGCTAATGCCCGTTTACGGGCCATTTCATGCTCGACAATGGGGGCAGCATACCCAAACTCCCCAAATTCCGGCACCCAATGACGGATATATTCCAACCCAGGATCAAATCGCCGCGCCTGCAAGGTCGGGTTGAACACCCGAAAATAGGGCGCCGCATCACAGCCGCTGCCGGCTGCCCATTGCCAGCCCCCGTTATTGGCAGCCAGATCATAATCCAGTAACTTCCCGGCAAAATAAGCCTCCCCCCAACGCCAGTCGATGAGTAAATGCTTGGCCAGGAAAGAAGCCACTACCATCCGGACCCTGTTATGCATGAACCCAGTCGTATTCAGCTCGCGCATACCCGCATCCACCAATGGATACCCCGTTTCCCCTTTACACCACTGCTCAAACTCCTGTTCATTGTTCCGCCATTTAATAAGATCATAGACCGGCTTAAAGGCCCGCCCCCTTCCTACCATGGGGAAATGCCAGAGGATCATCTGGTAAAACTCCCTCCATATCAGCTCATTGAGATAAGTTTCATTCAAAGCCCGGGCCTCCCTGGCCAGTTCCCTGATACTGATAGTGCCAAATCTCAGGTGAATACCCATCCTGCTGGTTCCGCCCGGAATGGCCGGATAGTCCCGCTGCTGATCATACTTTTTCAACGTTCCCTTTTCAATGATCAGGGGGGGAATGGAGATGGAAGAGGGGCTAAACCCCATAGAAGAAAGAGACGGAACAGCTAATGGCGCCTGTTTATAAAAATAATGGGCATATTTCTCCGTCGGATAAGACCTGAGATAAAAATCATTCAGCAGGGCCTTCCAACGCTTACTATAAGGCGTAAAAACAGTATAAGGCTTCCCATCGTCTTTTAGTACCTCTCCGGCATGAAAAATAACCTGGTCCTTATAGGCATGCAGGGAAACACCGGCTTTTTCCAGGAGCTTTTGCACCCTGTCATCCCGTTCTCTGGCCTCAGGTTCATAATCCAGGTTGGTGAACACCTTCCCGATAACATACTTGGACAATAGCCTTTTAAATACTGACTCCGGATGATCATAATACACTTCGAGAGAAGATCCTTTTTCCACCATCACGTTCTGTATAGCCTGCACTGTATCCCGGATAAATTGTACCCTGGCATCGACCTTCGCCTCCAGCTTATCCAGGATATTCCGGTCAAAGATAAAAATAGGCACAACAGAAAGCCCGCTTTTCAATGCATGATAAAGCCCTGCATTATCATGGAGCCGTAGATCACGTCGAAACCAAAATATATTTACAGCCTCCTTCATAAGTCCTGAGAAAGCGCGCTGTACAACAATCTGGCTGTCTTACAATTATAATGGGTCCGGAGGAAGCTTCCCACCCATTTGATCCCCCGCAGGGCATTGGTAAGAAACACTTCATCCGCATCTTCAAGCGCTTCCGGAGTAAGCGCTTTTTCGACAATAGAAAACCCGGCAGCGGGAGCAACGTCCATCAGCCATCGCCGCATGACGCCAGCTACACACCCTTCAGCCAGGGGAGGAGTATAAATAATATCCTTTTTACAATAAAAGAGATTGGCAATGCTGCTTTCGGCAATCCGGTCATACGTATTCAATACCAAACAATCATCCCAGCCCTGCATCCGCGCATAACGGGAGGCCATCGAATAAAGGAGGTAGTTATTGGATTTGATGTGGGCCAGCCCATCACAGGATTTACGCGCCTGTGGATAGACCCCCAGCTTCAACCCTTCTTTATTGATTTCGATATTGTCGGGTGACCATGACTCAGACTGAATAATATACTGAGGTGCCTGCCCGCCGGGATCATTTATCCCGCCATCCCCCCGAAAAACCATTAGCCTTACCCTGGCGCTCTCCGCATGTCCGTTATATTTACAAAGGTCCAGGATTTGATCAGCCAGCTCACCGGGAGAAGAAAAAGGCGGCTCGAATAACAGGGATTGCATACCCGCCAGCAACCGCTCAAAATGCAGATCAGCCAGTTTGATCCCGCCACGAACAACCCGGATAGTCTCAAAAAGCCCATCACCATAGCGAAAGCCCCGGTTATAGGCCGTTATAAGCGGGGTCTCCCCCGCAAAACGCTTTCCATTGAAATAGATGGAATTACCAGTAGTCTTACTGTTGCTCGATGATGCCATTTTTGACCGCATACATGACCAGACCCGCCATGGACTTTGCACCCGTTTTAGTCTTCAGTTTATCCCGTATGGCCTCTACAGTGCGAGGACTGATGTCTACAATATCAGCTATCTCCTTGGTTGTCTTTTCCTCGCACATCAATTTCAGGACCGTGAGCTCTTTTTCTGTCAGGTTCACGTCTTGCGGGGTGCCTACTTCGGGTCGTTTCGTCCGTAATCCCGTCAATAATGCCTTATTAGTCAATTCATTGAAGAAGAATTCTTGTTCGTAACAGGTTTTTATGGCCTGGTAAATAGTTTCCGAATCAGAATTTTTAGTGAGATAAGAATTGGCCCCTATTTCCATGAGCTTGGATATCATGGAATGATCATTATGCATGGACAGGATAATTACTTTAACATGCGGGTGCTCCTTCCGGATCTCCGGTAATGTCTGGATCCCATCCATTATGGGCATTTGTATATCAAGTAAAATTACGTCGGGCTCAACATGTTTGAGCAGGTTCAACAGCTGCATACCATTATCCGCCTCAGCCACCAGTTCTACGTCTTTTTTGACTGCGAGTGCAGTCTTAACTCCCGCTCTGAAAAGGGCATGATCGTCAGCAATAGCTACCTTAATAGGCTGATTCAAATCCGGTTTTTTCATACTATTGTATTTTACGAATAGGGGATTACTCCCCTGTATAAACACCCCACAAAATGAAGCAAAAATTGCAACACTTACTATAGGAAATGTACGAAAAATAAGTATTTCGGAATATACGGAACTAACCCAATTCCCGGATTTTCAATAAAATTTATCCATTTGAACCAGGAAATTCCCGATACTGAGGCTGGGACCCGTATCCCCGGCATCAATACCGAAGATAAGTGGTTTTTTTACTATAATAAAAGGTAATTTTTACTAATAAGTTCAGACGGACTTATACGACAGCACACGTAAAACCCGAACAAATAAAATAGGGCAAATATGCTCTTGTTCACATAGTTATTCACAATTATTTTTGATTACAAGTTGATTGACGAGGATTAGCAACCTCAGACCGTCCAATGTCCTGGAAACCGTCCAGAAATTTTTCAATATTCTATGAAACCCGGCAAAATCCAATGTCAATCAACTTATTTCGAATGTTCTGATTTAGTGTTCCAATAAGTTCCGGCACAGCTGCCCGTCCATTGATCTCCAATATCCTATGAACCACGTCCCTTTAACCCGGCCAGTACCAATATCCAGCTTCCCCTTGAAAAACACGACCATCCAATATCGTCCTTAAACCTTATCCAGATTTGGCTCCCCTGGTTTGTAAAATTTTTTGCCTGCTTATTCTTGCGCCGAATACACGCGAGTATAGCAGGCAATCTTTTTATTAGCCATTCCCCTCCCATCGCCCCGAACATCTCTTCTTCCCCCCTAGTCGATCAATTTATTGCGCATTGCATACATGATCAGCCCAGCGATGGTTTTAGCCCCGATCTTCGTTTTCATGTTCTGACGGATCGTCTCGATGGTGCGGGTGCTGAGGAATACTTCCCTGGATATCTCTTCGGTGGTTTTGTCTTCCGCCAATAACTTGAGAATGCGGATCTCCTTTTCGGAAAATTTGATAGGACTGGGGTAAAATTGCCTTACCTGCCTTTTTGTTTGAAGTTTAGAAAGAACAGCCTTATTAACCAGGTCATTGAAGTAAAAATCATCATTCATACAGGTGAGGATCGCCTGATAGATCTCGTCCGGATCTGTCGTCTTGGTCAAATAGGCATTAGCACCCATTTCCATCATTTTTGAGATCATTTCCTGGTCATCATACATCGTAAGCACAATGATCTTCACCTCCTCATACTCTTTACGCAACAATCCTATAGCATTGATCCCATCCACCTCAGGCATCCTGATATCCATTAATAATACATCCGGGCGCTTGATTTGCATCTTGTGCACCAGATCCTTACCATCCTCAGCCTCCCATAAAATTCGCAGATATTCCTTGTTCTTCAAAGCCATCTTAATACCGTCGCGAAAGATCTTATGATCATCTGCAATCGATACCTTGATTACTAATTCAGCAGTCATAACGGCAGGTTTGTAAAATTAATAGGTATAGGTCACAATTTTTGTTGATAATCAGTTTACTATACTTACTCACCCCCGATATTCGGGCGCAAGGGTCACTTAAAAAAGAAAAACCCAGGTTCTCTCTCCTCGCATTTTTACTAATTGGATGGTAATTTCCGAACAAACCAAAATGGGCAGTTCTGCTATTGTCCACCAAGCTTTTGTATCCTACATTTGTAATGGAAGTTGATTGATTAAAGGATCAATATCACAAACCATCCAATGTCCAATACCGTCCAGTAAAAGAATTCCAATATCCTTTAAAACCAATCTTAAAATCCAATATCAGTCAACTTTCCTTTTCTAATTTCAGTCCCCAAAAGCCTCCTTGCCCGTTACAAATAGAAAAATACTCATTTTTAGCTGGAATTGATCAGGATCGGATATTAAGAACGCTAAAACAGTAAATTAATTTTTCATACCTTCCACTATCCTTTATCCCCAATATTTTTGTAAAAACCTGAAAGTGCTTCGTTTTCGTCTAAACCGGCCATTTCCCCGGTTTCCGGATAACCCCGTTTTTAAGATCCATTGCTTCTTTTTACATTTATGCACATTTGGCCCGAAATGTGCATAACCATAGCTAATTCTGTCCGACCTCGGATTTTTCCCATCCCTTTTTGCGATATTTACGATAGTAAAAATACTATTTTTTCCGAGTAAAACTACCCTATTTTGGTATCGTAAAGACCCTAGTAAAATCCCGCAAAACCCAATACTGGCTTGAATTACAGGCAATTTAAAGCATTTTGCTATAAATTCTGGCCGTTGTCCATCTTTTTTTTTAGGGGTTATTTAGTTCCACAAACTAACATTTTCAAACCTCTAAAAACTTACTTTTATGATGCAAAAAGAGTTACTCGCAAAGGTGAACGTAGCAGGTATAGGCGAAGAGATCAGCCACGAACTGGCTGGTGAGCTTATCTCTGCCTACAGCGAGGCTAATTCCGGAGAAGCAACGACCTACATGGTAGGCCGCCAGATCATCGAGCAGATCCTTGCACAGCCTGGATGCGCTGGATTGCGTTTTTATAATGCACTTAACGAGAAAGGACAAAAAACCCTCGTATACGTAGGTGTTGACGCAGAAGGAAAAGACATCCTGAAAAAGACCGTGGTCGAGAAAGATGGTAGCCTTTCCACCCAAAAAGGTATCGTTGCAGACAGGATTTTTGATATTCCCTGGCTGGCTACGATATTTAAATAATCGCTTGGATTATAGAACAATGCCTTTTATATTTGAGTAAAAACTAAGGCATTGCTTTCGCTGATAGCATTTTTTTCTGAGATATTATCCATAATCTTTTTTCTTTGCTTTTTAAATCGAAACAAAGGAGAGGGGCTATGGGTAATATTCTTTTATTGTATCTTCTCCGTTGTCACCGAAAATGCGGCCTTTCTTCTTAGAGGCAAAATGGACAGGGTCTACCTGTATGCGGCCTTTACGATATGCGAGTACACCATTTTCGCGTATTTTTTCTATCTATCCTTTAAAAAGAAAAGGATCGCTTATGTCCCCATCGTCGGAACAGTGATCTTTTATCTCATAGCCGGCATCTATTTCACCAATAAAAATTCAGCCGGCTTTGACTCCCTTACAGCTTCCGTAGAAGCCATCCTTATCATAATATACAGTCTTGTCTTTTTGTACGACCAGATCAGACACACCCTGATAACCTATGTATACAATACCAAGAAGTTCTGGATCGTAATAGCATTCTTCCTTTATTTTTCTTCGACCCTTTTTCTCTTTCTATTCGCGGCAACATTCACAAAGCAAGAGCATAGCTATTATTGGGTGATCAATAATTTCTTTGAAATCCTTAAAAACGCACTTTTCTGCGTATCCTTTGCCATGAAAAAGGACAATAACGAAAAGAACATATTTCATAGCCTAAATCCAGATATTTTATAAAACCAGACAAAATGATAACCTTAAAACCTAACCTAACCGTCCCGGGACACCCTACCACATGATAATTTTAGAAGTCGCTAACCCCGGTAGCAATGTTTCCCTGGTGCTGTATTTTGGTACGATCGGTATGCTCGCTCTGACCATCGGGCTTATTGTATTCATTATCTTCCATCAGCGCAAGGTGATCCGTTACCAACTACGCCTGCAGCGTATGGAGCAGGACCAGCAGAAACTGCTGCTCAATGCTTCTATCCGCCTACAGGAAGAAGAACGCCAACGTATTGCTGCCGACCTGCACGACGATGCAGGCCCCTTGCTCGCCACAGCCAGATTATATCTCAATGAAAATCTTGTAAACCTGGATAAGACGGCCCAATTACAAAGCATTTACAACGCCAAACAGATCATTGACGACACTATCCAGCTCATCCGCAATATTTCTCATAGCCTGATGCCTCCCACCCTAAAGAATTTTGGGCTGGAATCAGCAGTCAATGATCTTTTCCAGAAGATCAGCGGCTCGGGCAGCATGAACGCCAGCTCCCGTTTTCATGATTACAGGGAACGATTACAGGCGGAAAATGAGCTCATCATCTTCCGGGTCATCCAGGAGTTGGTGAATAATATTCTGAAACACAGTAATGCCAGCTTCATCCATCTGACGCAGAATACCAGCGGAGATAAGTTCTTTATCCGCCTGCACCATGACGGAAGAGGCATCACTCAAAATGACTTTAATAAACTAAATAAAAGTAATGTCGGCCTTGGATTAAAAAATATCCAAAGCCGGCTAAAAGTCCTGCACGGCAAGATCTTCTTTGAAAAGGATATGTCCCAAACCTATTATAAGGTCACCATTGAACTGGTCAGAGAGGAAGAGAACAAGCTGGACAAGCTGACTGAGCAGGAATAAAATTTAAGTACTATCTTTAGGGGGCAGCTAAGCTGAATACCTCTGAGAGAGCGAATGCCAATCCAAAATAGCCTATGGGAGTAATTAAAGTTGCAATAGCCGATGACCACAAGATATTCCGAAAGGGTGTCATCCTGTCCTTACGCCCCTATAATTCTATAAAATTTGTACAAGAGGCCGAAAACGGACAGGACCTTCTGGATGGACTTGCCGCTTCAGAACCAGATGTGGTCCTCATGGATCTCCGAATGCCCCTCAAAGACGGCATAGAGACCACTAAGATCATCGCCAAACAGTACCCATCCATCCATATCATTGCCCTCACCATGTATGAGGACGAAAGATTTGTCAGTCATATGATGGAAATAGGCGCCAATGGATACCTGTTAAAAAGCGCAGACCCATCCGAGATCAAACGGGCCATCATCGAAGTCGCAACAAAAGGTTATTATCTCAATAATTTTGTTAACCGCATCCTCTTAAAAAAGTCCCATACCCGAACCAAGATCATTCCCAGCCTGAATACAGAGATCACACTTAACGATCGGGAAAAAGAAGTTGTCCGATACATCTGCATGGAATTCACCGCCCAGGAAATTGCCCAGAAGATAGACGTCAGCCCCAGGACGGTAGAGGCCATAAAAGACAGGCTGATGGAACGATTTGGCGCCAAGAATACAGCCGGACTGGTATTTTTTGCAGTAAAGAATAACCTGATAGACTGATCCCGTATCTTCGATCGCCCCTATCATCCGCCACCCACCTTTTCCTGGCCTTACCTCATCTTATTCTCTGTTTCCCGTGTCCCCCTTCTTACACTGACACGTCCATCTCTATGAAAGACCGGTCCTGGCACAGCAATAAAAATGCATTATGGTCAAAACCGGTAATACCTTTATTGATTACTTACTCCTGATAATTACATTTATCCCGCTGGTGCCGGCACTTCTTATCATTTTTCAAAAAGATCATAGTAAGGCTCCCTTCAATATACTCATGGTGCTTTGTATACTGGACTTCATCAAAGGCTTTTCCTACCAGGCCAGTCTGCTGGACCCCATAAATCAAAATATCATTACCAATATTATCAGCTTGTTGGAGCTGATCCTTTTCATCCAGCTCTTTAAAAACACCCTGGAGAAAAAGATAAAAGACGCCCTGAAGATATTCCAGATAGCATTCCTCTCCTCCGTCTTCACCTGGTTCTCTATAAAAGGATGGGGACAAAATAATATGATCCTGGACAGTCTGCTCAACGGCGTGCTCATCAGCGTCCTCCTCCTCAGCCTCCCCCCGCTGATCCGTGAACGGGACCTTGGCATCCTGCGCTCCCCACTGTTCTGGATCGCAGGTGGTACACTATTCTACCTTCTTATCGCGCTCTTATTGGAATGGATAGGCCCCTGCTGCAAGATAATATCAGGTCCTGTATACACAGAAGATTATGTATTTCTCTCCATCGCTGCGTTGATCCGCTATTTGCTCTACCTGCTCGCTATCCTGGTCACCTCTAAGGAAACGACGGTGGACACATAGGATTTATATCACCATCTCAGGCACTTCTCCTTCCACTATTAATTTCCCCGCCGTCTTAGCCCTGATCTCTTCCACCGATATCCCCGGAGCACGCTCCAGCAGCCGGAACCCATGGGCCGTAACATCCAGTACAGCCAGGTCCGTAACCACCTTCTTTACACATTTTACACCAGTCAGCGGAAGGGTGCAGTTAGACAATAATTTGGACTCGCCCCTGGGATTCGTATGTTGCATAGCCACAATGATATTCCGGGCGCTGGCAACCAGATCCATCGCACCGCCCATTCCCTTTACCATCTTCCCGGGGATCTTCCAATTCGCAATATCCCCCGTTTCGGAAACTTCCATAGCACCCAATACGGTAAGATCCACTTTTCCCGCCCTGATCATGCCAAAACTCTCTGCACTATCAAAAAACGCCCCACCAGGCAGAATAGTCACGGTCTCTTTACCTGCGTTGATCAGGTCCGCATCTATTTCATCCGCCGTAGGATAGGGTCCAATACCCAACATACCGTTTTCCGATTGCAGCATGATCGAAATGCCTGCCGGAATATAATTAGCAACAAGTGTAGGAATGCCAATACCCAGATTGATATACATCCCATCCTGTAACTCCTGGGCAATTCGCCTGGCGATGCCAAATTTGTCCAATGCCATAAGCCGTAATTAGTTTATGAAAGGAGACGTACCGTCTTTTTCTCAATGCGTTTTTCATAATTCTCCCCCTGGAAGATCCGATGCACGTATATTCCCGGCACCTGCACCTCATTAGGATCAATGTCACCGGGTTGCACTAAATGCTCCACCTCCGCAATGGTGATGGTCCCTGCTTTCGCCATAGAAGTAGAAAAATTACGCGTGGTCTTTCGGAAAACAAGATTTCCCAGCGTATCACCCTTCCAGGCTTTTACAATAGCAAAGTCAGCATGTAATGCCAGTTCCATCAGATGAGGTTTGCCACCGAATTCCCTCACTTCCTTTCCCTGGGCGATTTCTGTTCCGTAACCCGCAGGTGTATAAAAAGCAGGAATACCCATCGCGGCCATTTGTATGCGCGTAGCCAATGTTCCTTGTGGGACCAGGTCGACTTCCAGCTCACCACTTAATAGCTGTCTCTCGAATTCTTCATTCTCACCCACATAGGAACTGATCATCTTCTTTATTTGCCGGGTTTTTAACAAAAGACCCAGACCAAAATCGTCCACGCCTGCATTATTGGAGATACAAGTAAGATTATTTATCCCTTTTCGGGTAAGCGCAGCAATGCAATTTTCCGGAATACCACATAAGCCAAACCCACCTAGCATGATCACCGCACCATGCTGTATATCCCGGATGGCTTCATCTGCGCCTGCTACCAATTTTTTCATCTGGCAAGAATTTGGATAACAAAAATACAATTAAGATCATTCCTTTCAAAGATGGCCGGCTTATCCGACAGATCCTCCCCTTTGTCAGCTTTACAAGCCTGTTTGAGCTATTTATTCTTTGTCTGAGCGCCGGGAGGAGTGGTAACAGGATTCCGGGCTCCCTTTCCGGGTGTCAGTAAAGGCTTCCCATTTCCTTTTATTGCGGCATTCATCCGGGTCTTCAACGTATCCTTCACCATCCCCGGCTTACCAGCCCCCCTGTTTAACGGTGTCATAGGCATGACAGGAGGCTTCCCATTGGGAAGCATATGAGCAGGCATATGACCAGGCAAATTCCCCGGAAAGCCTGGCTTCACTCCGTTATTTACAGCAGGAAGGGGCGCCCCTGCAGGAGGCTTGACAACAGCAGACATCCTGCTATAAGATTCCGTCCTTAACCGATTGCCTCTCGCCAGCAGACTGTCAAACATGGGTCTTGAAAGATCAGGCCGGTCCTTGTAAAATTGAAAGCTTTTCCTGAACTCATCTCTTGATACCTTATGCATACGTAGCACCATATCATAAAGCTTCAACGTCTCTATTTTTTTATTTATCCGGCTGGTGTCTTTCGTAACATAAATATCAGCATATTGATCTGCTTGTACCATGTCCCAAAGGACATTCCCCATTTCCTCACGGGGTAAAACACCAGAGGGTATTTTGTCTTTATCTGTACAACCCATGATCAGGAACAACAATACAAAGCCTGAAATGATCCTCATCCTCATTGCAGATCCTGTTTATATTTATTTATATTAGAAATATCCAGCTTGGTCAGCAGATCCAGGGCACGCGCTTTCTCGTCAGGTCCGGACTTTATAAATACCTTGGATATTTCATTTGCTTTACCCTGAAAAAAGAATTGCATGATCATCGTATTAGGATTCTCCGTATTCACCGTATTCAGCATATTCAAGGCGCTTAACACTGCAGTCCGCCCATCCGACTCTTTATCATACAGCTGATCAAGCCCCATACGGTAGTAGCTGTAAAATGCGTCATGAATAAGATTATACTTACTGTTCGTAAGATTCTCTATAAGCCAATACCTGTTACGAACCCCATCAAAAGCCTTCCATCCGACAATATCACGACTATCCGGTGCATTATTGACAACATTTAATGCTTTTTGAAAATAGACATCCCCACCCTTGGGAGAAAAGGAGTCAAAATCCAACCCCAGGATAACATACACATAATAGGCGAATTCCGCAGTCAGATTGGCCGCATAAGGCTCCGACCCAGCCACCCTGTTCTCATTAAAGTCCAGCGGTTGATATTCCACATAACGGAAAACGAATGATTCATCATTATAGTTGATCAACGGGCTTTGGTAGGAAGAATTGAAGATAGGCCGGCCCGCCTGCACAGTAAGAGTGGCGGTAAACGTATTGTTGTCGCCCGCACTACTGATGTTCAAAAGGAAATTACAGGCTATCTTTTCATTGTTCTGAAAAGACTCATTGGACCATTGCCGGTTGTTCAGGAAATCCCGAAGCGCGGCCTGCAAGGTCTGAAATATCTTATGGTCGACAGAGGAAGGTACCCGGCTTGCCAGCACAGAAACATTTGCCTGCAATTCCTGGGCTCGCACAGGACGACCAATAGCCATCGCAAATACCATCAGGATAAAAAGATAAGACTTACGCATACAACAGTTTTACAACTTTATCAACGATATCCGCAGCCACTTGTTGCTTAGGCTTCCGTTCATAAGCCTGTTCTGTACCATCACTGCCAAAAATGGTGATTTTATTCGTGTCATAGCCAAACCCTGCTCCTGCATCGTTAAGAGAATTCAGGACAATCAGATCGGCATTTTTTGTTTTTAGCTTTTCCAAAGCATAGTCCCGCTCACCCGTGGTCTCCAGGGCAAATCCCACCAGCACCTGCCCCTTTCTCTTCTGTTGTCCGAGTGTTTTCAGGATGTCTGGCGTCTTGGTCAGCTCCAGTACCAACCGCCCCTCATTCTTTTTGATCTTTTCCCTGGCGGTCTCAACAGGTGTATAATCCGCCACTGCAGCCGACATAATAGCCAGGTCAGCCTGAGGGAATGCTTCCAGGCTGGTTTTATACATCTCTGATGCGGACTGTACCCTATGCAAAGTGATCCCGGGATGTTCCGCAGAGAGAGAAGAAGGTCCTAATACCAGGTCTACCATCGCCCCCCGGTCAGCCAGCTCACGGGCAATGGCCACTCCCATTTTTCCGGATGAATAATTACCGATAAAGCGAACAGGATCAATAGCTTCATAGGTCGGCCCTGCCGTAACCAATGCCTTTTTACCAGCCAGGTCATGTTTCTGCCCCACAAACACTTTTTCCTGAAGGAACGAAAGAACAGTTTCAGGTTCAGCCATCCTTCCATCTCCAAAAAGTCCGCTGGCAAGCTCCCCTTTTTCCACCGGGATCACATGATTTCCAAAAAAATGCAGCCGCTCCAGGTTTAACCGGGTCGAGGGATGTTTCCACATATCTTCGTCCATAGCAGGCGCAACCACCACCGGACAGACAGCCGAAAGATAGGTCGCCAGCAATAAATTGTCACAGATCCCATGCGCCATCTTCGCCAGCGTATTACAGCTCAGCGGGGCAATCAGCATCACATCAGCCCAGCGGCCCAATTCGACATGATTGGCCCATACATCGCCTTCAGAAAGATCTATTGTAACGGGGTGTTTGGACAAAGTAGCAAGAGAAAGGGGCGTAACAAAATCCTTTGCAGCAGGCGTCATGATCACCTTGACCATGGCGCCCTCCTTTATGAGCAGCCGCAATAAAAGGAAATGGGAAGCCTTTACTGACACCCGGAAA
>Ga0206922_1072_pt2 | contig 24814 bp, 22 predicted proteins | sample Alteio_BWOrgHeat_63_FD_152976 | JGI IMG/M metagenome (GOLD analysis project Ga0206922, IMG submission 152976) | Enriched cells from forest soil in Barre Woods Harvard Forest LTER site, Petersham, Massachusetts, United States -... | ecosystem: Environmental > Terrestrial > Soil > Temperate forest >... | reverse complement strand
GGCAGCTTTCTTAGCACATCTTCCAACGGCGCGTTGTCCCTTACTTTATAAGCGCTTACGTTATATGAAACGGTATCTTCTTTAATCGTTACGGGGCTTGCCGATGTTACGTTAACCGGGTTTAGTATGTTTGATGCTGCGGGCAATATTATGGTGCCCAATATGACAATTGTGGTATCATTATTTAAAACATAATGCCTAATCAGTGTTTCAAAGCCAATAGAGGATATGGTGAGCGTAACCTTATTACCAGCCTTTAGATGAAAAACAAATCCGCCATAGGCTGCGGAAGCGGTTACGGCGCTATCAACGGGACCAGACTGTAGTTTAACCGTGCATCCGGCCACAGGCAAACCAGAGGAGTCTTTTATAACGCCGGTTATTATGCGGGTTTGTTGCGCATTTGCAGTTATACCGTAAAACAGGATGAGCAAGAGGGTTGCTAAACGGAAAAGTTTATTCATCTGCATTGCAGGTTTTATATCCAAGTAACCGGTAGCAGCCATTTGTTGCAGGGATGGAAAATTAAATATGCACTATTGTTCAATTGCAGGGGCCTGAAAAATAATTGCAGGTTTTTATGCATCGTTTGCCAATTTTAGGTTACTTATCAGTAAAAACTTAAAAGGTATTGTAACTGGCAGCATTATTTACCATAAGCGAGGCTACTTTAATTGACCGGTGCAAAAAAGGCGATATTAAAAGCTATGAACTACTATATAACAGGTACAACATTGCCATGTACAATACCTGCCTTAGAATTGTGGTGAATACGGCAGACGCTGAGGATATATTGCAGGAGGCATTTCTAGAGGCCTTTACTACATTAAACCGTTTAAAAAATACAGATGCTTTTGGCGGATGGATGAAAAGGATAGTTATAAATAAATCCATCAATTATGTAAAGCGCAAAAAGGAAAACTGGGTTGCCATTGAAGATGATGACACAGGCGTTATGGAAACGGAGAATATAACTGACGAAAAGGAATTTCAATTAACGGTTGATGCGGTAAAAAAAGCAATAGGCCAACTACCCGGGAAATACAGAACAGTTGTCAGCCTTCACCTGTTTGAACAAATGAGTTTTGAAGAAATAGCCGCTTTTACGGATACACCTTCGTCAACCGTACGAAGCCAGTATTTACGCGGCAGGCAAAAAATATTAACCATGATAAATAAATAGTGCAACATGGAAAATGACCTGGAAAAATATATTGATGATAATAGGGATGAATTTGAAAAGGATGTGCCATCGCCGGGAGTTTGGCAAAATTTAGAGACACATCTTAAACATCATCATAAAAAAAAGAAAAATGTATTTGGGTTAATACCTGCAAAACTGGTGGCTGCCGCAAGTATAATAATTGTGGCATGCGCAGGTGTGATCGGTTATTTTGCCTACAACCAGCATGGTGGTGCAAGGCTAAGTAATAAAAATACCAAACCTGCACAAGCAAATGCTGTTGCAAAAAATACCGGCCAAAACAGCAACGATGCGTTACTACAAAAGAAACGGGTTGACCAAATGGCGCAGGCTAAAGCGCAGGCTACAACCAGTAAACCCGGTGAAACCAATTCCGTGGCATTTGATCCAGAGGATATAAGCCAGGTGCTGTTTCATTATACAACGGCGGTTAAAGCGAGGCAAAATGAAATAAAGGCGATACAAAAAATAAACCCGGGCCTGTTTAATTATTTGCAGAAAGCCATTGCGGACCTGGATGCAGAATATGCCCAATTACAATCGGAGTTGCCGGGGAGTATTGACAAAGAAAAAGTATTGCAATCAATGATCGACAACCTGCAAATGCAGGAAACCATATTGAGCCACCAGTTACAGGTGATAAAAAAATTGCCATCAAACAAAAGCGAGAAAGATGAAGGGCCGTACCATAAAATATAGTTTGCTGTTAGGCATTTGCTGCATAAATATTTTTGGCAACTTAAAAGCTGAAACATATGACACCTCAGTTACCAGGATAAATAAAGTGTATAAAGTGCTTAATGATGAAGAAAGGCTGGTAATAAATAATATGTTTGGCAACGTAATAATTAAAGCAATCAAGAGAAAAGAGGTACACATAAACATTACCATTTTTGCAGGCGCCAAAACCCCGGCGTTGGCAAAATCTCTATCTGGGCGCGTTAATATAACAACCACAAGAAACAATGGGCAAATAACCTGTACTACACTTATTACGGGCAAGGATTCAACAACCAAATTGAAACTGCCGTTACAGGATGAAAAATGCACTGTTACATATATGATCTACATGCCTGCCGGTATGCGGCTGAAAATAACTAACCAGTTTGGGAATATAGAAATGAACGATCACACCGGGCAGTTAAGTGTTGAGGAGAAATTTGGCAATTTTACTGCGGGAAATTTGTCTGATATTGACACGGTGGGCGTAGTGCTTGGCAGCATTAAAATTAACAGGATTGATAAAGGCATATTGATTGCAAAGGGGTTTGGATATGTAAATATTGGCGCTATTTCGGGCGATGTGCATTGCTTTTTTTCGGGGGGTAAAGTTACTGACATTGGATTTACGAATGGGCATTACAATTTTACACTTGAGTCGGGGAATGTACGGATTATGAAGGTTCATTATGCCAAAGATATTTCGGCTGCGGTTACCCTTGACGCTGTGTTGTGTAAAATGGATAACCAGTCTCCTCTTGTATTAAAAGAAGATGTTCAATCGAAAATGCAAACCGATTCACTGTTGATAAAACCCTTTAAGAAAGACACTTCAACAGTGAATACCGATAAGGAGAAAATCATAATGTCGAAGAAAAAATTAGATTTGATGGAAGCGCTCACGAAAAGGCCTGTGCATTATAGCGGCCTTGCGGGGAACGGCGATGCAACAATAATGATCAAGGCGGCTTTTAGCTATTTACATTTCGAATAGCGGAGCCAAGTACCACAATTGGCAGTGTTTTGCTATATAGTTTCTTTTTTTGCAGTCCATTCCGAAAAGGTGGTCTCTTCAGGTATATCCGTTACACTTTCAAATTCAACCTTATATCCATCAGGGTCACGAAACATAACCACCCACATATTATTGCCTACAAATGGCTCTGAGGGCTTTAGGTTGCGTGCTAATGTTTCGTGGTAAATAGCAAGTGCATCCTCACATGTAAAGTTTATTGACACACCTACCCCCAGCTTTTCCGCAGGCACTTTACCCTCACGGTACTCCTGTAACATTAATGCCACGCCGTCGCGCTGCAGCCAGCACCATTCAATCTTTCCTCTTGGCGTCCATGAGTTTAGCATTTTAAAGTCCAGGCCTTCTATATAAAAACGCATGGACTCTTCCATATTTGTAACCATAAAAAATGGCACGGCCTGCTTTATATTGGGTTTGTTTGTTGTTACAGGTTGCATATTATTTGATTGAGAGAATAAATTTACAAATGGTTTTTTATATAACGGCGCGGCAATCTTTTGCGAGTAATGCAGGCTCTAATGTACATCAAAATCAGAAAAATTACAGTAGCATTTGATTGCAGATTTTATAATTCAATGACAGTTTTATTTCGGTCAGATGGCCGCCGGTGATTCACATAAATCTGATGACAATATACTAATAAATTTTTTCTTTGATCATCATTAGCACAGTCTGACGGCCTCCGTCTGACTGCAGCATAGCTACGCGCCGATTATATCAATACCGGCTCTATAAATGAACTGGCGGATCAACTAAATAAATTGGCGTTTAAACAATAACTGTTTTTATTTACCGGAGCCGGAGCCAGGCCGCCAGGTTAAACCAACCCCCGCAACGCCGCCCGAAGTGGATAAGCCCAACGCCATGTCTTTATTTTTTAGCTTGATGAGGTGTATCTCCGGTATAAGTATCCCGCACACAGCCCCTATTCCAAATCCTGCCATTACATCTGAAGGGAAATGCCTTAATGACATTACCCTGAAATACCCGCAAAGAAGCGGGGGGATGCTGGCTGCTATGTACAAAAGATATTTTTTACCGCCAAGGTCTGGGTGGTAATCGCAATATACTTTAGTAAGAAAGAAAGTGGCTGCCGCTGTTGCCGCAGCATGCCCGCTATAAAAGGAATTGCGGTTATTGCCATCTAATTTTGTAGCATATGGAACAGCCTCGTAATAAACAACAGGCCTAAACTTATTTTGATAATGCGGGCCTAGAAAACTAATCGTATAAACATCCGACGTGAGAGACATAGTCTCCAGGTACATTATCAGCATTTTTCCCCAATCCTGTTTTACCTTTTTATTAAAGGCAAGTGCAGCGGGCGCTGCAAGGCATAGATCCATCGTAACGTCTCCTAATGTAGTATATATTGCTGTATTTGAAGGGTCCAGGTTTAACGCCCACCTGTCAAAGCCTCTTATGATATCCCTGTTCAAATTCTGGATCTCCAGGGCGCTTATGTTTTGTTTATGCAGCAGCGATGGTATGCCAAGAAAGTTGGCAACGCCACCGGCAAGCGCAATACTTCCGCTAAGCCAGATATTTACATTGTATGGATGTATTCCGGCTTTTGCAGGCTGCTGTTGCAAATTAGATGGCTGGCCTGCTAATTCTGACGGCTGCTTTGATAAATCAGGTATTTGTGTTGTTGAATCAAACTGCTGTTTTGTTGAATCGGGGCTACTATTTTGGGAATATAATTTTGTACTTAAGCAAAAAATAAATGCTGTAAAAACAACAAATGTAAGAAGATGATTTTTCATAGCGTTTGTAATTGAATGGTGCATATAATAAATAGTAGAAGTATTGCATACCTCTCAATTTTTGCACCATTTTTAACAGTGCAACTAATCGAAAGGTTTGCTAAGGTGTTATTCTGTTTGCAGACTAAAGTTCAAATACAATGCCACACGCTTTGCAGTCAAATAGTTATAATATGGTTAATGGGTTGGTGGGTAACTAATTCCACAAATAAAGCCGGCTTAATGTCTGAACTTATGATAGGGAAAGCCCCAGCAATGGCGGGGCATTTAATCCTTTACACTGTATAAGCACTTTAAATTTACTGCCCATATTTACAAGCAGGGTATGTTTTAAAAATGCAGCCCTTTTATAATTTTCAGGGGTACATTGTACACTTTCCATCTCCTTCATAAAAAAATCAATAAAACCGCAGGCAAGCAAAAAATTTGCCTGGCTGGTGCAACCACAGCACGCAAGTCCATTCTTTTCACCCCAATGCATCAGGGCGGAAAAATTTACATGCGCAGTAATGTCCTGGCTTCCCGCATTTTTATAAAACTCGTCACCCGCCTTATGTTTATTGTAACAAACAAGTGTGCCTTCGCTACGGTATGGCCGGTACATATCAGTTGAGGTGTAACCATAATCTATCGTTATTACAAATCCTTTTTTTATGCACGCTGCAATTTCTTTTATCCATTCTGTTGCTGCAAGGTTTATCTCCGTTCTAAACCCTCTTGGCAACTGCACAGAAAGCTCATTCAAATAATTTGAAAGCGCTTTTTTTGCGGGCACCAATAATTCTGTAAAGCCGTTATCATAATCTACAAAAACTTCCATTAGTTCATCTTTCATTACCACCTGGTGAACAGGAAAATTATCAACCAGTTCATTAGATAAAATGCAATCAATATTAATGGGTATATCTTTTATACTATCATACCAGCTTACCTTTTCATGCAGGTGCGCTTTTTCTTTTTCCCGCATGGCCGCGCTTTTTTCTATGATGCAATAGTGCAGCTTATCATATAATTCTTCGTTATTTTTAAGATAGTCAAGTATATCGTGGCAAAGAAAACCGGTGCCTGCCCCGTACTCCACTATGGTAAACGATTTGCTGCCCAATATGCGCCACATCTCTTCTAATTGCCTGCCAATAGTAGCGCCGAAGGCCGGCGTAAGGCACGCGCTCGTATAATAATCACCGGTAGCACCTATTTTATTGTTTGCAGAAGTATAGTAACCTAATTCAGGATAGTAAAGGCATATATCCATAAAATCCCGGAACGACACAGGCCCTGTATCTTTTATTTTCTGTACTATGATATCACTAAGCTCCATCAATAATTAGTTTAACCATCCACCAGGTGAAATTGCCAGCGTATATTTTCTGCTGCAAAAGTTGTGCTTGCTGTGCACGGGATTAATTTAAAAGAGAGCAGCGCTTAAAATGATGCTAATTATACACAAATAACAATGCCTGTTTAAGCAGCAATAAAAAAATTTATAAAAAAGTAGAGAAAAATTTGCGTAAGTGAATGCTTACATATAAATTTGTAAGCGAATACTTACATATTATTAAAAGGTAATACAAATGAGACGGGATGTTTTCCAGGCAATTGCCGATCCAACACGGAGGGACATCATAAACCTTATAGCATTTAACTCGCTGAATTTAAATGCCATAGCAGAAAATTTTGACGTGAGCAGACCTGCCATTTCGCAGCATATTAAAATTTTAACCGAGTGCGGGCTTATTGTTATAAAAAAGCAGGGCAGGGAAAGATATTGCGAGGCAAGGCTTCAGCAATTACATGAAGTGTCGGACTGGATAGCACCCTATAGAAAACTTTGGGAAGAAAGATTTAGCAAGTTTGACCAAATACTCGATGAATTAAAGGCCAAAAGTAAAAAACAGGGCAGGAAAAGGTGAATTACCCCAATTAAATTTAAAAAAAATACGTGATCTTCTCCATAATCTCGTCGGGCCCTTCTCCGCGAGGAGAAGCCCGCCCGGATGACAGGTCGGACGGGGGGTAGGGGATGAGGCGATAATGCAAAAGAGTTGCGCCAATGCCTGTGATATAACTTATAAACCATTGTTTAATAAAACTGTTGATACCAGTTATACAATAAACATCAATCATACTAAAACCATAAGAAATGGCAAATAAAAACCAAACAAACATCACAGCAGAGCCGGGCAGGCAGGAGTTATTTATTGTAAGAGAGTTTGAGGCGCCCCGCGAACTCGTTTTTAAAGCATATGTTGACCCTAAGCTGTATGTGCAATGGCTTGGGCCAAAGGGTTACACGATGATCATTGAAAAATTTGAGCCGAGAAATGGCGGCATGTTCAAATTTATTCATAAAGACACAAACGGCAATGCATTTACATTTCATGGGGTATATCACGAGGTGCTGGCACCGGAAAGGCTTATCGGCACATTTGAATTTGAAGGATGGCCCGAAAAAGGCCATGTGGAATTAGACACCTCAAAGTTTGAAGAATTGCCCGGCGAAAGAACAAGGCTTACCATCCAGGCAGTTTATCAATCCGTGGCAGACAGGGATGCAATGATAACGTCCGGCATGGAAAAAGGAGTAAATGAAGGGTTTACACGCCTTGATGAGTTACTGGCAAATAAATTAAACAAATAAAATAATTAAAATTGATGACTACCGTATATAGCAACCAGGATAATCTTAGTGTTCTCTGTGTTGTATTTTCTTTGGGTATTCTTTGTGGTTTTGATTTTTTTACCACAAAGGCTTAAAGAATGATCACAAAGAGCAGGCCGGATAGTGTTGCCGGTTAACTTAATCAGTTTATACTTTAATCTCACAAATACAATCTAAAAAAAAGGGAATATTATGACAAAAGATCTATGGCTGAACTTGCCCGTGAAAGACGTTAAAAGGTCAAAAGAGTTTTTCACAAAAATGGGATTTTCTTTTAATACGCAATACGGTAATGGCGAGGACTCAGCATGTCTTATCGTTGGGGACAAGAATACTGTTGTGATGCTTTTTAAGGATGATTCTTTTAAAAAATTTACACGAAGCGAAATTGCCGATGCAAAACACAGCAATGAAGTATTGATCTCCATCAGCGCTGAATCACCGGAAGAAGTTGATGAAATGGCAAAGAAAGCCGCGGCAGCCGGTGGCACTGTTTTTAGCGAGCCCGGAGGCAACCAGGGCTGGATGTATGGCTGCGGTTTTGCCGACCCCGATGGCCACAGGTGGAACGTGCTGTATATGGATATGAGCAAAATGCCCAAGCCATAAAAACAGTGAAAGAAGTTGCTGCCCCTGCAATAATGAGAAACCCGAAGAGCCGCAAGTGCCCTTCGGGTGAGCCGGAAGAAATACTCCAGGCCTATCTCATTTTATACTCCCCCTTGTTAATGCTGTACAAGAAATTTGCCCTGCGCCACTACCTTGCCGTTGCTGGTAATGTTATACAGGTATAAGCCATTGGCCCATGTATGAATGTCAACCGCTGATTGGTTTATATTGGCAAACCTGGTTGTGCCAACTGTTTGGCCATTGCCATTTACAATTTTAAGTACCATATTTTCTTCCTTCAACGCTGCAACATTAAAAGTTACAAACGCATTGGCAGGATTAGGAAATATGGTTGCCGCGCCTGTACTTTTTGTAACGGCAATAAAACTTTCATCCTTTGCAGGCATATAACTGCTTAGATTGATGTCGCCTTTGCTTTCATCAATCACCAGGAATTGCCTTGTTTTGGGTGCCATCAAACCAGGAACAAGCAATATTATTTTAGAGGTAGTGTCGTTAAACAATACCCCGCAATTGTTATAGGCGCTCATAATATGCCGTACCCGGTATAAAGAGCCTGAATTAAATATACCGGCGTTGCCTGTAGTTGCAGGGATATTTGACCCCTGGTAATTAATAAAACTGTTAGTAGGCGTGGTGGTGCCCCAGGCGGAAATACTAAGTACGGTGTTGGGCGTTGTAATATCCGGGTACGGAAACGACGGGCTTACCTGGCTTACTACAAATTGCGAGTTGTTTGTAATGCTGTAAGCAGATGCTGTTAAAGTAAATGTTGGAGATGTGCCTATTAATACACCGCTTAATGTAAAATCTGTGTTTAGCGTGACAGTTTTAGACAGGCATGTATCACAGGGTTTTGTGCTGGCTGATGTTATGCAATTGATCGGATAGTAATTATTTTTTAATACAACCACCGGGCCAAGTTTCTTTAAGCTATCCGCCTGTTTATAGGTGCTGTCTGCCGTTTGTACGGTAAGTATTGAGGCGCAGGTAGTGTCCATAGAGCCGGTTGCCAAAGGTGTTTTTATTAACACGCCTTTGTTAAACCCACCCACTACTTTATAACCTATTGCATAAATGGTAGCGCCATCAATAATAAAGCTTGAATTAAACGCCTGCACATTAGATACGCCTTTGTATTGCCTTGCCCATACCGGTATGCCGTTCTTATCTGTTCGTATAATAAAAACTTCGCCGCCACCTTCGTGTGCGCCATCACCCCATACCCCACGTGCCACATAACCATTTGCGTCAGTCAAAACCTTTACCAGTGCATTATATTGAAAAGGTGATGGTGAGGCTGGCGTTAGGGTGTATCGTTTTTGCCATGCCGGCAGCAAACTGGTTGCGTCCACCTTGGTTAAGCCCATAGCTGTGTGCGTATTGTTGCTGGCAACATTTGGGCTGCCATACCAGCAATAAAGCAGGCTGGTACTGTCTTTAACAAGACTTGAATTATAAAGGCTAGCCTGTTGCGCGGCAGTTACATCCCTTAAATACCTTTCTCCTTTAACAAAGGCAAGTGTGCCTATGTTATGCCTGGTTATCCACGGCCTGTTAGATGCGATACTGCCCTCATTTAAAGGTGCGGTAACATAAATTGATCCTGGTGATCCGGCAATAGCGGCAGTGTCCAGTAATAAAGATGTGTAAACGCACTGCGCATTGTTAGTGGCAGCACTGGAAGGCCTGCCATTAAACAGGCCAAGGGTTGCGCCTGTGTTACGGTCCAGCTTCATTAGCAAAGCATTCCACCCGTTGGTTGAGCCAAATGTGTACCCGGTTACATAGTAGGCATTGTTGCTGGTGTTTGTTTTAAAATCTTTTATATCTGTAAATGCCACCCCTTCGTTTACATCGGCATTGCTATAACTAACGTGAAATATAACGCTTAGCGCGGGGCTAACTTTCATCAAAAATCCCTGCAACAAATTAGATGCCGGCCTTAACAAGCCTGCAATGACTATATTGCCATCGGCATCTACTATCATGGAATAAAGCCTGTAATAGTTGGTGTTGGGATTAATGCCCATGCCCACCAGCTTTTCTCTTATAACATTACCAGCACCATTAACTTCTGCAAGGTATATCGAGGTATCCTGCAGGCCGGCAACAAAGTAGTTGCCGTCCTGCGCTTTTGCAATACAATTCAAAATAAGGTTGGCGGTTGGCCCCGGGTCATATACCCGCACAAATTGCGCGAGGGCAACAGTATGCATTATCGCCAATGCAACTGTTAAGGCGTAAAATTTTGATTTCATATTTTTTTGTTTGATTGATGATTAATGATGCTTTGGCAGCAATACTGTTCTGCATCGGGGTAATTAATTCATTAATTTGTTAGAGCTGGTGCATTAATGCTGCACCAGGAACTTGCCCTGTGCTACCACTTTGCCATTGCTGGTAATATTATACAGGTATAAGCCATTGGCCCACGTATGAATATCAACTGCCGATTGTTTTACATTGGCAAACCTGGTGGTGCCAACTGTTTGGCCATTGCCATTAACGATCTTCAGAATGGTATTTTCTTCTTTCAAATCCGCAACATTGAAGATTACAAATGCATTAGCGGGATTAGGAAATATGGTTGCTGAGCCTGTATTTTTTGATACCGTAATAAGGCTTTCATTTTTTGCAGGCAAATAACTATTTAGGTTAACATAGCCTTTGCCTTCGTCAATCACCAGAAGCTGCCTTGTTTTGGGTGCCATCAAACCCGGAACCAGTAGTATTATTTTAGAAGTAGTGTCTTTAAATATCACACCACAGTTGTTAACTGTACTCATGATGTGCCGCACACGGTATAAAGAGCCTGAGTTAAATACACCGGCATTGCCTGTAGTTGCAGGAATATCCGAGCCCTGGTAATTAATGAAACTGGTGGTGGGTGTAGTTGTGCCCCAGGCCGGAATACTAAGTACGGTATTGGGCGTGGTAATATCAGGGTATGGAAATGTTGGGCTTACCTGGCTAACAACAAATTGCGAATTATTTAAAATACTGTAAGCCGATGCAGTCAAGGTAAATGTTGGAGATGTGCCCACCAATACACCGCTTAACGTAAAGTCTGTGTTTAGCGTTACAGTTTTGGATAGGCAGGTATCACAGGGTTTAGTACCCCCGGTTGCAATACAGTTAATAGGATAATAATCTGTTTTTGCAGTAACAGCCAGCGGAAGTTTGCTTAAACTATCGGCCTTCCTGAAAGTGCTGTCAGCCGTTTGTACTGTAAGCACTAAAGCGCAGGTAGTATCCATTGAGCCTGTTGCTAAAGGCGTCTTTATCAAAACACCCCTGTTAAAACCACTAACGGTCTTGTAACCTATCGCATAAATGGTAGCGCCGTCAATTAAAAAGGCTGAATTATGGGTTGACACATCATTCAGCACATTTTTATATTGCCTTGACCATTGCGGCAACCCGTTCTTATCACTTCTTATCAAAAATATCTCCCCTTGTGCGCTTACACTATCCCACCATTGGCCATGCGATACATACCCCTGGGGGTCAGCGGCAACTTTTGTAAGGATTACGAAATTTTGAAAATTTGGGGTTACGGTGTACTGTTTTTGCCATGCAGGTAACAGGGTGGTTGCATCAACCTTGCTTAAGCCCATTGCCTTGGGGTAACCGGTACCATTAAGGTTACCGTACCAGCAATAAAGTATGCCTGTACCATCTTTAATAATGTTTGCATTATACAGCCTCTCTATTTTAGTTGGCTGAATATCCTCTAAATATCTCTCGCCTTTTGTAAAAGCAAGTGTACTTATGTTGTGTTTGGTAACCCATGGACGAAAAGTGGAAACATTCCCTGAACTTAGCCTTCCGGTAACAAAAACAGAAGGCCCGAAGAGTGGATTGCCGGTACTATCTAACCACAATGCATCGTAAATATCATTAGTGCTGTTAGCTGTTGGCTGGCCATCATATATGGTGAGGCTTGCACCTGTGTTGCGGTCAAGCCGCATCAACACGGCGTCCGGCCCTGTTGCTGTGCCAATATTATAGCCTGAAACATAATATGCATTATTAATGCTGTTGGCGCCGGTTGTTTTGTAATCTTTTACATCGGTAAAACCCATTGGTTCGGTTGTGTTTGAATTGCTGTAAGTAACATGCAACAGAATACTAAGCGCCGGGCTTAACTTCATTAAAAAGGCCATAGTTGGTTTGGGGGCCAGGGTTTTATTGCCAACAATTGCAATATTACCGTCTGCATCAACAATCATTGCGGTAAGCGTGTAAGCATTGTTACCTATGCCAACCAGTTTTTCCCTCACAACATTGCCGCTGCTGTTAACTTCCGACACATAAACTGAAGTGTCCTGTATGCCTGCAATAAAATAATTTCCGCTTTGGGCTTTTGCAATACAGCTAAACTTAAGGTTTGCAGTTGGGCCCGCGTTATATTCCCTTACAAACTGTGCGAGTGCGGCAGAGTGCATTATGAATAATGCGAGTGCAAAAATGTAAAATTTGGTTTTCATATTTGTTTGTTTGATTAATGATTAATTATATTTTGATAACTATGTTATTCTGGGTAACAGTGATTATTTAATCCACGCATTTTTTACAACTGCATAGTTTATTGTTATATGAAGGATGAATGGAAAAAACTTTATAACGATCACTAAAGTAGGCACATGTTTATACCGGCGCAACCCCGCCTGCGCAACGCTTATATGCAATTGTGTGAATGACGTGTATGAGTGAGTATGCGGTAAGAAAAATTTAAGTAAGGAGCATAATAATTACTGCTGCTGCGCCTGCAGCCATGCCTTGTACAACCCTGCGGGCACTGAGAGGATGATTTTATTTCCGGGATTTTTTTCGTTTTCAGTTGCGGGCGATATATTTATGGTAATGGGATGTATGCCAAAACGGCTTAAGGCGGCAATACGTTTTTCTATCAATTCCATCCCCAGGCTTTTATGCCCGTTGCTTTCTTTTAAGGAGAGGCTGTTGGCAATGCCTATTCCATTATCGGTAATAATTACTAATAATTGTTTTGCCTCCTCTTTAAAATCAATGGTTACTTTTCCTTCAATATTCGAAGGCATTATACCATGCAGCAGCGCGTTTTCCAAAAAAGGTTGCAGCATCATGGTGGGTATCATCCAATCATCCGCATCTACATTTTCATCAACATTTATTTGGTAACTAAACCGGTCGTTAAAGCGCATTTGCTCAAGGCGCAGGTATATTTTTATGTTCTCTATCTCCTGTTCTAATGGTATAAATGATCTTTGGGCGGCTTCAAAATTTTTACGGATGAGTGATGCAAAATCGCTCAGGTAACGGTTGGCACTTTTTCTGTCCTGCAAATTAATATAATGCTGAATACTGTTGAGCGCGTTAAACAGAAAATGAGGGTTCATTAAAGAAGTAAAGGCTTGCTGTTCCAGCGCGGCGGTTTGTACGCCTGCAATTTCTTTTGCTAATTTTTCTTCGCGTTTCTTTTTAAGATAGCTGTTCACCGAATAAAAGATTATTGCCTGCAATGCAACGATGGTTATAAACCAAAACCATAATGATTTCCAAAATGGCGTGGCGATATTAAACCCGACAGTAAGTATTTTATCGCTTGTGTTGCCATTCACATCTATCGCACGAACCTGTACAATGTGTTTTCCGCTGTTTAGCTCAATGGTTAAAATATTTTCATCCAGGTCTATCCAGTTCCTGTTTCTATCCAGCGTGTATTGCAGGTTTTTAAAATGGCCGCTTAGCTCAATGCCCGCAAACTGCATTTGTATATTTTGCTGGTTGTATGAAAGTGTATATTTATCAGCAATAATCGTATCCCGCTGGTTAATGGTTATGCCTGTTAATTGTACAGGTATATTAAATTTAGCGATGGATATATTGGCGGGAATAATAGAGATACCATCGGCAGTAACAGCATAAACAGTATCGTGCTGATAAAGCATTTCATTAATAACATTATTGGTTAGCCCGTCATTAACAGATAGGTTTTGAATAGTGTAACTAACCTTATTACCCTGCAACTTATAATTTATAACACTTATACCCTGGCCGGTGCCCAGCCATACCTGCCCGGGCCCTGCCGCCATTATGCTGCGCGCGTTATTATTAATGATCCCTTCTTTTTCTGTAATATGAAAAATTACTTTATCATCCTTTACCGCCACTACGCCGTCACCCGACGCAGCTACCCACAAAATGGTATCAGTTGTAGTGCATAGTGCTGTTATTCTATGGCTTAGTAGTGGATCGTTCTTTGTAAGCCCCCATGCGGTATCTTTCGCGTAATCATATTTATACAGGCCGTCAGTAGAACCATAATAAACAATACTGCCGCCCGCTTTGGCTAATGCAGTCACCCTCTTGGGAACAGAGTGTAACACGGTCGCTTTTTCAGTTATGCTGTTTAGCTTTTGTAATGCATTAACCTGTCCCACAATAATGATGCTGTCATTATAAACTACTGCTGTTTTCGCATAAAACAACTTGGCTGCCGTTGTTGTAAGTTGCCGGGAATAGTTTACATAATTACCGGCGTCGGAAAAAGTGAAAATTTTATTCTGTGACAACAGTATCTTCCGTTGCCGGAAGATAGCGCTACTTCCCCTGGAAGTAGTATTAACCTTAATTGTTTTTCTATCAGTCTCCAGTACCTGTCCATAATAATTTCCCGCAAGCAATGTGCCTTCCGCCTTACGTGCTATACTAATAAAATTTGTATTGGTAAAATTATCCGGCATAGTAATATTGTCAAACTGCTTTTTTTTATACATTGCCAATCCTTTATCAATAGTGCTTACCCATATATTCCCTTTACTATCGTTGTATAAAGCATTAGGCCCGTATTTACCGCTGATAATAAACTGCTGTTTCAGCGTTTTTTTATCAAAAACATATATTTTACCCGACATGCCATAAAAATTCAGCCAGGTATTTGTAAATCCGAAGAAGAAAATAGCTTCGGGAATGCTTATTGAATCTGCCTTGAAACGAATAGGGCCGGTGGCAATATTGCTGTAGATGAAACACTTGTTTTTGGTGGCGTTGAAATTATAAAAATTACCGTTATCAATAGCACGCAAAAAATAGTCGGCACTTTCCATTAGGAATGCACTGTCTATATTCTTTAAGCCCCTTGTTAAATATATTTTTATTTGGTATGTTTTTAGCGAGGCATTGGCCAGGTGACTGCTGCATTTTAAATATGTGCCATCGCTATTTTCTTTAATTAGAAATGTTGAGTACCCGGGCGCCGAACTATATGAAGTAAATTTTTTATCCTTGTAAACAAAACACCCTTTTTCATTAACGATCATTACGCCCCCATCCTGTAATGGATATATAAGCATTGTGGCTGTAGCTTCCCTGATCTTTGCCAAATTACTGTCTTCCTTTGCGCTGATAAACCTGTTTTGCACTTCATCAAAATAAGCGGGGCTTTGCTTAAAACAGTTTACCCAAATACGGCCATTTTTTTCTTTTGTAACAGCCAGTACATCATTATCGGGTAACCCATCGCGGTTGGTAAACACCTGGAAATGCTTGCCGTCAAACCTTGCAACACCGGCATCTGTTGCCACCCACAAAAAGCCTTTATCATCTTCAATGCACCTGTAAACATAATTGCTGGGTAAACCATCATTTACCGTGAAGGCGGTATATTTCAATGGCTGCGCCGCGCAGTTAATAATTATGAGTAAGAAAAAAAATGAAAGAAGGGTAAAGCGCATAAGCTAAAGTTAGTTATGATAAAGCGCAATACATAATTTTTTACCGGCGTTACTTGCCAAACATCAAACTGGCTACCTTCATTTTTTCAAGAAAGAATTCCAGTTGCCTGCGGCTGATACTCCACTGGTTGCCGTCAGCCATTTTTACAATGCCCCCATCGGTTGTACTGTATTCTTTTATATACTTCAGGTTTATGATGTATGATTTATGTATCCTTACAAACTGGTTTTCATCCAGTAATTCTTCAAAATCCTTCAACGTTTTACTTATCACAAGCTTTTGCATATCTTTCATGTGAATGATGGAGTAGTTGCTGTCGGCCTGCAGCGATACTATATCATCAATCTCAATAAAATTAATACTGCCTAACTGGGGCAATGCAATTTTTTGAGGAGGCACTTTTTTATTAACCGTTTGCAAAAGATGTTTTAACAGCTGCTGATTCTGTTCGGCAGCAACAGGGCTGTTTAGCAGGCGTTTTACTTTTTCAACCGCTTTTTGCAGTTCATCAATATTAACCGGCTTTAAAATATAATCCACTGCGCTTGCCTTAATGGCCTGCAGGGCATACTCGTTATATGCCGTTACAAAAACCACTTTAAAATCCTGTGATGTAAGGCTGCTTAAAAATTGGAAACCATTTTCACCGGGCATGTTTATATCAAGAAAAACCACATCGGCATTATTATGCTGCAGCCAGTTTCTCGCCTGTTGCGCATTTTTAGCCATGCCTGCCACTTCAACACCTTCGCAATCGTTTTGCAGCATAAATTGTAAGATGTTAAGGTTATTCTCTTCATCATCTATCAATAACGCTTTTAAAGGCATACAATTTTTAATTTCACCAATAAAAGTAATCTATACGAATGAAAAACAGCGTGCTTAATGAGTAATATGCGGTTTTGGCTGCGTGCTGTTACAAATACGTGAGCGAACGGTAAAAGAAAAAAGCAGTGCAAACAGCGTTTTAAATAGCTGTATTGATTGCCCCGCCTTTTATTTTGTCCGTTTCAATTTAAAAAAGTTACAAAAGCAAAGATATTGTACAACATTTGCTGCAAAGTGCCGGTTGTAAAAAACCGACCGGCACCAAGAGACTATTTAAAATTTTATTCAAAAAATAAATTCCGCAATTGCGGGGGCACTCGCACCTTCTTCAATTAACCCCAGCTTTAAAGCTGGGGGTTGTATAAAATCACGGGCATTGGCTTTAGCCAAAGTGTATTTTAGGCAACATAAGGTATTTATTTTTTAAATTTTAAACAGCTTCTAAGGATAAAATTTTCATTTTAAAATGATATCAAAAAAAACAATAAAAAAACTTTGCGTGGTAGCCGCCTACACATCGCCCGTTATCAGTGCATTGATGATAACACCCATATTTATTTATATTGGGGAGTCATTAAGCGGCTATTTTTTAGCATTGGCATTGATCATGTTTTTAGTATTGGTAATGTGGACGGTGAACATTTTGTTTACTTGGATCATTAGCAAACAAAAAGTGAAATATAATTCGGTAAAATATGTATTGAGTTATTTCATTTGCGTAGTACTAACCTTAGTTGTTGTGCAGATGATGTTTCATGGACTTACACAAGCAACGGACAACGCCCATGGCAAAACGTTTCACTTTCATTTGATTGTTTTTTTCGCAATAAATACAGTTATCCTCATCCTGCAGGACCTTGTATTGGTAAAGGAAAAAAATACTGAGATAGAACTGGAAAATGCCCGCTTAAAAATGAAAAACATGGAAGCCGCAAACCAGCAGCTAAAGCACCAGGTGCAACCGCATTTTTTATTCAATTCGTTAAGCACGTTAAAGGCGTTGATAAAAAATTCGCCGCAAAGCGCGGAAGAATACCTTGTAAAGCTGTCTGATTTTTTAAGGTTCTCCATCTCTTCCCGTGAATTGGATACCGTAAAGGTTGCCGAAGAATTAAAGCTTTGTGTTGACTATTTGGCGATGCAAAAGATACGTTTTGGCGAAGCACTCAGGTTTGCTATACAAGTGCCCGATGGAATTAAAGAAGGCTATCAGTTACCTATATTCTCACTTCAAATGTTGGCAGAGAATGCCATAAAACATAATACTCTTACTGCGGAAGCGCCATTGTACATTGATATTACTTATAATAACGGAACAATTACAGTAAGCAATAATTTGCAGCCAAATTTTGACATAGAAAATTCAGGAGGATCTGGATTAGCTAACCTGGAGGAGCGTTACAGGATTTTATCAGGCGAAGGTATATTGATTGAAAAAACCGGTAATAAATTTTCAGTAAGCATAAAGGTATTGGGATATGAAAATAGTAATAATAGAGGATGAGCAGCTTACTGCTAAAGACCTGGCTGAAAGTATTGTAAATGCTGACGCCGGGGCGCAAATTATTGCCACGCTGTCTTCCGTTAAGGAAGCCATTGCTTATTTTAAGGAGAACACAGAACCTGATCTTATTTTCAGCGATATACAATTAGGCGATGGGCTTAGCTTTAAAATTTTTGATACCATTGGCACACATATCCCCGTAATATTTTGCACTGCCTTTGACGAATATGCCCTGAATGCATTTAAGGTGGCGGGCATTGATTATATTTTAAAACCCTTTACGGTTAAAACCATAAGTGCGGCAATTTCAAAATATAGAAGCTTACAGAACAGGTTTGCAAAAACAGTTTCGTCCTATGAAGATTTTGGCAGAACAATAGAAGGCTTGAAGAAACAAAAGCAAAACACGATCTTAGTTTTTTATAAAGACAAGATACTTCCTGTTAAGATGGAAGATATCGCCATGTTCTACCTGCAAAATGAAATTGCACACTTACTCACTTTTAATAAACAGCAATATTTTATTAATGAGAACCTTGAGGACCTGGAAAAGATTTCCTCACCCGAATTTTACCGCGTAAACAGGCAGTACCTGGTAAACAAAAAAGCCATTAAGGATATTTCAAAATACTTTGGCAGAAAATTGCTGGTCAACCTAAACATTCCCTTCAACGAAAAAATAACCGTTAGTAAAGAAAAGTCCAATCATTTTTTAACATGGTTATCCGGCAATTAATTTCTTCAGTGACGGTTTAGCCTGCATTTTGTCCGCTTCACAACTAAACCATTTTATGCAGCTTGTTAACCTTTTTACATTTGGTGAGTTATTATTTTATCACATGTAAATCAACAAAAATGAAAACAAAACTCATTGTTATCTCAACGGCAGCACTGCTTGCAGTTGGTATCGGGTTTCATCTTTCAGGGCATTGCCCGCTGAACCATTCAGGCACTGCAAACCACACTGTCGTTTCAACTGCAACTGTCAACCGTTAGCAGGTAACTAATACCACAGATTTTAAACAACACGCGTCCTTCTCCATAATCTCGTCGGGCCCTTCTCCGCGAGAAGAAGCCCGCCCGGATGACTGGTCGGGCGGGGGTAGGGGATGAGGCGACAAGGCAACAGAGTTAAATTAATGTCTGATGGTATAAGCAGTAAAGAAAGATCAGGCACAGGCATTCCGCATAAACGGAACCTGTGCTTTTTTTATTCTTACGTTTCCAGGTTTTCAAATTTATATATTTCCAAATTTGTTATATTGGCAGTAAATAACACACATGAAAAAGCTGCTATTGCTTGCTGCATTAACCATCGTAATTACATCATTTAGCAAGAAAGATATTAGCTGGGTGGCCATTGGCGACTCCATCACTTATTTAAATGAACACCCCGATGAGGCAGGCAACCGGATAACCAAAGGCTATATGACAAGGGTAGTGGAAAAATTGCCTTATATACATTACGACAACCAGGGCTATAATGGGTGGACGTCAGGTGGTATTGCAGATGCCATAGAAAAACTGCCTTTTAAAAAAGCAGATGTGTATTCCATATTCCTCGGCACTAACGATTGGTGGCAGGGCCGGCCGATAGGCGTGCTGACAGATTATGAGAACAATGCAGGCAACAAAACGGTATATGGCTCATTCCGCATTATTATCAACAAATTGCGCAGCCTTAACAGCGATGCTAAAATTATTTTGATAACACCTATGCAACGCGCCGATTTTGTTTATCTAACGAATTTTAAAAACAATGCTTACGGTAGTTATAAAGATAAGAAAGGCCAAACGCTGGAACAGTTTGCCAACGCAATAACAGCCATTGGTAACTATGAACATTTTGTAGTGGTTGACCTGTACCATGCAAAAAAGCTGGCGTTGCCAAACCTCGTTAACTTTAAGCACCTGAAAGACCCCAAAACAGGTGAGTATAAAAATTATCCCTATCCTTCGTTTATTGATGTGCCATTTAACCCGCAAACGGATGAGTACCCATATCCTCCTGATGCAGTCAATATCACTTACGATGGCCTGCACCCGTCAGATAAAGGTTATACTATTATTGCACGTATGCTGGTAAAAGTGATGAAGAAGTATTGAAGATCATCTATCCCAACTTCTTTACGCCAAGCCCAGGTAAGCCATTGGTAAGCATGCAGCCGTCTTTTAAAATAAAGCCGCCTTCTACCAGGTCTTTGCTGATGTCAAAGCTGCCGTCAAGATCAAGATATCGGGTATTGCTGCAACTGTAAGCGGCATGCAGCGCGGCGGTAATGCTCACGATGCTTTCATCGTTACATCCCCAGAATAGGTTTATGCCCGCATACTTCGCAATTATTGCAATTTCCTTTGCGCCCGTGATGCCCCCGCACTTCATCAGCTTGATGTTATACACGCCATAGGGCGGGGGAGGATGCGTTAATTGCAAAGCGGATGTGGCATTCAGCAGGCTTTCATCAGCCACTAATAATTTATTATCTGCTGCGTCAAGGCCTCTTAGTTCATCATCCGTTCCAACTTTTAACGGTTGCTCAATTAATTCAACACCGCAAGTTTTGGTGCTTTGTATAAACTGTTTCAGTTGTTGCAAAGTATAGCCCTGGTTGGCATCAACGCGAATACGCATTTTGCCGTTAAAATGTTCTGTGAGTTTGTGTACCCGTTCAATGTCCTGATCAACCTCAAGCCCTGTTTTTATTTTCAATATTTTAAAGCCAAGCGAGTAATAGCCTTTCGCTTCTTCCAGCATAGCTGCCGTATCTTTTATGCCCAGTGTAACAGAGGTAGGCAGGCTTTCCACCTTCCTCCCCAAATAATCAACCACGGGAATACCAATGTATTGGCAAAACAAATCGTGCAGTGCAATGTCAATAGCAGCAAGTGTTCCGGGCAGTTTGGGGAAATGTTCTGCAGCGGCATTTATCAATTGGTTAAAGCTGCGTATGTCCTTACCTGTCCATTCATCTAAGTAACCCGATTGAAGGTTTGCAAGTGTTACTTCCGGCGTTTCGCCCACCACATCGGCAAATGGGTTGGAAGAGCCATAACCCGTTAACCCATTCTCCAGCGTTACTTCCAAAAAAACAATCTCTGCATCCGATATAGTTTTATATGCGATGGTATATGTTTTGGTGAGCGGCAATTTCTCCAACCACGCGCGTACTGATCTTATTTTCATACAGCTATTTAATGAGTGAGCGTATAACCGGCACCACTTTCTCCACGCCCTGCTGCAGCGGCAATAGTATCGGTATGTTTAATGACGATTCGTATTTTTTTTGATATTCAAGCGCCTCTTCCATCGTGCAATCTTCCGTGTTTAATGCAAGTGCTATCACTTTTGAGCCATACGCTTGTATCAGCGCTATCTCCGATTCAACCGGCGGTATCCTGCCCCATTCCGGCAGGTGATCGTAGTACTGCCGCTTAGGCGCGTGAACAAGGATAGTATGTTTTGCATTGCCAGACACCAATAGCTCCGAACCACAGGGCCCGCTTGGGTTGCGCAGGGCGCTCTGGCCTTCCAGCAATATTACCGATGGTTTTTCCTGTTGCCAGCACGATACAATAGCATGCTCCAGTTCACCCGAGATAAAATCGTTCAGTGTGCTATCAAAAATAAACCCGTATTTGCCACCCTGCAGCCAGCCCGTTTGCCCGGTATAGATCATCTGCGCCGGTATGCCTGCTGCATCGCAAGCCTGCTTAACCATGCGGCAGGTGGTGCGTTTACCCATCGCGCAGTCCATGCCCATTACGGCGATGATAGGTGCAGTTACATTATAAATTAACGCATCCCAAAAATGCAAATCCCCGCGACGCTTGGGCTTGCGTACATCAATCAATTCAACACCGTATTCAGCGGCCAATGCAACTATCTGCGGCTTTTCGCTTAAATATTCGTGCAGGCCATTCACCAATGAAATTTTATGTTTGATGCACTCTTCTAATATCACCAAAAAATCGGGCGGCAGGCGGCCGCCAACGGTTGCCACGCCAATAATGCAATAGTTAATGGCGCCCAGTTTTTCAACGGCCTCTGCAACGGTTGCCAGCACGGGAATATTACGGTTTACACCATCCAGCACCTCGCCTGCGTCGAGGCCTGCAAATACAGGATCAAGCACACCAATAATATCAAAGCGTTCGGTGCCGCGTATAAGGCCATGCGCCGTTTTTGCCTCAACTTGTTGCAATAAACCATTGGTTAAAACAATCGCGGTTGGTAATGACATGTATGTTTTTGAGGCAGGAAGATAGATATAAAAATCATAAATCCACCACATAGGCGCATAGGCCACACAGGTACACATAGGACTTTTACATTAAAACCTCGTAAGATTGAAATTCTCTGTGCCCCTATGTTTTCTTATATGCCTATGTGGTGAAAAACCTTCCAGCAGCACAACAGTGCGACGCAACGATGATGCCATGAAATGCAGTTGCTGGTAACAAAAAAATCTATGTGCCCCTATGTTTTCTTATATGCTTATGTGGTGAAAAAACCTATGTGGTGAAAGCCGGGTACAAAAATCTATGTGCCCCTATGTTTTCTATGTTTCTATGTGGTAAAAAATCTATGTGGTAAAAAACTCAAATTAGCATCTTACCTTGCAACTATGAAATACACGCGCATGCCCATAGAAGTTGAAAGCCCTGAAAGCCTTGGCTACAACACCATTGAATGTAACCTTGCCGAGAGCAGTGTGCGCGATGTGCTGTTTAAACACCTGCAAATAAACCTTGATGAACTCGTAATATGCTACGGCGACCATATTGGCAAACCCGAACTTCGCGCATTAATTGCCGCAGAATTTACCGGCATACATGCCGATGATGTTTTGTTAACCATTGGCGCAGCGGGGGCGCTGTTTGTTATTCATTCGTCGTTGCTGGCAGCGGGCGATCATATAATTGTAGTGCGGCCCAACTATGCGGTTAATATTGAAACGCCAAAAGCGATAGGCTGCTCAATAAGTTATATTGATTTGCAGTTTGAGAACAGTTATGCACTAGATATTGAAGCCGTGAGAGCTGCCCTTACACCTTCAACAAAATTAATCAGCATCACTACGCCGCATAACCCCACCGGCACTGTGGTGGATGAAAAAACATTGGCTGCTTTATGCACGTTGGCAGAAGAATATGGTTGTTATTTATTGGTGGATGAAACCTACCGCGAACTTTCGTTTGCTGTGCCAACGCCTTTGGCAGCAGGCATCAGCAACAGGGCCATCAGCGTATCGTCTGTGTCAAAAGCGTATGGAATACCGGGCATACGGCTGGGATGGATAATAACAAAAGAGGCGGCCCTGCAACAACTTTTTTTGGCGGCAAAAGAGCAGGGGCATATTTGTAATTCCGTGGTGGATGAAGAAATATGCTACCAATACCTGTTAAAAAAAGAAAGCTATTTTACTGCAATAAAAAAAGAAGTACAATATTGTTTTAATCATTTGGAGCAATGGATGGATAACCATGCATATCTCGAATGGGCAAAGCCTTCTGGTGGGGTGGTTTGCTTTCCGCGTTTCAGGAGAGGCGTGGAGATTGATACAGAAAAATTTTATAACATTTTATTAAATCGCTATAAAACTTATGTAGGCCCCGGCCATTGGTTTGAACAAAGCAAACGCAGTTTTCGCCTCGGCTTTGGCTGGGAAACAAGAGAAGCATTTGTAAAAGGATTGCAAAATATAGATAAGGCGATTGAGGAGAGTTTAGGCGTCGGATAGAAGGGTTATAAACACCGATGGGCACAAGCTTTATCAGCCGCGCCTACCAGAAAAATTCTATCGAAGAGTAAAGTAGTTTCATTATAACGTTTTGTTGTTTATGAAGAGTTGCTGCGCCTGTATAGCTTAACAGTTGCTAACGAGAACAACATATTTAAAACCTTCTTTTAATTCAGAACCGTTGATAAGAAACTTGATTGTTTTTTGTATTAACTTTTTCATATAAAGTGTTTTTATACATATAAGATAGCACACGAAATAAAAAGTTTAACCGCGGTTTAATTGCACGCGGGGATTAACATTTTATTGGAGAAAAAGAGGTGAGGTGTTAAGAAGAATAAAAAGAGTTAAACCTGTTAGAAAAAAAATCTTCACGCCCCAACCCTGCAAGGGTTTCGTGTTTATAGTAACAACACAAGTGTAGGTATCTCGGCTCCTTCGGAGCCGCGTAAAAATTCGCACGGTTCCATGCAGCACTGAGCATTACGAACCATTTGATTAAACCTGTTAAAAAAAATCTTCCCGCCCCCAACCCTGTAAGGGTTTCGTGTTTATAGTAACAATATAGCTGTTGATATCACGGCTCCTTCGGAGCCGCGTAAAAGCTTCCCACGATGCCACGCGGCATAGAGCATTACTAACTTAATGGATAAACCTGTTAAAAAAAATCTTCCCGCCCCTAACCCTGTAAGGGTTTCGTGTTTATAGTAACAATACGGTTGTAGGGTATCTCGGCTCCGAAGGAGCCCCGCAAAATTCGCGCTGTAAGAGCCGTACGCTGCAAAACGGCATCCGAAAAAGGGCGTTAAGAAAATTTGGTTGAGAAGCGTAAAAATGAAATCCGACTACTACTGCCTGGCTTTATTCTCATTTCAAAAGTCCTATTGCAGCATGGCAATATTTCAGGCTGGAACTATTTCATTTTAGCTTCGAAAGCAAATTTTTAGCCTTTTTTCGGGAGCCTTGACCTTTTGTTACTTTTGGGTCAAGCCAAAAGTAAA
>Ga0206922_1089_pt1 | contig 24935 bp, 24 predicted proteins | sample Alteio_BWOrgHeat_63_FD_152976 | JGI IMG/M metagenome (GOLD analysis project Ga0206922, IMG submission 152976) | Enriched cells from forest soil in Barre Woods Harvard Forest LTER site, Petersham, Massachusetts, United States -... | ecosystem: Environmental > Terrestrial > Soil > Temperate forest >... | reverse complement strand
CGTACCTATCTGTGGCGTAGGCGGATCTGGTGGTGCAGGGTGCGTTGGCGTGCTCAAAGGAAGGCTCGTGAGATAGGCCCCCTTCCATTGCACAAAGCCGGGCCGGATAGAAAGATTCACCGCATAAAGCGGCCAATGATGGCCTATCCGAATGCCGAAGAAGCCCGCCAGCAGGTTGCCGCCCGCCCTGTCGCTGGCCAGCGGACTCGCATTGGGCTGGTAGCTCAGGTCGCCGTCAAGATAGAGATACTTCCACAGCTCAACTGAGGTCTGAATTCCAGCGCCCGTCGTCATGCCCACGCAATATTCACAGCCAGCCGTCGTTCGTGACATGGCCAAGGCCGTGAAGTGGGGCGCCAGTTCTACCCGGCGCCAATCCGGATATTCCTGAAGCTCTCCGTTCCCTTTCTCCCACAGGCGCTGGAAATGCATGCCGGCCCCTTCGTCAAGGCTGTTGACATCGGGGTAATTCCAGTCGCGATACCACGGCTTGCGGGCACGCAAAAGATTCGCCATCGTGCGGCTGGGATTAAGCGCGCCGCGAATGATCTTGGGATAGAGGGCATTGGGACCCGCATGGGCAACTAAGCGTTCGCTCAATTCCTTGTCGATCGCGTCCTCGGCAAAGATCCACAGCATACCCACTGTCGGCGTGATGATGAAATCGACCCAACCAGTGTTATTGGTATCGCGCCCGCTTGGCGGAGCTGACGTGGTATTGCAGTGCAGAACACAGCGCGTATCGTATGTATATCCGCCCTCGTTCCCAATTCCTGCCTCGCCAGTCGGCCCAAGCTCCTCATATGTGCTGAAGACTGTAGACCAGAGCATCGCCTTCGTTCGAGACTTCCAATACCCCGGCTCATTCCATTGAATACGCGATTGCACTGGACTGTTCTGGATTTCGAGAAATCCCGTCACAGCTCCCTGCATCGGATGTCCCACGTAGTTCACGAGAAAGTCATCGCCATCGTTCCAGCGACGCATGTTGAACTGGCGCAGCGACGATGTATAGTCGTGCCAGAATGGCTTGGTCACCACCAGATCGCGCAATGTATTGTCCGTCGCCAATCGAAAAGCGTCCTCGATCATATTGAACTCAAACGACTGAACGAGCAGTCCTTTCCAGTGATAGCGCAGGTCTGGCCTATTGCTTACTTGCCGCACCAGCGAGATCCCGGTATTTCCGGAAAGAGGCGATTCACGCATATCAGGTACAGCCGATTCCGCCTGCACTCTTCCGGCAGGCGACGGCGTGGATGCACCTATCCGCTTCATATCATCTGTCGGGCCGGACGAATCCGCTTCCGCGGAGTCGACTGGAATCGGCGACGGATTGAGCTCCTGCGCCACGCACACCTTGTGGGCACAAAACAGCATCACGGCCAAAACCATCACAGCACACGCTGAACAGCCTTTGAGTCGACGCAAAAGCTCTCCTCCTCGAAGGCCGGTACCTCCGGGAGGGTGCAGGTGTGCCCGGTTAATTGCGTCTCCGGATAACTTGGAATGAAGTATTTGCACGGGGGTTGAAATACTCCGCAAAGTCGCTGGCGAACAACCGGAATTGGTTATCGACTCCTGGCTCGCTAATTCTCAACTGTCGATAACAGGACAATGCACCTTTCCAGAACAGGAACGTCTTGATACGCGCATCAAGCGTGAAGCGCGCCTCGTGGTATCTCCTTTCGATTTTGACAAGTTTGATGCTGTAAATGCGCGCCTTGCCACGGTCGTCGGGAGCTTGGCGCCCCGCAAACTCTTATGCTGAGCGCATACTAGAACCCGGAGGAGTGCCGCGAAACTAGGAAAAGGTCTAGGTGTCTCACATAGCGCACTTAACGAATCACAACCAAAAAGGAGCTGTAACAGATAACTAGTCGATCGCTTGTCAAACTCGTTGACCCCCTTTCCCCTAACTCAATCGATAACTGGGAGAGTCACAGGTTTGGTTTGGCGTCGAACGTATCTCGCCGTCGTAGGCGGTGCTGTGGAGCGATACACTAGTTCCTGATATGGCGAAAGAGTTGGATTCACAGCCCGGCCGCAAGGAATTCCTCGCGCTTGCGAAGAACCACACCCTCGTCCCGCTATTCCGCACCCTGACGGCAGACCTCGAAACTCCGGTTTCTGCCTTTCTCCGCGCCGCCTGGGAATCCCCCGAGTGCTTCCTCCTCGAGTCCGTCGAAAACGGCGAACAAATCGGCCGCTACACCTTCATCGGCCTGAATCCATACAAGCGCATCGTCTCGCGAGGCCGCACCATCACCATCACCGAAGGCAAAAAGACCGTACAGATCGAAGGCGACGTCTTCGCCGTCCTGCGTGAAGCTCTCAGCGGACACATCCCAGCCCGGGTCGCTGGCCTGCCGCCCTTCACCGCCGGAGCCGTCGGCTTTTTCAGCTACGATGTCGTGCGCCAGATCGAGAAACTGCCCTCAACCGCCGCCGACGAGCTACACGTCCCGGATGCCTGCCTGCTTTTCTTTGATGAGGTCCTCGCCTTCGACCACGTCCGCAAAGAGATTCACCTCGTAGTCACCGCCGACGTCACTCTCCAATCTGCTGCGGCCGCCTTCGCGGATGCCACCGGGCGCCTGGCTCGCCTCGAAAAGCGTCTCTCCCGCCCTCTGCCCAAACTCCCCAAGCCAAAGCCCGGCAGATCTAAACTGAAAATCACCCATCGCACCCGCAAAAAGGACTACCTCGCAGCAGTCGAGCGCACCCGAGAATACATCCGCGCCGGAGACATCTTCCAGGCCGTCCTATCCCAGCGCCTCGACGTCGAGGTTGGCCCCAAAGCCGGCATCGACCCATTCGCCGTCTACCGCGCCCTCCGAATCGTCAACCCCTCGCCGTACATGTTCTTCCTGCGCGTCGTACCAGACGCTGGCTCCGGCTCAAAATCCAAAAGAGGCGCCCGTGCTGCAAGCACTTTAGAGGTCGCCGGCTCCTCTCCCGAAATGCTTGTCCGCGTCAGCCAGACAAAGAACGGGGCCAAAGTCGAATACCGTCCCATCGCGGGCACCCGCCGCCGCAGCGCCGACGAAGCGCAGGACGCAGCGCTCGAAGCCGAGATGATCGCCGACGCCAAAGAGCGCGCCGAACACGTCATGCTCGTCGACCTCGGCCGCAACGACGTCGGCCGCGTCAGCGAATACGGCACGGTCAAAGCCGACCGCCTCATGTTCGTTGAGCGCTATAGCCACGTGATGCACATGGTCAGCGCCATCGAGGGCAAGCTGCGCAGCGACCTCAGCGCCGTCGATGCACTCCGCGCCTGTTTCCCCGCCGGAACTCTCTCCGGCGCCCCAAAAGTCCGCGCCATGGAGATCATCGAAGAACTGGAACCGGCCCGCCGCGGCCTATACGGCGGCGCCGTTCTTTACGCCGACTTCTCCGGCAACCTCGACTCCTGCATCACCATCCGCTCCATGGTCGCGCAAAACGGCCAGGGACACATCCAGGCCGGCGCAGGCATCGTCGCTGACTCAGTCCCCGAAGCCGAGTATCAGGAGTGCCTCAACAAAGCCCAGGCCGTCCTCCGAGCCATAGAACGCGCCCGCACTGTCTAATCCAAAAAACATTGTCACCCTGAGCGCAGCGAAGGATCTGCATTTAGCACTGCTGGCGTTACCACGAAAAGGGGTGCCCCATATCTGCCGCGGTTTTTGCGGCAGATGTGGGAGAAACCGAACTTCTACCCGCCAAATAGCTTCTTGAAGAAATGCCCAATACTCCCAAAGAATCCGCGCTTCGGTTCAGCCTTGGCGGCAGGCGGCGCAGTAACCGGAGCAGCGACCACAGGCGCAGTCTGCACCGTCGCCTTCGCCTCCTCTGGCTTATCACCCTCATAGGAAAGCTGCGCCGTAGCCTGCGCATTCACTACACCCGGCTTGTTGGCATTGGGAGGCGGGGCCGGCAGCGGAGCCAGCCCCTCGCTCTGCGCCAGCGGAAACGCATTCGGCGCTACCTTCGGCTGCTCCGGAGGGCATCCGCACGACTCCTTCTCCTGATCCACCACCTCATGCAGGCTCCCGTGTTGAAACATCACTCGCTGATCCGCCTGAACGCGATACACGCCGCCATCGAAGATGCTGCTCACCGTCACATACGGAGCATTCGGCCCGTGATTGTCGACGCAGGTATCGCCCTTCTCACCCAGCCGCACCTGTACCGAAGCCGTTCCCGGCCCACTGATCAAAATCCGAAAATCCGGCGTAAGAATCACGTCCGAACTGCGCCCAGTCGCAAATCCCGCCTCAATCGCGCCGCTGTCGAGCGCCATCATTAACCCCGGCGCATTAGCAGGAGTCTGCTCCGCAGCAGCACCAGCGCCCGAAGCGAAACTCGAGTCCGCAGTCAGGCTGATCTTCGTCGTAGGACAAATCCGCAAATTTCCCCGGTGCGGCAGAGTAATCGTCGCTGCATGCTCGCCTGCGGTAATCGACCCGCTGCTGGAAATGAGCGCCTTGCCCTCGGAAATCTCCAGCGCTCCAGAGACCTTGACACCTTCAACGGGTACGGTGGCCAGCGGCGTACTCTGCGCCGCAGCACATAGCCCCGAAAAACCCCACAAACTCAAGCAAAGAAATGGAGGACGCAGCCTCGACGAAATCTCACGCATACAGGGCTACATCTCCAGAAAATTACGAATCATCTGCCGTCCGCCCTCGGTCAACACGCTCTCCGGATGAAACTGCACACCCTCAACCGGCAACGATCGGTGCCGCAGTCCCATAATCACTTCGCCGGACCGCGCCGTAATCTCAAGCTCATCCGGTAGTCCTTCTTCTTCGACGATCAGAGAGTGATAACGAGTGCAGGTCAACGGCGTGGGCAGTCCCGCAAACACACCCTTCCCGTCATGCTCCACGGGGCTCGTCTTGCCATGCATCAGCTCTGCCGCGCGCACTACCCTGCCGCCAAAAGCCTCACCAATCGCCTGATGGCCCAGGCACACTCCCAATATCCGAGCCTTTCCCGCCATCCGCTGAATCAGCGGCACTAGGATCCCCGCATCCCGCGGCCTACAAGGCCCCGGCGACAACAAAATCCGCTCCGGATTCAACGCCTCAACCTCATCCACCGACAACTCATCGTTCCGGCGTACAACAATCTCCGCCCCCTGCTCCCCGAGATACTGAACGAGGTTATAGGTAAACGAATCGTAGTTGTCGAGAACAAAGACCATACTCATCCGAGTGTACAACTGCGAGCGGAAACGGACAGGCGAACTGGCCCAGGCCCATCCGTCACCCGCTCCGGCCTGTTCATCCCAATTGCCTCGCATGGCGGCAAACCACGCGCTACACTCACTCGACAAGCCATCCTTTATGAGACTCGAAAGCTCGCACGCGCCCAGACTCCTGCTCCTGCTCTTCCTCTCCAGCACACTCGCCATCTCCCAGGACAGCCCCATGTTCCGCAACGATCCTGCGCACTCCGGCAACTACGCCGGGACCGGTGTCCCGGCATTCCACGGCCTCAAGTGGAGCTTCCACACCAACGGCGAAATCGTCTCCTCACCAGCAATCGTCGACGGCGTCATCTACGTCGGCAGCAACGATGGCAACCTCTATGCCATCGATCAACAGACCGGCTCACTCAAATGGAAGTTCCCTACCGAAGCCCGAGTCGCTTCGTCGCCCGCAGTCGCCAATGGACTCGTATACTTCGCCAGCTATGATGGCAATTTCTACGCCGTCGATGCAGCCACCGGAAAGCTTCTGTGGAAGTTCAGCAACGCCGGCGAGCGCCGATACGCGGCAACGCATCTGCACGGCTCCGTGCCCGCAGGCGAAACCATGCCCGACCCCTTCGATGTCTATCTCTCCTCGCCAACCGTTTGGAGCGGCGCTGTCTACTTCGGCAGCGGCGACGGCAACATCTACGCGCTCGATGCAGGCTCAGGTGCTCTCAAATGGAAGTTCCACACCGGTGACGTAGTACACGCCTCGCCAGCCATCGTCGATGGCAAGCTCTACATCGGCAGTTGGGACAGCTACTTCTATGCCCTCAACGCAGCCAACGGCAAAAAGCTCTGGAGCTTCAAGACCGGCGAAGACCCCGACATTCACAACCAGGTCGGAATCCAGTCCTCGGCAACCGTCGCCAATGGCATCGTCTATTTCGGCTGCCGCGATTCCAACTTCTACGCCCTCGACGCCGCCACCGGCAAGCAGCGATGGCTCTACAACAACAAAGGCTCGTGGGTCATTACCTCGCCAGTCGTGCATGGCGACAAGGTCTACTTCGCCACGTCCGATTCGAAGCTCCTGCACATACTCAACGCCCAGACTGGCGCCCACATCGGCTCGTTCAAGTCGGCGTGGCCCATCTTCTCCTCGCCGGCCATCGCCGGCAACACCCTCTACCTCGGTGTGCAGGATGGCAAGCTGAGCGCCATCGACCTTTCCTCAAACCAAACCCTCTGGACATTCCAGTCCGAAGGCTCGCGTAAAAATCTCGCAGCGCTCTCCAAGCCCGACGGCAGCCCTAACTATGAAATCGCCTTCACCTCAAACTTCTATGACGATCTGCTAATCGGCTTCGGCAAGACCCACACCGTGGGCAACTTCGTCTCGTCGCCGGTAATCTCCGGCAACACCCTCTACATAGGCAGCGCCGACGGCAATTTGTATGCTCTGGAATAAACCTACTTCGGCTAGTCGAAGAAAAGCACTACTCACTTCGCCAGAAGCATCTCCTGCAGAATCACCGCCTCATTGTGCTCCTCATCCTTCGCTCCATAAACCAGCGTGACAGGCCCCCGCGCCGCCTCACGCTTCAGCAGCACAACCTGTTCGCCATGCGCCTTCAACTCCTCCGCATAGCGCCTCTGAAACTCAACCCATTTAGCAGGATCATGCGCAAACCATTTGCGAAGCTCAGTACTCGGAGCAATCTCTTTCAACCAGATATCAGCTCTGGCCTTCTCCTTGGTCAGCCCTCGCGGCCACAGCCTATCGACAAGAATGCGCTTCCCATCCGCCTCATCGGGCTCTTCGTAAACACGCTTGATCCTGACTCTCATTTCAATATCTATTCGCCACTCCCAGAATTCTGTCTCACGCAGCAGTTTCAAAAAGTCTGCAGCGAAGAAAAGGCAAGCTTCAACCGCTGCGACTCTTCTCTCAACTGACTCTCCGTAAACGGCTGATACGAAAAAATCGCAATCGCGACATGCCCCGGCTTGTTTTCGGTAACAAACCGCGTCTGCCGTTCAACATAAGGCAGAGTCCACAGATACTCCAGCATCGGCTGGTTCTTCTTCTCCGTACCCCGCAGAACGAGCGCATACCGATACTTATCGACAAAGCTTTGAATCTTCTCATGCCGGCTGGCATATTCAATACCGCTCGGCGTCAGGCGATATGCCGGCGACTTCGTGCGCTTCTTCTCAAATGAATCCCACCCCGGCACCTCCACAAACTGCAGCAGACCCTTCGCCGTCAGCCCACTCAACGCCAGCGTAGCCTCTGCCTTCGTCCTGCCCCGCTCCGTCAAATAACCGTGCAACGGATACATCCACGCACCGCGGTCCCCAGCATTCGGATCGGCCAGCACAAGCCCCAGCGCCAGTTCTTCGACCTCCGTAAGTTTCGGTCCATCTTCCGGCGTCGCAATCTTCAGATCCTTCGCTCTCGCATGCAGCGCCTTCACCAGCTTTTCGTACCCGCCTTTATGAAACAGATCAACCCAGTGCCACCGTCGCAGCCGGTCGGGAATCGTGCACTCCTCAATTCGTGCTGGAATGATAAAAATCGTGCCCTCCGGCTTCTCATCCGCCACATCGAGCGCGCTCTTGATCTCTTTCTGCAGAAACCCCTCTTTCGACACCGAGCTGAGCGACATGCAAACCGCTACCACATCGCTCTTCCGCACCGCTCTTGCAATCTCGTACTGCCAGTCCTGCCCTGGCAAAAGCTTCTCCTGATCGAGCCACGGATCAAAGCCCTCAGCAAGCAACTTGACATATAAATCGCGCACAAACTCCTTGTCGCCATGCGAGTGGCAGAGAAACACTCCCAGGCGCTCCGATCTCGCAGCCGTGTTTGCCGACGTAACCATTGCGACTCAACGATAAACCATCCGGGAAAGAGCGGCATCCGCGAGCGCAAATTTCACAGATCACGCCGCCCCCTCAGCCCGCCATCGATTCTCTCTTGCTGAACCCGCAGCCTCGGGACTACGCTGTGAACCATGTTCCGAACGATGCTTCTCTGTTCCGCACTCTGCGTTATCTGCCAGGCTTGCAGCGCCTCTGCCCAATCCACGCCCACACCGCAGCATCACCACCATCATGACGACGCGCCCGCACCCGACGAGAAACTGGGACAGGTCTCGTTTCCCACCTCGTGCGCGTCTCGATCGCAGCCCGCGATCGAGCGCGGGGTGGCACTGCTGCATTCCTTCGGCTACACGATTGCGCAGATGCAGTTCGAGGCCATAGCCAAGGACGACCCAACCTGCGCCATCGCCCACTGGGGCATCGCAATGACGCAGTTTCAGGAGCTATGGCAGCACCCCGAAGACACGCAGTTAAAACGCGGTACAAAAGAGATGGCCAAAGCGCGCGCATTGGCCGCACCTCCCGCAAAGATTACACCGCGAGAGCAGGCATACATCGACGCGCTCAGCGCATTCTTCGACCCCAAAGATGCATCCTTCGAACAGCGCGCAGACGCCTATGAAGCGAAGATGGACACCCTCCACAGCACCTTTCCGGACGATGTAGAGGGCGCGGCGTTCGATGCCTTGGCGATCATTGCTTCCGTGCCTCCCGGCGACACTTCGCTGACCCACGAACACCGCGCTCTCGCCATTCTCGTTCCGCTCTTCGCATCGCATCCCGATCATCCCGGCCTTGCGCATTACATCATCCACACCTGCGATACGCCTGCTCTGGCTCGCGACGGTCTCTCAGCCGCACAGGAGTACGCAAAGATCGCGCCATCGTCTCCGCACGCACTGCACATGCCCGGCCACATCTTTGCACGACTCGGCATGTGGCAGGAAGACATCGATTCAAATCTCGCCTCAGTCAAAGCTTCAGAAAAGGCCGAAGCCGCGCACGAGCCCGGCGCAGCGCATCAGATGCACGCCAACGAGTTCCTGATCTATGCCTGGCTGCAAGTCGGCCAGGATGAGAAGGCTCGCCAGTTAACAGCCAAAATGCCGGCCATCAGCCATCAAATGGCATCGATGTCCGGCATGGACGACATGAAGAACGAGGGCAACTTTTTCGTGAACGAACTCAATGCCGTCTTTGCCATGGAGATGCACGACTGGAAGGCGGCAGCCGCATTGCAACCCGTCGCCGGCACCAATGCTTATGAATCCTTCGACACGTTCTGGGCACAGGGCATAGCAGCCGGCCATCTGCACGATGCAAAGCTTGCTGCAAGAGCACTAGCCGGCCTCGACAGCAATATGACCGCTATCAAAAACTCGCCCTACGCGGCATATTTTGCCAACAGTCTCGCCATCAAGCGCAATGAAATTGTTGGCTGGCAGGCCTTCACAGAGAGCCATCCCGAAGCCGCAGTAGCAGCGATGCGCCAGGCCGCCGACCAGCAGGACAAACTCGGGCAGGATGAAGTAGACATTCCGGCACGCGAAATGCTCGGAGATCTCCTGCTGCTCGAGCGCCAACCCACCGAAGCTCTCGCCGAATATCGTACCGCACTAAAGCTCAGTCCAAATCGTCTCAACGGACTTCTCAGCGCAGGCGATGCCGCCGAGCAGGCAAAGCTCCCCGACCAGGCACGCGAGTTCTACAGATCCGCGACTCTGCAAACAAATTCAGGAGCAAACAGCACGCGGCCAGAGCTCGCGCACGCAGTGCAGATGGCCGGCACGGCGGTTGCGGCGAAGAGCGAGTAATTGGTCTTCGCTGAACTTCACGCAGCACTTGGCGGAGCCCACATATTCACCGGCATATCGTAAGGGTGCGGCCGCCCTTTCCCTGTCTCCGTAAACTCCTTGAGACTGAGAAGAAAAATCGCCCACCCCATCGAACAGTGAGCAAACTGTTTCGCATCTTCGCACCAGTTGGAATGCCGAAAATGAAGAAGCCTCCTGCCTTGATCGCGGAAGATTCTGAACTCAACATCCGTTTCGATCCAGTCGGTAGCGCCTCCGCCGGTCACATGCCATCTCACCAGTTCATTAGCGTCAAGAGCGGTCACTTCCATCACCGAGCCGCAGTACCCGCTAAACCAGAACTCAAGATTCCTGCCAACGCACGATTCACCGCGCACATCAATCGTCCACCAATGAGCCAGTTTCTTCGTATCAGTTATTGCCTTGTATAGCTGCTCCGGCGAAGCATTCACCATCAGTTCATGCCAGATTTCACGAGTAACCATCAGTTCGATTTCCCCCTTCCATGTACGCCCGCAAGAGCGTAACAATCAATGGCCAGCCGCCATTGCGCGTGCGCAACCGCTCGCTCGTTAATCCTGAATGTGTCAGGCGAACAGTCGTTATCCCGTCGATCTCTTCAAGATCCCAGCGCACCACCGTCTCTGGGTGATCCTCTTCTTCACGAATCCATGTAAAAATCAACAGTCGCGGAGGCTCTACCACCTGATACTCTCCGCTGACTACGGAAGAAGACGAGCCCGGTCCGCAAGCGCCCGCAACCCGCATCGTCCACTGTCCTCCGGGCCGCAGATCAATCTCGGCGTGTGTCGTCTCAAACTTCCCTTCCGACTTCCACCATTTCAATAGTTCTTCAGGTTTCGTCAGCGCGTCGAAAATCTTGTTTGCCGAGGCCTTGATCGCGACCTCCTGAACAATCGTGTCGTCGCACGCCGGTACTGGTTTCATTGCTTTTCCTCCATGTATTTCTTGAGACTTTGCATCGACTCACGCCAGAACATCTCGTAGTCGTTGAGCCAGTCGGCAATCATGCGCAACGGTTTTGCGTCCAGGCTGCACATGGTCGCGGTGCCCTCTTTATGGCTGACCACCAGACCGGCCGCATGCAGTAGGCGCAGGTGTTTTGAGATCGCCGGACGGCTCATGCGAAAGTTTTGCGCGATGCCGCCAACTGTCTGCCGGCCTCCCCGCAAGATGCTCAGGATTTCCCTCCGCGTAGGATCGGAAATCGCCCGAAAGACAGTGTCGCGTTGCTTGCGATTTTTCGTAACCATACGGTTACTAAAAAGCGTAACCAAATGGTTTCTAACTGTCAATAACTTTTTTCACATCAAAACATCATCTCGTCCAGCACTGTGTTACCGTGGCCCTCAGGTGATGGGTCATGGATTTGCTTCGTTGGCATCCGGATATGGTTTCCGTCCTCGGCACAATTGCCGCAATCGCGGCCTACATTGCCATAGCCCAGGTCGGCCGAAAGGTCATCGAAGGCCGTCTTGAAGACCCGCGAGAACGCTATCGCAAACGCCAGTTGCTTAACATAATTGCACTCATCATAGTGGTGATCGTGATCGTCGTACTTTGGGCCCGCCTGCTCGCGAACGAGAGCACGTTCCTCGGTCTTGCCACCGCCGGTCTTGCAGTTGCGTTCAAAGAACCGCTGCTTGCGATAGCGGGCCGCATCGCGATTTCCGGCGGCCGTATTTACAGCGTCGGCGACCGCATTGAAATAGATAAAGTTAAAGGCGACATCATCGACGTAGGGTACGTATACACACGAATGATGGAGCTGGGTAACTGGATTGATGCGGACCAGGTCACCGGCCGCCTAGTGCAGTTCAGTAACTCCAAGCTTTTCGGCGACACGGTCGTTTACAACTACACGCGCAACTTCGGCTATCTCTGGGATGAAATCATGCTGCCCATCACCTATGACAGCGACATGAGGGCGGCTGTCGAGATTCTGCTCAAGACGGGGCAACAATACAGCATGCAATTTCTGGAAGAAGCAGCGGCCGAATTAGATGAGATGAAACGCTCTCTGCTTGTGCCTGACGTCGAATTGAAACCACAGGTGTATCTGCAGATCAATAACAACTGGATTGAACTCACAATGCGCTATGTCGTGGATACAAAGCAGCGGCGGCGGGCTAAAAGCTTCATCTTTACAGAAGTCTTTCAACAGATCCAGCGACACGGCAACATCAGGATCGGATCAGAAACGTTTGAAGTCACGTTGTCCGACACCGCCAACGCACAGCCTGCCGAATCAGGCATCTCTCACAGCAATCAAACCTAAAACGGAACCTGCTCAGGGACAGCTTCGCCATCGGCACGAGGATCAGTCGCGCCAAAATTTACCTGCGTGCCGTCATTATGCTCAACAACATTCCCTCGGCCCATCGTCTGCGAGTAGCGCAGTTGCACCGTGATCTCGTGACCCTGTTTTCGTAGACCTTCAACGACTTCTGGCGAGACGCCGCTTTCTATTGCAAGTCCGCAACCAGATTCGGATTTCCTGAATCGGGGCGCCTCGAGCGCCGCCTGGATGTTCATATGAAAATCCACGATGTTCGAAACGAATTGCGCATGCGCCTGTGCCTGGTTAAAGCCGCCCATAATACCGAACGCAATTCGCTCATCGCCCTTTTGCATAAAACCAGGAATAATCGTATGCAGCGGCCTTGTACGTGGACGTAGCGTATTTGGACGCCCTTCTTTCAAAGTGAACCCGCCTGCCCTGTTTTGCAGCGCGAAGCCCGTCCCTTGCGGTACCACGCCACTGCCAAAGGCTCCCGAGTTGCTCTGGATTAACGAAACTTCGTTGCCCTCGCGGTCAACCACTGAGAGATACGTTGTATCACTCGACAGCCGGGAAATCTGCTCTTTCAGCTCCGACGGCAAGACACTGCACTTCGCCGTATCTGCGATCTGAGCAGCACGCTGCTCAGCAAGCCTCTTCGAGATCAGCTGGTCCACTGGAATATGCGAAGCTTTCGGTTCGCCGACGTAGCGCAGCATATCAGCATATGCAAGCTTCTTAGCTTCTATCTCCACATGTAGAGACTTCTGACTGTTGTGTCCCCATTCCGCTATCGGAAATTTCTCCATAATGTTCAACATGGAGAGCGCTGCAATACCCTGCCCATTCGGCGGCATCTCCCACACCGTCCAACCATGGTAAGTCGTACTTACTGGGTCCACCCACTCAGGCTCAAATTCCGCCAGATCATCTGCCTCTATCGAGCCATGCAGCTGGCCGGAGAGCTTGATAATCGCCTCCGCAGTCTGCCCTTTGTAGAAACCATCGCGACCGCGCTCGCCAATTCGTCGCAAAGTAGCAGCCAGTTCAGGATTGCGGAAGAGCTGACCGGCGACGGGCGCCTTTCCATCCGGTAGATAGATATGCGCGAATCCAACGCTGCTCGCAAACGGAATACCGAATATGCGCCAGTTCTCGGCATCCGTCTCCGTTACTGCAATCCCCTTTTCAGCTAGAGCCGCTGCCGGAGCAACATCGTCCGCCATCGCAAGTTTGCCAAAGCGTTTCTGCAGAGCATCCCACCCCGCCACTGCGCCCGGCACCGTGACCGAATCAATTCCGGTCGCCGGTATGCGATCCACAACTCCTTTTGCCTTCAAGGCGTCGATACTCATCCCTTTCGGCGCCCATCCACTCGCGTTCAGGCCATATAGCTTCTTCGTCTTTGAGTCGTAAACAATCGCAAATAGATCGCCACCCACCCCGTTCATCATCGGCTCGATCACACCAAGCGCTGCGTTGGCGGCAATCGCCGCATCCACTGCACTGCCGCCACGCGCCAGCACAGCAGCGCCAGCCTGCGAAGCAACCGCCTGACTGGTCGCAACAATCCCATATTGCGTCATCACCATGGAGCGCGACTGATCACGTCCCGGATCGGTCTGTGCCTGTAAAAAGGGGGTGGCGAAAAGCAATCCAAGTAGATAACAACTTCGAAGTTTCATCAGCCTCACTCGCATTCGTCCGGCGATCACAAGCACGAGGCCCGGCTCTCCGGTGTCATCAGACTATTCAATCCGCTGGATATGAGCGGATTTGCATCGCCGCAACCCCGCGGCAGCCTCATCTACCTTGGTCTACAATAGAACAAGGGCCAAACCCCGCAAATTTCGCAACCTGTTGCACCGCAAGGAGCTTTACCTCTATGGCGATTTCCGCCACGCAAATGCGTCCCGGCATGATCATCAAGCACAACGATCAGCTTCACCTGGTCTTTGCCGTCGAGCATCGCACGCCCGGCAACCTTCGCGCCTTCATCCAGGCCAAGCTGCGCAACATTAAGACCAACGGCATGTTCGAGCACCGCTTCCGCTCCGGTGACTCGATCGAACGCGTCATCGTCGACGAAGTGGACATGGAGTTCCTTTACAACGACGGCGACGACTACTACTTCATGAATCCAAAAGACTACGAGCAGATGGTGCTCAAGCAATCCACCCTCGGCGACGCAGTCGAATACCTGACGCCGAACCTGCAGATCAAGGTCAGCTACTTCGACGGAGTTCCCGTCGGCATCGACCTGCCCGGCACCGTCGAGCTCACTGTCGTCGAAACCGAGCCCGGCATCAAGTCCGCCACCGCCTCCAGCGTCACCAAGCCGGCCAAGCTCGAAACCGGCCTCGTCGTCCAGGTCCCGCCCTTCATCAACGAAGGCGAAAAAATCCGCGTCGACACCAGCGAAGGCACCTACCTCAGCCGCGCTTAGAACTGTATGTGGTTTGGGCTCCGCTCATCCCGGATACCAGACCACTCTCGGATCGTCGGCACCACGCTCGTAATCCCACGCCGAGTCAGTCAACTTTTTCAGATCGTACTGGGGCCGCCAGCCAAGCAAAAACTTGGCCTTGGCATTATCGAGCCACATCGAGTGATACTGCGTCTGGATCGCGAGAGAGGGCAACCCCCGCGACTCCTTGAGATAAAGCGCAAGCTCTCCGTAGTCCATTGGCTCATTCATGCAGACATTAAACGTCTGCTGAAAGGCCTTGGGATGATCGATCGCCCGCAGAATCGCATCGATGAGATCATCCACATGGATGAAATTGCGTTTTACGGGCTGCCCCTGCGGATCGAGCATCACCGGAATCGTCTTCGCATGCAAATACTGATCCGCTTTCTCCGCGCCCACCAGGTCACGCCAGCGTGGTCCTCCAAAGACATCCTCTCCGAATGAAAGGTGAAACCTGAAGTCATCCTTCTCCATGATCCAAGGCGCCCGCAAACAACACCCGGCGAGGCCGTACTGAACGTAATACTGCTGCAGAATCACCTCATCCAGTACCTTCGACAGTGCGTAACACCCGGGATACGCAGTGTGTGCCTGAGTCTCGGTCACCGGAATAGCATGCGGATAAAAGAAGTGGCCAACACTGTTATCTCCGCCGATCAAAATGAACTGTTGAAACGCGGAACTGGCACGGCAAGCCTCGAGCAGCCAGAAGATACCCTTGACCGCCACATCTATAACCAGTTCCGGTGTCTCCTTCACCGTTGCCAGGTGCAGAACGTGCGTAACATCATCTACGGCTGTATTCGCCACTTCACAATCTTCGAGAGAGCCCCTCACAACTTCCACGCGCTCACGCGACTCCAGAGTGCGGTTATGACACAAGGCCCGCACTTGAAACGACTCAAAGCGCGCATCCGCCAGCAGGCGATCGACAAAGGTCCGGCCAACTTTCCCTGTGGCCCCGGTCACCAGAATCCGCTTCGTCTCGCTCATAATCGCCCTTTGGCATGTCTCCTTTAGCGGCGATGCAATATTTTTTAAAGATCAACTCTAGCTAGATAAACACGAAAAAACATCCCGACGATGTTAGAACATCGAACATTGAGCCCACGCAGTAAAATTTCCCCATGGTCCTGCATTTCCTCATCAAAGGCCGAGTTCAGGGCGTAGGCTTCCGTTGGTTCGTCCACCGCGAAGCAAGCGAGCTCGAACTCCACGGCTGGGTCCGCAACACCGAAGACGGCGACGTCGAAGTCGTGGCAGCCGGCGATCCGGACGACCTCGCCGACCTCCGCACCTCACTTCAGCGCGGCCCCCGCGGCAGCCGCGTCGACAAGATCATCGAGCACCCTCTCGTCGAAGGCGAAGCAGCCAATCTCCGGGCATTTCAGATCGAGGGCGCCTGGTAGCCTCGCGATCCGAAACCGAACACCAGACCAACTATAATCGGCAGAGAAGCCGTCTCAATTCACGCCCACCCACGCGTTCCATCAGATACAGGAGCAACTCGAACCATGCCGGATTCCGCCAATGTCGCCGCGCTCAAGGCAGTCGTCCGCACCATACCGGACTTCCCCAAGCCGGGCATCCTCTTCTATGACATCACGACGCTGCTAAAAGACCGCACCGGCTTCGCCATGCTCATAGACGAGCTGGCTGCGCACTATCTCGAACGCAAGATCGATCTCGTCCTCGGCATCGAGGCTCGCGGATTCATCTTCGGACCCGCCCTCGCTTATCGCCTCAACGCCGGCTTCGTTCCTGTACGCAAGCCGCGCAAGCTTCCCGCCCCTGTCGCCCGCGTTACCTACGATCTCGAATACGGCTCAGATATGCTCGAAATCCACCGCGACGCCATCCTCCCCGGCCAGCGCGTCCTTCTCGTCGACGATCTGCTAGCCACCGGCGGCACCATGGAAGCCACCCTCAAGCTCGTCGATGAACTTGGCGGCGAAGTGGTCGGACTCGCCTTCGCCATCGAGCTCGACTTCCTGCGCGGCCGCGAACGGTTCCCCGAACAGGATGTCTTCAGTCTCCTCCACTACGACGAGTAAGTTCCTCAACCAGCAGGCGGTCGGAGGCTTTCAAATACCCCTTCCGGCGAAACCAATCCTCCATCTCAACCCGTAACCGGTCAATCGGAACGTGATGCCCGGCCTCCAGCATCCCATCCGCCGCCGGAAGCGTGTCGTCAAAGACAGCATCATTCGTAAAATTCCGCATCGCAAAGTTGTCGATCCAGCGAATCGGGCACACAGACTCCACCCCCTCCGCATCCACCCGAACCACCGACAATCGGCGAACAAACATGGTCTTACTCTAGGCCAGCACACCCGATGTCAACCATCTGCAGACACTTTGCGTCTCACTAGCTGAGCAGCAACATGCCAGGCGCCTGCGCGTTGCTCTGACAGCAAGAGCCCGAAAGGGCTGCGAGGATTACCCAACATGAACCGTTCAACCCCATGGAAGCTGGCAGCGGCAACCGCCGTGCTGGCAATCTGTTCCTACGCCGCCGTGGCGCAATCCGGCGAACCCACCCAGGCACCCGAAGGTCAACCGCAAGGCCGGATGGGACACCGGCCCGACACAGAGCGTGAACTCGCCAATCTCACCCGGGTTCTCACCCTTACCCCCGACCAGCAGACCGGCGTTAAAGCCATTCTCGACCAGCAAACCGAGCAGATGAAGGCCCTTCGCGCCAAGTCTCAGGCCGAACCTTCGACCGGCCAGACGCCGGAAACCCATCAGGCTCGCATGGCCCAATTCATGCAGATTCGCGACGAGTCCAACACCAAGATCTCAGCCCTGCTCAATGACGACCAGAAAAAGATCTTCGCCGGCTGGACAGCCAAGCGGACAGCAGAGATGCAACACGGTCATGGCGGCCAGGGAGCACCCCCAGCCCAACCTCAACCACAGGAATAACCCTCTACCAGACACCGGGGCCACTCGTCGCGTTAGTGGCGGGTGGCCCTCGCTATTTACCGTCACTTTTTTGGATCTGGCACCACCGTAGCCGTCTTGCTCGTCTCCGAATCCACCGAAAATCGCTTGTAATCAAAATTCCGCTCAGTAAAGTGCTGCCGCATCCCCTTCACGAGCAGCACCCGTGCGTCCACGCGCCCCTCGGCAGCGGTCAGAAGCCAGATCTCCCCATTCACCTGCGCCTGGTCAAAGTAAAAACTCGATCCCTTCGCAATGTTCGCCAGCAGGCCGCCGCCTACGTGGAAATTATCCGTAAAGTGGGCCTCCATGCGCGCCACCACCCGGTCTCGCTCGTCGACCCACAGCGTGCCGGCAAGCTTCTTTGAGGCGTCCTCCGCTAACCCATGAGTCTTGGCATCATGCCGCCCGGCAAAATCAAAAATGATCGTAGGTCGTCCGCGATACGTCTCTCGCCGCGGATTCGAAGCCTCCATAATCTCCAGCAGGTGCGTCACACTCACGGTCGTGTTCGGGCCCTCCAGCGGCTCCCCGGGCGGAACTTTCTGTGCCTTCTCCACCAGCTTGTTCACCCGCTCCTGTTCCTTCTTCTGGTCATGATCATTGAGCGGCTTTCCATCCTTTTTCACAGTGCGCTCAATGTGGTGCGAGTTGACAAAAAAGACCTCCGAATCCTCCGTCTCAGTCTTCGTCACCTGCCCCTTGGAATCGATGTCCTCCGTCTTCGTAACAGAGCTATATGTGTAGTTCTCGCGAACCTTATCCACCTGCCTCTGGTGAGCCATCACCTCGGTCATCAGCGTGCGGACATCCGGAATCGGAGCAGCATCGGCGACTCCGCTCGATTTCGCTGTCACCCCCGCCTCCGGCTTCTTCTGGCCCGAAACCTGTCCGCGCAAGGCAATGCCCGCCGTCCACAAAAAGAGGGCGCACCCCATCACGGCCAGCGTATCTACTCGCCACCCCGCTCCCGCCCGGCGATCTCGACTCAAACCCATCCCGCCCAGATTCATCCTTCATTTGACGCAATTCAATTCGCGTCGCTGATGAAAATCGCGATACGATGGCAGAGTCGCACCGGCAACTCCAAAAGAACAACGGAGATACAGCTTTATGATTCGATTACTCGCGAACTGGCTGCTTAGCGCGCTGGCTCTGCTGATTGTGTCACGAGTCGTGAGCGGCTTTCAGGTGGATACCCTGGGCACGGCCCTGATCGCCGCGCTCGTTCTTGGCCTGCTCAACGCAAGCGTCGGCCTCTTCCTCAAGCTCGTCACGCTGCCGCTGGTCATCCTGACGTTGGGAATCTTCCTCCTCATCGTCAACGCCATCGTACTCGAGCTCGCTTCCGGCTTCGTTCCAGGATTTCACATTCGCAGCTTCGGCGCAGCCTTCTGGGGTGCCCTGGTTCTAGCGCTCATCCAGATGCTCTTCCGCTTTCTGCTCAACGAAGCATAACCGCAACGGTACTTACTGGCTGGGCGGAGTCGCCAACACCTGCCCGGCAGCAGGTTTCTGCCCATGGCGGACAGTCTTGCTGGCGCTCGGCTTCTTCTTGGGAGCCGGGGGCACCTTGATGGGCGCAAGCGTGGGAGGAACCCGCTCCGCCCCCGCAGTTCCAAAGTTCCCCTGCGATGGGACTGCGGCCGGAGCCCCACTCTGAGCTCCTCCCGACCCGACGACCCGCTCACCAGTCTTCAACCCTGGCTGCCGGCCAACCCCTCCGTGATAAACACTCCACATAGATATGGCAATCACCGCGACCAGAATCGCAGCACCGGCGAACTGCAGCCGCTGCACCGGCCGCCACATCGCCCAGAAACCCCTCGGCTCAGCCACCACTTCCGAATTCGCCACCGCATCCCGCAACCGCCGATGTACACGATCCTTCAGCCCTTCCGGCTCTGGCGCTTTGGCCAGAAGACGAAGCGTTCCCTCCGCCTCAAGGCGGGCCTCAACAACCACCTGGTCCGGGTTTTCAAATTTCGGATTCATCGCACCCTCCCCGTCTGGCCAGGTCTGGTGTGGCTCAGCAGCCCGGCCAGCAGGTTCCGCGCCCGAAACAGCCGCGACCGCACCGTGGATTCCGTCGTCCCCAGTACCTCCGCAATCTCGACGCTCGAGAGCTCCTCAAACGCCGAGAGAACCAGCACCCGCTGCTCCTTCTCCGGCAACTGCTCTACTGCCTGCAGCACCGTCGCATGGTATTGGGCAGAGGCCGCCCACTCCTCAGCCGATAAATCTGTCGAAGGCAGCAGTCGCGCCAGGTCAGCCACATCGTCCGTCTCGTGCCGCGTCTTGGCCCGGCGCTTGCGGTCCAGCACCACATTCCACACAATGCGCACCAGCCACACCTTGCGGTCGCGAATCTCTCCCAGCCCATCGCGATGCCGCAGCACCCGCAGAAACGTCTCCTGGACCGCATCTTCGGCATCGGCCGAATTGCGCAAAACCGAGTAAGCCACGCGATACAGCGTACCCGCGTACTCGTCCACCAGGGCGGCAATCGCCATCTCGGCGCTCGCGCCGTATTCGGTCGTTGGTTCGAGTTGGCCCATCGGCTTCATCAAGGACGCGGCCGGTATCTCCATCCAACCTGTTAGCGCAGCGGCAGACGTGCTCATAGCCTACTGGACGCGGCCACCCGACTCTTCGCTCACAGGCTGACTCGTTTGACGGCAAAACAAAAATGGCCTGCCATCGCAGACCATTTTCGATCGACCCTATTGCATCGCGCTACTTCTTGGCCGTCAGCTTCTGGGCCGCAATCGAACCAGCGGCACCATCCTTGTCGGCATCCTTCACCTTGGCCCACAACTGCTTGGCCTGCTCCGTCTTACCCGTCGAAGAATACAGATCAGCAAGCGCCAGCTGCGACGTATACACCGGCACTGCGGTCGTCGGCTTGGCAATCAAAGCGTTATACAGTTCAATCGCCTGCGCGTTCTTGTTGGTGCTCCGGTACAGGCTCGCCAGCGAAAACTTCGCCAAACTCGACAGATTCCCGTCAAAGCTGCCTGCAGCGGCCTTCAACTCCGTCTCAGCCTGATCTTTCTGTCCCAGCTGCTCATAGGTGATCCCGGCAAAATAATGTGCCTTCGATCCCTCAGAAAGCCACCCAAAGTCCTTCGAAATCGCCACAAACTCACGATTCGCTTCCTTCGCGCGATCATTCGCGTTCGAGTAGGTCCCTTTGAATACCGGCGCCCCAGGCTGAGCCAGCGGCGCATTGTAGACGTCGAGCGCAGCTCCCAGCGCAGTCTCTGCTGCGTCCGACCGCTGCACGTAATACACAATCCCTGCAACGATCAAGGCCAGCACGGCTACCGTAATCACCAGGTAGCGAACAACCGAGCTGCGATGAGCACCCACCCAATCGACGCCCGATTGCGTGGTCCGAACGAATTTGTCTTGTTTAAGCGCGTGACGCGTTTGAGAATCCACGTGAGTCCTTACTGAAAATCCAAGGGAATTTGTGATTCCGGCGGATATTTTAGAAGAGATTTCTGCAGGCAGGCACACAGCAGAAGCGGTGCAGGCACAGCCAGTACAACCCTACCAGTCTAACAGGCGCCTCTCCGCAGAGTCCATCCAGTCCGCCTTCATCATTCTTGCTGCTCTTCTTACCCGCCACTGCGGGCTTCAGTGACGGGTACGGCTTCAGCCCCTGAGGCAAACGCCTTCACTCATACCGCAACGCCACCATAGGATCCACCTGCGAAGCCCGCCGCGCCGGAACCAGGCACGCTATCGCCGCGGTTACACATAGCAGCACCGTAGCCCCCACCAGCATCAGCGGATCTCGCGAACTCCCCTCAGCCCAGTGCGCTACCACCTTGTTCAGCGCAAGTGCAAGGATCAGCCCCGACAAGATCCCGCCTCCCACACTCGCAAGTGTCGAGGTAAAAACAATCTTCAATACATGCGTCCGCTGTGCTCCCAGCGCCATCCGAATGCCAAACTCATTCGTCCGCTGCGCCACCGAGTACGAAACCACGCTGTAGAGTCCCATCGCTGCCAGCACCAGCGACAGCACCGCAAAGGCCCCAAACAGCCAGGAGATAAACTGCCCCTGCGCATATTCCGGCTGGCTCATGATCCAGTGCTCCAGATCCTGCGGATTGGCCGTCGTCTGCTGGTCCGGATCGACCTGACTGATCTGCTTGCGGATCGCCGTCAACAGCGTCAACGGAGAAACATCCGACCGCACCAGGATCTGCGTATACATCCGCATCCCCATCCTGTAAGGAATAAAGTACTCCGGCTTGATAGGGTTTCTCAGCCCATCATCTCGCTTATCCGCAATCACTCCCACAATGCGAATCCACTGATTCGCCGTCGGCGAGACCAGGAAAAATGGCTCCTCCGATTTCAACAGCGGCACTTTAAGTGAGCTTCCAATCGCGTCGCCATTCGGAAAATATCTGTGCGCCATCGTCTCGTTGATCACCGCCAGCGGCATGGCATTGTGGTCCTCGCTCTCATTCCAGATACGCCCCTGCGCCAGCACAATCTTCAGAGCCGGGAAATACCCTTCACTCACGAAATTGATGCGCGCGCTCTGATCTTGCGAAGCGGGCTTGCCCAGTATCTCGAACTTCACGTCTCCGCCATTCGAAGGCGGCGTGGCATTTGTCGAGATCACCGCGATCTTCACCCCGGGCACCGTCGCCACTTTCGTGCGCATCTGCTCGAAAAAGTTGGCTCGGTCCTCCCACGTCTTGTGTGTTCCTTCATGTATCGGAATGCCCACCGACATAATGTTGTGCGGATCATACCCAAGGTTCACTCTAAGCAAACGCACAAACCCGCCCAGCGCCGCACCTGCTCCAGCCAACATCATCAACGTCAGCGCAATCTGACCGCCGATCAGCACTCCCAGGACGCGACGGCCGCGCACGCTGCCCGCCACCTTGCGTGTGCCTGACTGCATCACCTGGCTCACCTCAGGCTTCGAAAGCTGCAACGCGGGCCACAGCCCAAACAGAATCCCCGTCAGCAGAGCGATTGCCACGCTGAACCACAGCACAGGCAGATTGATTCGAATCGCCGCCTCATGCGGAAACGAATACTGCGGCAGCAGCGCCACAATCTTCGTCAGGGTCAGATACGCCAGCCCTACGCCAAGCGCTGCTCCCGTCACCGACAACAGCAGCGATTCCGTCAGCATCTGCCTTATCAGGCGCGCACGATCTGCACCAATCGCCGACCGCAGCGCAAACTCATGCTGCCTCGCCGTTCCTCGCGCCAGCAGCAATATCGAAACATTGCCGCACCCAATCATCAGCAGCAGTCCAACCGCAGTTATCAGCAGATACAGAGACCCGCCAATGTCCCGCAAAAAACCGTCGTTTAGCCCCTCCACCTGCATCCGGAACTTGCCCTCAGGAAAATGTGTCGGCGTCTCTTTCGCAAATTGCTCTATCAGCGGCTGCAGCGCCGCATTCGCCTGCTCATGCGTCACTCCCGGCTTCAGCCGCACACCACAATAAAAAGCATGCGTCTGGTCCGAGGTGATCTTCTGCGGAACATAAACATCCACGTCATCCCACGTGAACCGTGACGGAGCCACGCCAACCACCCGATAGTTCTTGCGCATCAATTGCAGCGTCTGCCCCACCGCTGCCGGATCCGAGTTGTAATGCCGCATCCAGAACTTGTGGCTCAGCACTACTACCGGCAGCGGATCCTCTCCATCCACAGCATCCGCCGGAACCAGCCCGCGCCCATACGCCATCGGCACGCCAAAGAAGTTGAAGGCATTCGACGAGAAATAATCCGCCTCCACAGCCTCCGGGAAATCATGTCCCGTCACCGTCAGGCTCCAGTTATCTGCAATGAATGCGTCTTCCACCACCGGAGACTTCCGCAATGTCTGCCACTGCGTGGCAGTCAGCCCCATGCCCCGAGGCTGCCCGTTCTCGGTGATCGTTCGCAGATGAATCATCCGGTCCGGATTCGCATACGGATACGGGTCCATCAGAATTGCGTAGATCACGCTGAAGACCGCCGTCGTAGCGCCAATCCCCAGCATCAGCGAAAGGATAGCTGTCACCGTAAACCCCGGCGACTTTCTAAGCTGCCTCGACGCATAACGCAGATCCTGCAAAACACTGGACATGAGAGCCCTCCCCCGTCGACAACGAAATCCCACCAAACCGGAGCACTCGAAGAGCCAAACGCCCCGAGCGCGCAAACCCTGATTTTTCAGCACCAAACCCGCTCTCAGCCCGTCCTCGGCCGGCTCAGATTTGTCCAGAATCACAACTTCCCTGTTCGCAAATGAACAGCGATAAAGTGAAATCACGATCGCAGAGAGACAGCGCGCTCCCTATTTGGCGGCTGCCAAATGTGCGGGAAGGACAAAGTAGTAATCAGCACCGCATCGCTTTGAGGGATGGTCAGGATCCAGGGGGATAACCATGTGGCCGGCGTACAGCGTCAACTTCCGAAATACAAAAGAACTACCCGGATCATCCGCCATTCTCGCGGTGCCACGACTTACCGCCAGCATCACATCGACAAGCGCACCCTCCAGATCAAGCGGGCTCTGAATCGCGCCGTTATCACCTTCCCTGTAACCGAGCCTCGCCATGCCATACTGGGTCAACTTCTTCGACGCAAAATCGTATCGATTGCCAGAGGCTCTGTCGCGCGCCCAACCCCCGAGGTCATCTTGATTTCCTGAACCGGCATCGGCCGCCCCGCCTGCAGGCTTATAGGCTGTGAACGCGACATCTGGGTTTGCCATGATCTTGCAATCCGACAGGGTCGGACTCTTCTTCCACACCTTTAGCCGGAAAGGCGGACCGCTCATCACCTGCGACGGCCAGCCGCCGGTACCCAGAACAGCGCCACCTTCAGGCAGGAACTGAGCACTGGAAAGCTTGTGCTGAAAGGATTCCGTGTGGAGAGTAATTCCATCTTCCTGAGTAAAGTCGCTGATGCGCGACGGCGCCGGTGGCGCTTGGAGAAATTTGTCGACATCCTGCTGCAGGATCGTCCGTAACATTTGAAATCTATGATCATCAATCGGAAGTTCAAGCTCGTACTCCACCATGACGTCCGAGCCCAGCGGCGTAAAACCCCGCTCTACTTCACGAAAGGTTCTCTGGTTTGCGCCGAGCAGCTTGGATTGCTCTTCCAGCGTGGCGGTGACCCCCTTCTGGACTCCCTGGCTGGTTTCAAGAACTCTCTTCACCTCACCATTGGTCTCGATCGCCTTGGCAAGCTGCTCACTTTGCAACGCCTGGGCTTCGCGGTCCTTCTCTCTTTGCTCCCGGTTCTCAGCGACCTCGATCACCAATCCAACCAGTGAAGCCACCACAA
>Ga0206922_1088_pt1 | contig 24978 bp, 16 predicted proteins | sample Alteio_BWOrgHeat_63_FD_152976 | JGI IMG/M metagenome (GOLD analysis project Ga0206922, IMG submission 152976) | Enriched cells from forest soil in Barre Woods Harvard Forest LTER site, Petersham, Massachusetts, United States -... | ecosystem: Environmental > Terrestrial > Soil > Temperate forest >... | reverse complement strand
AATAAAAGAATATGAACAAGCGCAACAAGACACCATCCAAACATCCGAAAGTAAAGGATGGATGAAAAATGTTTTGCAGTTAACAGGTGTTAACGACGCGTCAATCGGGGCACAATTAGACCAATATATGGCCAACTATGCAAGCATTATAGCTGATACTTCCTTTGGGGGCAATGTAACTACTTTCAGCAAATCAGCCGACCCGGCCATTTATCCCGAAGAAGTTGCCAATTTTACAAATATTTTTAACCAGGGCAGTTCCCTGGTAAACTATTTTGGCCACTCATCTTCAACCGATCTGGATTTTAGCCTTGATAACCCATCCCAATTAAACAATACCGGGAGATATCCTCTGTTTATTGTGAATGGGTGCCTGGCCGGCAATATATTTGACTATGATGCCGCGCGGCTGTCTCTTCTTTCTACCATTTCGGAGAAATTTGTTCTTCAGCCAAAAAAAGGGGCAATAGGTTACCTTTCATCAAGCAGCTATGGCGATATAAGCTACCTTAATATTTTTACAACACAGTTTTATAAATCCATTGGGGTACGGCAATATGGAAAGGGTTTTGGAATAGTTATGCAGGATGGATTAAGCGCCGCACTTAATGTTACAGGATATGCGGATTTTTATGGCCGTATAACGGCAGAACAATTTACCTATCATGGAGACCCTTCACTAAAAGTAAATTCGTTTGCCAAACCTGATTATGCAATTGATTCTTTAGATATATCATTCAGCCCGTCATTTATTTCTGTTGCGGACGATTCTTTTTCAGTAAAAGTTGTTATACATAACCTGGGGAAAGCTACTGACGATTCTGTGCATTTTTCTTTATTCCGTAAACTACCTGGTGGTGATAGTATAAAAGTGTTTGGTAAAGAGTTTTCAAGCATAAAAATCTCCGATTCTGTTATTGTAAAACTGCCTGTAATTGCAGACCGCGATAATGGGATTGTAAAAGTAACGGCATATATTGATGATGATAATAAAGTAGCGGAATTAAGTGAAACCAATAATATAGCAACAAAATCGGTTGTTATATCTTCCGCAGAAATCCGTCCTGTTTATCCATATAATTTTGCTATCGTAAATGCCGGTACGGTTACCCTTGCTGCTTCAACTGCTAACCCGCTCGATACGCTTAAAACATACATAATGCAAATGGATACAACTGCATTATTTAACTCACCGGTAGAAATATCTCTTAATATTTCTTCAGTGGGTGGCGTGATTGAGTATAAAAATATTGCACTTCCTCTTGATAATACCGTTTACTATTGGCGTGTTGCACCTTCGGGCAGCAATCCACACTGGAATATGTTTTCATTTACACATCGCAGCGTGGGCAATGCAGGATTTGAACAAAGCCATTTTTACCAGCAAACCCAGTCTTCTCTCAATAACTTAATTTTGGATTCAACTTCCAGGAGCTACCATTTTGCAAAAACTTTGATTAACCTGTTTGTAAAACAGGCAATATATCCTTATGGCGGTACAGAAGATGCTGATTTCAGCGTAGCCGTTAACGGAACCTTTGTAGCTCAAAGCGCATGTGTGGGGCAATCTGTTATATTTAATGTATTTGATCCGCTAACATTTAAAATTTATCAAAATACAACTAACCCAGACGGAGCCGCGGCACCTTGTGCACCTACCCGTTCAGCCAATTTTGAGTTTCCAACAACAGACCCTGTTTCAAGGGATAGTGCCCTAAGCTTTCTTGATAATTTTGTGCATAATGGCGACTATGTTGTTGCCAGGAGTATTGATGTTGGTGACCTTGCCCCTGTTTGGGCTGGAGATAGTACCTATTACGGCAGTAAGAACACGTTATACCAGCGGTTAAAAGACCAGGGAATAGCCATTGATAATTACACTTTCCCACGCTGCTATATTTTTGTATTCAGGAAAAATGATTCAGCTCATTTTGCGCCCATTTCTGTTTTCTCCAATGGGATATACGACGCCATATCATTATCCCAGAATGTCTCTGTTTCTGATACGCTTGGTTATGTAACCTCACCTAAATTTGGGCCGGGCAAAAAATGGAACAAGGTTAACTGGCAGGGTGTTGACAGCAACAACAACAACATCAGCAGCATGAATGTGATAGGTATTAATAAAAATAACCAGGACACCGTTCTGTTCACGCTTGACAAAACATTGCATACGCAGGATATTTCTTCAATAAGCGCATCAGATTATCCGAACATCATGTTACAAATGCGCACACAGGATTCGCTTACCGCGCAACCATACCAGCTGCAGGATTGGTCGGTTGAATATGTACCTGTTGCAGAAGGCGCTATTGCCCCTAATCTTGGTGTTAACCTGCCTGATACAGTGAAAGTGCCACATGCCGTAAATACATCCGCTGATACTTTGCAGGGCTATTCGGTATTTAAGAATGTAAGCATATCAAATTTCGATTCACTAAAAATAAAATTATTGTTGTACGATAGCAGCGGTGTTGCGTATGAATTCCCTGCAGGGCGCACCAAACCTTTAGTAGCAGGGGATACCGTTAAAGTTGGGTTTATTGCAAATATAACAGCCTTGCCACAGGGCAGCTATAATCTGTTCCTGATGGTGAATTCAGATAATGACCAGCCTGAACAATACCTGTTCAATAACTCGCTGTATAAGTATATTTATGTGCTCAGGTCAAAAACAGTTCCTGTGCATTTGCTCTCTTTTACCGGCCAACCCGGCCAGGGGGGTATAATGCTTGACTGGAAAGTGACAAATGAATTGAACTTTAGTTATTACGGAGTGGAGTGGAGCACAGACGGCAGGTCATTTGCCCGGTTAGGGGACATTGCTGCAAAAAGCGGAAGCACAACTGATGTTACAGATTATAGCTTTTTGCATACCAATCCGGCAATAGGGAAGAATTATTACAGGTTAAAGCTTGTGGACAAAGATGGGGCATTCAGTTACTCCCAGGTTGTTGAGGTCAATTGGGGCGAAAGCATAGTAAAAGTGTTCCCCAATCCTTTTGGATCAACGCTGAATGTTTCCATAAACACTAACGGCAATAGTAAGAACATGGTAAGGGTGCTTGATTTTGCGGGCAAACAAGTATTACAGCAAACGTTCACAGGTGGAAACATCACGCTTGATGTAAGCAACCTGGCTGCAGGCACCTATTTTGTGCAGGTAAATAATAGCGGCACACTTCAGTCATTCAAAGTACAAAAACAGAATAAATAATGTGGGGAAATGACCTGTATGTGAGGGATGTTAAAAGTTTGTTTTGTTTAAACATACTAAACGGGCATAAAATAGCGTATATCTCCTTACAGCAAAATGTTCTGTCAAAAAACATTGTTGTAACTTGGGCCTTATGAATTTTAAACGCTGGCTGCTTATTTTCATACCCGGTATGCTCTTGTGTACTGTTCATTCTTTTGCGCAGTTCAGAAAGTATTCCAATGAATTTCTTAACATAGGTGTTGGTGCACGTGGGCTTGGTATGGGCAGTACCCAGGTAGCCAGCGCAGATGACGCTACCGCCGGCTACTGGAACCCTGCCGGGTTGGTTAATGTTTCCGAAAACCCAACTGTCTCCTTAATGCATGCTGATTATTTTGCCGGTATTGGCAAATACGATTTTGTGTCTGCCGCGTTACCCATAAATGGCGGCAATAAAACACTTGGCATTACCATGTTGCGTTTCGGGGTGGATGATATTCCAAATACATTGTATCTTATTGCCCCTGACGGCTCTATTGATTATAATAACATACAGTCTTTTTCTTCGGCTGACTATGCTTTTCTTTTATCCTATGCCCAGGTAATAAAAAATGATGGCGAAAAAGAATTTAGCTGGGGCGCCAATACCAAGATCATTTACCGCAAAGTGGGTACTTTTGCAACTGCCTGGGGTTTTGGTTTTGATCTTGGGTTGCTGTATAAAACGCCAACCTGGCGTTTTGGCCTTTCTGCGAGGGATATTACCACAACATTTAATGCATGGTCTTTTTCTTTCACTGACCAGGAAAAACAGGCTTTATATCTAACTGACAATGATATTCCCATAAAGTCAACCGAGTTAACTTCTCCAAGTCTTGTTTTTGGAGGGGGCTATAATTTTGCGTTCAGCGATAAATTCCACTTACTTGCAGAAGCAGATATGGACTTTACATTTGATGGAAAAAGAAACACGGTGATCAGCTCAAATCCTGTAAGTATTGACCCTAAGATAGGGCTTGAGGCAAATATTCATAACACCGTGTTTATTCGTGCCGGTGCATCCAATTTTCAACAGGGGCTGGCGGATGGCGATACGCTTAATCAAAAAAAAGTATGGATTTTTCAGCCCAGCATAGGAGCAGGGTTTAAAATAGGCAATGTTGCCATTGACTATGCTTTTACTAATCTCGCTAATCAGTCAAGCCCATTGTACACCCATGTTTTTTCTGTGCGGATTGACTTAGTGCCAAGAAACAAAGACGCATCTTCAAAAAAAGTATATATACCTACATTGCCTAAAGCAGATAAACCCAAAACCGGTAAAGTATATATACCGCTATGATGAAAAAGTATGTTTTTATATTACTCTTGGGGCTTATCAGCATAGCTGTTAACGCGCAGTTGTATAATAACGAGTGGATTGATTACTCGAAAACATATTACAAATTCAAAGTTGGGGTTACAGGTTTATACCGCATTAATGTAAACACTTTAAATGCGGTGGGTTTAGGTATTATTCCTGCAGAGCAATTCCAGCTATGGAGAAACGGGCAGCAGGTTGCTATCTACACAAGTGCTGCAACAGGGGCATTGCCTGCAAATGGATATATAGAGTTTTGGGGACAAATGAATGATGGTAAACCTGATAAAGTTTTATATAAAAACCCTGCCAATCAACTGTCAGATGCTTTAAGCCTTGAAACGGATACAGCAGCTTTTTTTCTAACGGTAAACCCAAACGGAAATAATGCACGTATAACCGACGCTGCAAATAATGTTGCCGGCAATACACTTGCGCCGGAGCCTTATTTTATGTACGATTACCGGGTAAATTTCCAACAGAATATTAACTACGGCCTTCCTCAGAATTATGGCGAATATGTATGGTCTTCCACTTATGATGTTGGAGAGTTTTGGAGCACAAATGATATACACCCCGGTACGCCTTTACAGGTAACTGCAGGAAATTTGTATTTAGCAACCAGCGGGCCTAATGCATCCATGCAGGTGGGTGTTGCCGGTAATTCTTTTTTGGGGACTGATAATTTGGGGCACGTAAGGTCAGTACAGGCCTTTATAAATAACACAAAGGTTATTGACAGCATTTTACAACCGGTTGATGCTGGTATTTATCATAACAACTCAATTCCTTTATCCATCATCAACAGCAATCCCAACGTAAGTTTTTCAGTTGCTGATTATAACCCTTATGACCCGGACAACAATGACAGGATAGCGGTATGTTTTATTGACCTGGATTATCCAAGGCTTTTTAATTTTGGAGGGGCTGCTAATTTTTCTTTTACACTACCTGCAACGGCTAATGGATATTATCTTGAAATAAGTACTTTTAATGCAGGAGCAGGAATCCCTGAGTTATATGATCTTTCAACTAATCAGCGGTATGCCGCTAATACATCTTCACCCGGCATCTTAAAATTTGCATTGCCACCCGGTAACCTGCGCAACCTGGTGTTGACAAGTGAAGATGCATCGAACATAACCGCTGTAAACGGGTTAATATCCCGCAATTTTTTAAATTTCAGTAATACTTCTTTCCAGGGAGATTACCTTATTATTACTAATAAAGTATTTTTTTCCAACGATAGTACCGCAGGGCAATACCGCAGCTACCGCAGCAGTTTAGCAGGCGGCGCATATCGTGCCAAAGTATATGATATTGATGAACTTGTTGACCAGTTTGCTTTCGGTATAAAAAAAGATCCTTTAAGCGTTAAGAATTTTCTGCGCTATGCAAGGCATACTTTTAGCATACAGCCAAAGTTTTGTTTTTTAATTGGGAAAGCCGTTACCTATAATGAGTACAGGTTAAACCAATCATCGCCGTACGCTGACCAGTTAAACCTTGTTCCAACATTTGGATGGCCTGCTTCAGACAATTTGCTCTCATCAGAAAATTTAATGCCATTACCCGCAACACCAATCGGAAGGCTTTCGGCAGTACGGCCATCAGAAGTTTCCAACTATCTTGAAAAGATACAAACCTATGAACAGCAACAGGCGAATACTATTCAAACCATTGACAATAAAGCCTGGATGAAAACGATGGTGCATATAGTGGGGGCCAACAGCGATCCCTCCCTCGACCAGCAGCTAACAGGGTATGAAAACAATTATCAAAATATCATCAGCGGCCCGCTTTACGGGGCAAACGTTTATAATTTTAATACAACAACTGTAACGTCCGCTTATGCCGCCACCCAATTGCTTGGCCAACTGTTTACCAATGGCATAAGCGTGTTAAATTATTTTGGGCATTCTGCCGCAACAACACTGGATTATAACCTTAGCAGTGCATCGCAATATCCCAATCCCGGCAAATACCCTTTCTTTATAGTAAATGGCTGCAATGCCGGTAATATTTATTCTTTTGATACAACAAGGTTTGCCCAGGTAACATCTCTTTCTGAATTATATGTGCTTCCTAAAGACCTTGGAGCTGTCGGGTTTTTGGCAAGCACCCATTTTGGTGTAACAAATTATCTTGATATATATAATACGGGTTTTTATAACTCCCTTGCTTCAACAGGGTATAACCAGCCCGTTTCAACAAATATTATCGCGGGCATTAACGCTCTTTTAAATAATGGCGGTAACCAGGGAGACCTAACCGCTATTCTTCATGCGGAGGAAAACGTTTTGCATGGCGATCCTGCTTTAAAAATAAATGCTTTTGCAAAACCTGATTTTGCAGTAGAAGACCCGCAGGTGATCATCAATCCAACCTTTATTTCCGTAGCGGATAACAGCTTTAGTGTAAAGGCATATTTTTATAATATCGGTAAAGCGGTAAGCGATTCGGTTTCAATTCTCATCACGCGTACTTATCCTGACAACAGCAAAACTACCCTTGTTTCAAAAAAAATATCAGTATTATATATTGATTCAGTAAGCCTTTCAGTACCTGTTGTACCTACCAGGGATAAGGGGCAGAACTATATTACAGTTGTTATTAATAACGATAGAAAATTTGATGAACTCAGCTTTACCAACGACAGCATTACCAAATCATTTTTTATTTACCAAGATGAGCTGACGCCTGTATATCCATACGATTTTGCCATTGTAAACAAGAGTAATATAAAGCTGGTCGCTTCAACTGCAAGTGCTATTACTCCGCTAAAGCAATATGCGATGGAACTGGATACCACGGAATTGTTTAACTCTCAATCCAAAGTTTCCAAAACTCTTTCTTCGGTGGGTGGCGAGCTTGAATTTGACCCGGGTATTTCTTTTACTGACAGTACGGTTTATTACTGGCGAACTGCCCCTGTGCCTGCAAGCGGCCCGTACCATTGGAACACCAGCAGCTTTGTGTATTTACCGGGAAGCAGTTATGGGTTTAACCAATCGCATTTATACCAGCATCTTAAATCAACAGTTAACAGGATATATATAGACAGTACCAGCAGAAAGTGGTATTATACAAATATCCTTACTCCCATAACTTTTACCAATACCGTATATAATCCTAATAACACTACTCAGAACCAGGATGCAGATTTTCAAATTGAAATAAATAACCATATCATTACACAGGCGGCTTGCCTGGGGCATTCCATTATTTTTAATGTGTTCGACCCCATTTCACTCAAGCCCTTGTATAATCAGCAAACACCGTCAACTACAGGCTCCGGCAGTTATGGCGGTTTCATGGGTAGCTATGCATCGCTTTGCGGCAAAACCGGGGACCAGTATAATTTTGAATTTGCTTATAATACCGTTGCGGGCCGTAACAGTATGGCTGCATTTATGGGCTGGGTGCCTGCCGGGTATATTGTAACGGCAAGGGTTATCATTAATGCGCCTTACGACAGCACCACCTTTGCACCTGTTTGGAAAAACGATCCGTTGGTTAACAATACCAACTTATATTATAGTTTAAAAAATGCCGGTTTTGCAGGGCTTGACCAATACACATTTACAAGGGCATGGGTATTTATGTATAAAAAAAACATTGCAACTTTTAAACCCATGTATGCCTTTACACAAGGCAGCACGGACGTGCTTGATACTACTGTAAACTTAAGCAGTCCTGATTCATTAGGGTACATTACCTCACCCATTTTTGGGCCAGCTAAAGATTGGAAACAAGTGGTATGGAATGGATATTCAATAGATGCAAAAGCAGGTGATATGCCAACGGTTGATGTAATAGGGGTAACAGCTACAGGTGGCCAAAGTGTTTTATACACCCTTAAACAGTCGCAGCAAAATTTTGATATCTCCTCTGTAAGCGCAATAACTTATCCATATATTATGCTGCGGATGCGCAATGCAGACAGCATAAACCTAACGCCATACCAGTTGCGATACTGGAGATTATTATATGACCCCGTGCCCGAGGGTGCACTTGCACCAAACATACTGTATAATTTTAAAGACACCCTTGGTACAGGGCAAACATCAAATGTGGCAATAGCATTTAAGAACATTGGTGATGTGCCATACCCTGATAGCATAAAAGTGAAAATGATATTGTATAACTCGGGTAATGTTGCCAATATATTGCCGGTTGGTAAATTAAAAAAGCTTAACCCCGGCGATACCGCTGTGGTTGCTTACACCATTGATTCAAAAAACTTTAGCGGCCTTAATAATTTTTATCTTGATGTTAACCCTGATAATGACCAGCCTGAGCAATACCTGTTCAACAACTTCTTTTACAGGAATATTTTTGTGCAGGGGGATAACTACAAGCCAACGCTTGATATAACTTTTGACGGGGTGCATATACTTAACGATGATATAGTGTCGGCACATCCGCATGTGTTGATAAAAATGACAGACGATTCCAAATACCTGTTGCTGGACGATACGTCGCTAATAACTGTACAACTGCGGTATCCCGATGGTACTTTAAGGCGCTTTCCGTTTACTACCGATACACTGCGGTTTACACCGGCCACTGTTGGTGCCGCTGAAAACGTAGCCCAGGTTGATTTTTTACCATACTTAACACAGGATGGCTTATATACTTTGTATGTGCATGGAAAAGATAAAAGCGGCAACCCTGCGGGCAATGCGGATTACTCCGTATCGTTCCAGGTGTATAACAAACCCATGATCACCAATATGTTCAATTACCCCAACCCGTTCACAACCTCAACAGCGTTTGTATTTACCGTTACCGGAAGCCAGGTACCGCAAAATATACGTATAGAGATACTTACCATTACCGGTAAAATTGTGCGCGAAATAACAGAAAATGAGTTAGGGCCACTGCATATAGGCCGTAACATAACAGAATTCAAGTGGAACGGTACCGACCAGTATGGCCAAAAGCTTGCCAACGGCGTTTATATTTTCAGGGTAATAACAAACCTGAATGGGCACTCTTTGGATAAATTCACTCCTTTGGATGAAAATGGCAACCCCATAAATACCGACCAGTATTTTAATAAAGGATATGGGAAAATGTATTTGATGAGATGACAGGATAATAAACTTTTTTGAAAAATTTTAAGCATTTCAAAAGTTACCAGCATCTTTGCGGCATGAACAACGTTGGAATAGGAACAAGGGCCTTGAATTTTGTTATTGATACTTTACTTATTTTCCTCATCAGTTATTTCTCGTACAGGACAAGTTCATTTTACGAATTTTACTATCATTCCGTTGATATACCCTTTTATTATTTTTTTTGGGGGACAATGGTTGTTTATTATTTTCTGTTTGAATCAATTTTTACCCGTACGCCGGGCAAATGGCTTTCGGTTAGTAAAGTGGTTAACAAAAACGGTAAGCGCCCTGCCATTTGGCGGATAGCCATTCGCAGCATTATACGTGTATTGCCCATTGATTGTTTTTTTATCCCTTTTCTTGATAAAACACTTCATGATTATGCAAGCGGAACAATTGTGGTGGAGGCGTGAGAAGTTCCAGGGTTCACAAGTTCAAGAAGTTCAAATAGTTCACGAGTTTAAGAAGTTCACGAGTTCCGGTAGTTTACAAATCTGGGAACTTTTGAGCCCACAAACCTCTGGAACTACTCATCGGTGAACTTTGAACATGTGAACTTCTGGAACTGTTCGTTGAACTTGTGAACACGTGAACTTCTGGAACTTGTAAACTGTTTGTATCACGGATTCCACCAGTAAGTAAACTTGAGTACCAGCGCCCTGCTTTTTACAAATATGGGGCCTATATAATAATTGTCGGTATAAACAAGAAAGAGGTCTGATGCGGGTTTATAACGCCATTGAAACCTGGTATTAAGGTTTATATTTTTTGTTTGCTGGTTATATTGCAAATAAGCTGTAAGAAAAAGTGTGTTGGTCATCGTAACATCAATTTTTGGCCCTACCAGCAAAAAGTTTGTATTACCCCAGGGTTGCGGCAATTGTAAATTGTTATAGCTGGCAGTTACATCAATATTCACAATTGGCTGCATACGAAAACCAATATCCCCTGATATATTAAGTAATTTTCCATGATCATAATAACCACCGTAACGGGTTGAAAGGGTATAGGTAAGCTTGTGTTGCGGCGCTGATACAATATCAAAGCCCGCTGTATTCCAGTTATTGCGCGTACCTGTTGCAAGAAAAGCTATGCCAAGATTGGTGGGGTCAAAGGGCGCTAAAAGCTGTACATAATCATTTTGTAATACAGGTGCAAACGTGCTCTTATCCCTGAAGGTGATAAGATAGGAAAAAACAGTTTCATTATCCGTACGGTGAAATTTTGTATCGAAATAATAAGTCGAACTTATTTGCGGGCCATGACTAAGAATAATGCCTGCCTTTGGAAAAAAGAACCTTGCTATTACAGGATTTATTTTTAGGTAATTATTTCTTGGCACATAGCCCACTTCTGCATTAAAATTATTGCCCACATATTCCTGTTCCCACGAAATGGCCCACTTTCTTGTGCTGTATTGCAGGTTTGCCGCACTCACAAAGTCACCGCCCGATTTGCCGGGTGAGAATGATTTAATAAGAATGGTTTTACCCGTCCATGTATTATTTGAAGGGGCAAGGTTATATTCAAAACCAATATCCCTGTTGTACCGTGAATAAACGGGGCTGGTTGAGTCTTTTAGCTGATGATAATTAATGGCTGCTTTATCTATATAAAAAAATTCGATACTGGATTTTTTAAATAACTTCCTCTGCAACGCCAATACTGCAAAATTTTCTACCGGTAACCCCGTGGCAGGCTGATCGGTGGTTTCCATATCCATTACACCAATCCTCCAATTTTTATCAATCTTCCCGCTAAGCCTGGCGCCAAGGCCAATGGGCGCATCTAACCCTATCCTGCGGGAAAAGAAGGGGCGGATATTAGCATACCCGAGGTTAGAAAAAAGGTCTGCATTCTCTAAAAAGAACTGTCTTTTTTCGGGGAAGAATAATTCAAAACGGCTAAGGTTTGTAACCTGTTTATCAACATCCACCTGCGAAAAATCCGGGTGCACAGTAAGGTCAAGGTTCATGGAAGATGTTACGGTTATCTTTGCATCCATCCCCACTGTATTTTTATATCCAACAGGGGTATTGGCAATATAATCTTTTGATACGCCTGTTAAAAGATAGGGGATGATGGATATATTGCTGTGTGCTGCGGGTAATGGCTCATCCCAAACCAATGAACCTGTATAGGATAATGATGCTGTAGGAAACTGCCTTGGAACAGGTGTCCAGCTTGATTTCTCTGTGGTTTTAAGGTCATTCCTGCTGAAATTGATGCCCCATTCTTTTATACCTTTTTTATAGCGGATGGTCTTGAAAGGAATAGCAGCCTCAAATACATATTTCTCTTTATCATTCTTTACAACAGATATCCATTTATTATCCCAGTTAAGGTCAACTTTGCCACCATCGTACATGGTACCGTCCCATTGAGCGCCTGCTGCGTTGGCGCCAAAAGAAAAGCCCGTTGTTTGATCGCCAAAAGTATCCATGAACAATAAAAAATTATCATTCCTGGTAAAGTTAAAGTCGCGCCTGAGCGATTCAACCATATTGGGACCGTCTAATTTTTTATAGCATATAGCAAGCAGGTACAGGTTTTCATTATCATAAGCCATTTTTACCACTGTACGCACATTTGCGCGGCTTGTATCCATAGGCAGTACCATAAAAAAATCAGAAGCAGTTTCGGCATCAACCCAGGCTTTTTCATCAGCAATGCCATCTATCTTAATTAAAGAAGTAGCCCTGTGGATATGGTATTTGTAAGAGGCATTTTTTTTCTGCGCAAACAATGCCTGCACCGCAAAAAGTAACAACAACAAACAAAACAAGCTTCTCAAAACAATCAGTGGTTTTAACGGTGTGTATCTATTGCGTCAAATATACGCATTGTAGTAGCATATTGCAAAAAAATCATTTCAGTCAATAATACTCATAACATTACAAAGTAAATGCTTGTACGTGCATATAGGTAATGCCTGCAGGGCTCATAATAAACTTAGTGCTGGGTAAATACGATGTTAGTTGACAGATGATCTGCTGTTACTACGCCTGTCATCTGTCAACTATCAACTGTCAACTTTTTTTAAGGCCATCTGCTGTTACTATGCCTGTCATCTGTCAACTATCAACTGTCAACTTTTTTTAAGGTCATCTGCTGTTACTACGCCTGTCATCTGTCAACTATCAACTGTCAACTTTTTTTAAGGCCTAGCTAATAATACTGTCGTGCCTGAAAAGGTATGGAATAAGAAATTCAGCTAACCCGCCAATGATCATTTGCGTACCAATAACCAACACCCTGAAATCAGGTGGCGCATCGCCTTCAACAGAACGCCGTAACACAATGCCGAGGTAAATAATTACAACGGTTACAATTAATACCATGATACGATAGACAGATATTCCTTTTTTAAGATAATGAACAAAAAAATAAAATATAAGGCCGCAGGTAATACACATCAATATGGAGCCAAAAACAACAACAGTTACATCTATGCCGTTAAAGTCGTAAAACTGTGCAATGCGGCGATAGGCAAACACGAAAATAAGATTAGCTGCGGCTGCTATTATGCCTGCAAACAATCCGCCCAGAACGCTTCTTGATAGATCGCTTTGAGGATAGTCGTAATTCATATATGCAGATTTTAATTTGAAAAGTCAGTTCAAAACCTTTTTATATAGAATATAGCCACGCGAATGGTTAAATAAACACCAGCTTAAAACCGCAACCGTTGTCAAATCCATAAAGCCTTATATAAAGGTAATACTATTTTAAAAAACCAGCCGTTAAGCATTAATATCAAAAAAAACCGGCATTGTTTGGCTTATATTTGATGTCGCTTAATATTAACCTGGAAAATAAAATACCATGAATACAACTGATTTTACCTTTTTGTTTACGAAAGAATTAAAAAAGCTTTCTGATGAATTAGCCCAGTACGCCACTAACGATGATGTTTGGAAAAAAGCCCCCGGTATCAGTAATTCGGCAGGCCACTTATGCCAGCATCTTATAGGCAATCTTAAAACATTTATCGGCGCGGGGCTTGGAGGGTTTGCCTATACAAGAGAAAGGGATAAAGAATTTAATGCCCGCCAGTTTAATAAAGAACAATTGCTGCAATTGCTTACAGAAACAAGCGATATTGTAAAACAAACATTTGAGAAGATGGATGCTGCCACCCTTGCAGCCCCCTACCCAAAAGATTATTTAACCATAGCCGAAAACCAAACCACGGAGCTTGTACTTACTTACCTGCTTGCACATGCCAGTTACCATATTGGGCAGGTAAATTATCACAGGCGGCTGTTGCAGTAACGCGTTATTAATTAATGTGAATTCGGGATAAGAAACTATAATTCTTTAAGTTCCAGAGGAACTGAATATTGGTAGAAAAAATACAAAAAGGATAAGTGCATGCCGTAGGTATGCAATATTATGTACCTGACGGCACATTTTAAATAATATTTGTCTTGTTGCTACCAATATTATGTCCTTACAGGACAAAGCCCCTTCTTATCCCGAATTCACGTTAATTAACGATTGCTATGGCCATGCCATCGTGTTCTTTTACGCCAACTGTTTGCATAATGGTTGCGGTAACACCCGGTGTGGCAGCCAGCAGCTTGTTAAAACGGTGTACGCCCTTAACCATATCGTCGCCGTTACCGGGGTCAAGCACCTTGCCGTCGCGTATAACATTGTCGGCAATAATTAATGTGCCCGGCCTTGACAATTTAAGCGCCCATTCAAAGTATTCGGCATAAGGCGGTTTATCGGCATCAATAAATATCATATCAAAAGGGTAAAGTCTTTCTGCCAGCAGTTTGGGCAGGTTATCAATCGCTTTGCCAACACGTATCTCCACCTTATCAGTCAGTCCCGCACGGTCAATGTTTTGTTGTGCAACTGCCGCATGGTGCGGGTCAAATTCAAGGGTTATAAGTTTGCCGCCTTCGGGTAGCGCCCTTGCCATCCAAATGGTGCTGTAGCCTGCCAGCGTGCCCATTTCTAAAATATTCTTTGCATTGCACAGCTTAGCTAAAATATGCAAAAATTTACCCTGGTTGGGGGATATGCTGATGGATGGTATATTTTCCGTTACTATAGATAACTGCGTGGCAGCCAATGCCTCATCCCCGGGGTTAAAAAGGTTGCTGATATAGCTGTCAACCTGTTCAAATATTTCTGTATTTATCATGGGATAAAAATAAGTAAACCGGGTAAAATGAGGAAGGAAATATTTTTCGGGTCAATAGTAATAGTCAATGGTCATTAAGTCATTGGTCAATAGTCGGTAAGGACTTTTCTTCCAGGCGGTATGAAGCGGATGGAAGACTATCCGTTACCAAATGCGAACTACTGCGAAACAGTTCGCACCTAATGGCTTATGTTGAATGAATTTTAGGCCTGCCCGGCTGTATCATTAAGGCGGGGATGGGTAGATATACTATTGGACTAGAATGCGTAAAGGTGTGTAATGTTTGCGCCCTTTACGCTGCGATACATCCACCGATAGTTTATATTAGCTATAATCTCCCTAATTGGTTACTAACGGGACTGATTATTTAGAAGTTCCTTGCTTGGCCAACCCAACTAACGAGCCAAAGCCACACAGCGATGCAGCTAAACTAATGCTTGCTGCAAACGGAAAAAAGTATATTAATTCATCTGTTGCCCATGCCAATAAACAAACCGAAATTACCACGATAACTTTTTTTGCCAGTGACGTGTTAGTTGAAAGCCCGCCTGCTGTTACCCACAGCAAAACGGCTATCATTATTAAAGCAATACTGGATGCGTAGCCGAAGCCATCATAGTATTCACCCATATTGCGTGTAGTACCCAAAAGAGGAAATTTTTGCCCTGTCATTTGTTTTATCACTTCATGCTTGGCAGGGTCGGGGTCATCCTTCCATTGGCTAAAGCCGGTAGTGTGCAGTATGGCATGAATTAATATTAATATGGCTGCAATGCGGAGTAATAATTTTGGTTTCATAAGCGGTTAAGTGTTTGATACAAAAGTATAAAGATTTATTAAAGTAATAAGTCATTTGTCAGTAAGTCAATGATAGTGCACACCGTTCCAAATAATATATTCTTCCTAATCCCTAAAATCTACCCTCCAAAGGAGTCCTTGGGACAAATCATGGTTCAGACAATGCGCACCACTACGCACCCTTAATGACCAATGACCTACTGACTTAATGACCAATGACTTTCTTCAGCCTTTTCTACACAAAAATGCCTTTCATCCCCATTGTAGTGCTATTTGCCGCATAATTGCTTAATGTTATTGTTTAATCAATTATTTTCACGGCGGTAAGCATCACGCAACTATCATCTAAAATTCGTATTGTGGATACTATTCTTAATATTAAAAACCTAAGCAAAACCTACCAGAGTGCAGGCAAAACACTTACGGTGCTGCATGATATTAGTTTTTCGGTTGGGCAGGGTTCAACCAACTCAATTGTAGGCCCATCGGGTAGCGGCAAAACCACGCTGCTGGGCTTATGTGCCGGGCTTGACCGCAGCACCACCGGAAGCGTAGAACTGAATAATATAAACCTTGATAAATTAGGTGAAGATAAACTGGCACAGGTACGCAATAAATACGTGGGCTTTATATTCCAGAACTTTCAGTTACTGCCCACACTAACCGCATTGGAAAATGTGATGGTGCCTTTGGAATTGCGGGGGGAGAGAAATGTAAGGCTAAGGGCGATTGATTTGATGGATAAGGTAGGCCTTGCAGACCGATGGCATCACTACCCTGCACAGCTTTCAGGCGGGGAACAACAAAGGGTTGCCGTGGCAAGGGCTTTTAGCAACAGGCCGAATATTTTGTTTGCAGATGAGCCAACGGGCAACCTTGATGATGAAACAAGCAGTAAGGTGGTAAAACTGATATTCGACCTTAATAAGGAGGCCGGCACCACGCTGGTTTTGGTAACACATAACCTTGAACTGGCCGCCAGAACACAACGGATAATCAGGATAAAAGGAGGGACGGTAGTTTCGGATACCCCTATCCCCTAAAGGGGGAGTAAGAATAGAGCAGTTTTAAGTACGCTGCGTCTTTCTTTGTGTCAACGGTCATCTATCAACTGTCAACTTTCTTCCTGTCATCTGTCAACTAACAACTGTCATCTAACAATGGGTAACGATCAAAAATATCACAGCAGCATTCCCTGGCTTTTTAAAATGGCGTGGCGCGATAGCCGCAAAAACCGTTCGCGCCTGTTTCTTTTTGTATCATCCATAGTGGTGGGTATTGCTGCGCTGGTGGCCATCTATTCATTTGGGTACGACCTGAGGAAAAACATTGATGACCAAGCAGCGTCGTTAATAGGGGCAGACCTTTCCATATCAACCAACAAGCCTGTGGATAAAACTATGCAGGCGTTGCTTGATTCGCTGGGTGACAGAAGATCAAAAGAGCAAAGCTTTGCATCAATGGCGTTCTTCCCAAGAACAAAGGGCACAAGGCTGGTGAATATACGCGCTTTGCAGGGCGGCTTTCCATACTATGGCGCTATTGAAACAACACCGGTGCAGGCTGCAACATCGTTCCGTAACCAGCGTGCCGCGCTCGTTGACAACTCGCTGATGCTGCAGTTTAATGTTAATGTGGGCGACTCGGTAAAAGTGGGTGATATTACTTTTTTAATTGCAGGCGTGTTAAACAAAGCGCCCGGGCAATCAAGCATTACATCAACGGTGGCGCCGGTTGTTTACATTCCTTTGCAATATTTGCCGCAAACAGGGTTATCAAAAACAGGCAGCAGGATAGAGTACACCTATTATTATAAATATGACCGTAAGATTGATATAGCAAAGCTGGTTACAGCCATACAACCACGGCTTGAAAAAGACGACCTTAGTTATGACACAGTAGAAAAGCACAAACAAAGCACCAGCAGGTTTTTCGCAGATTTAACCCGGTTTTTATCCCTTGTGGGTTTTATAGCATTGTTATTAGGCTGTGTAGGCGTAGCAAGTGCCATTAATGTTTATGTGCGCGAAAAAATAGGCTCTATCGCCATTATGCGCTGTCTCGGCGTTACCGGGAGAAAAGCATTTTTTATTTACCTTATACAAATAGTGAGCATTGGTTTTATTGGTTCGGTAATAGGCGCTTTCCTGGGCAGCTTTGTACAGCAAATTTTACCTGTTGTGTTTAAAGAGTTCCTTCCTATGGAAATTCACACAAGCCTTTCGTGGCTTGCCATAGGGCAGGGGGTGGTGCTGGGTGTTGTTATATCTTTTTTGTTTGCTTTGCTGCCATTATTATCCATCCGAAAAATATCACCGCTGTTTACGCTGCGGTTATCATACGAGAATGTAAACCTGGCGCGTGACCCGCTGCGCTGGTTAATTTATGCATTGATATTGCTTTTTATAATGTCGTTCACTTACCTGCAGTTGCACAGTAAAATGGGCAGTGTGTTTTTTACCATTGGCGTAATGGTGGCATTTATGATACTTACGCTTGTTGCATGGCTGTTAATGAAGGTAGTGCGGGTGATCATCCGTAATTCATGGAGCTATTTAGTGAGGCAGGGTTTTGCAAACTTATACCGGCCTAATAATCAAACCATCATCCTTGTAGTTTCAATAGGGTTGAGCACGGCTTTTATATGTACACTGTTTTTTGTGCAGGATATTTTAGGCAGGCAGGTATCTATATCAAGCGACGCCAACCAGGGTAACATGATACTCTTTGATATTCAAAACAACCAGCAGGAGGGAATGATAGCGCTAACTAAAAAGCAGGGGTTGCCCATACTGCAGGAAGTGCCCATTGTGATTGTACGGATTGATGAGATAAACGGTAAAACCGCTGCATCGTTGGGCAGTGATACTGCCTTCAGGCGTGAAAGGCGAGGGTTTAATATGGAACTGAGGACAACCTACCGCGACTCGCTAACATCATCAGAAAAGATAGTGGCGGGAACGTGGACGGGTAAAGCCATACCGGGGCAGGATGTGCCTGTATCGCTGGAGGAGGATTATGCAAGGCATATAGGCGTAAAGATTGGCGACCATATTGAATTTAATGTACAGGGCACGGAGATAGCCGCGGTTGTATCAAGTTTACGAAAAGTAGAATGGAACAGGATACAAACAAATTTCAGGTTGCTTTTCCCCTCCGGGGTTTTAGAAGATGCACCACAGTTTCATGTTATACTCACCCATGTGCCTTCGGCTAAAGTATCGGTACAGTACCAGCGTGCGGTTGTGCAGGCTTATCCCAATGTTTCAATAATAGATATCGCCCTTGTTGTATCTATACTGCAGGACTTGTTGAGTAAAATTGCGTATGTCATACATTTTATGTCGGCATTCAGCATTCTCACCGGGCTTATAGTGCTTATAGCATCTGTGCGTATAAGCAAATACCAGCGCATACAGGAAAGTGTGCTGCTGCGTACCATAGGCGCCACACGCAGGCAGGTACTAACTATCATCGCACTGGAATATTTTTTCCTCGGTGCATTGTCTGCCTTAACAGGCATATTGATAGGCATTGCAGGCAGTTGGTTGCTTGCAAAATACAGTTTCCAGCTTCCTTTCAGCATAAACTTATTGCCTGCGGTTTTGGTGTTTTTTATCATATCCATATTAACCATTGCCATAGGGTTATTTAACAGCAATGGCATACTGAACAGGCCGCCGTTAGAGGTGCTGAGAAGAGATGTGTGAGGAGAGAGGAACATCTGCGGAACTTGTTATATCAGTTATCCCCGTCCTGAAGGACGGGGCAATTCATCATCTTCGCACTAAGAACAAAACATGTTATTGTGCCCGCGCCTGAAGGACAGGGCAATTTATTATTTTAACTCCCAAATATTATCTTTCTTATTACTATCCGGTACATGAACAGAACCAAGCGTGAGCTTTACTATCTTCTTTCCCGTTGGTAATGGAATGGTAACGGTTGTATCGCCTTTTTCCCAAACGGCAATGCTGCGGTGAATGGTTTGCGTGGTGCTGTCTGCAAAGGTTACCACAAGATCAACCGGAACAGGTTTGCTGCCCACAGAAGTTATTACCGCAGAGGGCTTTCCTGTAACAGTTACTTTAGTAATGGCAAGGTCGGGCACACCATTATCCATAAACCACTTCTTCCAAAACCAATTAAGGTTTTTACCCGAGCCTGTATTCATACAATTAAAAAAATCATACGGTATAGGATGCTTACCATGCCACTGTTGTATGTAATAATGCAGCCCCTTGTTAAACAGATCATCGCCCAGCATGTCTTTTACAAACAAATAACCCATGGCTGGTTTAGGATAACTGTTGGTGAAATAAGACCGGTTGGTTTCGGTTGACAGCGTAATAATGGGCAGATCGGTTTCTTTGCCGGCAGATTGCTCAACAGGCACAACACCATATAAATCAACAATGGTACTGTCAATCATAGGGGATATGACCCACTCGCCAATAGTTGCCCATCCCTCATCCATCCATGCATACTTGGTTTCATTGGTGCCCATATAAAAAGGAAACATCGTGTGAAAAATTTCATGGTCAGTAAGTTCAACTGATTCTTCATGATCAGTAACAGGGTTATCATTAACCATCATCGGGTATTCCATTTGGTCAAGCCCGTCGAACACCGTTTCGTGCGGGTAAGGATAAGGCCATGCGGGAAATTGATAACTCATCGCCTCCACTGTTTTACGGGCATCATTTATCACGGTATAATAGTCTTTGTGTTTAGGGTTATAGGCTGCATCCACCCTTGTTCGTCTTCCGGTTGACGGGTCAACAATAAGGCTGGTAGAATGCCAGAGGTAATGATTGCTGCAGGCAAAAACAAAATCTGTTACCCCATCCGCTTCATACACCCATGTATTAGTGCTGTCAGTGTGATTGGTGTAATTATTATTTGCCAGGTCTGTGCTGTCTATCACATAAACTACTGCGTCATTTTTTGCGGCATCAATCATCCGCTGGTAATTTTTATCAGCCATCACAGCAGAACCGTTTAGCAGGTTACCGGTAGCCCAAACCATTTGATCGTTAGGAACGGTGATGGCAGCTTTAAAATGGCAAAAATCATTATAAAATTCAAGGTTGCCTGTATAGGGATAAGTGTTCCATCCGTCTATATCGTCATACACAGCGATGCGCGGAAAAAAGTAGGCGACAAAATCTGCCCCGGGGTCAATTTCGCCGGTGCGTATATGCGACTTTTTGTTAAGCGTATAGTGCCATTGAATGTAAAATGTTACATGTTGGCCCGGGATCAATGCTTTGGGAAGATTGATGTTCATATTCGTGCCATTCACCCTGCGTTGCCTACCTGTAAGCGATGCCCCGTTCATTTGTAATGAGTCAATGCTAACACCTTCTGTAACATCAGCTTCGTTAATGGGCATCAACCGTATATTCCCTTTTTTATACAGGTTAGGATAGAGTTTAAACACGATCTGTTTTAAACTGTCAGGGCTGTTATTGGTATAGTCAATAGTTTCTTCACCTTGCAGCAAACGCGTTATGGGGTCAAAATTTATTTTAATGCCATAATCAGCATAGTTCTGCCAGTAATTTTTGCCGGGATCGCCATTGGCAGACCTTGTTTGTTTTGTATAAGCTGCGGCAATATTTACCGGCAGCGTGATGGTTTGCTGCGCCTGAACTGCCGAAGCGGTTAATAAACACAATACAGGTAATAAATTTCTTAAGGCCATGCAGGTGTAAGATTTAGAAAAGGCAAGATAGTAATTTAGAGATGATCTTATTCAGCTTGCAATATATAAAAAGGACAAACGGCTATGCCAATGTTGATGTTTTCACCAATGTTGACTACTTAGTGTGTAAACTTGCTGGTGAAAACACCAGCAAAGGCCAACGCAATATTCAACGGCATCCTTAGAAAACCCAAGGTTAAAACCGCAATTTTACCGCTTTTCATTATATAAACCTTTTATTTAATGCTTTACATTTACCTTGCGTTTTCTTTATTAATAATTATAGAAAACATGAGAAAAGTAAAATTACAGTACATGCTGTATGCGTGCGGATTGCTGTTGCTAACGAGCGGAACATACGCTCAATCAACCACAGATTCTATCAAGTATGATCACCAGGATGTTTTTGGTCCTATTACCTGGCCTGTCACCAGCGGCGGCACACGGTCAGCAAGCGGGCAACCCGGCGAGCATTACTGGCAAAACCGCGCCGATTATCAAATACATGCCACGCTTACAGAAGCACAAGATGACACCACTATTACAGGCGATGTAACTATTGCATACACCAACAACAGCCCTGATAACCTTGATTACCTGTGGCTGCAGCTTGATCAAAACTTGTTCAGGCCTGATTCAAGGGGTGCTGCAACAACGCCAATTAGCGGAGACCGTTTTGATGTAAAGGGATTTAGCCGGGGAGGGTATCATATTAAATCCGTTTCTGTAACGTATAAAACCCAAACTTATGTCGTTGATCCTGTAATAACAGATGCACGTATGCAACTTCGCTTGCGCACGCCCATGGCTGGCAAAGGCGAGAAAATACTGGTAAAAGTTAATTACAGTTTTTCCATTCCCATGTATGGTGCTGACCGTATGGGGCGTAAGAAATTTAAAGATGGTTATGTTTATGAAATAGCCCAGTGGTACCCGCGCATGTGTGTGTATGATGATGTGGAGGGATGGAACACTCTGCCTTATATGGGATTGGGTGAATTTTATTGTGATTATGGTGATTTTGATTATTACATTACCGCTCCCGCAAGTATGCTGGTAGTAGGTTCGGGCGACCTTCAAAATGGCGTGCAGGTACTTACGGCAACGCAACAAAGCAGGCTGGCACAGGCACGTACCAGCGATACTACTGTAATGATCATTAAACCGGATGAAATTAATCTTGCCGCTACACACCCGTTTAAAGGCACATTGACCTGGCATTTTAAAATGCTCAACAGCAGGGATGTATCGTGGGCGGCATCGCAGGCATTTATTTGGGATGCAGCAAAGGTAAATTTACCATCGGGCAGAAAAGCGATAGCAATGTCAACCTACCCTGTTGAAAGCGCAGGAAGAGACTCATGGGGACGTTCCACTGAATATTTAAAGAACAGTATTGAAATTTATTCCAAAGCATATCTTGAATACCCGTGGAATTCTGCTGTAAGTGTATCAGGCGTTGCGCTGGGTATGGAATATCCTGGTATTATTTTTTGTTTGAATGGGTTAAAAAAAGGTAGCCTTTGGGGAGATATTACGCACGAAATAGGCCATAACTGGTTTCCGATGATCGTTGGCACGAATGAAAGAAAATATATGTGGATGGATGAAGGGTTTAATACTTTTATTAACGAATATGCATCACAGCAATTCAATCATGGGGAGTACACCGATACATTGCGCGCACTAAGAATATTAAGCGGTTTCAGGAATAGCCATGACCCGCTAATGACCGCCCCTGAAGCAATAGGGCTAACTGATTACGGCCAGTATTACAGTAAAACTGCTTTAGGGCTTGATATGCTGCGGAACGATGTACTTGGCCCTGACCGTTTTGATTTTGCTTTTAAGGAATATGTTAAGCATTGGGCATTTAAACATCCGTTGCCATACGATTTTTTCCGTGCTATGAATGATGCAGCGGGGGAAGATCTTAACTGGTTCTTTAAGCCATGGTTCTTTACCACCTGGAAAATTGATGTAGCTGTACAATCGGTAAAGTATGTTAAGAATGACACCACTAACGGAGCATTGATAACAATAATAAATAAAGAAAAAATGGCCATGCCCGTGGACGTAAAAATTACGCAGGCGAATGGCAAAACCGAAACGCTTCATTTGCCGGTAAATATTTGGCAACGTGGCGGGGTATGGACATTTAAATATCCATCCACTTCGGCCATAACAGAGATCGTTCTGGACCCTAATAAGCAGTTACCGGATGTTGACCTGAAAAATAACGTGTACAAGCTGGAGAAGTAACACTGGTATGTTTGTTTTTATTTGAAAGTGCATACGTCGTTTAAAACCGGGCGTTAAAGCTTATTTTTTTATTGTACATCGCAAATATTTGCTGATATTTATTATTCGCCGGAAAATTGATCTAACATAATAATTTTATAAGTATATGACAGATACTAATACGATTGTTAGCAAACGCCAGGCACTAAGGGTTCAATCAGTCGATATATTACGGGGCGCCGTAATGGTGTTAATGGCCATTGACCATGTTCGCGTGTATTCAGGGTTGCCCGCAGGGGGCGCCACACCCGGTATATTCTTCACCCGCTGGGTTACCAATTTTTGCGCACCTGCTTTTGTATTCTTTGCTGGTACCAGCGCATTCCTTTATGGCATCAAGTTAAACAATAACGGAAAGCTTGCCCGCTTTCTCGTATTACGCGGGTTAATGCTGGTGGCGCTCGAACTAACCGTTATCCGCTTTTTCTGGATGTTTAATTTTAATTACACAAACCTTACACTTGCAGGCGTTATATGGATGCTTGGCTGGTGCATGGTGTTGCTGGCGGCATTCGTAAGGCTTCGCCCTGCGGTGGTTGGCACAATAGGGCTGGCGATCATCTTATTTCGGCCGGCTTTTCGATATGTACCACTGGCTTTGCCTGAAGGATGGCGTAACGCATTCGGTTCGTTTTGGGAGTTCTTCTATCCGTCTGGATTTAACGGCCCTAACCATATAGCCATATTATTTGTGTTAATTCCCTGGGTTGGTGTAATGATGGCGGGCTATGGCTTTGGCACCGTGCTGATGCGCGAACCATCAGCAGTAAAGAGATTTTGCCTTAGAGTGGGCATTTCTGCTATCATCATTTTCTTAATAGCAGGCACGCTGGTAATTTTATTCGGGCCTGCTTATCAAGGTAATTTGCCTGTAGTTTTCCGTTTGCTCGCCCAACAAAAATATCCGCCTTCACAACTCTTTTTGTTAATGACACTTGGGCCGCTAATTGCTTTGGTTCCTTTTGCACAGCGGGCAAAGGGAAAGGTTGCAGACATATTCAAAACCTTTGGCCGCGTACCCTTGTTTTACTACATGCTGCATATCCTGCTCATCCACATATCAGCGCTTATAGTAAACTTTATCCGGGAAGGGGCAGTTCACCAGGAAAGATATACTACCGCACCATTCACTGAAATAGATGAAGGACAACGGTGGACGCTGCCATTGCTCTACCTTGTATTTGTAATTGATGTAACGTTATTGTATTTTGTTTGCCGCTGGTATGCCAAATATAAGTCTGCTCACCCTGAAAAAAAGTGGCTGAAATATATCTAATCTTTTTACGTTCCTGCGGCATTATTCTTTGGAATCACATATTATTTCTCAAAACA
>Ga0206922_1087_pt1 | contig 25022 bp, 16 predicted proteins | sample Alteio_BWOrgHeat_63_FD_152976 | JGI IMG/M metagenome (GOLD analysis project Ga0206922, IMG submission 152976) | Enriched cells from forest soil in Barre Woods Harvard Forest LTER site, Petersham, Massachusetts, United States -... | ecosystem: Environmental > Terrestrial > Soil > Temperate forest >... | reverse complement strand
TGATAACCCAATTGGTAAAGTGATCGTTGCAGATAATAAAGAAAGCTTTGCCGTAAGCGGCGTTATAAAGGATGTGCCTAAAAATACCGACATACAGGTTGATATGCTGTTCCCCATGGATTTTTTCAAGAAAACTAATTATGGCGATAAAACGGGCAAGGAGAGCATGGAGCATGATTTTGTGCAATTTAATTTTATCACGTTCTTATTGCTTCAGCCCGGTACGGATACAAAAGCGCTGGCAACTAAAATACGCAATATACACCTCGCTAACAAACCGGATGACACCGACATTCTTTACCTGCCGCAATCGCTGCTGAATATGCATTTATATAAAGCAGACGGAACAGATGGGGGAATAGAAACGGTGAGGATATTTACCATTATTGCTCTGCTTATATTGGTTATTGCCTGTATAAATTATGTTAACCTTTCCACCGCGCGCTCCATGCTGCGGGCAAAGGAAGTAAGCATGCGTAAAATTGTTGGAGCCGCCAAACTGCAGTTGTTCCTCCAGTTTATTATTGAAACATTTTTACTGTTTGTGTATGCCGCTATTTTGGCTATCGGCCTGATGTATTTGCTGCTGCCTGTATTTAATAAAATTTCGGGCAAAGAACTGGAGATAAACTTAGGAGACTATCATTTATGGATGGTTATCACCCTTACCATTACCGGCACGCTTATCGCCTCAAGCATATATCCTGCATTATTGCTTTCTTCTTTGCAGCCACTAAAGGCGCTTAAAGGAAAAATATCTTCCAGCCCCGGCGATGCAATGTTCCGCAAGGTATTGGTGGTTACGCAATTTGTATTTTCGGTAGTGCTTATCAGCGGCACTATTGTAATAACCAGCCAGCTAAGCTATATACGCGCTAAAGAGTTGGGTTATGATAAATCCTATGTATTTAATGTTGGCATGGGTGAAATGGGCAAGCACTACGACGCGGTAAAAGCTGAACTGCTGAAGCAACCCGGCGTGCTTGATGTTACACGGGCATCAAACAACATTGTAAATATGGGTGGAGAAACCGGCAGCAACGACTGGAGTGGCAAACTACCCGGGCAAACGCTGATGCTGCACCCGATGAGTATTGATAAAGATCTTATTTCTTTCTTTAAACTGCAAATGGTGAAGGGTGATAATTTTACGGGCGCTGTTGCTGATTCAACACATTTTATTATTAATGAAGCAACTGCAAAAGAAATAGGATTTAAAGACCCTATTGGCAAAGCATTCAAGTTGTGGGGTACGCAGGGCACCATTATAGGCGTAGTAAAAGATTTTCATTTCGCATCAATGAAAGAAAAAATAGCGCCTGCCATTTTCTATTATGCTCCAAACCAGCAATACCAGCTATTTGTAAAAACAACCGGTAAGGATGCGTCAAAGGCAATAGCCGCCGTTGAAACAGAATGGAAGAGATACAATGCCGGGTTTATTTTTAATTATACTTTTTTGGACGATACCTTTAACCACCTGTATAGCGCTGAGCAGCGTACGGGCACACTGTTTAATGTATTTGCTGCTATTGCCATCTTTATTTCATGCCTGGGTTTACTTGGCCTTGCGGCCTATACCGCGCAGGTACGTACCCGCGAAATAGGCGTACGCAAAGTGCTTGGCGCAAGCGTACCGGAAGTTATAAGGCTGCTTGCCACCGATTTTGTAAAACTTGTTTTGATAGCTATTGTAATTGCCACGCCGGTAGCATGGTATGCCATGAATAAATGGCTGGAAAGTTTTGCTTATAAAATAAATTTAGGCTGGGCAGTGTTCCTGCTGTCAGGGGTTATTGCTATACTCATTGCTTTTGTCACTATTAGCTTTCAATCCATTAAAGCTGCGCTGGCAAACCCTGTAAAGAGTTTAAGGACGGAATGAACCCTCACCCCTTACCCCTCTCCCTTAAGGGCGAGGGAGTGCGAAGAGCAGTTTTTGTTATGGGAAGATAGGTGAGAAGCTGGGTTTTATATTCAGTGTTCTTCGTCAACCTTCAACATTCAGAATTTTTTGTCTCTTGTTTAATATTATGGTTTGAAAGCCGGGATGTCCTTTTCTTACTATGAACCATGGACTATGGTCTAACTCTCTTCAGCTGCAAAGAACAATGCCTTCAATTCATTGGCATCATCAGGTTTCATTTTACCGGCAAGTATCAAACGCAGTTGCCTTCTTCTCAAAGCGCCGTCATATACACGTATTTCCTCCGGTGTTTCAGGAATCAAGTGGGGTACGGGACGTGGTTTGCCATTGGGGTCTAAGGCAACAAAAGTAAAATAGGCTTCATTGCTTTCATAGCGGTATTGGTGCAGCAGGTCTTCCCCCCACACTTTTACAAATATTTCCATAGAAGTATTAAATGCCCTTGAAACTTTAGCTTCAATATGTACAATGTTGCCAAGCTTAATAGGGTTTTTAAAGCTCAGGTTATCAACGCTGGCCGTCATGCTTGGCGCATTGCAGTGTTTGCCCGCCGCCATGCCGGCAGCAATATCCATCCAGTACATCAATCGTCCGCCCATCAGGTTGCCAAAGGTATTGGTATCATTGGGCAATACCAGTTCATTCATTATCGTGTGGCTTTCGCGGGCTCTTTTTTCTTCCATAGAGATAGTTTGGGTGCAAAGGTAATGGTATTGGGGATTGGCTCTGCCCGACTTATGTTGTTCAGGCGGGGATTGCAGTTTGCATATTGAAGGAGAAGAAAGAGGGTATGGTGTATTTGACTTATGCTTTACTAAGAAACCATTAAGGAAAACCGGAATTAGAAGCCTTTTAATAATGCCCTTTTAAAGAGTAAACTTTTAAGGTATTGTTTTCAATTTGATAAATATACCTGTGCTCATCCGTTATTCTTCGGGACCATTTCCCCGTAAGTTGGTACTTAAGGGCTTCTGGCTTGCCGATACCATGGTAAGGGTCTTGAAGAATAGCTTCAGTAAGGAGAGCAATCCTTTTTAAAATAACTTTATTACCCGTTGTAACCCAAAAAGTTAAGTGTTCATTGGCTTTTGGAAGAAATACTATTTCCATAAGCCGTTCAATTCTTCTATCGTTATTTCTTTGCCTTTTCCAGCTTTAAAGTCTTCATCGCCCTGTAATACCATATCCACAAATTCCTTGTTGTAGGGTTTATCGGCAGCAGTTACTTCAAATTTTATTTTCAGGGCCTTCATAAAAGCTTTTAAAGCGGTCACCTGTTCCGTATTTTCAGGGTGTGCTATAAATATATTTTGCGTTGGCATTATATTTCTTATTTAGTTATTTGTAAAATTTGTTAATCTATCCATTCACCACTCTGCAAAGATACTAATTTATAAAATAATTCCCACCCTCATGCTCCCCATAGTTCAGAACGTTGAAAGGTGTGACACAACAACCAATGCCATGAAAATATATTGCCGGTAACCAAAATATCACGTACCGTATTTATACTGGCATTTAATGCGGCAATTTGCTTAATTTTACTCAACAGGTTTCGTAAATTTATTGGATAATAAAGCGGGGTTGTTTGAAAAAGTAGGATATTTACTATACATGATTGGCAGATTACGAAGAGCAGTTAAGAAGTTGCGGGGATTTTACCTCTTTTTCAATAAACACTTATACAACGATAAACATAATGCCATGAATACTGTTTTAAGCGCAAATGCAACACCATTGGCTTCCCTTGATGAATGGGAAGAAGACTTGCTAAACCGTTACCCCGACCCTGAAAGCATTGTGCAGGGCAAAAAAACAGAGGAATTCAGAAATTATGAAGCGCCTGTGAGGGATACTGTGAAGGAATTTTACCGGCTTAACCATACCTACCAGACTTACGATTTTGTAACAAAAAAACGGGAAGAGTTTTTGAAGTTTGATAAAAAAGAAATGCCGGTTTGGGATGCGTTTGATTTTTTAAACGAACTGGTGGACGATTCAGACCCCGATACCGATCTTGACCAGTTGCAGCACCTGTTACAAACATCGGAGGCTATACGCGCAGATGGGCATCCCGAATGGATGGTGCTTGCAGGATTATTTCACGATATGGGAAAAGTTTTGTGCCTGTTTGGCGAGCCGCAATGGGCCGTAGTAGGGGATACATTCCCGGTTGGCTGTGCATACTCAGACAAAATTGTTTACCCTGAATATTTTGTAAATAACCCTGACTATAATAACGAAGTATATAGCACCAAATATGGCGTGTACGAACCCAATTGCGGGCTGGATAATGTTCATTTATCATGGGGGCACGACGAGTATGTCTATCAGATGATGAAAGACCATTTACCCGAACCTGCATTGTATATGCTGCGCTACCATTCCTTTTACCCGCAGCACCGGGAGCATGCTTACGATCATTTAATGAGCGCCCATGACCATGAGATGTTTAAATGGGTTAACCTTTTCAATCCATACGACCTGTATTCAAAAAGTGCGACGCCGCCAAACTGGAAAGAACTGAGGCCTTATTATGAAGGCCTGGTTGCTAAATATTTACCTTCAACACTAAAGTTTTAGCAACTGTTTTTAGTGTACGCGTGAATAATAATTATATTACACATCCCAAAGGCTTATAACTTTTGGGATGTGTTATTTAAGACTATATGATGGAGAAATGTGTGATCTGATTTCTTATTTCGGGGTTTGGTACTTTTCTTCTTTGGACTTTAGATTTTGTAATTTGGTGCTTCTTTTTTTGGACTTTGGAATTTTTCCTATTTTGGAATTTTTAACCAACGATTGCTTATGCACGGAAACCTGATCTTCTCCGACTACCTTGTTATTGTTATTTATTTTATCGTAGTTATAGGTTATGGCATATGGATATACCGCCGCAAAAAGAAAACCACCACAGACACCAAAGATTTTTTTATCGCCGCTGGCTCGCTAACATGGTGGGCAATAGGCGCATCGCTTATAGCCTCTAATATTTCTGCAGAGCAATTTATTGGTATGAGCGGCGATGGCTTTTTTGCAGGCATCGCAGTGGCTGCATACGAATGGATTGCGGCAATAGCACTGATCATCGTCGCCATCTGGTTTATACCTGTGTATATTAAAAACAAGATATACACCATGCCGCAATTTTTAAGAACCCGGTATAATGAAACTGTGGCGCTTATTATGGCGGTGTTTTGGTTGTTCCTGTACGTGTTTGTAAACCTTACCTCAATCCTTTATTTGGGTGCGCTGGCCATAAACGGTTTACTGGGCGGCCAGTACCTGCATGCGGTAATGGTTGGGTTGGCAGTATTTGCCATCATCATTACGCTGGGTGGGATGAAGGTTATCGGCTATACCGATGTGATACAGGTGGCAGTGCTTATTATCGGCGGGCTCGCCACTACCTATATGGCATTGAGCATTGTAAGCGAAATAACAGGGCAGGGAAGGCATGTGCTTGCGGGATTTAACGAGTTGCTGAAAGAGGCGCCCGACCACTTTCATCTTATTTTTAATAAACCTGAACCGGGCGCATCGCAGGATTATGTAAACAAATATCTTATACTGCCGGGCATTGGCATGTATGCCGCCGGGCAGTGGATAAGCAATTTAAATTACTGGGGCTGTAACCAATATATAACGCAGCGTGCCCTGGGTGCAAACCTGCAAACTGCACGCACCGGTATTTTATTCGCGGGGTTTTTAAAAATACTGATGCCGGTTATTGTAATGCTGCCGGGTATTGCTGCATTTGTTTTATACAGGCACGGGCATTTGCAATTAGCGGGCGGCACCAAGGATGGCGCTTATTCCGCAGTGCTTGCTTTTTTGCCTAATGGGTTCAAAGGCTTATCTATTGCTGCATTGACGGCTGCTATCGTAGCATCACTGGCGGGTAAGGCAAATAGTATATCCACCATATTTACACTGGACATTTATAAAAAATACATGAATGTGGAAGCAAGTGAAAAGAAACTTGTGTGGACTGGAAGGCTTTCGATTATTATCGCGATGGTGGTAAGCGTTGCTTTTACCTGGAACGACCTGTTGGGGATAGGCGGGCAAGGAGGTTACACCTTTGTACAAAAGTATTCAAGCTTTATAAGCCCAGGTGTATTCGCTATGTTTTTATTGGGTATGTTTTGGAAACGTGCAAGCGGGGCGGCGGCGGTTGCGGGTATTATCACCGGGTTTGCTGCGTCTATATTTTTTAACCAGTTCGCGGTTACGGTGTTTGGCCCTGAAACAATATTGTACTCCGCATTTAAGAATGCAAAAGGTGTGTATGAAATTCCCTTTTTTATATGTTTGGGGTGGTCATTTTTTACTACGGTTCTTGTAATGGTTGCAGTAAGCCTTGCAGGCCCCAAAATAAGTGCAAAGGCTTTTGTACTGGATAAAGCCATGTTCAAATTAAAACCCTCTTCTATAATTCTAATTGTCTTAACAGTGCTTATTTTATCTGCCATTTATGTTAAATTCTGGTAAGCGGTTTTGTATTGATAAGCCGGCTATTAAGCGCATTCAATCAAACAGTATTTAACAGTTACACTTATCAGGCTCGTTAATTGATACCATACGTTTAGCTAAACGTATAGTAAATGAAAGTATGGGTATTTATATTATTTGTAATTGGGTTGTTATCCTGTAATGAGGATACGCAACAAGCCAATGAGGATACGCAAAAAAACAATAATAGCACTGACAGCATAGGGCCAGGGCCTAATAATGTGTACGATGTAAAAGACACTTCGTTAAAAGACACTTTGTTAAAAGACCTTTCACCAACACAAAACATATATACCGGTTCAACAACACCGGTTGAATTAATGCAGTTTGCAGAAACGCAGATTGGCGTGCCTTATGTATATTCATCCTGCGACCCAAAGGTTGGTTTTGATTGCTCTGGTTTTATTACCTATGTGTTCAATCATTTTCATATACAGGTGCCGCGCTCATCTTATGAGTTCACACACATGGGCAGAACTGTGCCTCTTAGCCAGGCGAAAGGAGGGGATATTATTTTATTTACAGGTACGGACAGCCTTGCAACAGATGTAGGCCATATAGGCCTCGTAGTTTCCAATGACAATGGGGTAATGAATTTTATTCATGCTACTTCTGGTAAGGCCATGGCGGTTACGGTTACTACATTCGACAGCCATTATAAAAAACGGTTTGTGCGAATAGCAAGAATATTTTGGCAGAATGGGTAAAGAAGTCGGAAAGTCGGGAAGACCGGAAGACGGGAAGTCCTGCCAACTATTTTTTACCCTTTGTCGGCACAAACAAGATAGCATTGGCGGTAACATATCCATTCGCATCTTTATTTGTTACAGTTACAAAACTTTTGTTGCCTTCTGGCAACGCATAGGTGCCAAGCGAAACCCACTCACCCGAAGTTTGCCCTTCTACTTTAACATGTGTGTCAACTGCGATTTCCTTTGAGCTGTTACCAATAAAAAAAACATAGCGTGTCTTGGCTGTTGCTGAATCAACTGTTGGTATATAAGAATAGACGGCGTAAGATCCTGGTACTTTTATTTGCGGCCTGAATTGTACGCTTGCCTCTGCTGTTGAAGGCGTGGCGAGTAACCATGACGGGCCATAACCGCCGCTGCTCATTTTTTGCCAGTTGCCCATAACGGATACGCTGGCGCTGTCGTCAACATCAGCGAGTACTTCAGGTGTACTGTTATCCATTAATGGGTTTGCCTTTAGCATTGCCTCCAACTTCGGAACATCTACCTGTTGAACTTTTTGATTGGCATCAATAGCCAAACATGCAGCCTCTGCGCTGGATTGCGCCAGCACCATAAATACAGGCTCCATCCTAATAGAACCATAAGCAATATGGCTGGCAGACAAACAAACCGGTACCAGCAGGTTGCCACATTCTGATTCTTTAGGTATGATGGCCCTGTATGAAACAGGGTAGGGGCCAAAGCCGCCTTTCTGCACATCACCTTCATTTTTTACCATGCCGTTTACAACTAATCTTTCGCAATTATGTGAGTCCATCGTGTAGGCCGCCATACCAATACCATCCTTAACAACTTCATGGCTTTCGCAATTGGCTTGGGTCATTACATAAGAGCCAATCATACGCCGACATTCGCGCAAATACAGTTGCGGCGACCAATAACCATTATCTGCATATTCATCCTTAGGATAGCCCCATTGCAACATTTCATTCCGTATCTCTGCAGGCACACGCGCATCATGCCCAAGGAACCAAAGCAGCCCTTTTGTGTAAGCCTCGTGTTGTTTAATAATAACAGCCCTTTCTGCATAGCCAGCATCGGGATAATTGTAGTTCATCCCTATCATGTCCGTTGAAAAACCACCGTTATTATTAATGTCTGTTTTATGGTTCGGCATCATGCCAAAAAAGATGTAGTCGCTCAACTTTCTTTTGTTTGTTTGTGCCTGCATCAACCGAACGAGCAGCTCAAACATTGACGAATCGTAATCTTGCGGTTTGGTAACAGCTATGCTGTTGTTTGCATCATTTGTAAGGCATATCCTGTAGTTGAAAGACTGTACTTTTTTATCTCCTGTGCCATTTGGGTCAAGCGTATTATTGCTTATCCCCCAAAGTAACCCACTTGATGCATTACCAGGAAGCTTATAAGGATCAACCCCATCAGGGAACTGGTGCTTATCCAATAACTCAACCCCATTCCATGTTTCATGATACTGGCTGTTGGCTTCGCGGCCAATAGTGTACGATACACCCGCCCTCGCCATGAGGTCGCCCTCATAACTGCAATCAATGAACATTTTTGCTGTTATGGTTTTGTTTGTGCTTGATGAAGGAGAAGTGGAATTCTCCAGCGTTATTTGTTTGATAAACTCATTTCGTTTTAAAGCATTGATGATGCGGTATTGATAAAGAACCGGAACATTAGCCTCTCTTACATAATCATTAAAAATTTGTGTTGCTGCGTGCGGTTCAAATATCCATTGTTCAAACGTTCCGTAATGCCTGCCCATACGCCTGTAAAAATTTCTTGCAAGCCCGGTGATGGCATATTTATTGCCAATATCCGTATAGCCAAGCCCGCCGGAAGTTAAACCGCCAAGATATTTTCCCGGTTCAATAAGTATAACTGTTTTATGCATTTTTGCTGCGGTGTATGCTGCAATAACGCCGGCCGAAGTGCCGCCGTAAATACATACATCATATTGTTGTGCACCCGCATGGATATAAAGGAGGATAGTAGACAGAACGATGGCAAACTTTTTCATTGCCATAAATTTAATGGTTTATTGCATAAACGCGAATGATATTGCATCTCTGCACAATTAATGGCAAATGCCTATCTCCAGCCTCCACCAAGACTGCGGTATAGTGTAACTACCGCTGTTAGTTGTTGCAATTTATCGCTTATGCTGCTAAGCTGAGCTGCAAGAAGGGCTTGTTCAGATGTTAATACATCTGTATAGTTGGTCGCGGATGAATATTTCAGCAACTCCTTAGTATAGTCAACCGATTTTTGCAGGTAAGCAATTTGTTCCGTGCGAAGCGACTCTTTGTCAATTGCAGATTTATAACTATACAATGCATTGGAAACTTCCTGGCCTGCCGTTAATAATGTTTGTTTAAAGGTTACAAGAAATTCTTCATTATTTGCTTTTGCAACAGCAAGCCGCTGTTTATTGATGCCCTGATTAAAAATAGGCTGCAACAAGTTGCCCGTAAGGTTTGCAAAAGCAGTGGCCGGATTAAATAACTGCCCCAGGGCTATACTTGAAAAACCACCTGAAGCGGTAATACTAAGTGCGGGATAGAAATAAGTTCGTGCAACATTTATAAGCTCAAATGAATTTCTTAACTGGAACTCTGCTTCCTGCACGTCAGGGCGGTTAGCGAGCAAAAGTGCAGGCACACCCGTTTTAAGATCAGTAGTTATTTTTTGTTCATCTAATGCGCTTCTATAAATGGTATCAGGGTTTCTGCCCAACAATATGCTTATCGTATTTTCTGTTTCACGAATGTTTTGCAGCAAGTCAGGTATAGTAATTTCCACTGAATACCGGTTAGCGGCGCTTTGTACTACCGCCGCACCTGTTACTACATCGCTTTCCTTAAGCACTTTCATGGTCTCCACTTCTGCCTTGCGGTTCTCCACTGTTTTTTCGGTTACCTGCAACTGCGCATCATAGGCCATGAGTAAATAGTAATTGGATGCAATGTCAGATACCAATTGTGTTTGCACAGCCCGTTTGTATGCTTCGCTTTGCAGCAGTGATGCCAGGTATGCGCGTTTGGTACTGCTTAATTGCCCCCACAGGTCAGCTTCCCAGGTAGAGCTGACCGATAATTGGTATGCCTCGGGAAACCCAAATGCTGTTGACGGCACCCTTTGAAATTGCGCAACGCCACTGGCGCTAACGCTGGGTAACAATGCCTGGCGGCTTTGTTTAAAATTGGCGGCTGCGGACTTAATACGCGCAACGGCTATTTTCAAATCAAGGTTATTGTTGATGCCTTCCTGTATAAGTGATTGAAGCATGGTATCACTAAACATATCCTTCCATGAAATAACTGCAATGCCTGTGCTGTCTTCTGTTTGCACATCCCGGTAAAGCCTGTTGTCAGCAGCATTGGATGGCTGCTGGTATGGCTGGGTTACCCTGCATGCAGCAAGTATTGTGATGATCAATAATAAAGGCAAAACTTTTGCCATGCTGTTATTCTTTACATTCATTGTTATTACGCTTGCATACCTGCTATAAGTATGCTATTATTACGGTATTACCCTTCAACTGGTGGTTCGCTTTTATCTTCAATCAATTCACCTTCTGCATCGTATTTATTCCCGCGCACTTTTTCCTGCAGCGTTTGAAAAATGATGAACAGCCCCGGTATTACAAATACGCCCAGCACAGTACCTATCAGCATTCCACCGATAGCGCCCGTGCCTATTGACCTGTTGCCATAAGCGCCTGCGCCTGTTGCAAACATTAAGGGCATCAACCCAAACACAAAAGCAAAAGACGTCATCAATATCGGGCGCAGCCTTGCTTTGGCGCCTTCTATCGCGGCTTGCACCAGGTCCATACCATTGCGCCTTCTGTCCAAAGAAAATTCCACCATTAATATCGCGTTCTTTGCCAACAGGCCTATCAGCATTATCAGCGATATCTGCATATAAATATTATTGCCTATGCCAAATATTTTTGCGAAAATATATACACCTGATAACCCCACCGGCATAGACAACAGCACAGCGAATGGCAGCAAATAACTTTCATACTGCGCACTTAATAAAAGATACACAAATACAAGGCTTAACAGGAAGATATACACAGATTGCGTACCGCTTGTTTGCTCCTCCCTGCTGATGCCTGAATACTCGTAACCATACCCGGGGGGTAAGGTTTGCGCAGCTACATCTTTTATTGCCACCAATGCTTCGCCAGAGCTGAAACCCGGATTGGGCGAGCCATTCACCGATATGGAAGTAAACAAATTAAACCTCGAAATACTTTCAGGGCCATATACGCGCCTTACATTGATAAACTCAGAGATAGGCGCCATTTGGTTATTGCCGGAGCGAACATATATTTTATTCAACCCTTCAAGATTTGCGCGGTAGTTGGTATCAGCCTGTATCATCACGCGGTACTGCTTGCCAAACTTGTTGAAGTTAGATGCATAAAAGCCGCCGTAATAAAATTGCATGGTGCTTAAAATATCATTCACACTCATCCCCGTTTCTTTCACTTTGGCAACATTCACACTAAGCTCGTATTGCGGAAAGCCTGGATTGAAAGATGTTGTTGCATATTGTATCTCCGGCCTTTTATTCAATACACCTAAGAATTTTTGCGCCACGTTGTAAAAGTCTGCAATACTGTGGCCGCCTTTGTCCTGCAACTGGAATGAGAAACCGCCTGTACCGCCAAACCCGGTGATAGTAGGCAATGAAATGGAAAAGATAGCAGCCTCGCGTATGCCTGATACTTTTTGATTGAGTTTTTTTATTACATCTAAGTTACTTACGCCCTTACGCTGGTCCCAATCTTTCAACTCCAGTATCACCATACCATAAGAGCTGCCGCTGCCTGCTAAAAAGCTCAGCCCAACAATGCGAAATACATTCTCCACTTCGGGAATGGTGCGCGCACTGTCGCTTACACGCTGCACGATCACAGCTGTGCGTTCCATAGATGATGCGGGCGGCAGCGTAATAGGCACAAATATGGTACCCATATCTTCATCGGGCACAAAGCTTGATGGCGTTGTTTTCATTAGATAAACTAGCCCTGCGCCAAATACTGCTGCTGATGCGATGATAAGCCATTTTCGTACCGACAAAAATTGTATGCTGCGCGAATATTTAGCAGTTAAAGAATCGTAAGCTGTATTAAAGCCTGCGCCAAACCTTTGCAGAAAGTTGGTATGCACAAAACCGGGTTGCTTATGTTTGGGCGGCCGCAAAAATAATGCAGCAAGTGCAGGGCAAAGCGTTAACGCGTTAATAGCCGATATGCCAATAGCCACTGCCAGCGTAACACCAAACTGTTTATAAAAAACACCGGTTGAACCGCCAATAAAAGTAACGGGTATAAACACCGCCGCCATTATTAAGGTGATGGATAAAATGGCGCCTGTAATTTCATGCATCGCATCTATGGCTGCCTTTCTTGGTGACTTATAGCCATGCTCTAATTTGGCATGCACCGCCTCCACCACCACAATGGCATCATCCACTACAATACCTATGGCAAGCACAAGCGCAAATAAGGTTAGCAGGTTAATACTGTAGCCGAAAATATATAAAAAGAAAAAGGTACCTGTGATGGAAACAGGCACGGATATGCCATGAATAATTGTTGAACGAATATCCTGCAGAAAAATAAATATCACCAAAAACACAAGCCCGAAACATTCCAATAATGTGCGCAATACTTTATCAATAGACGCACTGAGATATTTATTGATGTCAACTACAGTGCTGTAATGGATGCCATCGGGAAATGATTTACTTGCATCTTCAATCACCTGTTTTGAAATATTTATTACATCCCTTGCATTGGAGCCCGCTGTTTGGCTAATAGCCATACCTACCGCGGGATGCCCGTTTAAAGCGCCGGCATTTGCATAAGACAATGCGCCAATCTCTACCCTTGCAATATCCCTTAAATGCAATAACTGCCCGTTTGTTTTTGCTTTAATGATAATATTCTCAAACTCCGACACCGTTTGCAGCTTGCCTGTATAAGTGATAACATATTGAAAACTTTGATTGCCATTCTCACCAAACTTACCGGGCGCGGCATCAATATTTTGCTCGGTGAGCGCCGTTGAAACATCAGTTGGGGTAAGCCCATATACAGACATCACATCGGGCTTTAGCCATATTCGCATGGAGTAATCGCGGCTGCCAAACGAGCTGGCACTTCCTACACCGGGTATCCTTTTTAGCTGCGGCAGTACATTTATATTGGCATAGTTCTGTAAGAAGGTTTGGTCATAGGCAGGCTTATCACTGTACAATACAAATATCAGTACCATGCTGCTCTGCTGTTTTCTAACAGTAACGCCAACCTTTACAACATCCTGCGGCAACTGGCTTGTGGCGCTTGATACAAGGTTCTGCACATTAACCGCATCTTTATCCGGGTCGGTGCCTACCTGGAAATATACTTGTATGGATGCGCTTCCGTCATTGGCGGCGGAAGAGGTCATATAGGTCATTCCTTCCACACCATTTATCGCTTCTTCAAGCGGCACAATTACATTTTTCAAAACAACATCTGCATTGGCGCCCGTATAACTTGCAGATACCTGCACGGTAGGTGGCGCAATATTCGGGTATTGCTCAATAGGCAGTTTAACCAGCCCCAGTATGCCCAGCAACACGATGATGATAGATATTACCGTGCTGAGTACCGGGCGTTCTATAAATCGTTTTATCATATGTATTATGGGCTATTGAACTTTTCTATAGATACTGTCTGTGTTTACCTGCTTTGGTATTATTTGCACATTGTCCCTCAAACTTATCAATCCTTCAAGCACTATCCTGTCGCCCGCTTTCAGCCCGCTGTTAACAATAAAAAATTTTCCGTCATCGGTTGGCGTGGTTGTTATGGCAACACTAACAACTTTGTTACTGTCCCCTAACAAATAGACAAGCCTCTTATCCTGTAATTCATAGGTGGCGCTTTGCGGTATCACCAGTGCCGAATCAATCAGCGTAGGTATTCTTACAGTCGCGCTTGCACCGCTTCTTATAATGCCAAGAGGATTAGAATAGATGGCTTTAAAGCTCGCCGTACCGGTTTCTGTTGTTATCAATCCACTGGCGGTTTCCACTTTGCCTTTTTCAGGATATTCTGTTCCATCAGCAAGCAAAAGTGTTGCAGGTGCAATTTTATTTATTTTTTCTTCCAGTGTTGCACCGGGTGTTGATGCGAATAGTTGCAGCAATTGTTTTTCATTCAGCGTATAATAGGCATATATGTTACCAATATTCGACAGCGTTGTAAGCGGGTCTGTATTGGCACTGTTTACCAGTGCGCCAACTTTATATGGGATGGAGCCAATGACCCCGTCAGCAGGGCTTCTGAGTGTGGTGTAGCCAATATTGGTTTGGGCATTGGCAAGTGCTGCTTTTGCCTGTGCAAGCGCCGCTTCTTTTGCCTCTAAAGTGTATTGGGCAGATTCTAATTCATACTTGCTTACAATATCCTTCTCTACCAGCGGCTTTACTTTTTGTACCTGCATTTTAGCAGCGTCAACATCCGCTTCCGCGCTTTTAATACTTGCTGTTGCAGTAAGTACATCCTGCTCATATTGCGGGTTGCTGATATGAAAAAGCAGTTGCCCCTTTTTTACCGTTGCCCCTTCTTTTACATAAATAATATCCACATACCCGTCAATCTTCGGCCTTATTTCAATTATTTGCTGGCCTTGTATAGTGGCAGGAAAATCGAAATTGATCTTAGCCTTGCGCGGGCTAAGGGTAAGCACGGCATAATCTTTAACAGGCTGCGGGCCAAACCCCTGTCCCTGCTGTGGATCTTTATTATCACCGCAGGAAAATAGCATCATTAATAAAAAAGCTGCAGTGGTATAAAGCCCAAATGTTGGTTTTACTATTCTCATTTGGGCGGCAAAATACTTTTTTATCATATAGCAGCCATTGAATTTTTTTTAGCGGTACTAAAACTAATTAATGGGTATAGTTTATAACCCGTAATGCGACGAATGAGGAAAAGTATGCGACGAAAAAGGGAGGGCACCTCCATTTTATGATAAGTGAAGCTACTGTATTTATTTTTCACAACATAGGCAGATAGAAAACATAGGTTCACATAGATATACAAAAAACTATGTGTTTCTTATGTGTTCTATGAATCTCTGTGGTGAAGGCCTTAAGTTGTTTTTTTAGGGGGCAGGCTAAAAGCAATAGCATCATGTTCAAAATGGCCCTTGTGCGAACCATCGCAAAAAGGTTTATTGTTTGACTGGCCGCACCTGCAAAAAGAAACAATATCCCTTCCTGCCAGGCCATACACATCGCCATTTTTATCAACTACTTCAAAATCACCTTCCACTTTTAAAGAACCATTGCTGTTTACTGTTATTTTAGTTGCCGCCATTGTAAATATTTATTTTGCGGCGAAAGTAGCGAAATAAATACAGGCTGCTTGTCAATTTATTTTATAGCGGATACAGGATTTATTTTGACTCTTATATTATATTTACCGGGAAAAGTATTCAAATCATTTTACAAAACTCTAAAATCCCGATATGCCAAATGAAACTAATATTAATATTGCCGCTTACCTTAAGGCCTTAAATATTTTATACTTTGCCTTAATTGCCGGCTTGTGTATTTTTGTCTTGATCGCTATTGTGCTTGTATCAAACAGCTGGATGGATAATTCAATGTATGATATAAAAAACATACTTGAATCAATGGCACTTGTTATTGCTATAGTATGCTTGTTTGCCGGTATTACGTTATTTAACAAGAGGATAGCTGCTATAGACCCCAATGCGGAACTTTCAGATAAATTAAACACCTACCGTGCTGCTGTTATACTGCGTGCGGCTTTACTGGATGGCGCTGGAATATTTTCTGTTATGACATATCTTCTAACAGGTGATATGCGGGTTTTAGCAATTACAGCTGTTGTACTCTTGTTTTTTGTAACACTAAGGCCGACAAAGGCAGCATTGGTAAAGGCGCTTTCGTTATCAAGCCAGGAAACGATGATGATGGAAGATGAAAAAGTATAGTAGATTTAAAAAACAGGTTTACTTATCATTTAACCCTCTCAAATAAAAAAACACCTTTTTTGTTTCCAATAACAATATCAGGCAGGCCATCATTGTTCATATCTTTTACCACAACTTGCAACCCCACACCTGAATTATTATCTATTTGATGCGGTACCCATGTTGGCATTTTACCTGGTACAAACTGAAACCAGTACAAAACCGATGGCTCATAAGCGCCGGGGTCTTTGCCGTTATGCGCAAAATAACGTTTGCCTGTAATAAGGTCGGGATAGCCATCGCCGTTTATATCAGCAAGGGCAAGCCCGTGGCTTTCGGAGAATAGCTTACTTATTTCATGTTGTTTAAACATAATGTTTCCATTTGCATCTTTTATTTGTTCATGCCACCATATTCCGTAATTGTGTGCAGAGGCGCTTATAACATCCATATCGCCGTCGCCGTCAACATCCATCGCGTACATCTGCGAACAATCATCACCCAGGTCAGCAGGATGAAAAACCCAATTGGTTTGCGTAACATTTTTTGGCGCTTCCCACCAGCCTTTTGTTATTATCACATCTTTTCTGCCATCGCCGTTTATATCGCCTAGTCCAAGCCCATGCGTATAGATGCCTGTTGCAAGATCGCCTTTGCTTATTACAAAACGTTTCCAAACTGTATCGCCTTTTACAGATGGTGACTTAAACCATACCACTTCTTTTGCTACGGGGTCATTACATAATATATCAGGCCTGCCATCTCCGTCCACGTCAACAAACGCAGGCGATTCGTTGCCAATATTGCTGCAAATGGTATGCATTTTCCAGTGGCCGGGTTTGTTCTTCGGGTTTTCGTACCATACCAATTCTTTGCCCGGAAAACCTACGCGTATAAAGTCAATCCATCCATCCTGGTTTACATCCATGCTGAAATTTAAAAATGAATTACTAAAGGTTGTATCAGGGTCAAATGTTTTGGGATTATCAATTTCGTGCCTTACCCAGTTAGGCGCTTCAAACCAAAATGCACCGGCCATAATATCCATCTTCCCGTCTTTGTTTACATCGCCAACAGCAACACCTTCGGAAACAAAATCATTCGTAATAATTATTTTCTTGAACTGCACATTATCTTTTTTTCCTGTTTGCTGTGCATGAATAGCACAAGCGTATAGGCATAAGGACGCATAAAACATAAGCCTTATGCTAAAACGTAAGAATAATTTTGTGTGGAATGTTACCATAGCGATGTCGGGCATGTTTAAAACCGCTATAAAGTAAAGCTATTTGTGTGGAGATTTGTTAGGAGGATAAGAAATTGAATTGCGTTGAGGTAAAAACTTTCTGCCTTTGATAGTGAAAACACCAACATTGGCGAAATGCATAAAAATGGCACTCCACGCCCGGTTTAACCACATTCAAGGCTCCCGTAAGCCGGGTACTGTTACAAAAATCTCTTTGATGTCAGCGTAGAAAAACTTTATACCTCCAGTTCTTTGCAGAGTTCTATAAATTCGTTTTCTAACCGCGGAAGTATTGATAATTGAAAATGCTCCAGCCCGTTATCAATTTCCTCCAGCGAGTTAAAATGAACTTTAACCAAAAACGTTTTCTTTACTTCTTCCGCAGTTTTGCAGTGATGGAACTTTCTTTTCTCATCCCTGGCTTTCTTCTGCACTTTCATAAATGTTTCCCTGTCTTTACCTGTATATGTTTCCGTTGGCAGTGCCAGAATGGTATCAAAGGCCCTTTTATCAATAAAGTCCAGCAAATGTTTGCGGTAATTTCTTTTGGTTATCATATGCATAGCTTTATAATGAAGAATAATTTCAGTTTGCTATGGCAAAATATTGTGAATTACAGCCTCGTACTGTCAATGTAATAGCCGCATATTTATCAATTCACAGGTATCGCCAGGTTAACAGCAGTTTATGCTTTGTAAATCAGGTTTAACTTTTAAGCCGTTCCAAATGACGCTAATTTTATGCCATTTCTATAGATAAAATTACGCACTAAATTTATTCTTAAAACTACAAATCTTTTAAAATAATATCCAATAAAAATAGGCAACAGCAGCAGAAGAAAACGCCTAAAGTGCTTATGATATTGAAAATCAAAGACAAACAAATTTTGGCGTATGAGCTGAACTTTTTTTGATTTTTAGAAGCTGGGTGTGGATTGTAGAAAAAAATAAACATCCGCAGAAATCGTACTTATTTTGGTGGTGAGTTCTTCCAAAAAAAAGGATGCCCTGGCGTAAACGCTCAAACCAGAATCCTGCTTGTCTCAAAGTTTGACGATCCGTCTCTCAAAATTTTTCCTTCTTTTCTACAAAAAGAATAGTGTCCCACTTTTTAACAAATGTCATTTTTATTTAGTAAATTGTAAACACATGTTGGTATAAATATATGAGGGTATTTTGTAACTGTGGATTGTTTAACGAACTTCAGGAAAAAACAAAAAAATATCATTATTTGTCCGAATGTGTACGGTTTGGAGAAGATCAAGCCCTACCCCTTGCGCGGTGAAAAATACCTCTTCATGCGTAACATTTTGTAACGTGGAGTGCCACCAGGCTTGTTGTTGCCATAAGTGGAAGAAAATCCCAAAGCCTAAAAACCAAATTCCAAAATTTCTCGATAAGCTCAAGCGTTCTTCAGTGTCCCGAAATTTTCGGGATTTGGGATTTGTAAAATGGCGCGTTGCCTTTCCTTTTTGGGATTTTGGATTTTTCATGTTGGTATTTTTCCTCATTGGGTTTTGGAATTTTTTCTCATTTGGTGCTCTGGCTTTTTTTTGGGATTTGGCACTTTTCATTCTTTGGTGCTTTTGTTTTTGGCAGCAACTCATTCTTTCAATATTTTCACCGTACAAACACTCTTATGAGGAAAATAATACTTGGAGCTTTTTTATTAGTACAAACCTGCTGCTATGCACAAACATTACAATCTCCCGAACAATTTTTAGGATATAAAATAGGTACCCGTTATACCCCGCATTACAAAATACTCAACTACTTTAATGCGGTTGCAAATGCGGTTCCGGGTATGATTAAGATGGAGAAATATGGCGAAAGCTATGAAGGCCGCGACCTTGTAGTAGCGTATATAGCTTCCCCTGAAAACCTGCAAAAACTTGATGCCATTCGTATCAACAATCTACGCCTTGCAGGCATGGCAAAAGATAAGATGGCGCCAGCCACAGACGGCGCCCCGGTAATAGTATGGTTAAGTTACAATGTGCATGGCAATGAGCCTGCAAGCTCCGAGGCATCAATGCTTACGCTGTTTGCATTGGTTGACCCTGCAAATATGCAAACAAAGGAATATTTGAAGAACACGGTGGTGATTATTGACCCATGTATAAACCCTGACGGAAGGGAGCGTTATGTAAACTGGTATAACTCCGTTGTTGGTGCAACCTTTAACCCTGATGAACAGGCAAGGGAACATAGCGAACCCTGGCCGCAGGGCAGGACCAACCATTACAATTTTGACCTTAACAGGGACTGGGCATGGCAAACCCAAAAAGAATCGCAGCAGCGCCTTAAATTATATAACCAATGGATGCCGCAGGTGCACGTTGATTATCATGAGCAGGGCTATAATTCCCCCTATTATTTTGCGCCTGCCGCAGAGCCTTACCATGAGGTTATAACCCAGTGGCAACGCGATTTTCAGGTGCAGATAGGTAAAAACAATGCCCGCTATTTTGACAGCAGCGGATGGCTCTATTTTACCAAGCAGGAATTTGATCTTTTTTATCCTTCCTACGGCGATACATACCCTGTTTATAATGGTGCAATAGGTATGACGTTTGAACAGGGCGGCATAAGCGCGGGCCTTGGCGTTAAAACATCAGACGGTGATACATTAACGCTTGTTGACCGTGTGCTGCATCATTATACTACGGGAATGTCAACCATTGAAACATCATCAAAAAATGCGGCGAAGCTTATAACGGAATTTAAAAAATTCTTTGATGATAACCGCAGCGGCGCCGGGTTTGAGTATAAAACTTATGTGCTAACTGCAAAAGATAAAGGGCGGCTGCAGGCAGTTGCCACCCTGTTACAATCGAACGGCATTGAATATGGCAGTGTACAAACAAAAACATTTAAAGGGATTAATTATGCATCGGGTAAAGAAGAAAATTATGCAGATGAAAGTTTTCAGTTAGCGGTATCTGCAGCACAACCAAAAGGCAAGCTGGTTAAAGTACTATTTGAACCAAAAAGCTATATGAGCGATTCTGCTACTTACGATATTGCCGCATGGTCTGTACCATATGCTTATGGTGTTAAGGCCTATGCTGTAAAAGAAAAATTAGATATCGCGCCTTATGCGCAAGCAGCAACTGTTGACGCTGTGCAGTCAACGTATGGGTTGCTTATACCTTATACAAGCCTGGACGATGCAAAACTTTTGAGTTACCTGCTGCAAAAAAATGTGCGCGTACGTTATTGCCTTAAACCATTTACTTATAATAGCAAAAATTACGACAGGGGAACGCTCATCATTCTTAAAGGAAATAATGTTGCGAACTGGAATGAACTTGTAAACGATGCCTGCAAGCAATTTAACGTTCAGGCAGATGGGGTTTCCAGCGGCTTTATGGAAAAGGGCGCCGATTTTGGCTCATCCGATGTAAGGTTTGTACATGCACCAAAAGTTGCCCTGTTTACAGGCAGGCAGGTGTCTTCTTCTGCGGCCGGTGAAGTGTGGAGCTTTTTTGATCAAACATTACATTACCCCCTTACATTGCTTAATGCAGAGAATATAGATTACCTGAAATTGGATGATTATGATGTGATAGTAATGCCGGATGGTCGTTACCAGGCGCTTGAAAATAAAGCAGGGATGGATAAACTGCAGGATTTTGTAAAGAACGGCGGAAAATTAATTGCCCTGGAAAATGGTGTAAGCGAATTGACTTCAGGCGACTGGGGATTAAAATTAAAAGATGGCAATAAAGACGACAGCAGCAAGGAAAAAAGCGACAGCGACTACTCAGCATTAAAAAAATATGCCGACAGGGATAAGAACGATATAACACAAAGCATACCCGGCGCAATTTATAAGGTTGAACTTGATAATACCCACCCGCTCGCTTTCGGCTACCCTGACACTTACTACACATTAAAGCAGGATGGCAAAATATATGAGTTTTTAAAAGATGGCTGGAATGTGGGAGTGTTAAAACAGTCGGAATTCACTTCCGGGTTCGTGGGCAGTAAGCTTAAACCGTCCTTAAAGAACGGTGTTATCATTGGAGCGGAAAATTATGAGAGAGGAAATATAATATTTTTTGCGGATGACGTTTTATTCAGACTATTCTGGCAAAATGGTAAGCTTTTATTTTCGAATGCAGTTTTTTTAGTTGGGGAATAGTTCTATTTGACAAATGATAAAATAGAAAATATATACCTTTTAAAAATGTTTTGAAAACTTACTAATTCAACCTTTTTTGGGTTAAAAAAACTTATTAAAAAATTCATATTTTGTTAAAAAAACCTTAATGCAGATTAAGGGATAGTTAGAATTTCAAGAGGCATATTTGCGTCAAAATTCTAACTGTTATGAAAAAATTCTATCTAATGTTAGGTATTTTACTGTGCTTCGGTATATTTTATACTGTTAATGCGCAGGAAACTACTTCTGAAATTGTGGGCAGCGTTGTTACACAAAACGGCCCAATCGACGGCGCCACAGTAACAGTGCTGCATGTTCCTACAGGCACCAAATATGTAACTGCCACCCGTAAAAATGGCAGGTTTAACATTCCGGGGTTAAGAGTAGGCGGCCCTTATACAATTACCGCGTCGTATGTGGGATTTGGGGATGAGAAGCTCGAAAGCATTTTCCTTACATTAGGCCAGGCTTACGAAGGCAACTTTACCTTAAAACCCTCTGCAGGCGAGCTGGCTGGGGTGGTGGTAAGCGCTAACCGCCAGAATAAAATTTTCAACAATAACCATACAGGTAGCCAGGAGATCATTACTAGGGACCAGTTAGAGAAACTGCCTACGATTAACCGTTCCATACAAGACTTTACAAAGCTTGAGCCCACTGCTACCAATAACGGCGGCTATCAAAGTTTTGGCGGGCGCAGCGGCGAATACAACAATATTACGGTAGATGGGGCAAACTTTAATAATGGCTTTGGCCTTAGCCCTACACTTGGTGGCCAAACCGGCGCACAGCCCATTAGCTTAGAAGCAATTGACCAGGTACAGGTTAACGTTTCCCCTTACGACGTAAGACAGGGTGGTTTCAGCGGCGCGGGTGTTAACTCAGTTATTAAAAGCGGTACCAATACATTCAGGGGCTCTGTATATACTTACTTAAAAGGGCCGGGTACGCAAGGCTATAATGTGGAGGATATAACAGTGCCAAAATCGCCTTTTAGTTTTTATATAAGGGGTGCTTCGCTGGGTGGCCCTATCATCAAAAATAAATTATTCTTTTTTGCCAGCTATGAGGAAGTAAAACAAACAGCGCCGGCTTATACTGTGGTTGCCAATACCCCAAGTAACGCTGCTTCACCAGGCTCAGTTTCGCAGGTTGCCCAATCAACATTAGACAGCTTAAGCAAATTTTTGCAATCAACATATGGGTATAACCCCGGCGCCTACCAGGGTTATTCTTTTGCTACATCCAGTAAAAAACTTGCTGCAAAAATTGACTGGAATATTGACAGTAAAAGCACCCTGACCATCAACTACTTTTATTTACGCTCATTTTCAGAACAACCGCAAAGCACCAGCAGAAGTGGTTTTGGTTTTGTAAGAGGGCCTGCTTCTCAAAATTTTACCTATGGCCTTCCTTTCAGTGGCAGCAAGTACCAGATCAATAACAATTTTGACATCTTTATTGCTGAACTGAATACCAGGTTTAGTAAAAGCTTTTCAAATAAATTCCAGGCAGGTTATACAAGGGAAAGAGATCCCCGCGCTCCCGGTGTACCCGGAACAACCCTGCCATTAATAGACATATTAAATGGCTCAGGCAATAACTATGGTACGCAAATATTAACGTCATTCGGGTATGAAACTTATACCTATAACAACCTTATAAATACAGATGTTTACCAGCTTTCAGATATTGCTTCTTTATATAAAGGTTCGCATGAAATAACTTTTGGTACACAAAACTATTACAGAAAATATACTGATGCATTTGCGCCAAATTATCTTGGCGGTTACCAGTTCCCTTCCCTGCAGGCTTTTTACAGCGCGGCATCAGGCGGCCCTGCCGTTGACAAGTATTTCCAGGAGTGGTCTAATATTCCAGGAGGCCCGTTCCCATTCTATTCAGCAGGCTCAACTGAAATAGGCTTGTTTGTACAGGACAAATGGAAGGCAAGCAAAAACTTTACCCTTACTTATGGTTTACGTTTCGACATGACCATATATAAACAGATATATTTGGATAACCCGGTTTTTGATACTTTGCATTTTAAAGACGGGGCAAGCTACAACATAGGTAAAGCACCGGGCAATGCAGTAATACTCTCCCCAAGAATTGGGTTTAACTGGGATGTGTTAGGGGACAGGACATTACAGGTAAGAGGTGGTTTTGGTATCTTCTCCGGCCCTCCGCCTTTTGTATGGTTAGCTAACCAGCCTGGTAATAATGGTGTGCTGATAGCAAGTGGTAACTTTACCAATGTACCCATTACTACCAACGCCCTTAAGAACCCACCGGAGGGTGTTGTTACTACACCGCCTTCAACCATATCGCCTGCGAGCAGTTATGGTGCCGCTGTTACAGCCAATAATTTTAAATATCCCACTGTTTTAAAAGTAAGCGGCGCTATTGATAAGAAATTCGATAATGATTGGGTATTAACATTGGAGGTATCAGGTTCCAGGGACATCAATGCTGTTTACCTTTCAAATATTAACCTGAATGAAACCAATGCTTTCGCTTTAAACGGCGCTGATGCAAGGTTGCGTTATCTTACTGTGCCAAATAGTAACAAATATTATTACGAGGGCACATCTACCCAGCCTAACCTCAGTTCTGCTATTTTATTAAGCAACACCAACAAAGGCTATGCTTATACTTACACTGCAAGAGTTCAAAAAACATTCCGTAATTTCTTTGCAAGTGTTGCTTATACATACAGTGTAGCTAAAAATGTTGCAACAGGCGGTAGTACAGCATCAACTTTGTGGAGCGGGCGTCCTGTGGGGCCTTACGACCCCAATGCGCCTAACCTGTCATACGCAGATTATTACCAGCCACACCGCGTAATAGCTTTTGCATCGTACAGGTTTGAATATGCCAAACATTTTGCTACTTCATTCGGCGCTATTTTTGAAGCGGCCCCATCGGGTGTTGGTTCTTATACTTATGGTGGTGATTTGAATGGCGATGGAGTTTCGGGTAATGATTTGATATACATCCCAAGAAATGCCGGAGAAATCAACCTCGTTAAAGTTGGTTCAGGCGGATCGGGTTTAAATCCGTCCACTGACCCAAGGACCCCTGCGCAAATATGGACACAGCTCAATAACTTTATTAACCAGGATCATTATCTTTCTTTCCACCGTGGCCAATATGTAAAAGCAAATGGCGTAGTTTTTCCATTCTATAAGAGGCTTGATCTGAATATTGGAGAGGATATTTATTTCTATACCAAATGCAGGGGGCAAGAAGATAAACATACTTTGCGTTTAACGCTTGACCTGATTAATGCGGGCAACTTCTTTAACCGCAACTGGGGCCTTATTAAACAGCAAACTACCTCTTCTCCATTAACATTCGAAGGTATGGCTGCAGATGGTAAAACGCCGTCATTTTCTTTCCCTTATATAGATGCCGCAAACCAGGTACCT
>Ga0206922_1086_pt1 | contig 25339 bp, 24 predicted proteins | sample Alteio_BWOrgHeat_63_FD_152976 | JGI IMG/M metagenome (GOLD analysis project Ga0206922, IMG submission 152976) | Enriched cells from forest soil in Barre Woods Harvard Forest LTER site, Petersham, Massachusetts, United States -... | ecosystem: Environmental > Terrestrial > Soil > Temperate forest >... | reverse complement strand
ATAAATATTGGAAACACCTTGAGCACTTTTCAATTAAAACTTCCACAGGCAAGGGCAGCTTTGTTAAAGAAGACAGTGCTTTATGGCGCATATCAATACCGGAACACGATGCTGTTATAAGTTACAGGCTGCATCTGCCTAACCAAACAAGCCCTCAACGTGCTTGTCACCGTCCTTTTCTTACTGCCACAGGCGGATTGGTGGGCGACCTGCATTCATTTATGTATATGGTGGGGCAAACAGATATTCCATGCTATGTTACTTTTCAAATGCCGGGCGATTGGAAAATTGCCACAGGGCTAAAGGCAACAAGCGACCCAAAAGTATATTCTGCTTCATCAGCAAAGGTTTTGATGGATTGCCCGGTATTGATTGGCAAATTGCATACATGGGGTTTTACAGTTAGCGGCATTCCTCATAGAGTTGCGTATTGGGCTGCACAAAATGCATTAGCCTTCGATACTTCGTTATTGGTTGATAATATAAAGAAGATTAGGTTCAGTGCATAAGAAGAAATAATGCAAAGAGGAGTAAATAACAAGGCCGTGAAGAAATAAGTTGGCCAAATACATGCTTATACATTTATTTTTGCCGGCAATATGGCAACATCTTCAAAGCATATCATCACCTTAATAAAAAAAGACTTTCTCCTGGAGATACGCCAGCAATACACCTTGTATGGCATATTGCTTTATGTGGCAAGTACCATATTTATTGTTTACCTCTCATTAAAAGAACCCGAAGACCAGGTATGGAACAGTCTTTTTTGGATAGTGCAGCTATTTGTGTGCGTAAACGCTGTTGCTAAAAGCTTTCTGCAAGACAGTAAAGGGCGCATGCTGTATTTTTATTCAATAGCCGGCGCGGGCGACTTTATTTTATCCAAGCTTATCTTCAATATGGTGCTCATGATAGCCATGAGCCTGCTTAGCCTGCTGGTATTTCTTTTATTACTTGGTAACCCCCTGGTACACCTGCTTGCATTTATTGGTATTAGCATGTTGGGGGGCATCGGGTTAAGCTTTGTTTTTACATTCCTGGCTGCTATTGCAGCTAAAGCACAGCAGCCTGCGGCTTTAATGACAATCATGGGTTTTCCTGTTATTGTTCCGCAATTGTTATTATTGAATAAGATTGCCAAAACAGCCTTTGAACCTGTTATACAAGGCGGCCTTTGGCAAATGATACTGGTACTTGTTGCCCTGGATTGCATGATAGTGGTTCTTTCTCTAATTCTTTTTCCTTTTTTATGGAAGGACTGAGGAAAGTTGCCAGTTTCCGGTTGCCAGTTTCCAGTTAACGATGATTTTCCTGACGTGTTTTTTTTTGGTATCAACTCCATAAACTGAAAACTATCACAAGTGATCCCTTTGGGATAAACTGGAAACTAAAAACTACTAATCTGTAATTTTTTCACAAGATTTGCATTGATGGGCGCCTTTCCCCTAATTTTGCCCCGCAGAAATAACTTACAGGTTGTTTGCCAAAACGCTGCCTGTTAAACAAATACACATGATGCGCACGTACTGGTGGAAAATATTAGCTTACTTATTACTTCTTTGTACCTGTACATTTGGTTTTTTGGTGAAAGTGCCTGTGCTTGACGGCAGGCTGCAGCAATCTGTTCGCAACACCTTCTTTCATGTGCCTATGTGGTTTGGTATGATGATATTTTTTACGGTATCAGTAGTGTATGCTGTAAAATATCTAAGCTCACAAAACCCTGCTCACGATAATTATGCCGTTGAGTTTGCGCGCACCGGTACCGTATTTGGCATCCTGGGCACAATAACTGGTGCTGTTTGGGCAAACTACCAATGGGGCTCACCCTGGAACGGCGATCCCAAGCAGAACGGGGCCGCTATTGCCATTCTTATTTACCTGGCTTACTTTGTACTACGCGGCTCAATGAACGACATGGATAAGCGTCATAAGGTAAGCGCCGTTTATAATATTTTTGCTTTTGCTATGCTTTTCCCAACGCTTTGGATATTGCCGAGGATGACAGAATCTCTGCACCCCGGTGGCCAGGGTTCTGAAGGTAACCCGGGCTTAAATCCGAATGATTCTGCCCCAGCCGTAACCTCATTTATGTGGATCGGCGTAGCTGGATGGACCTTATTAGGAGTATGGATAACTACACTCAGGGTACGGTTAAATTTTATTACAGAAAAGAAATTAAATAATGCATAAGCTAAAAACAGCGGGCCTTATAACGGTATGTTGCTTAGTTAACATATTTGTAATGGCACAGGATAAAAATAACATTACTACTGAAGAGCCAACAGACTTCATGCACAGCAATGGCAAGATTTACGTTGTGGTAGCGGTTGCGGCAATAATAATAACAGGCCTGTTTTTATATGTATTGAATTTGGACAGGAAAATAAAGAGACTGGAAAAGGAAAACAAGGGCTAAATAAAATGCTGCTGAAGTTTTAGCTTCTTAAAACAATCAATAAATTATAAAAAATTATATACTTTAAAATAACGAACGTTCATTAGCAAAAATCTAAAAAACTCACTAAAAATTATATTTATGGCAGGAGAAGATTATAGTTTTTTTGAAAACGTAACCAAAAGTTTTGACAAAGCGGCAAAGTTCACCAAATGGGAAGATGGTTTACTGGAGCAAATAAAGGCATGTAATGCTGTCTATCAGATGAGATTTCCGATAAAAAGGGACGATGGTTCTATTGAGGTGATTGAAGCGTATCGTGTGCAGCATAGCCAGCACAAAACTCCTTGTAAAGGAGGCATCCGTTTTAGCGAGGCCGTAAACCAGGATGAAGTAATGGCGCTTGCATCTTTAATGACCTACAAATGTGCCATAGTTAATGTTCCGTTCGGGGGTGCCAAGGGTGGTATAAAAATAAACCCAAAAAAATACAGTGAATTTGAGCTGCAAAAGATAACCCGCCGCTACACTGCAGAATTGGTAAAGAAAAATTTTATAGGGCCGGGTACTGATGTTCCCGCACCCGACTACGGAACAGGTGAAAAAGAAATGGCCTGGATATTAGATACCTATGCCACTATGCGCCCCGGAGAGGTTGACGCGATGGGTTGTGTAACTGGCAAACCGGTAACCCAGGGAGGCGTAAGAGGCAGGAAAGAAGCTACAGGGTTAGGCGTTTTTTTTGGGGTGAGGGAAGTTTGTTTGATGACAGATGTAATGGAACGTTTGGGATTAACACCCGGCGTGGAAAATAAACGCGTGGTTGTTCAGGGGCTTGGAAATGTAGGGTATCATTCGGCTAAATTTTTTCGTGAGCACGGCGCAAAAGTTGTTGGTATTGCTGAATACGAGGGCAGTATTTACGATGCAAATGGATTAAATGAAGAAGAAGTTTTTCAACACAGGAGAAAAACAGGTTCCATTCTTAATTTCCCGGGCGCTGAAAACCTGGCAAGCAGCTTAGATGCGCTTGAACTTGATTGCGATATACTAATACCCGCTGCGCTTGAAAATGTAATAAATAAAGACAATGCAGAAAGGGTTAAAGCAAAGATCATTGGAGAAGCAGCTAACGGGCCATTAACACCTGATGCAGATGAAATATTGGCTAAAAAAGGTACCCTCATAATACCTGACATGTACCTTAATGCAGGCGGTGTAACGGTTTCATATTTTGAGTGGCTGAAAAATCTAAGCCATGTTCGTTACGGAAGAATGGAAAAGAGGTTTACAGAGAATATGAATAAGCATATACTTGGCCAAATTGAGGAATTGACAGGTAAGGCAGTAAATGACACAGAGAAAAAATTTATTGAGCACGGCGCCAGCGAAGCTGACCTTGTACATAGCGGATTGGAAGAAACAATGATAGAGGCGACACACGAAATAATGAACACCTGGAAAGCTAACCCTGAAATCCCCGATATGCGCACTGCGGCGTATGTTGTAGCTATTAATAAAGTGGGTACTTCGTATGGGGAGCTTGGTATTTTTCCATAAGCCTTAAACTCACAGACAAAAAAACTATAGGGCTCTGGCCTTATAGTTTTTTTGTGCCTGGTCGCGATGGTTATTGTAATCAAGCAAACATTCCCTCAAATTCTGCTTTACTTATAATTTTTAGCTTTCGGTATTTTTTTTCTAAAATGGCTTTTTGAGAAAGGATGTGTTTATCACCGCTGGTTACAAATCCGGCATTTGTTTCAAGAGCAAGAGCTATTATGTAATTATCATCAGTATCATGTGGTATATAATTTTTTATAGGGTATTGTAAAGTGTGGTAGACTCCTATACGCTTTATAAAATTAACAGCGGCTTTTATGTTTACATTTCTTCTTGCAAGGTGCGGATAATTCAATACACGGGATATTTCAGTAATAAGCTCTGTTGAATACAATACAGATATTTTATTGGCAAGAATTATATCAGAAATTATTTCCTGTTGATCACTTATAAAATAGCTTACCCAAATATTAGCATCTAATACAAATCTTTTATTTCGCATAATATTTCCTGGATTCATGCTTTATCCTGTCTATTTCCTCCATGCTCAAAGGTTTTGCTCCCTTTGCAGGCTTTGCAACCGGCTTCCGTTTTCCTTTCTTACTATTAAGGGTGCGCAAATACGCCAATATTTCCTTTTGCTCCAGGTCAGTAAGTTTTTCAGCTTCCACCACTATTTGCTCTATATTCTCATTTAAGGTTAATAAAATTGCCATAATTCGTATATTTTCAACGTAAAGATAACTAAATGCAAAAATATTCGTGCCTGTAAAAATTTGTTACAATCTCCGCCTCAATACCTCTACCATTTCGTTTTTCCATCCTTCAAAATCGCCTGCAATAATATGCTTGCGGGCTTCGCCCACCAGCCATAAATAGAAAGACAGGTTGTGGATGCTGGCAATTTGCAGAGCAAGTATTTCTTCCGCAACAAACAGGTGCCGCAGGTATGCTTTACTGTAATAATTGCTTGTTTCGTTTGGTAAACCATCATCAATGGGTGAAAGATCGGTTGCCCATTTTTTATTTTTAATATTTATAACGCCCCTGGTGGTAAATAGCATTCCATTCCTGCCATTACGGGTAGGCATTACACAATCAAACATGTCAATACCAAGGGAAATTGTTTCCAATATATTCCAGGGCGTCCCCACTCCCATCAAGTAACGCGGCTTTTCTGCCGGAAGGTGTTCGCAGCACAACGCAGTAAGTTCATACATCATCTCTTCAGGCTCCCCAACACTTAATCCACCAATAGCATTGCCTGTTGCGTTCTTACCGGCTATATATTCACATGAGGCAACACGCAGGTCACCATAAGTACCACCCTGCACAATGGGAAACAGATTTTGCGTATAGCCATATTTTCCTGTTGTTTCATTAAACCGGGCAAAACACCTGTCAAGCCATGCATGTGTAAGGTGCATGCTTTTATTAACATAATCGTATTCCGAGGGATAAGGCGGGCATTCATCAAAAGCCATAATGATATCGGCTCCTATACTGCGTTGAGTGTCCATCACATTTTCTGGTGTAAATAAATGCCTGCTTCCGTCAATATGCGATTGAAAAGTTACCCCTTCTGGTTTTATCTTTCTGTTGGCCGCCAGCGAAAACACCTGGTACCCGCCACTATCTGTCAAAATTGGGCCATCCCAATGATTGAATTTGTGCAGGCCGCCGGCAACTTCAAGTATATCAACACCAGGCCTTAGGTATAAGTGATAGGTGTTGCCCAGTATGATCTGTGCTTTTATCTCATCTTTCAACTGCTGTTGTGTAACTGCTTTTACGCTGCCAACTGTACCAACAGGCATAAATATAGGGGTGAGTATCTCACCATGATCGGTCATTATTCTGCCTGCTCTTGCTTTGCTGCTGTTGCTTGTATGCTGTAATTCAAATTGTAGTTCGGGCATAAGGGTGCAAAAATAGTTTCAAAAACCATACGAATGATTGAACGGAGATTGGCAGGATTTTCAGGATACCCGCAGATGTTTTCTTATAGCATACCTTTTTCATTAAGAATGCTCAAATCGGCATTCTTATTTTCTACTTTTTACCAATAAAAAGTCAAGAAAGTGCGTAGTTAACCAGAAAATCAGGCATCCCTGTTAACACAATGTACCCAACTTTTCAACCTCCCACCTTATTTACCTCCGCAAACACTATTTTTGCCCGATGATCATTCCTGCAATCGTTTGGCCGGTATTGCTGGCAATCACTGTTGTTATACAACTATTTTATTACCTGTATTTTTTCAGGCGCCTGGCGTTTTATAAAACCCCGGCAAAAACATCTTCCCAGGAATACCCCGTTTCCGTTATCGTTTGTGCAAGGGACGAGGCACATAATCTCGTGAAAAACCTGCCGGGTATTTTGGTGCAGGACTATAAAACCACGCATGAAGTAATTGTGGTAAACGATAACTCCACCGACGACAGTAAATTCCTGCTGGATGAATTTCATAAATCATTTAAAAACTTAAACCACCTGCGTTTAACGCAGGAGGCCAAACTTATACCCGGCAAAAAATTCCCTTTATCAATGGGAATTAAAACCGCCAAGTATGAGGTAGTGCTGCTTACCGATGCGGATTGTGTGCCCGCAAGCGAATTCTGGATACAACGGATGCAGGCCGGCTTTAGTAACACAGTTGATATTGTACTTGGTTATGGAGCTTACTATAAAAGGCCGGGGCTCCTCAACAAAATAATCCGTTTTGAAACTTTTCACAGCGCCCTGCAATATTTTTCTTATGCATTGGCAGGATCAACTTATATGGGCGTAGGAAGAAATTTAAGTTATAAGAAAGATCTTTTTTTTCGTAACAAGGGGTTCTCCTCAATGAACCAGATACCAAGCGGCGATGATGACCTCTTTATAAATATGGTGGCTAAAAAAGGCAATGCCGCTATAGTGATTGAACCCGATGCGCATACACTTAGCGAACCTGAAAAAAGCTGGAACAGCTGGCTAAGCCAAAAATACCGCCATTACACAACAGCCAAATTTTATAAACCAAAGCATAAATTTCTGCTCGGTTTATATTCATTCACACATATCGCGAGTTATGTGATGCTAGCAGCAGCCATCATTTTTTACAGCTGGTGGATTGCATTAAGCATATTTGCCGTAAAGCTTTTGGTGCAAAGCATCATTTGGTACAAAAGCATGAAAAAGCTGAATGAAGCAGATCTATGGCCTCTGTTCATTTTTTTTGATATCTGGATGTTTTTTTATTACCTGTTATTTGTACCTGCATTATGGAAAAAGCCCGCAAAGACCTGGAATTGATAACCAAATATTTTGCTGATTTTACTGATACACAAATACAACAGTTTACGGCATTGAAGGAGTTGTATGATGACTGGAACAGCAAGATAAATGTAATATCACGTAAAGATATTGACGGCCTGTACGAAAAACATGTGCTGCACAGTTTAAGCATTGCAGCAGTAATTGAATTTAAGCATGGTACGCAAATTATTGATATTGGTACCGGCGGCGGTTTTCCCGGCATACCACTGGCAATTTTTTTTCCGGAAGTACAGTTTCATTTGGTGGACAGTATTGCCAAAAAATTAAAAGTAGTACAGGCAGTTGTGGAAGGCATTGATCTTAAAAACGTAACTATACAAAACACCCGCGCAGAAGACATAAAGAACCGCAAATTTGACTTTGCGGTATCACGCGCTGTCGCGCCTTTAAAGGATCTATGGAGATGGAGCAAGCCTTTGATAAGAAGGGGTACCCGGCATGACCTGCCAAACGGCCTTATATGCTTAAAAGGCGGCGACCTTGTCCAGGAAATTTTTGAAAGCGGGCTTCGTCCAAATGTGGTATCTATCGAAACGCTCTTTAAAGAAGAATCTTTTAAAGAAAAGTATTTGTTGCATGTGGGAGCGTGATTTAATTTTTTGGTGAAATATAAAATTAACATCAAATATTATGGTAGAACGTCACTGGAAAGGCATCGCCAAAGCAGAAGAAGCAAATAATTATATTGACCATCTTACTAAAGATACTTTTCCGCAATTGGCAGCAATCAAAGGCTTTGTAAATGCATCCATTCTTACACGTGAAGTAAATGAAGGGATTGAATTTCTTATTGTTACAGTATGGCAATCTATTGAGGCCATTAAGCAATTTGCAGGAGAGCAGGTTGATGCAGCAGTCGTTCCTTCAATTGTACAACAGATGATGATAACTTATGACAAAAATGTTCGCCATTACGAGAGATTGGGCGAATATTACCCTGCCAACAGATAATGATCTTTTATTTGAAAATTGGCGCCTGGGTAATTTCAGGTTTATTAAGCTTTCGTAAAACCTATAGCTTATACTTTACTGCAATTGTAGGGTAAACCTGGAAAATATTATCCGTTGTATTAACATGGTAAAACATATTAACCTTTGATCCCGCTGAAAAGCTTTTACTAATGTTGTACCATATTTGAGGCTCAGCAAAAAAAGAGAATCTTTTGCCACGTAGGTCTTTTGTATTGTCATCGCCATGATTTTTGTTTTCTGTCCAAATAGAAAAGTCACCGGCAAATTCAACTTTATAATTAAACAAACCTTTCCACCAATATAGGGTGTATAAAAGGTCGTTGCTTGGTTTTGCGTAAGGAACATATTTATAATCTAATACAGCGCTTATCCATGCCCCTTTCCATTGAAAAGCATATTCCGCCCCGGCCGAATAAGTATTGATTATATAAAAACTGTATTGTCTGGGTTCAGTAACACCTAAACCCCCGCTATATGAAAGCTGCAGGAATATTTGCGGTTTCCAAAAACGCAGGGTTTGTGCAACCTGCATAAAAAATTTGCCAATATTAGTTTTATCCCCTAACAGGTCGGCCTGTATTTTAACCAATATTGAACCCGGCTTTATAAAAGCCTTGCCGGAGTCCTGGTTTTTAAAATATTCAAAGTAAAGGGTAGGGAAATTTTTGGTATTATTTGCCGGATCAACAGAATGCCTTAGGTCGTAATGTAATTCCAATTTCTGTGTAAAAACGGGGATTGATAAAAAGCATAAGAAAATAAAAGTGGAAACTTTCATATATAATACATTTAAAAATTTAAACAGGAACTAATAATTTTAATGGGAATTCGTTTTTGCAAATGAGGTATTTATAACTCCATGATAAATCTCAATGAAAGCAATTCCATATTGCAGAATTGCAGCGGAAATGATACGGAATTGTAGATTTGATAGGTAGCATGAATATATAAAGCACTTACTATGAATGATTTGGATGATCTGGTCTTTATAAACTTGTTTAAAGATGCCTGCACTAAATGTTTTGGCCATTCATTAAAAACACCGCTTTCAGAATCAGAGAGCAAGCTTTTTTGCAATGAAATTCTTGATAAAATAGGGCTTGTAATAGGCTGGAAAAGCGTAAAAAATTATTCGGCATATATTTTAAGTGATTCACCCGGAAAACAGGAAAACCCTTCAATGGCAACGTTAGATACATTATCCCGCTATGTATTGAATGCGCCCTATACCGACGAGATCAAAAGAAAAAATAATGAGAGCCACTACCCTTATTGGTTTAATTATAAAAACACATTCATCAGGTCATCACAAAAAACTGTCCCGGAAAATAAGCCGCGAAAGAAATTCATCGTTATTGTGGTTTCTATAGTTGTGATTGTACTCCTCATTTCATTTTATTTCTTTCAAACACATCCATCCACTCCCGTGCTGTTCATTGAGAACTTTCATTCGCTAAATGAAGACTCCTTAAATGAAAGAGGCTGGTTCATTCAATCAAAAGACGCAAATTATTGGAACAAGAGGAGTGATAAACCGGGTTACCTTACACTATTCACTTTAAAAGGCGATAACTGGCCGGATTCCGCGAATCAACCAGGCATTAAAAATTTATTGTTAAGGAAAATAACAGGCGAATGTTTTACTGCGGAAGTTCATTTGACCGATTTTATTCCCAAACAAAACTGGCAGCAGGCAGGCATACTTTTACTTGAGGATACAAACTTTACAGGCAAAAGCCTGCGGCTGTCCATTTTATATAATGATTATTCAGGTGCATCGCCAAAATCCAGTCAAATAGTCGTGCAGGCCATAACATCGTTAGGCAAAGGGTATGGCAAGCCGGAAGAAATATCGCATATCCCCATACTTTACCCTGATAGTTTGAGTACAAATCCGGGCTTAACCGGCAATATTGAAAATGCTGCTTTAAGAATTGAAAAAAATGGCAATAAATTCAGGCTGTTATACGCCGGAGGGATGATGGAGAATTCTGCCTTTAAAGAAATAGTAAGCCGTGAGTTTGATATGCGCCCAAAATACATCGGCATATTTGCCTTAAAAGGCTTTGTAAACAATGCGGATAATATGCCCGCCCATTTCAAATTCTTCAGCCTTGCTAATGAGCCTTGTGATAAATAAAAGTTAGGTGCTAACTTTATAATGATTTTAAAAATTACGGAATATGGGAAAGTTTTACAATTCTATATCAGAGCATCATGCAAGTTTTATACAAGAACAACACATTTTTTTTGTAGCAACTGCGCCGCTGGATAAAGACGGCCATATAAACCTTTCGCCCAAGGGGTTAAATTGTTTTAAAGTATTGTCGCAAACAAAAGTGGCCTATATGGACCTGATAAGCAGTGGTAATGAAACATCTGCCCATACGCTTGAGAACGGCCGTATTACCTTTATGTTTTGCTCTTTTAATGATAAGCCAAACATCTTAAGATTGTATGGCAAAGGATATACTGTATTGCCAGGTGGTGAAAACTGGGATGAATACGCGCAGCATTTTCAAATATTCCCCAGTACCCGTCAAATTATTGTTGCCGATATACACCTGGTACAAACCTCCTGCGGTTTTGGCGTACCCATGTACACTTATGAAGGTGAAAGGGACATCCATTTTGAATGGGCAGAAAAAAAGGGAGAACAAGGGCTGAAAGATTATGTAACGGAAAAGAATTTAGTTAGCCTTGATGGCCTGCCCACGGTGCTGAGTTTTAAATAATAAAACTATACTCATTAGCTCTCTCATTATTTTATGAGTATGCCTCATCGAGGGCCTGTACGCTTATAAAATTGAAAAGTATTATACCTTACGTAAAATTATAAAGCGAATGTTTACGCATAAGTTCTCCGGGTATTTTCTTTTTGTTTTTGTAGGTATTTGCCTGTTGTCAGGCTTTAGAAAGCCATCATCAGAAAAGGGATGGAAAGCTTTGTTCAATGGCCAAGACTTATCAGGCTGGGATACTTACCTGGGGCCGCCTTTTGATTCTGCAGGTAACAGGCTCAATACGCAGCCGCTGGGATTAAACAACGATCCCAATCATGTTTTTAGCGTGGTAAAGGATAATGGAGAGAATGTAATATTTATATCCGGGCAGGGCTTTGGCGCAATAACATCGAAGGGGTCGTATCAAAATTATCATGTTCAGCTTCAGTTTAAATGGGGCAAACGCACTTTTGGCCCGAAGAAAGGAAAGAAAAAAGACAGCGGCCTCCTCTACTTCTGCGTTGGCCCCGATGGCGCCGATTATGGTAACTGGATGCGCTCGCAGGAATTTCAGATTGAAGAGGGTAACTGCGGTGATTATTGGGGCGTAGCCGGGGCATTTGAAGATATACCTGCGGTTAAAATGAACGACACCACCTATGTATATGACCCCTCGGTACAACTTTATACTTTTAGGGACCACACAGCAGTGGGAAGGCATTGTATTAAAAAGGGCGATGCTGAAAACCCAACAGGCGAATGGAACACATTAGACCTTTACTGCCATGGCGATACAAGCGTGCATGTAGTAAATGGTAAAGTGATGATGGTGTTGTACCATTCGCAGCAATGGGATAATGGTAAAGCTTCATCGCTTGACAAAGGAAAACTGCAAATACAATCTGAAGGTGCTGAGGTGTATTACAAAAATATTCGCATAAGGTCTTTAAGCAGTATTCCCGGCGAGTTATTGAAATAGCTCCCTTTTCACGTTGGCTTAATCACCTAATCATCTTATCAGGTAGCTAAAACCTGTTATGTTGCTGTATAACTTTATTGGCTCTGCATGATGGCTAAATTTTCCTATCTTCATGCCTAAACCACATTACTACTGCTATGCAAAGATTCCAGGGCTTAATTGGCATTGTACTTATTCTTGGATTGGCTTATTTGGTTTCAAACAATAAAAAGAAAATTAATTACCGGCTTGTTGTTAGTGGTATTTTGCTCCAGCTATTTATTGCAGTTTTGGTTTTTAAAGTACCTTTTATAGAGGGCTTTTTTGAGTGGCTGGGACATGGCATGAAAAAGATAGAGGATTTTGCTTTTAAGGGTGCTTCATTTGTATATGGGGGCATTGTAGTTGAGCCTAAAACCGGCAGTGGTATATTCGGCAATTACATGGGTGGCGGTTTTGTGTTTGCCTTTAACGTTACGGCCACTATTATTCTTGTTTGTGCTTTGGTTGCCATTTTTTATCATTTTGGCATCATGCAAAGGATTGTATCATTCATAGCGCGGTTAATGAATTTTGTAATGAGGGTAAGTGGTGCCGAAGCCTTAAGCAATGTAGCAAGTGCTTTTGTGGGCCAAATAGAAGCGCAGGTTATGATAAGGCCATATTTGAAGGGTATGACAAAGAGCGAGCTTCTTGCCAGCATGAGCGGCAGCCTTGCCTGTATTGCCGGAGGCATTTTGGTGGTATATGCTAACATGGGTGCGCAGGCAGGAATGGACCTTGCACCAAAGCTTATTACCGCAAGTTTAATGGCAGCGCCGGGCGCCCTGGTTATTGCTAAGATCGTTTTTCCCGAAACCGAGGAAAGCCAAACGATGGGCAGGGTGAAAATACCCGTAAAAAGTGAATATAAAAATGTGATTGACGCAATTTCACATGGTTCGGGAGATGGGTTTAGAATTGCCATGAATGTAATTGCCATGCTTATTGGCTTTATTGCGGTAATAGCATGCTTAGATTACATATTGGTAAAAGCCGGGCATATATTCAACCCAAATTTTGACCTTACCCTTAACTGGATATTCGGAAAGATATTTTACCCCTTTGCATGGGCAATGGGCGTACCTCAACAGGATGTTGCCAATACTGCAACCCTGCTTGGGCAAAAATTAACTATAAATGAATTTATAGCCTTTAACAACCTCACTAACAAATCAGTGCCTATAGTTACCGACAAAGGGTTGCAAATAGTAAGCATTGCCATTTGCGGCTTTGCCAACTTCAGCAGTGTTGGTATGCAGATTGGGGGTATCGGCGAACTTGCCCCCGACCGCCGTGCAGATCTCGCCAAACTTGGCCTTAAAGCGTTATTCTGTGGTACTTTAGCCTCGTATCTGTCGGCAACTATAGCGGGAATACTTATGTAGTTAACAAGCTTTACGCTTCTCGCTCTATGCTGCATGCCCTTTGTACTGGCTTATAGCTTACAGCATGCAGCGCTTTCATCCTGCAACCTTATCGAATTAGACAGCATGTTTGCTCTTTGCTTACCTTTGCACTATGGAAACAATTATCACGGGAATACGGCAGGTGATAGATTCAATAAATGATACACCCCTAAAAAATATTGGCGACAAAATATTGGCGGGAGAAAGAATAACCCCCGAAGAAGGGTTGTTATTGTTTGAAAAAGCACCGTTGCCTTATACAGGGGCTTTGGCAAATTGGGTGCGTGAGCAAAAGCATGGTAATAAAACCTACTTCAACAGAAATTTTCATATTGAGCCAACGAATGTGTGCGTGTTTGCCTGCAAATTTTGCGCTTACTCAAGATTATATGCGCATCGTGAAGAAGGATGGGAATTAAGCACGGAACAAATGCTGGATATTGTGAAAAGTTATGATGGCAAACCTGTTACCGAAGTGCATATTGTTGGCGGTGTTCATCCTAAAATGAACCTGTATTTTTTTATTGACCTCATCGAAAAAATAAAAGCCCACAGGCCAAATCTGCATGTAAAAGGCTTTACCGCTGTTGAGCTTGATTATATGTTTCGTAAAGCGAAGGTATCTATTGAAGAAGGTATGAAACTGCTGAATACAGCAGGTTTAGATTCCATGCCCGGTGGCGGTGCTGAAATTTTTCATCCCGAAATTCGTTCACAAATATGTGATGATAAAGTAAATGCAGATGGTTGGTTGTATATTCATAAAACAGCCCATAACCTTGGCATGCATACCAATGCAACCATGCTGTATGGCCATATTGAAAAGTACTGGCACCGTATCGACCACATGGATCGCCTCAGGCAATTGCAGGACGAAACCCATGGCTTTAATACTTTTATCCCCCTCAAATTCAGGAATAAAGACAATGACATGAGCTATGTAAAGGAAAGCACTGTTATTGAAGATATGAAGTTGTATGCGGTAGCACGCTTGTACATGGATAACTTCCCGCATCTTAAAGCATACTGGCCTATGCTTGGCAGGCAAAACGCGCAACTTACTTTAAGCTTTGGTGTGAACGACCTTGATGGCACTATTGACGATACTACTAAAATTTATTCAATGGCCGGCAGTGAAGAGCAAAACCCTGCACTTTCCACCACACAATTAGTATCGCTTATTAAGCAGGTAAACAGGGAACCGGTTGAAAGGGATACTTTATACAATATTGTGAAAAACTACCAGGACGCTGATGTAGCGGAAATGGAAGTTAACCCTTTGTACAATTAAAATATATAAAAAAATCTTCATCACATTAAACTATTCTTCCTTTAGAAGGTTAATATGTAATTGAATGTTAGATGTTTGGTATTGTATTTGCTTGTAAGGCTTAATCTGTTATTTTTACCCTAAATAACTACGTTCTGAAGAAATTTTTAAAAATATCTGGCTGGCTTTCCCTCGGGTTATTGACAATATTGCTTCTATGGTGGTTTTTTACAACCTGGAATTATCTTCCCCTCATCATACTTGCAGTGCTGCTGTTGTTGTATTTCTTCAGGCTTGCAAGAAAGATTTTTACATTTCTGCTCGCATTATTGTTACTCGCATGGTTGCTTATTCAAACGGATTTTATTCAAAACATCATCATAGGTAATGTAACATCACGCCTGTCGAGAGACCTTAAAACACAAATAACGATTAAGCATGTAAGTTTTGGATTCTTTAATAAAATGAACCTTGAAGGCACGCTTGTCCGCGACCATCAAAAGGATACCCTGCTTTATGCCGGCGCCATAAAAGTGCGGATAACAGATTGGTTTTTCTGGAAAAGCTATGCCGACCTGACGTATATTGGCCTTGAAGATGCCATCATAAAACAACAACGAAAAGATTCTGTTTGGAACTATAAATTTCTCGCAGATTATTTTTCTTCCTCTGACACATCCTCAAAAAAAGATTCTTCAAAAAGCATAGTTTTCAACTTCAAAAAAATTGACCTGAAGAATGTGGCTTATCTGCAAAATGATGAATGGGTTGGCCAAAAGATGATTTTGAAGGTTGGAAGCATGCTGCTGGATGCTGACACTGTTGATATAAGCAGAAATGTTTATTATATAAACACCATAGAACTCGATAAGCCATACTTTAGTATTGAAAATTTTGATGGCCGGCGGCCAGAGGTGCATCCTGTAGAAAACGCACTGGATACGGGGCTATATTTTAATGCGGGTGGTATTATAGCCAAGGTGAAATCTATTAAAATAACCAATGGCTATTTCGGCAATTTGATTAGAGGTGATATACCTGATAAAGGAGTATTTGATGGGTCTAATATACAAGCAGGCAAAATAAACGGCAGCCTGAACAACCTGGACTTTACAAAAGATACCATTAAGGCATCGATAAACCTGAGCGCTAAAGAACGCAGCGGTTTCGACTTAAAATCGCTCAAAGCCAATTTCAGGCTTACTCCCGGGATAATGGAATTTAAAGGGCTGGATATAAGAACAGAAAAAAGCCATATTACCGATTATTATGCCATGCATTACAAGGATTTCAATAAAGACATGGGGGAGTATGTAGAAAAAGTTATTATGGATGCCCGCTTGCACAATGCAGAGGTAAGCAGTGACGATGTTGCATATTTCGCTCCCGAACTTAACAGTTGGAAAAGAACAGTGCTTATCGGAGGAAGATATTACGGTACGGTTGCTGATTTTAACATTAATAACCTGTTCATCAGAACAGGCAGCACAACTTATTTATCCGGCAATTTAACAATGAGGGGCCTCCCCAATGTTGATAAAACCACTATAAATTTATCCAATGCCAATATTCAAACCAATAATGTTGATATATCTTTTTTATATCCCCCATTAAGAACATTGACCCAACCAAACATGCCGGCGCTCGGCAATGTGCGTTTTCAGGGCACCGTTGACGGAACATTGCTTAGTTATAATATAAATGGCAATCTTAGCACTTTACTTGGCGGTTTATATACAAAACTTACTTTGAGTTTTCCGAAACACAACGAACCTGTTTATAAAGGCAATGTTCAAACCCGGCAATTTAATCTTGGTAAATTTTTAAATATTGATGTACTCGGCAATGTTGGGTTTACCGGCGATATTGATGGATATAGTTTTGACCTGGATAAAATAAAAACATCCCTCAATGGTAATTTCAGCAGCCTGGAATTTAATGGTTATAAATACACAAGCGTTGCTGTAAATGGAGCGATTCAAAAGAAAAAGTTTAACGGGGATTTTAAAACGGATGATCCCAACTTTGATCTTACCAGCCATATTGAAATAGATTTTACCGGTACGCAACCGGTTTTTAATGTTTTGGGCGACCTGGAAATTGCCAAATTAAAAAACCTGAATTTTACAAAAGACAATTTTCAATTAACAGGCTTATTCGATCTTAACTTCCAGGGCCGTAATATTGATGAATTCCTGGGTTCAGCAAAGCTGTTGAACGCTTCTTTATTACATGACAGCACCCGTTTAAGTTTCGATTCATTAAGTGTGAACGCCTATTTAGATTCAGCTAACCGAAAAGTATTAACAGCAGTAAGCAACCAGTTTGATGTGAAGATAATTGGCGAACAGTACAGTATTCTTGACCTGCCCAACAGTTTTCAATCATTCTTAAGCCATTATTATCCTGCATATATCAGCCCCCCGGCTGTATTTCCGCAAAACCAGCGCTTTTCTGTAATAATTAACACAAGGGATTTTGATAATTATGCGAGGTTGATCGATTCTAATTTTTCAGAAATTGATAACGCGCAAATCATTGGAAGTGTTAATACAGAGGATTCTGGTTTTAATCTTACCATAAAACTTCCCAATGCAAAATATGGTAAATACAGGCTTGAAGATGCCGAATTAAAAGGCATAGGCAACTATGATACCCTTACGCTTACCGGAACGATTGGTAAAATATATGTAAGCGACAGTTTATATTTTCCCAATTCAAAATTAAACATTCAGTCGGCAAACGACCATTCAACAGTACACATTGCTACCAGCGCAAATACTACATTAAACGATGCCCAGTTAAATGCAGATGTATATACCCTGACGGATGGTGTTCACATAGACTTTCAGCCTTCTTCATTTGTATTAAATGACAAAAAATGGAACCTTGAGAAACAGGGAGAGATTGTTATTAAACAGGATTTTGCCTCCGCAAGCAATGTAAAGTTTACACAGGGTTTCCAGGAAATATCTGTTGAATCGGAACAGTCCGATTCGAGCAACCTTGTGGTAAAATTGAAAAATGTAAGCATAGGTGATTTTACACCTCTTATAACCAAAAGGCCAAGAATGGAAGGCATTCTTAATGGTAATGTCTATCTGCGTGATTTTTACAACAAATTTAATGTGGACGCTGCCTTACAAGCCGAACAATTCAGGCTGGATGATGATTCTATCGGCGAAGTGGTACTCAACGGTAAATACAACGCTGAAAGCGGTAAGGTAATTTTTGGCGCAAAATCTAACAACGAAAATTACATTTTTAATATTGGCGGATCGTATAACACCAAAGATTCTCTTAATGCCCCCCTTATTACCAACACTCATTTTGTAAAAGCAAAAGTTGGGTTGCTTAACGAATTTCTTGGCGATCTGTTTGGCAACATAACCGGTTTTGCAAGCGGTGACCTTTCTGTTTCCGGCGACCCAAATGCTCCACAACTATTGGGGCAGGTATTGCTTACAGGTGGCGGCCTTACAGTAAAATATACACAGGTTCGTTATACTATAGATTCGGCAGTGGTAAATTTTAAAGATAACGCTATTGACTTTGGGGAATTTGAAGTGCACGATAAATATAAAAACACAGGGATAGTAAGAGGGGTTTTATATGAGAAAGGTTTTAAAAATATGCGGTTTGACTTTGATATGAGTACCAATAAAATGCTTTTGCTGGATACAAAACCAAAAGATAACCAACAATTTTATGGTAAGGCAATTGGCAGGGGAAACCTAAGCTTTAAGGGCCCGCAGGAAGATATGAGAATGTCGATTATTGGCGAAGTGAACGATACTACGCATATTTATATTCCTACCACCAACAGCAAAGAAAGCGCCGAGGCGGATTTTATACGGTTTAAACAATATGGAAAAGAAATACAAACTGTAAAACAGAATGATAATTCAAAGCTGAGCATTGACCTTGACCTTACCGCTAACAACAAAGCGCAGATTGATGTGATATTGGACGAGTTAACGGGTGATGTTATTAAAGCCACCGGCAATGGGCGGCTACGGATAAAAGTACCCTACAACGGAAAATTAACTATGAACGGCCGCTATAATATTGAACAGGGCAGCTACGATTTTAATTTTCAGTCTTTAATAAAAAAACCGTTTGATCTTATACCCGATGCTAACAGTTATATTGAATGGACAGGCGACCCTTACAATGCCAATATTCATATAGATGCGCAATATACGGCTAAGAATGTAAGCCTTAACGATCTTATTGGCAACACGGGCTACCAGTTGGGTGGTGCGGTACAGGGTTATCGCGGTGAAGTATATGTTATTGCAACACTCTCACAAAAATTAACCAAACCCAAGATAGATTTCAGGCTCGATTTCCCGCAGGGCAGCCCTATTAAAACTGACCAGAACTTTGCCTTATTTTTAAACAAACTTCAGGGGGATGACAATGAAATGCTTAAACAGGTAACCTGGCTTATCGTATTTGGTTCATTTGCCCCTTATGGCGAAGTTGTAGGCAACAGCGGAGCAAATGATAATCTTGTGCGGTCGGCGGGGATTAACACAATTTCCCAAAAGATAAGCAGTGAAGTGAATAAAATGGTCTCCGGCCTGTTTTCAAAAATAGGCCTGCAGTTTGATGTTAGCGCTTCCACATACAGCAGTTCTGAATTTTATGGGCCATCATCCGGTAACCATTTGGACCGGCAAAATATAGCCTTTAAATTAAACAAGAGCCTGTTAAACGGAAAACTGATCGTTACTGTGGGTAGTGGGTTCGATTTTAATATCAGCAACGCATCAGCAGTCCAATCAAACAATTTTCAATGGCTGCCTGATATTTCTGTGCAAATTTTGCTTGCACGCAATATTTATCGTGGCACACAGTTAAAGGCCATCGTTTTTAACAAAAGCAGCCTTGATGTAAACAGCGCCAGTGGCGGCATTGGGCGCAGAACAAGACAGGGTGTAAGCATCTCTTATTCCTTTGATTTCCCTGTAGAAAATACAGAAAAACCTGTTGCTGATAAAAAAACCCCTTCCCGTGTTCCCCCCGTAACACCTACCCCGCCAACGCCGTGAGCAAAAAGCTGAGTTTTATCATCATTTGTAAAGAGATAATAACCTAATTTTCCGTTTGTTGTATTTAACAACCATAATAAAATATTGTATCTTTTGGTATAATCTTTCTGATCATTGTAAATTTGAAATAAATCATCTAACATGCCAAATACCCTGTCAATCATGCGGCTTCACCTTCGCTATCGCCTTTGGATCGCTGAAATGAATTCTGATATAAATGTATTACGCATCCTCGAGGATTATTTAACAGAGTTTAGAGCTAAAAACAACGAACCAGAGGTAAAAAAATGGGTGGAAGGGTTTCAGGGCCAATTTATTAACCTAAGAAAAGAAATAGATGAATTAAGACACGAAATGCACCTTGTAAAAATGAAACTGGCTGCGTATTCAAAAGAAATGAAAATCCTGGATTCAAAAAACTACCAGGCTGACAATCATGCTGCTTTAAGAACCCAATATTCAGCGTTTAGAAAGAGGTTTGACAAAACAAAAAAAGATTTCGAACAATTTGAAAGTAAATGGGCTTAACTCATTTTAACAATTACCATGTTAAACCGTATTTTTTAAAATTCATCCATGTTCTGGCCAGGTTCACCTATTTTGATCGCGGGTATTTAAACCGGGTAGCCATTTACAGGTCATTAAAACAAAAATATTAGCATGAAAAAGTTATTAATCCTAGTTGCAGCCTTGTTTCTTATAACAGGCTTTGCAATGGCACAACAGGCTGACAGTAGTCAGCATCATTCCTTTACCGGCCGCGGTTTTGGTGGCAAAAGAATGGCAATGAACCACAGGCGTGCATTTAATATGGCGAGCAAACTGCAGTTAACTGATGCTCAAAAACAACAAATGAAAACGGTTAATGATGATTATCACAAACAGCTCACAGCTTTGCAGGCAAATGATAAGTTAAGCCTTGGTGATTACAAAACTCAGCTTGCAGCATTACGTAAAAGCCGTAAAGACCAGGTAAGTAATATTCTTACTGATGACCAGAAAAAAATGGTAGCCGACCGTAAACAAAACATGCAAATAAATATGCAGGCAAGGTCTGCCGGGAACCTTGAACGCATGAAATTGAAATTAGGGTTGAGTGACGACCAGGTAGCAAAAATTAAAACACAACGGGAACAGTTACATAGCCAGGTAAAAGAATTGCGTGAAAATACAAGCTTGTTGCCTGAACAAAAGAGAGACCAGATGAAAACATTATTTGCGCAGCAAAAAGACGAGTTAAAATCTGTGCTTACGCCTGAGCAGCTAAGTAAACTGGAAAGCATGAAAAAGCAACACATGCATTACAGGAGTCATTCTGATGCAAAGTAAAAAGCTCTTTTCCAAAAACATCAGGCATTAAATTCTAAAAGCCTACCAGGGTTTGGGTTTAACCGGGTTGCCCGCATCATCATAAACAGGTTGTGGTGCGGGCGCCTGGCCATCCTGTAATTTGGCAGTGAATACTTTGTCTATATGCACCCATTTTCCATTTGTCCACTTAAACCCTTCATAATCACCGTCGGGTATCAGGGTATATTTTTTCCATAATTCATTTGACTCGCTGATAAGATGATCAAAAATGATCATATCCATTTCAGGGTCATATACCATACGTGCATTAGCATCTTTTTTAAATTCCAGTAAAAACCGGTAAGCAGGCTGGGCAGGCTTCAGGCTATCTTCTTTATAATCAAATACCCTGTCGCCAAATACAGGCCTGTTGCTTTCATCAAACGTTAGAATATCAATCCATTTGCGTGTAGTGGTAAAATCGTTATCATCCAAACCAAACAATGTGTAATATTTTTTACCCTTATATTCTTTTGTTACAATGCCATAATAAATGGCCCCAACCCAGTTGCTGTTATTTCTTGCCGAATCAGTAAGCGATGCCCCATAATCGCTTACGTCAATAAGCGGAAAAATTTTTAAAGAACCGTCTGCCGTTTTCATTTGAATTACCCCCTGTTGCCTGTAATAGCTTTCATCCCTTTCAAGCTCCCATGTAAAAATTCTGAAAGAACTGTCAGATGGATATATTTTTGAAATAGTAATTACAGAATCAAAAGGGTATCTGAAAGAATGAGGAGTACGTAATGCCTTAACAAATAGTTTTATGAATGCACTGTCTGCTGCAAACCGTTTTCCGGGTATTGAATCAAGAACCATTTGGTTGGAAAAGTATTTTAGCGAATCCTCTAAACCTTGCAAACGCTTAACATCCGGCCTGCTAATTTCCTGGGCGCCGGCAGAAAAAGAAAATAATAAACAAATCGCAAAAAATACTTTATACATAATAATTCGTCAATTATAAATAACTCCAACAATCATCCTTGCTTTAAACGGCTTGTAAGGTACAATGTTGTTTACGTTGAAATGTTGGGAATATTTTCTTTAGGATGAAATTTAAAGTTTTATTAAAGCTATTTTTTCAGCAAAAGCTATAAGTGAATCAAATCTTTCATCAATTAAGGGATGCGGAAAAGGCGTTTCGGGGTGGGTAGTGGCTACAAAAATAGTGTACATGCCAGCATTTCTGCCAAATTCCATGTCTGAGAGACGGTTGCCCACAATAATGCTTTTTGAAAGATCTATTTCCGGAAAATCATTCTTTGCCATTAATGCCATACCGGAGTTAGGTTTCCGGTTAGGGCTGTTATTATCCAAATCGCTTGAAAAATATATTTTATCTATTTTACCGCCATTCCTGCTTACCTGTTCTATTAAAAGGGTATGTATCCCCTGCAGGTCTTCAATGGTCATTAAACCCTTCCCCACGCCTTTTTGATTGGTAACTATTACCGTAATACCAAATATTTCATTCAGCATTTTTATTGCCCTGTCCGACCCCTCAAGCAAAAAAAATTCGCCGGTATTGCGAATATAGTCGCCTTCTTTATCACGGTTTATTACGCCATCCCTGTCTAAAAAAAGTGTCCAGGATCTATCTATTAAGGAAAAGTCAATCATAACACGAATGTAAGGATACAAATTTCACGAATGTAAACGAGTTAACACGAATTGATGTGATGAATTGACACTCCCCTATTTCAGTTCTACCTGTGCCCTTGCATAATCTTCGGGAATACCAATGTCAATAAAATATTCATCCTGCACTATGCCTGTCATTTTTCTTTGGGAATATAATTTTTCGAGGTAATCTTTTTCAAAACTGAATTTTTCCGGCAATTGTTCTTCTAAAAAATCCTTTACATTTAATGCATATACCCCGCCGTTGATTAACCCCTGAGCATAAAACTGTTTCTCTTTAAAACTTTCAATGGAATTATCATCATTTAATGTTACAACACCATAGCGGTCAAAATTTTTCATTGGTTTAAGGCTTAGCGTGCAGTCAGCACTATTCTCCGAATGAAAAGCGGATATTGCTTTAACGTCCACTTTAAATAATGTATCCCCATTGGTTGCTATTACATTTATTTCATCCGCGAGGCTGGATGCCAGTTTAATTGCACCGCCTGTGCCTAATGGTTCTTTTTCTATTGAATATTGAACATTCAATAAAGGGTATTGGTGTTCAATATATTCCGTAATTATTTCATGCATGTAGCCGAGTGAAAGAATAAACTTACTTATCCCCTGCTGAAGAAAATAGTCAATTACATAACCAATAAAAGGCTTGCCATTTATCGGCGCCATACACTTGGGCAGGCCGGGAACGGCGTTTCGTAACCTGGTGCCTAAGCCGCCCGCCAGAATGATGAGGGAGAGGATGCCCATGCCCCCATCCTCCCGAATTGAATTCGGGACAGGCTCTAAAGGGGTGTATTGAGAATCTGAATCAATTGGTAAGGCACTCATGTAAGATTAGATTAGGCCAGGAATCGAACTTTCTTATTTTTTTCCCCCTTTAGAGCTTGTCCCGAAGGATAGAGCCAAATATTTTTTCTTCAACTAACTGGCAAATAATATGGCCGATAAGAATATGGCTCTCCTGTATGCGCGGTGTATCCGTTGACGGCACATTAAAAAGAAAATCGCTATAGGGTTTCATTTGGCCGCCGGTTGCCCCGGTTAACCCTATCGTAGTTATTTTCTTTTCCCGCGCGGTTTCAAATGCCTTTACAATGTTGGCTGAATTGCCGGAAGTGCTTAACCCTATCAAAACATCCCCTGCAACACCGGTACCTTCAATTATTCTTGAATATATAACGTCGTAACTGTAATCGTTGGCAACAGCAGTTAAATAGGATGTGTTGCAATGTAACGCCTCGGCAGGCAATGCCTTACGGTTAATATAAAACCTTCCTGAGAATTCTGCTGCCAGGTGTTGCGCATCTGCCGCGCTGCCGCCATTGCCACAAAATAAAACCTTTTTACCATTGGTAAAAGCAGTGGTAATAACATCAACAGCCGCTGCAATTTTATGCTGTATCAATTCATCTTCCAGTAATTGTTGCTTTACATAGATAGAAGCAGCAATAATGTCATGTATCTTTTCTTTCATAAATAATTATTGTATCGTCCACGATGTAAGGCCCTGCTTGGTAAACTGGTATGGCTTTATTTCGCCGCCAAAAGTATTCAATGTTTCTATTACTTTATAACGTGTATTACCGGGGCAATAAAATGTCATGAAGCCGCCGCCGCCTGCCCCGCTTATTTTTCCACCTGTTGCACCGGCTTTTTTAGCTGCATCATATATCTCTTCAATACTGCTGTTTGAAATATTATGCGCCATCTTTCTTTTTTGCTCAAAACCATAATCAAGCACCTCCCCAATTTCGTGAAGCCGCCCTTTTAGCAAAGCTTCTTTCATCATCCTGGCCTGTTCTTTTAGCTGGTGCATCGCCTCTATTGATTTTTCATTTTTATCCAATACATTCTTTTGCTGCTCCTTAATAATGGTAGCGCTTTCCCTGCTGGTAGAAGTAAAATATAGTACAAGGTTATTACACAGTTCATTCAAATACTCCTGCTTTATGCGCAAAGGGTTCACAATTACTTTATCCCCCGCATAAAACTCCATAAAATTAACCCCGCCAAAAGTGGCGGCATATTGATCCTGTTTGCCGCCCGCCAGGCAGAGGTCTTTTCTTTCTATTTCATATGCATAATGCGCAATATCATACTCACCCAATGGCAGGTTAAGCATTTCTGCAAACGCACCGATAACAGCAACGACCAATGTAGAAGATGTTCCAAGCCCGCTGCCCGCAGGCGCATCAACATAAGTGGATAATTTAAAGTTGGTTAATGGTACTCCGTAATCTTTCTGTATGCGGTTATATACCCCTTTCAACAGGTCAAGTTTGCCATTTATTGGCAGTTCATTACTCCACTCAAACCGTTGTTCTTCTTTACGGTCTAACGCCTGTATTATTATGCCGCCTTCACCTCCCAACGGCTCAATACTGGCGAGAGCAAATTGGGATATAGTAACATTTAATATAGCACCCCCATACTCATCACTGTAGGGGCTCACATCTGTGCCTCCACCTGCTAAACCTATTCGTAACGGCGCCCTGCTTCTATATATCATACATGAGTTTAAAGTCCAAAAAATCAAATCCCAAAGTCCAAAGAACAAAAGAATTCAAAACTATATTTTAACCTCTCCGGGCAGACTTCATAATGACTTAATGACCCAATGACTAATCTGTCTATT